>Ga0209061_1001405_pt1 | contig 40340 bp, 36 predicted proteins | sample Coa_R1_10_FD_187157 | JGI IMG/M metagenome (GOLD analysis project Ga0209061, IMG submission 187157) | Surface soil microbial communities from Centralia Pennsylvania, which are recovering from an underground coalmine fire - Coalmine... | ecosystem: Environmental > Terrestrial > Soil >... | reverse complement strand
AAGACGGGGGCAGGTAGAAGACGGGGGCAGGTAGAAGACGGGGGCAAGCCCCGTCTCTACATTTATCTGACTGGCCCCTATGATCCCGCGCCGCCGATACTCGTGCGTTCGGGTATCTGGGGAGTCTGCTCCGGGGGACCACCGGGACCGGATGGAAGCGCCGGCATGGTCGCTATTGCTGCGGCGCGCTCGCGTGCGCGGATCGCCGGGGCCTGCGCACGGCGCGTCGTGGCGGTGGTGGCGCGCCTGACGATCTGAATGAACCCGAAGAGCGCGATCCAGTTGATGATACCCAGGATCAGCAGGAAAGCCCAGACGGGCAGGCCAAGTGCATTGGTAATCAGGAAGATCGCCGCCGTGGCTACGATATTGCAGAGCGTCACCGGAATGAGGATCAGCCAGGCGAACTGCATCAACTGGTCCGCGCGCAATCGCGGCAGCGTCGTGCGCACCCAGATGAAAATCATGCACAGGAAGTAAACCTTGCCGATGAAGTAGGCCACGCCCAGCAGGTTGCCAAGCACCTGCCAGCCAATCGGCATGCCCGCCGCCGTCAGGTAGGCCACGCCGGGACCGGAGAAGCCGCCCAGGAAGAGGTAGCTGGCGATAGCCGAGACAATGGTCATATTGCCGTACTCACCCAGGTAGAACAGCGCCCAGCGCATGCCACTGTATTCGGTCAGATAGCCGGCGACCAGTTCCGACTCCGCCTCTGGCAGATCAAACGGCGAGCGGTTCGTCTCCGCCAGCCCGCATGTATAGTAGACCACGACCATCAAGGGCTGCACCAGGAAGAACCAGGACCAGGGGGTGAAGCCCTGGAAGATGAAATCCAGCACCGGGATGCCGACGCCATTCTTGGGCCACGTATTCTGGAAATCCATGATCTCGCGGATTGAGATCGTGCCAATGCCGCTCTGACCGTTGGGAAAGCCGGGCTGGCCGACCAGTGCGCTCGTCAGCATAATAATGCTAATCAGCGCCAGCACCAGCGGCAGTTCATACGAAATCATCTGGGCTGCTGAGCGCAGTCCGCCGATGATCGAGTATTTGTTGTTGGATCCCCAGCCCGCCATGACCACGCCCACCACATCGATAGAACTCATCGCAACATAATAGACGATGCCGGTAGCCAGCGCCGAGCCGGGGAAGCCAATGTATGGCGAGATCGGCAGCACCGCGAAGGCGCCGATCACCGGCGCCAGAAAGACCGAGGGCGCCAGCAGAAACACGGACTTGTCGGTGAGGCTGGCGTGGATATCTTCTTTCAGCAGCAGCTTGCCCACATCGGCAACCGTCTGGAGCAGGCCCCACGGCCCGGTATGCAGCGGCCCGTAGCGATCCTGCATCCAGCCCATCACTTTGCGTTCGGCCAGGATCAGGATCACCGCGCTGGTCAGGACAAAGCCAAAGACGGAGATAAAGAACACAACGAACTGCAAGAACTGCCATGAAATGATGCCATGCAGCAGTTGTGTCCCGATATCATCGGCTAGCACTAATGTATACATCACAGATAACTCCAGTTATGAAGATACGAACATGCGGCATGTTTGAGAATGCCACATGCTCGCCATTTCACCTGTCGACTTCACCCAGCACGAGATCCAGACTGCCCATAATCGCGATCACGTCGCTCATCTTATGGCCGCGCAGCAATTCGGGCAGGATCTGCAAATTGACAAAGGACGGGCCGCGCAGCTTGGCGCGCCAGGGATATTCGCTGCCATCGCTGATGAAGTACACGCCCAGTTCGCCCTTGCTGCTCTCGATGGCAAAGTAGGTCTCGCCGCGCGGTGGTCGCAGAGCGATAGGCGTGCGGGCGCTGATTGGCCCTCCTGGCATCTGATCGATGGCTACCTGACAGAGACGGATGCTCTCATAGATTTCATCGAGGCGCACCTTGTAACGCGCGAAGCAGTCGCCCTCCTGACGGACCTGTGGATTAACGGCCACCTCGCGGTAGGCCATATAGGGACGATTCACGCGCAGATCCCAGTTCACGCCGCTTGCGCGCAGCATCGGGCCGGTTAAGCCATAGGCCAGCGCCTGCTGCGGATCGATATAGCCCACGCCCTGCGTGCGCGCCTGGAAGATCTCGTTCCCCGTCAGCAGGATATCCAGCTCGTCGGTATTCTTCTTGAGCTGCTTCAAGAACGTCTCGCATTCGCGCAGCCAGCCTTTGGGGAAGTCGTGCAGCACGCCGCCAACGCGAAGATAGTTCACGTTAAAGCGGCTCCCGCCCAGTGCCTCGAAGAGCGAGAGGATGCCCTCGCGATCACGGAAGCACCACAGTACGGGCGTAAAGGCGCCCAGATCCAGGCCATAGGTGCCGATACCGACAAGGTGGCTGGCGATACGCTGCATCTCGCCAACTAGCAGGCGAATATATTGTGCGCGGCGCGGCGGCTCGATGCCCATCAATTGCTCAACCGCTCCCACATAAGCGATTTCGTTAAGCATAGGGGAGAGGTAATCGGCATTATCCATGTAGCGAATGCCGCCCATGACCGGGCGATTCTCCAGGATTTTCTCGATGCCACGATGAAGGTAGCCGATGACCGGGGTGCAGCCCTGCACGGTCTCTCCCTCCAGGGTGAGCAGGAGGCGCAGCACCCCGTGCGTGCTGGGGTGCTGTGGCCCCAGGTTCAGCAGCATTTCCTGCGTCTGTAGCCCTTCGGGAGCCTCGGTGCTTCGATATTGTGTGCCTATTTCTTGTTCTGTAGCCATGAGTTTCCTCGTTATTAGCGGGAATCCTGTCCGGGGGACAGGTAATGTTAAGAGCTGCTGCCCTTAACCGGGGGCGCGGGGGTATCCCCGATTCCCAGTTTTTTCGCGCCGCTTGCGGCGGCGAGCAGGCAGGGGAAAACGGGGACACCCCGCACCCCGGCAGGGGGCCAGGCCCCCTGCACCCCCGATTTTCTGTTAGCGCAACTTTTTACGCACGCGCAACGCAAAGCTGAATGACCACATCAGCGCCATCACCGCCGCCATGCCGGCATACAGATAGCGATTGGGATCGGTGGTGAAGAAGGCGAAAGAGATAGCCATTCCCCAGCACCCGAGCGCTACCATAGCAGGCATGACAAGAGTCTGGAAGGCGCCCTTTTCCGGGGCCTGCCTGGCACGAGTCGCGGCCCTCGATTGAGCGTTGTTATCCGTAAGGGTGACGGCGCCGGGGCGTTTTCCCTCTGCTGTCATCCCCTTTCTGCGCGTCTTAGACTTTGGCATATTTATCTGCTCGCGTTCCGCTGCTGCACGGCTTCTTTATGCTTTGTCACTGCCAGAAGTGCTCTGGCCCGGCGCAGACTCGCCCTCGGGGTTCGACTCCTCTTGATGAGCCGGCTCGGCCCCGTGGAAGGCGTGCCCGAAGGTGGGCGTACCGGGATGGAGCCGCTCCTCCATGCCCTGCCCCAGCTTCTTCTGCACCACATGCTCCACACGCTGCTGCTGGAACCTGCCGGCAACCGCCATGTTCGGATCGACCTGGGTTGTCGCGCGCGGCTTCACCGTTAGCGGCACCTGGTGGAAGCTCTTGAGCAGAGGGTGGCCCTCGAAATCATCATCCAGCAGAATACGCCTCAGGTCGGGATGGCCCACAAAGCGGATGCCGAAAAGGTCATAAGTCTCTCGCTCCAGCCAGTTCGCCGTCGGCCACACCGAGATCACGCTGTCCACCTCCGGCCTCTCGTTATCCAGGCGTACCTTGAGTTGCAGCAGCTGCCCGCGAGTTGTTGAGCGTATATGATAGACGGTTTCCAGGTGGTCGAGCATATCAACTCCCGATATGCAGCTCAAGAGGTCGAAGCCAAGCTGGTCGCGCAAAAATCGGCAGACCGCCACCAGGTTCTCGCGATCAATATCAAGAGCGAGATAATCGCCTTTAAGTGTGCGGGGGGTGATGGCCTTGCCAGTGATCTGTGCAATGGGGGCCAGGTCGCGGGCCAGAGCCGCGTTCTGATCGCGGTATCCGGTGGTTGCGCTGGGGCCGCTCGTTGAACGTGGTACTAGATCCATCGCGTCACTCCCTTGCGCCATGCATAAATCAGGCCAAGCACAAGCACGATAATAAAGAAGAGAATTTCAAAAAAGCCGAAAACGCTTAACTGCTTAAAGATAATAGCCCAGGAGACGATGAATACGATATCCACATCGAATGCGACAAAAAGCAGGGCAAAGATGTAGAATCCGAGCGGGTATTGAACCCAGGCGGAGCCGATAGGAGTTTCACCAGACTCGTAGGGCTGCAATTTTTCTCTGGTTCTATGATGAGGAGCGAGCACATTCGCAGCGGTCATCGTAATCATGACAAAGGTGAACCCGGCTGCGAAGAGGATGCCCGCGTACAGATACCCGATATTCACTGGTGTTGACACGACTGTTCCTCCCAACAATTGCCTTCGCTACCTCGACAAAGGCGAGAAAATGCTGTTTTGATTATAGCACAGCGAGTAAGGTGCGACAATTTAATCACCAGTGGCCGAGCAATGGAGAGGTCCTTGTTCATGCACAGGAACGCGCATTATCGTGAATAATAAGATTTTGCGCGCAAAAAGGGTACAATAAATCGCACGCTTACGCCCGGGGAGACAGAGCAACTTTTTATGGGCGCTACCACTCAGGCATCTGCACGCCCTCTGGCTTCGCCAGCAACTGGATACCGGGCGTCGGGCTAAGCTGCGCGCTCTCCGCAACTGAGACAACGATGACGCTCACATTATCCTCACCGCCGCCATCGAGCGCGGCCTGAATCAGCGCGTCGGCGGTGGCCTCCAGATCAGGAATGTGGCTCTTGATGACCTCCTCGATGCGTGGATCGCGCACCATGTCCCACAGGCCGTCGGAGCACAGGAGCAGCTTATCGTCGGGCTGCAAGTGTACGATGAAGGAATCGACCTCCACCAGCGGCTTCTCGCCCAGGCTGCGATAGATCTGGTTGCGCTTGGGGTGGGTGTAGATATCATCGGGTTTGATGATTCCCGCTTCGACCAGGCTGGCGACAACGGAGTGATCGTGGGTGATCTTTTTCAGTCCATCCGGGGCACGATAGAGGTAGGTCCGGCTATCGCCAACGTTCGTCACATAGGCGGTTGCGCCCACGACCAGGGCGGCGGTGACGGTTGTGCCCATGTCCGCCCGCAGTTCCATATTGTTCTGGTGGACCGCCTGGTTCGCCTGCTGCACGCTTTCAACGAGGAGTTGGGCGAGCGCTTCGTCCTGCCAGTCACTTTGCTTCATAATCCTGGGCAGTATAAAGTCGATGATACTTTGAATGGCGCGGCGGCTGGCATCCTGCCCGTTAGCATGGCCGCCCATGCCATCGGCGATGACGAAGAGGCCAAATTGCGGCGCGGGCGCGTCGGGCGAGAGCACCCCCTGGGCGGCAAAAAGGCTGTCCTCGTTGGGCTTATGTTTTCTCTTGATACCGCGATCCGAGCGCGCGCTTACCACCAGGCCCAATCGCTGGCCCTTCAACCGGCGGGCGGCGTAGGGAACGGTTTTATCGCTATCGTTCTGCCCGTTGGCTCTGAGACTCGGCGACATCTCGACGGTGGGCTGCTCCGCCAGGGAACGGCTCGACGCGACGGGTGCTGGCCGCGGGGGAGAGACGGCCAGGTGCTTGCCCGATTCTGTAGGCGAAAGTTGCAGGCGGCAGTTTGAGCAAAAAGTGGAGCCTTGTGGTACAAGCGTACCGCAGCGGGGACAACGCAGGTCGGGCAGCGGGCTGGTGCGCGGGGCTGCCTGCGGGGTGGCAGGCTGCACGGACTGGGCCGGTTGCGCGGGTGCGGCCGGCTGTGCCCAGGCCCGCTGCTGCGCCGCTTCCATCTCTTTAATACGCTGTGCCTCCAGTGTCGCCTGGCGTTCGGCTTCGGCGTATTCGGCCTTGAGAGCGCGCTTGCGGGCGCGTGCGCGGCCAAACTTCAAGCTGGTCAGAATCAATAATATGGTCAACGCGATCAGGCCGAGAATACTCAGTGCCAGTGGCAGCGATATGCCCAGGAAGACCAGGCCGCCAGAAGCCCCGTTCGGAGAAGATTGGCCGTTCTCGCTGCTTCCCGTTGAGGGGGGGAGCGTGCGCTGTGCGAACTCCTGTGCTCCCTGAAACTGTGGATTGGCCGTTGCGGCGCTCTGAAAGGCCGTATGGGCCGCCGGCAGGTTCTGCTGGTAGAAGTCGGTAATGCCAGTATCCCAGCCGTCATGCACGGCATTGCGTATCAGCGGCGGCTTCAGCTCGGGCTGCTTCTGCATCAGTGCCTTGATATCATTGAGCGATGCCGGGGTATTCGCGTCGCTTAAATGCAATCCCGTCAGCTCGCCCAGCGCATTGACGATGGGCATGCCTGCCTCCTTCGCATCATTGAGCGGCATTCGGTTGGGTGTCAGGAACTGCTGTGCCTGCTGTGTAAACTGGCTGGCAAGCTGCGCATTTGTGTTACCGGCAACTGGCAGGTCACTGGAAGAGGCGCTTTTCGTTAGTCCAATACCGGTTTCCTGTGTGGGGGCGGCGGTGCCGGTATCGATGAAGGGGAGCGTCATGCTGGTATTAAAGGCAAAGAGCGCCGGGCCGGTATTGCAGTCGCTTTTCAGGCAGCGCACCGATGCGGGCGTCGCCGTGAAATTCAGCGGGAGCGCCTGGGCGTTGTAGGCAGTGCTCAGGAAGACCTCAACCGTCGCCAGTCTGGCCGTTGGATGCGATGGTACACAGGTGGCCTCGGTCCCTGTATTGACGAGGTTGCCATCGGTCAGAATCCAGTTATTCTGATTGGTGTTGGACTGGAACGGCCAGCTTGCCACCAGCACGCCCAGCCCGGTACACTGCACAATCCCCGTCGGTTTTCCAGTGCTATAGGAGACGATCAGGCGTACCACCGAGACTCCTGCGCGGGCAAGATCCTGTGGCTGATCCGCCAGGTGACGAGCAGAGGAGGCGAGGGCGGGAGAGAAGGAGAGCAACACCAGCGGCAAAGCCATGAGCAGCTTGCCGAGCATCGAAAAAGCTAACCGACTCGCGCTCCCGCACTTCATAGAGATGAAACTATGCGTACTCATTGACACTTTCCCTTCATGCCGGATAGACAGCGCATAGAAATTGCCTCTTATCGTCCTAAACGAGTTCGTAAACGCTGATACATCTGCTGTACTGCCTGCTTACTACCCAGAGGCCCTATCACGTAGCCACATTCACGGAACGCATCTTCCAATTTATTTTCGTGCTCATACACCTGGCTGAGCAGGAAGCGCGTCTCATGATCTGCCGGATTGATAATAAGCACCTGAATAAAAGCCTGTTCTGCAATTGGGAACCGGTTCATGCGCAAAGCGAACTGGCCGAGCGCAAAATGGATAGCTGGCTGTGGCGGCTGTTTAGGCGCCAGTTGCACAGCATCCTGGTACTCACGCAGCGCAGGTTCAAATTGACCTGTCTTATCATAACACTGTCCTAAACGGTAATGCGCTTCAAAATCCTTTGGATTTAGACGAAGAGATTGTATATAAGCAGGAATTCCCTGGAGGGGCTGCTGACGGAGGAACAGGAAGACATCGCCCAGGAGTTTATGCGTTTCGGCATCCTCCGGGTTAAGGCTGAGAGAGCGGTTATATGCCTGGATAGCGAGATCGCTCTGCGGAGGTATGCGTCGTGCAAAGACCTGGCCGAAGAGTTTATGAACGATAGCGTTATTAGGTTCGAAGGTATGAGCCTGCATTACCGCCGCGTGCGCCGGTTCAATGCGTCCGGCGGCGAGGTGGCTCTGAGCGGCGCTGATATGCGGGCCGGCGGGACCGGTAGTGCGTGTGGCGGACGGCGGGATGGGCGCCGAGGCCCCGGGCCGAGGCCCCGATCCCGGCGTCATCGGCGTCAACGGATTCGCTACGCGCTGCGGCTGAACTCCTGCCTGGCCTGGCCGGACTAAAGGCGGCGTGGCGGTGATGGGTGGCAGCGTGATGATCGCGCGCTCCATCTCCATAGCGCTCGGCCAGCGCTGATCCGGCGCGGGGGCCAGCGCCTTCATAATGATCTGATCGAAGGCCGGAGAAATATCCGGGCGCAGCGCACGCACCGGGGGAAAGGAGAAAATGCTCGGCTTATTGTTCACAGCATCGTGATGGGTGAGCAGGCGGTGCAGGGTCGCGCCCAGCGCGTAGATATCGCTGCGCGGCTCTGGCATACCATGCAACTGCTCCGGTGGCGCGTAGCCGATGGTCATGATGATTGTGGACTGGCGCTGTGATTGAAAGGTGCGCGCAATACCGAAATCAATCAATTTAATTTCATCGCGCTCCGTGACCATGATATTTGAAGGTTTGAGATCGCGGAAAATAATTGGCGGCGTCTGACGGTGCAAATAGGCCAGCACACTACAGATCTGTTGCGCCCAGTTGCGCGCGCGCGCCTCGGTGATGCCATGCGCACCGTTCAGGCCGGTCACGTTACTATCTTTCTCCAGCACATCCCCCAGCGTGCGCCCCTCGATGAAATCCATGACCAGGTAATGCCTGCCGCCCTCGACGAAGAAGTCGCGCACACGCGGGATGCAGGGATGGTTCAGGTCGAGCAGCAGCGTCGCCTCACGCGAAAACCACTCCACGGCCTGCGCTCGTTCGCTCTCGCTGCGAAACTCGTCCAGCATCTCCTTCACGGCGCATGGGCGGTTAAAACGTGTGTCTATGGCCCGATAGACGGCTCCCATCCCTCCGGCAGCTACCAGTTTCTCGATCTTATAGCGCTCGGCAGAGAGCATCGTGCCCGCTGTGAGCCGGCGGTGAGCCACCGCTGCCCCATTCTCGGTGACGGGGACTGCTGGCGACTGCGCCCCGGCGGGTGGCGAGGATCCCGGCACGGCTCCGTCCGGGCCACTCTGTGGTGTGGCATAGGGTGCCCCTTTCGGATCAATTGGATAGTTGCTAGCCATACGTTTAAAACACCACTTTATACTACCTGGACTCCGCTACCTGGTCGATACCTGATATTTGTTGTCACATGAGAGACCAGGAAACCTATCTTTCTACGCCTGCAAAATTAGCTTTTATGTTGGGGGCATTATAACACATCTTTCTGCGTGTGAGCAGTAGTCGATTCAACTATCATCCAGTGGCGGAGATAACACGCTGTGGAGGGACCGTGGAAGGACAGTCAAAAGGCGCGTGCATTGATCCCGTCCGCGTTCTGGTACGCCGGGGTATACCCGCGAGTAACAAACGGAATACTATGCAGGTTGATAGTACTAGCCATATGGCCTATACCCACGCTTGCGCGCGCCTGCGGAGCTTTGCAAGTGGTAGTGTCTGGTATATGAACGAACTGCATTTGCCCACATACCAGACACTATCAGGCAAGTTTGTTTATGGTGAGGTTTTTGACGATGGTGGCGTTATATGGCGCTCCTTTACGGCATTAGCGTGCGCGGGGAAGCCCTCAAATTCCGCCAGGCGGCGCGTCGTCTCGCTCAGCGATGCATAGCCCTCGGCGGTAAGATAGCCGATGCCCGTGCGCTTGAGAAAGTCGTAGACCGAGGTGCAGGAGAAGGTGTGAGCGAAGCCGCCGGTTGGCAGAATGGCGTTGGTGCCCAGGCTGTAGTTTCCGGTACAGACAGGAGTATATGGGCCGAGCAGGATTTCGCCGGCGTTCTTCAGTGCTGGCAGGATCGCGAACGGCTCGCGTACCTGCACTTCAAGATGCTCGGGCGCATATTCATTGACGAAATCGATGGCGTCGCGCATGCTGGCGGCCAGCACGATGCCGCCCGTGCCCTTCTCGCCCTCGAAGCCGCTGCGGCAGAACTCGCGGCGCCATTCTGGCAGGGCCGCTATCTTCTCTGAGAGCAGCGGCAGCACCGCATCGACCAGTGCGCGGCTATCGGTGACGAGCAGGCTCGACGAGTCTGGCCCGTGCTCGGCCTCGATCAAGAGATCGCGCGCGACAAGATCCGCGTCGGCACTCTCGTCGGCCAGCAGGATCGATTCGCTGGGGCCTGCCGGCAGGCCCACGTCCAGCGTGCCGTAAAGCAGCCGTTTCGCGGCGGAGACATAGGGATTGCCCGGCCCGGTAATCTTGCGCACGCGCGCTATAGTCTCCGTGCCGTAGGCGAGCGCGGCAATAGCCTGGGCGCCTCCAATGCGGTAGATTTCATGTACACCGCACAGGTCAGCGGCGACCAGCGAGGCCGCATCAACGGCGCCATCCGGCCCTGGCGGCGTGCAGACGACGATGCGCGGCACCCCGGCAATGCTGGCCGGCGTGGCAAGCATATACATCACCGACGGGAACGCGCCTTTGCCGCGCGGCACATACAGGCCGACGCTGCTAATCGGCGTGATCTTCTCCCCGGCCATCACTCCCGGCGCCACCTGTGTAAACCATTGCTCATGCGGCATCTGCCGCTCGTGAAAGATGCGCACGTTATGTATGGCATGCTTGATAGCATTGTAGACATCTTTATCCAGCGTCTCGTGTGCGCGTGCGATCTCCTCGCGGCCCACGCGCAGTTGTTCGGGCGTGAGTTGTACGTGGTCAAAACGCGCCATAAACTCGATCAGCGCCGCGTCGCCCCGCTCGCGAACAGCCTGCACGATGGGGCGTACATATTCGATGAGGCTGTCGATCTCAATTTCGGCGCGGCGCAGCAGACGTGCGCGCTGGCTCGCGTCAAGCCGCGCCAGTTCGTAAAAATGGACCATTCAGGATTCCTCACAGAAATTCAGATGATAAATACATGGGCCGGCACAAGGCCGGCCCCTACAGTGGTCCGATTCGCGGCAGCCTGGTCGGTGCTACCGTAGGGGCCGGCCTTGTGCCGGCCCACAGAAACATTTCTTAACAATGGAGGGTGTCAAATTCGTTAACAACCCTTCCTGAATACATATTATGATAAAGCTCGCCGCGTTGTCTATATGCTGGCTCCCTATAGCCCTGCTCTATGCCTGCGCCTCCTTCATCAGGCGGTCAGCGTTTGCTGCTGCTGTGACATCGGCGGCCATCCAGCGCGAGCCAAAGATGCCGACCAGGCCCGCGATGAGCAGCGCTGGCGTTCCTGTAAAGAGCAGGGCGAGGCTCAGGTCGTGGCCGGCGGTGTCGGTCAGAAAATGCATGCCGTGTGTCGGATCGAGGGCCGTGGCGATGACGCCGACGATAGATGGCGCGAAGGCATCGCCAAAGAGATGCGCGATCAACAGGCTGATCGCCACCGCCGAGGCGCGCAACATCGATGGCGCGACATCCTGCGTCGCGGCGGTGCAGGGACCGTTATAAATGGTGAGCAGAAAGGCGCTGGTGATGAAGAAGATAGTGAAGACGGCCAGATTGTGGAAAAGCACGGCGCAGGCGAACGAAGGCGCGCCGATCAGGAAGCCGATGCCGCAGACCAGCACGCGCGCGCCCCGGTGGCGGCGGTTCAGGTAGTCGGCCATGTAGCCGCCGACTATCGTACCGGCCACGCCCGCCAGGACGATAATGCCGCCGGAATAGAGGCCCGCCAGGCCCGAACTGAGGCCGAAGGTATCCTTCTGCTGCATGTAGGTGGGTAAGAAGGTCGTGCTGACTCCTGTCACGAAAAAGGCAAAGATCTGCATCACAATCAGTACGACCATCGTTCTGACGCGCAGCAGGGCAAAAAACTGGGAGAATACGCCACGCGGTACCACAAAGGTATGCGTCCGCTCCTCCGCTTCAATGACCTCTGGCTCTTTGAGGACTTCTGCCAGGCTCGTCTCTGCCTCTTCGTCGGCCTCGTTGCGTCGAGGCTCGCGCACACGCCACATAAGATACGCCAGCACCAGCCCGGGGATGCCTGTGATGAGGAAGGCCAGGCGCCAGCTTCCGAAATAGAGGCCCGCGACGGCGCCGCCAATGAAATAGCCGCCCAGGATGCCGAAAAGCTGGCCCGCGCTCCACCAGCTCATGATGCGCGAACGCTTCTCGCGGCTGTAGTAGTCACTGAGCAGGGCGGTCCCGGCGGGGAAATAGCCGGCCTGGCCGATACCCAGGATCATGCGCGAGAGAAAAAGCGTCCCGAAGTTGATCGCCAGCGCAGTGAGCGACGTGGTGGCGCTCCAGATGGCGACGCAGAGTGCGACGATATTCTTGCGACTACCGCGATCAGCCCAGGCGCCGAGCGGAATGGCGCTCAGCGTGAGCACGACGAGGAATGCCGAGGTGATATAGCCAATGCCGCTGAGGTTGAAGTGAAGTTCTTTGCCGATTACGTCGGCGGCGCCGATGAAGATATAGCGATCCAGGTAGTCGAGCATGCCAATAATGGTCATAATCCAGAAGACATAGCGGGCATAATTGGCGCGCCGGGAGGTGTTGATATCGGGCACGCCAGAGGATGCGATTTCACCCATGCATAGACCTCCACGATGAGGATAAAATAAACAATTGACGTGAGCTGGCTAACGAGCGATAATCTATGCGTACCATACCATATTAAGAAGGCCGTTGTATAGCCATTCATCGCCATCGCCAGCGACGAAGGGAAATATGTTATGGCAAATCAAGCTCCCCGACAGGCCATCATCAACTATCTCATTCAGCCGAGCATCCCCGTCCCCGATCCTGTCACTTTGCCCGCACCCAATGATCCAGACGTGCCAGAGAGTAAAAGATGGCGAGGCAAAGTCTCCACAGGCGGCCACGATGCAAAGGCGGAGACGATCAAATTTCACAAAGAGCGGGCGATTCCATGCCACCAGGTTCACTATGTCACTTTTGAGGATGATGATGGCATCTCATGGCATGGTACGTGTTATGTGACTCAGGATGAGTGTGGCGACTGGCATTTCGAAGGCTTTGCTGGCGGCAGTGGTCCCAATCCCGTGCGGGCACAGCCGTGGGCGAACCTCGGCGGTGGCTGGCGTGATTATCTGTATGCCGGGGGCCGCGTGAGCGACAATGGCCTCGATATAGCGCGTGTGCGCCTGGTCACGAATGATGGCACCGTGCTGGAAGATACCGTCGATGATGTGATCGTGCTCTTCGTGTGCGAACATGGTGTAGAATTGCCACTCCAGGCCGAACTCTATGATCGCGCCGGGAACCTGGTGGCAAGCCATCCTGTCTTCAATCATCACAACGTCAGGCCAGATAGAAGGGCATAAGCAATCATGTTTTTTGAAGGGACCCGTTGAAATGCAGTAGGGGCGCTGCGATTAGGAGGACATAAGCAATCATGTTTTTTTGAAGGGACCCGTTGAAATGCAGTAGGGGCGCTGCGATTAGGAGGACATAAGCAATCATGTTTTTTTGAAGGGACCCGTTGAAATGCAGTAGGGGCGCTGCGATAGGAGGACATGAACAATCATGTTTTTTTGAAGGGACCCGTTGAAATGCAGTAGGGGCGCTGCGATAGGAGGACATGAACAATCATGTTTTTTGAAGGGACCCGTTGAAATGCAGTAGGGGCGCTGCGAGCGGCAGCGAGCAAGCCCGCGCATGGTTGGTATAACATTGGGAAAAACTTGCGCATCGCATCTAAATAAGCCCTTGAGATTTAAGCTCCTGTAGCTCTTTTGCGAGAGACTCCTCCAGATCGCGTATTCTTTCGTATTTCAAGCATCTCTGCCCGCGCACGTCGAAACGCAGTTCCTGTCCGTCTTTTAATAGCAGCAGTGCAGGCACGCCCTTGCCCCAGGCGTAGCCGATCTCAAGATAGACGTTAGGATTCGCGCCGGTTAGCTCCGCAATTACAACGGCTGCGGTCTCGATTTTCTGTTTAACGCGGTCAAGGATATCCCCCAGGAAAGCTTCCTGGTCAACGCGTTCACATAGAAAGCCGGCTGCGCGAACGGGCTGTTGAATGCCGTAGTAAAATACATCATCCATATCCTTTTCTTCTGTCATGCGTATCGCCCTTCTCCAGTAGATAGACATAGGAAACGCTTCTTATGCTGTTCAGTATAGCGGATTCTCGTGGCTGTGACAATATTTACTGCTTGATATTCAGCATCTCCAGGAAGCTCCACGACTTGAGATCGCGTTCGAGGTGAAAGCGCAAGAGGCTGTGCATGGCCCCCTCGACCTCGGTGTGGAGGCGGGCATCAAGGCGCAGGCGCGGCACCTGCGTCCACTCGCTGCGCTGTAGCAGGCGCAGGACTTTCAGGGCATTCATTGAGAGTGACTGTGCCCAGAGGTGCGAGCAGTTGGGGCAGAGCGCGCCACCGAGCGGCGGCGAGAAGCCGTTCTGTACTGGCTCCAGTTCGCTGTGGCAGTGCGCGCAGGTGCGCAGCGCCGGTTCATAGCCGATGTAAGAGAGCAGGTTAAGCTCGACGTAGCGCAGCAGCAACTGGCTGCGACTGCGCTCGTAGCCGGTGGGAGCCACGCCTTGCTCGCGGTTGTGTTGTAGCTCCAGGGCATCGGCATCGAGGGCACGCAGTGCCTCCAGCAGCAGGTTGTATACATCGAGGTGGCGCGTGTCATCCTCGATGAAGCGGTCAATCAGTTCGGCGAGGTAGAAGCCGCAGGTCATATGCCAGAGTTCTGCGCGCAGGTGCAGGAAGTTTTCTATAGCCTGGGCCTGGGTCACGATATCGAGGTTGCGGCCCAGCGCCATCTGCAACTGGCTATGGCAGAGCAGATCCAGGTGGCCTGTCTTTCTGCTGATGGGGCGGCGCGCGCCTTTAGCCACCACACGCATTTTCCCTTTGTAGGGGGTGAGCAGCGTCTGGATCCGATCAGCTTCACCCAGATCGGTATGTTTGAGGATGACGGCCTCGGTGGAGTAGCTACGTTGCTGTCGCATGTGGTGGTCCTGAAAACAAGAAAAGACGTGATGCACAATCACGTCTCTGGAGGCGACGAGCGGATTCGAACCGCTGGTGCAGCTTTTGCAGAGCCGTGCCTTACCACTTGGCTACGTCGCCTTGAATGGGGCAATGGAGCGGGAGACGGGATTCGAACCCGCGACATCTTCCTTGGCAAGGAAGCGCTCTACCACTGAGCCACTCCCGCTTAAACTGTCATATCCGGTTTGCGTTACTAAGATATCATAGCTTTGGCGGTTTGTCAACAGTTTCACCACTGATATTTAAAACCGGGCACATCTCATGCCAGGGGGAAGCCGCGCTCGCGCAGCAGTTCCATTACCCGCGCCAGGTTATCCCCCTCTACGCGCACCAGCCGGCTGCGCTGCTCAACCTCGGCGCCGAGCAGTGGGCCGATCTCTTCGTCGGCCTGCAAATCGCGCAGTACCGCTTCTGAGAGGCGCAGCATGGGCGCATGTTCGACGCGTACCTCCTGGCCGCCTTCGTAGCCGCCGCCCCACAGCTTGAGACGGATCAGCAGAGAGCCAGGGATGCCGCCCCCACAATAGCGCTGCAAGAAGCGTATAATCTCAGTGAGCGTCATATCGCGCTCCAGCGCTTGCCGCAGGGACGTGGGAGTGATGCGCGGCCAGCCCGTCGGCTCGTCGCGTTCCGTGAAGCGCTGGACTTCCGCCGCCAGGTAGAGATCGAGCACGGCATAGAAGGGCTGCAACAGGCCATCATTGTGCAGCCGCCACTGTGGTTCGCGTTCGACCAGGCGGCCACCCTCGGATAAAGCGTGCTGTTCGGGAGCAGAGGCGAGCGCGGGCAGGTAGCCGCGCTGCCAGAGCAAATTCTGTAGCTCTGATAGATGTTGTGGCGCGACCTCCGCCAGCGTTGGAGCCAGGCGTCGCCTGAGCAATGGCCGCGTCGCTTCATCCGCAAACAGCGCATCCAGCAGCGCTGCCTCATCGACCTCGAAGAGCGTGGCATCGCGCCACATCTCAACGCGCCTGGCCTGCCGCTCCCACTCGACCAGAGAGTAGCGCACATTCTGCGGCAAATCGCCGCCTGCTGCGCGCTCCAACATCTCCTGAATCTCCCCGGCATGCAGCCCCGTCTGGATAGCGCGCGTGACGCTGGCCTTCGTCAGCCGGTACTGCGCGATATGTTCCAGGCTGACGCGCTCGGCGAAGCGATCAAGGCTGACGAGCAATGCTTCGGAGACGGGAGCCAGAGCCACCAGTTCGAAATTTGGCTGTACAATGAGTCGTCCCCAGACCGGCTCGTCACTCGCTAAAGGGGCGTCGCTCATCACCGTATCAATGTCGGGCGTAAGACGAAATGCGGTGGGATTTTCGGCGTGATCAAGCTCCACCAGGCCCAGCCAGTACAGCGGGCCGCAGACGACGGCGCGAATAAAGCCGCCCTCGATCATGTGCCATCCCTCGCGCGGCATCAGCCAGCCACGGCGCAGCCGGAAATCCCAGCCGTAGGGGTTGCTCTCGCTGGAATAGCGCTCGGCGCGCGGTCCATACTGGCGCGGAAAGAGCAGATTTGGTATGTGCAGCTTGCAACGCGCGATAAAAGTAGAGAGGTTGCGCCACTCCTCGCGCGGTTCGTGCAATAGACGTTCGATGACCTGGCGGCGCGCGTTGACGACTTCCGCGTGGGCCTCTTCGAGCGGCGCCGGGCCTGGACGCACGCTTACCTCTGGCAGATAAAGCATTTCATTCCAGAAGGGGGTTTCGACATAAAGGCGGCGGCAGCGACGGACGCGCTCGACCAGCGGTAGTGAGAAAAATGGCTCCGCCGGAGCCGCGCGCAGCGTTCCATCTCGTTCGAGCAGCAGGCCCAGCTTCATCAGGAGGAGCCGGATAAACAATAAGCGCGGAACCTCATTCTCCTGCCTCGCCTGCTCGATATGCAGCCTGTCGCCCATCCCATCCGTCACCTGCCGCAGAGCGGAGCGTGCAAGCAGGCCGCTGGTCAGGAGAGGAAGGCCCTCGCGCGTGGCGGCCACCAGGGACCAGTAGAGATAGAGCGTGCGCTGCAATTCCTGTTCCCCTTCGCCGGTGCCCTGCTGGCCCTGCGTGCCCGGCGAGACCTCTTCCAGTTCCCATGCGCTGCGTACTGCCTTCTGCACGGCAACAGGAACGATCAGCGTACCATCATGGGTGCCAGCGGCGTAGTCACGTTCGCGCCCCGTGAAACCCGTCTGTTTTCCCCAGAACACGAGTCCCGCGATGAGCAGGTGTCGCAGACCCTGCTCAAAAATGCCGTGGGGGTGAGCAACGGGATATTCCGGGGCCATGAGTGGCTGTGATGCGCGAAAGATATCCTGCACACGCGCCGGGGATTCGCGCGCGGGTGCCGTCTCGCCTTTCTTGCCGGGCGAGAGCAGGCCGGCACCGGTGAGATACAAAGCGAGATCGCGACTATTGGCGCGCCCGCCGCATGCGACCAGCTCGCGCAATATCGCTATCTCCACCTTATCGAGATCTTTCAGCGCCTCGCTTATAGCCGACGGATCCAGGAGAGATTGCGCGATTTCCGGCGTAATGATAGAGACTGAGGAAGGGGAAGGATCAGAGCGTAATTCGTCCTGCGCAATGGCTATGTGCCTGGTTCTGAGCAATGTTTGTAGATGATAGGCCGGTGCCGTGCGCAGCAGATCGAGGTCACTCTGTTCCATACAATTCCTCGTCGTGCAGGAGAGGAGACTGGCCGCGCCGCTTCAGTTCGTCGCTGACAAGTTCCGCTCCCGGCTTATTAAGAATGAGCAGAGTGGGCTGGATAGCCTTTACAATCTGGCCGTCTAACGAGGTTGTCGCGGAAAGTTCGCGCATGACCATACTATCCGCCGCCTCAAGCAGCGCGACGCCGGTGTAGATACGCATACGGCCATAGCTTGCGGCCCAGCGTTCAAGCTGAGCCACCAGGCGTGCCGCCGGGCCATCTGGTTCCGTCTCTGTGGAGGCTGCAAGTCGCAACAGCTCCAGCAATCGCCCCGGGCGGTGTCCCTGGCTCAGCGCGGTGCTCAGTGCTCGCGGCGTCAGGCGATAGCAGAGGCAGCCATCGTGCACACCGGCGCTCTCCGTGAAGGTTTCCAGTAGCGCAATCGTCGGCCACAGAGCCGGAGCACAGGCAACGCGTATTTCTCCAGGGCCGGTCACAATCAACGCTCCGGCGCTCGGCGGAGAACTCTGCGCGGGCGGTTCCTCTGCGACGGGGGACAGGTGGCTGAAGAACCATCCGGCGAGCGCCGTGAGGCGGAACGCGAGCAAACGCCCGTCGGCGGAAAACGCGGTATCACATATGCCCCACCAGTGCAGCGGTCCGTGCAGGAGACGCGCGATGTAGTGGGCCTCCGCCTGTGACCAGTCGTGCTGCTGTAAGGGGCGCAGGGGACGCCCTTCCTCGCGCTCTATCCACCAGTGCGGCGAGGAGTAGAGCCGCTGCCGCTTCTGCAAAAAGAGCGGGTTCAAGCGATAGACGAAGCGCGCGAAGGCCGGGAAGCTGATCCACTGCTCAAGCGGAGCCTCAGCCAGCAGTGCAAGTAGAAATTGCCTGGCCTCGCTATTCTCCGCCTCCAATTCTCCGCTGCGCAGGGCAGGAAGATTGAGCGCAGTCGCACGGCAGCGCAGGCGCAGCCCTTCTTCCTGTAACTCGAACAGATCATCGTAGGAGGATTGCCGCAGCCAGAGTTCAAACAGTTCGTGCGCTATATCGGCGCGTGCCGGCCCTAACAGCAATTCAGCAGCGTTAGGTAGAACACGCAGGTATGGAGTGCCACTGTCATCTTGATGCAGGATATCTGCCAGCCGCAGGAGGCGAACGGCGAAGCGCAAAAACGCGGGCGAGCGAGGGACGATGTTCCGCAACGTTTCAAGCAGCGATGGCGAGGGCGTATCGCCGGGCGGAGGGATGGCAACGGAGCCATCGGGCGAGAAGGTGATCGGCGGGCGAGAAGGGGATGCTGTATCATATGAACGCCCGGGCACGCTCCGTTCCTGCCAGGTATCGCTGGCGGAGAGCCGGTAATTATCCAGGGCGCGCGCTACGAGAAGCAGATCCGCCAGCAGGCTATAGGGTTCGGCCTCCTGGATGTGCGTGACATCGGTACTTTTCTCGATATTGAACGTGGTGATCGGGACGGTCACGCGCAGAGCTGCCTGCACCTCCTCCGGCACGCACCAGCCAATATCGGATAGCGAACCGCTCAAACCTATGCGCGTCTGTAAAGGACTCTCCAGGCTGGTGCGGAAGATCAAAAATTTGCTCTGGAGGGCGACGATGGCGCTCTGGAACTGGCTGGGGTGGCCCAGGCCAAAGCGTTCGTAGAGGCCGCGCAGATCCTCGTCGGTCATCGCGCCCCCCGCCAATGTCAATGCGGCCAGCAACTGGCGCTGGGACTTCTCCAGCGTCGCCGCGGCGCGTCGCACCGCTTCGGGCCGGCTCACGGTCTCCAGAATAGTGTGCGCCAGCGCTTGTTTGCTCATGCCGTTGGTGACGATATCATATTCGCGCGCGATGCTGCGCAGTTCGCTCACTCCCATCTGGCTCAGAACGTCCTCAAGACTATCGAGTGGCTCCGCCCCGCGCGTGACGGTCATTGAACGCAGCGATAGAGGTGGCGCTGGCTCCGGTGTGGGCGTCGTTGCTGCCGTTGATTTTCTGTACGTGCCGCCGCTTGCACGCATTGTGTTAGAAGAGGAGGTCTCGCCGGGGGTGGCAAAAGCCTCGGGATGTGCGAGCCAGTAGTAGAGGAGAGCCGCTGCGTGGGGACAAAGCCGGGCAGAAGAAGCCTCGCCACATAGGCAGTTGCTCTCCCATGCTGTCGCGCTCTGTATCTCAACCTCAACGGGATAGGAATGCTGGTCGGCTGCGAATGGCTCCTCAGCTACGCTCTGGGGCGATACAGGCGTGCCGGTCCGGGGGATATGAACAACAATTCCGCTGATTCTGGCTCCCTGACGCTGTGGGTTCTGTACTGCTCCTGTGCGACAATACTCCTGCCCTTGCGATGCTGCCGTCAGCCCCGCTATGCGCATGATATCAGCGGCGCGCAGGCGTTGCAGGGCGCCGGGTACAACATTTTCCATAGAACTTCTGCCATTACGAATCTACATTGAGCTATGTTGAGTTATGATAGCACGACGCGGGCGTCCGGTCAATCGCTCCGAAACCATGCGCATCTCACTCTTTCTGTTGTATATTGCTTATAATTTGTTTTATGAGAAAATGCGTACAGCGCATTTTCTCATAAAACAAATTATAAAGGTGAGCGCCGCAGGTACTCGCAAGCGCTGGCGCTGGGAAGCAAGTACTGCAAGATTTGCCACACTTCATGGCGGCATAAACAAAGTATGACACATTTCTTGTGTAAATTCCTGTGCAACAGAATATTTATATCTTCCAATGATTTTTAATAACTTTTTAACACATCACCGGCAAAAATCGAGTATAGTATTTCCGGCTGTTATGCCAGGAACCTATCCTATCGATGGGTGGAAGATAGCAAAGGGGGAAAGATAACATGATAAAAAGTGCCTCTACTCAAGATCTATTCCAGCCAGCAGTTCGCAATATGCAACTGCTGATTATTGCCCGCTTGTTGCGACAGGCTCCGTTCATACGTGATCTCGATGAGTTGTTCGAAGGGCTGGCCCGCGCCCTTGTATGCCACTATCATGTGCGGGTCGCGCAGTTCTGGGTGACGCCCGGCGATAGCGCTGCATCCTCGTCTCTGATGTTGCGAGCATTGGAGTGCCAGAACGAACGACTGGTCGGGCCGGTGCTCGTGAACGAGCGGGTGGTGGCGGTAGCCGAGCATGTGATGGAGATGCGGCGCGATATTCCGCTGCGGGACGGCGCCGGCATATTCTCAGAACACCAGGCCGCCGTACTCAAGCGCTACGGCCTGAACTATTGCAATGGCTATTTTGTGCAGAATGTCGCGCCGCCGGATGTTTCGAAAATGGCTGTGCTGCTCTTCTGGGGGCAGGTTCCCCCTGAGAAATCGCTGCGCGATATCAGGCGCATTCTGGAACAGGCTGCGCTGCTTGCGCAAAAATATGCGTTGCAACTTCCGCCCGCATGGCCCACACTGGTGCCAGCGCCTCCGATTACTCCTCTGCCGGGAAGCTACTCCACTGGAAAGTGATATAATTCTGGCAGGAAGCGCGTAAACTCCGATTGTGCATAGCGGCACGATATCGCGTGGCTACGCAACCTGAAATGTTGCCGATCCTGGTCGGCAATGTCCGTTACCACAGTTTTTCTTTTTTTAAGGAATAGCCATGAGTACAATGACACCGGGTGAGCGCGTTCGCGCGGCAGTAAAGGGAGAGGCGGTAGATCGTGTCCCCCTTGTCTTCTGGCATCACTTCAAACCAGAAGGGTCGGGTGAGAAGCTGGCCGAGTTCACCATTAACTTCTTCGTCGATACCTTTAAGCTGGATATCGCCAAAATCATGCCCGATCTTCCTTATCCTGGGCCAGATGAGGATGTCGTCGATGTCTCACATATACGGCTCCTGCCTAAACTTGACCTCGATGTGCCCGCATTTCGCGAGCAACTTGTCTGCATTCGCAGCGTGCGGCAGCGCATAGGTAACGATTATCCCTTGATCCTGACGCTGTTCAGCCCCTTTACGTATGTGCTGCGCTTCATGGGCAAGCAGCGCGCCATCGCGGCACTGCGCGCCGATGCCGGCCCCATCGAGGAAGGGATGGGCACCATCGCCTCGAATCTGCGCCGCCTGATGGAAGCGGCGATCAATGAAGGCGCCAGTGGCATCTTTTTCTCCTGCATGGGGGCGACAACCGCCGATCTGACGCTCGACGAGTACAGCCAGCATGCCTATCCCTACGATGTTGAGGCGCTGCGGGGGGCGGAGCAGGGATGGCTGAATATCGTCCATGTTCATGCCGATCCAGATCAGACCAGCGATCAGATCTATTTCGAGTTCTTTGATCGCTACCCCGTGCAGGTCATAAGCTGGAGTGATCGGCTGACGGGGCCGAGTCTGGCCGAGGCGGCAAATTCTACCAGCAAGGCATTGATGGCCGGTCTATGGGAGCGTGGGGCGCTAACGCATGGCAGCGAGGCGGAACTGAAAAACGAGATGCTCTCGTCGGTCTCGCAGGTCGGTGGCAGGCGACTCATCCTCGCCAATGGCTGCTCTATCCCCGACGATAATCCCGAAGAGTGGCTGCACGCTGCTCGCCGCCTGGTAGATAACCTGTCCTGACAGATCTTGATTGGTAACTATTCGAGTCCCCTCTTCCCCTTGCGCGGCGCCTCCGACGCCGCGCAAGGGGAAGAGTGAGTGTATGGAGGGCGGACGCCGCCCGTCCCCCATACACCCACTCTTCCCGAACAAGCCGCTGGAGGTGGCAAAGGGGTTTGAAGAGTTACATTGACTATCTTAATCTTCATTATCGCGCGGCTATGTGTGCTTAGGCGACCCGGCGCTGGCGAAGTAGCGTTCGCCGAAGGACTCAATAGCTTTGAGGATGTCTGCCAGTGCCTCCCCTTTCTCGGTAAGGCGGTACTCGACGCGCGGCGGAATCTCGGCATATGCCTGCCGCTCTACCAGCTTCGCCTCTTCCAACATCTTGAGCCGCTGCGAAACCGTTTTGGGGCTGACACTGCCCATCGCCTCCAGCAGTTCGCCGAAGCGCCTGGCCCCGCTCAGCAAAATGTAGACGATCATCAAGGTCCACTTATCGGCGATCAGCCTCAGGATCTGCTCGATGTCGCAGCCGCCAGAGTGGATCTGCTCGGCTATCGATGAGGGCTTATGCGGCTCAGTATGGTCGGATGGGTTGGCCTGGTCTATCGTATCCATGCTCAAAGTATATCATATGCCTCCATTCTTGACATCCTTTATTTCCCTATGTATAATTGCTTCCGATAAGGAAATAAATATCGTTTGGGAAATCAAAAAGGAGAGAAGACATATGAATGTTGCGCTCTGGGTGGTCCAGGCTTTGCTAGCCCTGGCATTCCTGTTCGCCGGTTTCAGTAAAGCTACCCAACCATTAGACAGGTTGGCCGGAAGGATGGGGTGGGTGAAAGTTGTTCCGCAGGGGCTGACACGCTTTATCGGCGTCAGCGAAATGCTGGGAGCAATTGGCCTCATTTTGCCTGCGCTCACACATGTTCTGCCGTGGTTGACGATAGCGGCCGCCGTTGGCCTCGCGCTGGTCATGGTTTGCGCCGCCGTCTTTCATGCATCCAGGCGGGAATACTCGCCTGTTTCGATAAATGTGGTGCTGCTGGTGCTGGCGCTCTTTATCGTATACGGGCGCTGGATGCTTGCGCCCCTGGCTTGAAATGATATAGTGTAACGAACACGTTCGGCAATGTCATGCTCAGCGACAGCGCAGGAGCTGGGAGGCTGGATACGCAGATCCCGCACTGTCGCTAAGCATGACAGGCTGACTCGTTCTTCCTGATGCTTACCGATCTGGGTTCGAAAAAATCATATTTCACTCTCTCCCTATCAAATACCTCCAGATAATAAACCATTTTTAGCTGTTTGCCTTGACGAAATCGAAAAGATATCATAATATTAACATTAAAGTAACAAAATTTGCCTATCAAAAAGACATTTTTCCTGGAAGTGAGAGCTATATGATAGCGGGAAAAAACATGGTGACGCGCTCACGAGCAGACTATGGATTGGATGCACCGGGGTTCGTCAAGACATGTCTCCGGGGGGGCATAGCGCTGCTGGCGCTGGCGCTGGTGTTGATCGTTGTCGGGAATACGCTGCTGGCGCACGCAAGCCTGCTCGTTGTTGTGATTGTAAACATTATCGTCATACTGGCGCTCATCAACGCCTGCTGGATGATTCCCACGGCGCTGCTGATGTTCAGGAGCAGCTTTGTTGGCAAGTTTCGTTTGCGTGATCGCTTGCTTGATAATCTGCACCTGCGCGGAGACGAAAAGGTGCTCGATGTTGGCTGCGGCCACGGTCTCCTGCTCATCGGGGCAGCTAAACGCCTGCCGCATGGTCGCGCCGTGGGCATCGATCTCTGGTCCAGTGCCGATCAGAGCGACAACTGCCCGGCGGCGACGCTGGCGAATGCGGAGGCCGAGGGTGTGGCGGATCGTGTCGAGGTGATTGACGGCGATATGCGTCATATGCCCTTTGAAGATGCTGCCTTCGATGCCGTTGTTGCGAGCCTCTCTATCCATAACATTTCCAATCGCGAGGAGCGGCGCAGGGCAATCCAGGAGATTGTGCGCGTCTTGAAGCCGCAGGGACAGGTAGCGCTGCTTGATATCGCGCATACCAGGCAATATGCGCAAGATCTGGCGGCCTGCGGTATGCGGAACGTGCATGTCTCCGGCCTCAGCTTCCAGATCTACCCGCCTGTGCGTATAGTCACGGCCACGAAAGGTTGAGGGGGATATTCCTTTGACAGCATATCATCGCGAGCGCGACATGTCATCCAGAGCGTAACGAAGGATGACATGTCGCGCTCAGGATGATATGGCTGCGCTCAGGTCGCCTGCCACACCTGCAAGGTGCGGTCAACGCCCGCCGAGGCCAGGCGCGTCCCGTCGGGCGACCATGCCAGCGCCATCACATAACCACGATGCCCGTGATAGGTTGAGGCCAGTGTCCTGCTCGTTGTGTTCCAGATCTCTACGGCCTTGTCGTTGCCGCCAACCGCGAGATGTGTGCTGGCAGGCGACCATGCCAGCGCATTCTTCGTTGCGGAGCCGCCTGCCTGAAATACTGGCCTGCCCATCAGTAGATCCCATACCAGCACGCGGTGATCGCTGCTGGCCGAAGCCACGCGTTTGCCATCGGGCGACCATGCCAGCGCATTGATGCGTTTATAGTGACCGGAAAGCACCATCTGCCCGCGATTGAGCGCCAGCATGAGCGTCAGCGAGCCGAGCAGGGAGCGTTTTTGCTGGCGATCCTTGACCGGCTCCCAGATCTCGATCCTGCGGCCCTCACCTGCCGAGGCGATGCGCTTGCCGTCGGGCGACCACGCCAGGGCGCAGACCTTGCTGGAGTGGTTGCGGCAGGTAAACAGGCGCAGTCCCGTCTTTGCGCGCCAGACCTGTACGGTGGTATCCTCACCCGCCGAAGCAATGTACTCGCCATCGGGCGACCATGCCACGGCGTAGAGTGGTCCCTGGTGCTCGCTATACGTGTGGAGCAGCTTCCCTGTATCGGCCTCCCATAATTGAACGCTGCCATCGGCGCTGGCCGAGGCGATGCGCTTGCTATCGGGCGACCATGCCAGCGCGTTCACATGCCCGAGATGTCTCCTGTAGGCCAGCAGCTTATTGCCGTTGGCAGCGTCCCATAACTGAACGGTCTTATCGTACCCGGCCGAGGCGATGCGCTTGCCGTCGGGCGACCATGCTAACGCCGTGATGCGGCTGCTGTGGCCGCTGCAAATAAAAAGCGTATTCTTCTGTGGCTGGATCTGCGAGACCGCCGGCCGGGTTCGCTTCGCGCCTGGCTGCGCGGGCGCCTGGTAGATGTTCGGCACGGCGCTGCGCAGTGGCAGCGTCTGCCCCAGCCTGTACTGCATGGCAATGCGCTCCAACTCCTGCTTCACGGCGGCAACGCTGGCCGGCCTCTGCGCGATATTCACGCTCACCATACTCATTACTAGCGTATCCAGCCCTTGCAGCGCGGACTGGTTTTGCAGGTTCAGCGGAGCGAAATGAAAAGGAGTTTCTGCGGGATCATCGCCGCTTAGCAACTGGTGCAGCGTCGCACCCAGAGCGTAGATATCGGCGGCGGGCGTGCTCTGCGCCTTGCCGTACTGCTCCGGCGCGGCGTAGCCCGATGAACCCAGCGCGGTGGTATCTTTGCTCTGCCCCGGCTTGAAGTGGCGCGCGATGCCGAAATCGATCAAATAGGCGTGGCCGCCAGGAGTGAGCATGACGTTCGCGGGCTTGAGGTCGCGAAAGATGATCGGCGGCTGGCGCGTATGCAGGTAATGGAGTACCGAGCAGAGCTGGAGGGCGATATCGAGTGCGCGATCAACCGGGAGCCGTTTACCGGCCAGGCCGGTCAGATGCTCCTCCAGCGTCTCGCCTTCGATGAAATCCATCACCAGATATGAACGCCCACTATCGGTAAACTGCTCGTAGATGCGCGGCAGGTTCGGGTGCGTCAGGCCAGCGAGCAAAAGCGCCTCGCGCTTGAATGCCTCGCTCGCCTCCCGCAGTTCCTGCGCATCAAGATTGCTCTGGCTCATCTCCTTGATCGCTACGAGCCGGTTGCCGAACTGGGTATCCGACGCCTTGTAGACGGCGCCGAAGCCGCCCCGTCCCGCCTGGCCGAGAATGACGTAGCGCTGCTTGAGCACATGCTGGCGGTTCAGCAGCCCGGTGAGCGTGGAACTGACGCTGTTGGTTCCTCCAGAGGAGGCGCCAAGCGCCTGCCCACATACGCGGCAGTACAGCGCCTGCGCCCGGTTTGCCGCGCCGCACCTGTCGCAGAAGAGAGGAGCAGAAAGCGTCATGATTCTTTCCTGATGGGTTGTCTGATTTCCGATCTCATCGCGTGCTCGCGCCTGCGGCGCTCGCTCTATGGAGAGTGTGATACGGAAGGTTGAGCTTCGCACAGCCTTCCGTATCACACTCTCCATTCCATGCGCGGCTCCGCCGCGCGACAGCCCTGAATATTTGTACTAAACGGCGGCTTCGGCTGTACAGTAGTACAAACATGAGGGCTTGTCAAGCCCTTATGGTCCTATCTCTGAGCCTGAGCTGCCTTTTTCGCCGTACATTCTGTGTGGCATAATGCTATAATAGGCTTGTATCATTTTGAAGATCGGGGTTGTCAGAGTGTGCCTGATCGCTGCCCCAATCACTGCTCGCGCCTGCGGCGCTCGCTGTATATGGTTTATATGGCAAGACAATGCGCTTCGCCCATTGTCTTGCCATATAAACCATATCCCCGGTGCGGCGAAGCCGCGCGCGAGGGAAGGCGCCGAGGATAGGCATACTTTCAGGGGCGTGGCCCCGGCACCTTTTTAGATGAGGGGAATGCTGGTAATATGGCGAAAAAGATACTGATTATGGATGATGATCCGACCATCGCTGACCTGCTAACCGAGGCGCTGGCCGATGAGGGGTATGAAACGTATATGACGACGCAGAGCCTGCGCTTCTACGACGCTGTACGTGAGCATAAGCCCGACCTTGTGTTGCTCGACCTGATGATGCCCTACCTGGATGGGCGCGACGAACTCAAGCTCATGGCGATGGGTGTGGACAAACAGATCCCGGTCATCGTCGTCACCGCCTTCCTCGGTGCAGCCAGCGAGGAGAAAGAGTTCCGCGAGGCGGGCGTCGCCCACATCGTGTATAAGCCCTTCGATCTTGAAAAGCTCGTCGAACTGGTCAAAACAACTATTGGAGAACCTGCATGAGCGCCTCTATTCGTGTCGCTCTCGATGCGATGGGCGGCGATAAAGCTCCCGGCGAAACTGTGCTGGGAGCCGTCCAGGCCGCGCGCGAGTATGGCATAGGTGTCTATCTCGTCGGGCGCGAGGATGTGATCCGCGCGGAACTGGCGCGCCATGATACCGCCGGGCTTGATCTACCGATCATCCACACCGACGAGGTGATCGAGATGGACGAGCATCCGGCCAATGCTGTGCGCCGCAAGAAAAACGCCTCGATGATCCTGGCCTTGCAGCAGGTGCGCGATGGCGCTGCTGTCGGTGCGGTCTCGGCGGGCAATAGCGGGGCTATGATGGCGGCCTCGCTCTTCACGCTCAAGCGTATTCCCGGCGTTGAGCGCCCCGCGCTTGGCCTCGTCTTTCCTACCAAAGACAAGCCCTGCCTCATCATCGATATGGGTGCCAACACAGATTGCAAGCCCGAATATCTGCTCCAGTTCGCGCTCATGGGATCTATTTACATGCAGCGACTCTTTCATGTGCAGGCTCCGCGTATCGGCCTGCTGGCGAACGGAGAGGAAGAGAGCAAAGGCAACCAGCAGGTGATAGAGACGCATCAGCTTCTTAAAGCCAACGCCGCAACGCTTGGCCTGAACTTTATTGGTAACGTCGAGGGGCACGATATTCCGGCGGGCAGCGCGGATGTCGTCGTCTGCGATGGCTTCCTGGGCAACGTCGTACTCAAGCTCAGTGAAGGACTTGCCGAGACCATTCTCGAACTGATGCGCGCCGAGATGACCGGCTCGCTCATTAACAAGCTCGCCGCCGCTGTGCTGCGTCCCAGCCTGCGCAAAGTTTTCAAACGGCTGGACTATGCTGAATATGGCGGGCTGCCACTGCTGGGCATCAACGGCTCGGCCATCGTTGCGCACGGCCGCTCGAACGCGAAGGCGATCAAGAATGCTCTACGCGTGGCCCGTCAGACGGCGGAGACGGGCGTTGCTCCGGCCATCGCCGAAGGGCTGGCAAAACTGGGAACTCAACAGGCAGAAGTCCAGTGAAGATGCTAAAGAAGCAGCGAGCGCAGCTCGCTGCTTCTTTAGCATCTTCTATTTTCCTTCTTTTTTGCGACGCCTCGCTTCTCCTCCCTTTTGCCCGATGCGCCGATAAAAGTCGGCGTCCTGGCGCTCTCGGGTCGTATTGCCGCCGCGCTTACCCATTTCTGAAAAATGGCTTGGGCCGTACTTGTTCATATTGGCTTTGCCGCCTTTCTCGGCAATCGTGCGGTAATATTCGCTGCCCCGTTTCTCCTTGAGCGTGTTGCCACCCTTCGTGCCGATGCGGTGAAAGTAGTCTTCGCCATACCTGGCGCGGATGGTCCTTCCCCTCTTGCTACCCTCTTCCGCCTGCGGTGTGGGAACGGGCTTCTCCTCGTCTTCTTTCAACATAACTATCCCCTTTCCCGGTTCATTAAAAAAATAAGAGGCGTTTGACGATCTCTGCAACACGAGCAAACGCCTGTGCGGGTTTTTTACCCGGATTCCAAAAATAGGGCATCTGCGAGAAGATGCCCTTATGATGTCGACTGATGCGCAGTATACTGGAATGCTCGTCGCTTGTCAACAAAATCCAGCGCCGCTCCAGGGCTATGTAATTCTCCCCACCCCCCCGCCCGAAAGGAAGAGTTTGGGCGGGGACACCCCACGCCCCGCAAGGGGGCTGCCGCCCCCTTGACCCCCGCTTCTGGCGAGCATTAAATCGCCCTGGCGCCGCTTAGAGTATGAGTTCTGACCCGCTGCGCGGGTGCGAGGGGTACGACACCCGGGGCGGTACTCTGGACAAACGGGGAATCAGCGTCTATACTAAAACTATGCGAGTAATGAGGTGTGATGTATCATAGTATCTCCAGGGAGCATAGCGCTGCATGCATGCAGGAAAGAAGCCTGATTCTGTGACCTCCTCTTCTCCTGGTGGACGTAAAGGGTTCTTCGACGGGAGATGGCCCGGTGTGAGATTGCTCGTTCCGGTCTATGCGCGTGATCCCCATGAGCGGCCACAGCAGCCACCTGTGGAGCAGATTTCGTGGTGGCAGATCTGTACAGCATGGGTGCGCTACCACAGCATTCAGGTGCGCTGGGACATTGAGCGCAGCCTGGCCCGACTTTTCCACCGTCGTTGGATCAATCGGCGGGGTGCGAATCCCTATTGATGAGGCCGCGCAGCCAGGTCGCATCGGCTTTTGGCTGATCGGGCGAGAGATCGCCTGTGCGCCTGATGTGCGGCAGGCCCGGCTGCTGAATATCCCGTGGAAAACGGCCCGGGTATTTGCGCTCCATGCGCAGGCGCTGGCGGCGCTCTTTCGCCTCCTTAAATTCAATCGCCAGGCGGCGATATAACTCCTCCCATTCTTCCAATACTCGCGCACGATCATGGCCGGTGATAAGCTTGAGGCTCTCCGCTCCCATGCGCCTGCGCATATCTTCGTCGTTCGCCATCTGGTCGATCTGCCGCGCCAGTTCATCGCTAGCGCCGGGCTTGAACAGAAAGCCATTCTCCCCGGCGTGGACCAGTTCCGGCAAGGCGTAGGCGTTGGCCGCGATCACCGGCAGGCCGCAGGCCATGGCCTCCATCGTTGCCAGACTCTGAAGATCGGCTTCCGATGGTATCACGAACATGTCCGCCGAGCGGCGCAGGGCCAGCAGGTCGGCATCATTAACATAGCCCAGAAAGCGCACACGGTCTTCCAGATTCAAGCGCCTGGCCTGAGCGTGCAGTTGCGCCTCGGCCGGACCGGTGCTGGCTATAGCGATGAATGCGTTGCTCTGTAGCCTGGCAGCAGCGTCCAGCAGGACATCCACGCGCTTTTCCGGGCTGAGGCGGTTCACATGCAGCGCCAGAGGTCGATCTACGGGCAGGTGGAAGCGCCGCAAGATTTCTGGATCGCGCTCTCCCGGCGAATACTTCTTCAGATCGATGCCGTTAGAGATCGCCCGGGCGGGCGCGCGCAGCCCGTGCTCATAGAGCAGATTAAGCGCCGTTTTTGTTGGCGCGGTCACATACTCACAGCGGTTGCAAAAATGCACCAGGTAGCTGTAGGTCACATCGCTGAACGGCTTGCCAATCAGTGGATCGGACAGCAGCGTCGGGTTCATATTGATGGGCATGTAGTGATTGGTAGCGATGACCGGCTTGCGCAGGCCGCCGGCCAGGATTTGCGCGATGTTGCCCAGCACGATAGGCGAGTGAATGTGGATAATGTCGGGATCGCTCTTCTTGAGCAGGTTACGCAGCGCGACGAAGGGCAGAAAAGCGATGCGCAGCCCCTCATAGGCGGGCCACTCGAAGGAAGAGAAGCGGTATACGCGCACTTTCTGTTCCAGGCGGCGCACGTTGTGAGGGCCATAGCTGGGAGCTGCAACCCATACCTGATGGCCTCGATTCGCAAAATCGATAGCGAGATCGTGCGTTATCGTTGGTACACCTCCCAGCATCGGGGGATACTGGTCGGTCACAATCATAATGCGCATGTCTGCCGCTCGCTTCTCTCTCTTAATGATTCTCGGTAAGGGCAGGATTTATCCGCCCGCCAGATTGGAGCGGATCGGCTTCAGGAGGGGGCAGATAAATTCTGCCCCTACCAGCATCCTGTGTTACCGATCTTGATTGGCAACATTCATCATCACGCAGCGACGCGCCTACGATTCCTCCTCCGTATTCGGAGCCGTAGTGGGAGCAGCCGGGGCCGGCTCTTCCGCGCCCTCTGCCTCGGCAGCCTCCTCGGCGGCCTCGGCCCGTGTAACGGCTACCTTAGCCACTGGCTCGTCAGGATCGGTAACAAGCGTATAATCAGGCGGAAGCTGCACTTCCCGGGCGTAGATTACCCCGTCGATCTGGGTAATGGGAGAGACATCGACCTCCAGCGCTTCGACGATATCCGCTGCACGGCACTCTACTTCCAGCGCATCCAGCAGATGCAGCAGAACGCCGCCCTCATTCTTTACCGCCGGCGACTCGCCGACAAAACGCAGCGGGATCTTCACCTCGATGCGCTCGCTCAGGCTCACACGGAAGAAGTCTATGTGCAATATCTTGCCTGTGCGCGGATCTCGCTGCACATGACGGATCAATGCCGTCTCCGGGGCAGCATCGGGCATATGCAGCGAAAGAATGCCCCTCGTGCCGCGTGAGCGCCGCAGGTGGTCGTACTCGGCCTCTTTGACCTGTACCGCTACCGGCTCCTGCTTGTGTCCAAAGATATTCGCGGGGATAATGCCATCTTTCCGCAGGCGCTTCACTGCTTTCCCCATCACTGTGCGGGGAGCGATTTCCAGTTCTACTCTATTTGCCATGTTACTTCCTCTCTACTATATTATCAGGCAGGCGGGCTTGCGAGCGCGGCAGCGCGCGCAGCGCCCCTACACTTTATGCCGTCGTTGTCGAAAGAAGGTTAACAGTGCCTCCGCATCCATGGTATTAAGCACGTCCCCGGCTCGTAACCAGCCTTTGCGGGCGACTCCTATACCATAACGCATATCGTCCAAACCTGCAAGCGTGTGAGCATCCGGGCAGATGGGGATCTTGACGCCTTTTTCGCGTGCCCGGTGCACAAGCCGCCAGTCCAGGTCCAGCCGCGACGGATTCGCGTTGATCTCGATGCAGGTCCCGCGAACGCTGGCAGCCTCGATCACTGCCTCCATATCCAGCTTATAGCCTTCGCGTTCGAGCAGGAGGCGCCCTGTGGGGTGCCCGATGATATCGACGTAGGGATTGGCGATGGCGCGCAGCATGCGCTGCGTCTGCTCCTGCGGCGGGAGGTTGAAGTTGCTGTGGATAGAGGCGATCACAAAATCCAGTTCCGCGAGCACGCTGTCATCGTAGTCGAGTGAGCCATCGCGCATAATGTCGCACTCGGTGCCCTTGAGGATGCGAAAGCGCCCGGCGAACTCCTCGTTCAAACGGTCTATCTCCTCGCCCTGGCGGCGCAGGTCGTCTACTGAGAGGCCATGCGCATAGGCAACCGACTGGCTATGATCGGTAATGCCCAGATAGGAGAAGCCGCGCGCGAGGCATGCCTCGGCCATTTCGCGCAGTGTGTTGTGACCGTCACTGGCCGTCGTGTGGGCATGCAGCACACCGCGCAGGTCGCTTTCCTGTACCAGCACGGGGAGCGTGCCACGGATGGCCGCCTCGATCTCGCCCATGTCTTCACGCAGTTCCGGCTCGATGTAAGCCATGCCGAGAGCGGCATAGATATCGGCCTCGTTCTGGCACGGAACAAGTTCCTCTTCTCCGTCCCTGACTTTGAAGAGGCCGTAGTCGTTGATGGTCATGTTCATGCTCAGGGCACGGCGGCGCAGCGCGATATGATGCTCGCGTGAGCCGGTAAAGTGATGCAGCGTGTAGGGGAAGCGGCTATCGTTGACCAGGCGCAGGTCCGCCGCCAGCCCGCTGCCAAGTACAACGCTCGCTTTGGTCTCGCCCTTGCCCGTGATGGAGCGCACCTCGGGCCGTCCGGTGAAGAAATCCATGATCGCGTTCCGCACCTCGCTGCTGGCCTGGTCGTCAACGCTTGCCACGATATCGATATCCTTGACCGTTTCGCGCCGCCGCCGTATGCTCCCTCCCACTTGCAAGCGCACAATCTCCGGCAGCGTCGCCAGCGCGGCGCACAGCCGTTCGGATTCCCGCTCCGCCAGCGGGTACAGTACGCGGTCAGCATGCTGCGCGAGGAAGGCGATGCCTTGCAGAATCTTGTCCTGGGTTTTCTTGCCAAAGCCGGGCAGGCGTGCGACGCGATCATCTTTGCACGCCTGCTCCAGTTCGTCTATGCTTGTGACGTGCAGTTGATTGTAGATGGCATTGATCTTTTTTGGCCCGACGCCAGGAATACGCATCATGGCGAGCTTGATAGAGGGCGTGTTTGCCCGCAGTTCATCGAGAAATTCGATATGCCCGCTGTCTACGGCCTCCTCGATGCGCTTGATAATCGTTGATCCCAGTCCCGGCACGCCTTTGAGCCTGCCTTCGTGCGCCATCTCTACGATGTCGCCGTCGAGCGCGCCGATAGTACGAGCGGCGTTGTCATAGGCACGCACTTCATATATGTTGCTGCCTTCCTTTAATTCTAGCAGCACAGCGATTTCTTCTAGCATTTGAGCGACCTGGTTTTTATCCATGCCGGTCCCTGCCTTCTAACTAATGCTATGTGCAAGTTTCGCTGATGGTTCACCGCTGCGGCGCACGCCAGGATGAAGAGCCTGCGGGCACAGCGCCGCAGGCGCCCAAAAACATGCACATGGGGTTAACTAATACTATGCAGGTCTTGCTGACGGCGAACCGCGCAGCGGTTCGCCTGTGTGGTTTGTGGACACAGCGCCGCTGGCATTGTGTCCACAAACCACACCATCGAGGACCCGTAGCCGGCGTCCCCGGACGTGCATATCGGGTTAACTATGGTAACAGGTCAAAAAATTCGGGTGCGCTGCTGGTAACTTCGAAGGGATTGCGCCCTTTAAGCTCGCGGTTGAGATAGCGCTTGCAGTCGAAGTGAACCAGCAGCCAGCAGTATATGTCACTGGTAATAAAAACAGCGTCCCACGGCCTCTCCGTACCCATATCCAGAACACGGTTGCAGACGAAACAGCGCGCCATGCCGGCCATGATGGCCTGCTCTAACCAGGCCAGGACGAACTCGTGCATATCTTGCAGCGTCATCATCTCCAGGCTGGACTCGGGATAGCCGAAGAGTACGGGATCAGGGCACTCACGAAAGTCACTGCTGGCGCGACTGAGCGCTACCAGTGGCGGCCTGACCGTGATCTTGATTTCGTCATGTTCCGGGTCCTCCGCTGCCGTCGTTGCACTCGTCAGCAGCAGGCCCTCGCGTGCAAACCAGGATAAGAGTTCGTTGCGCATAGCCTATTCTACAACATCCGTTCAACCCTCATAATCCTTCGCCTCCGCTCAGGATGACATGCTTACTTACCACTTTTGATCGTTACCCTCATCATCGCGCAGCTACGCACAGGACGGGGCTACGCGCGTATGCCCTCCAGCAGCGAGTGCACGGAGAATTCGAGTTGCTCGGGCCAGGAAAGCCCTTGTGGGTCCACAAAATATAACAGCGCCGTCCCTTCATAGAGGGCTGTCAGCGTAATTGCGGTAGCCTCGGTATCCACGGAGCGGAACTCGCCGCGCTCGATGCCGCGCTGGATCAGGCGAGCCAGAGCTTCTCGGAAAGTCTTGAAATACTGCTGCAAGAACTGGCGTACTTCTCCGTCGCGCCCGGCCAGCGCATAAAACTCGAAGGCAATCGGCATCAGCCGCTGCATCCATTGCATCGCCGAGGCAAGCTGGCGCGTCAGGAGGATAATCTGCTCGGCAATCGGCTCCTGACGCTCAGCTTCGAGAAAACTTTGCAGGCGCTTGAATTCCTGGGTAAAGAAGTATTTAAGCAGCGCGCCAATAACCGCGTCCTTGCTTTTGTAATAGAGATAGAGTGTGCCTTTGGAGAGGCCCGCCTGGCTGGCGATATCATCCATGCGCGTTTGCTGAAAGCCGAGCCGCGCGAAAACCGCGATGGCCGCTTCCAGTATTTGACTTTTGCGTTCCTCACTCACATCGGGACGGGGAGACATGCCTACCTCCAACTCTTTGCTTGCGCTGCGGGCGCCCGAATTCGCTCTACCCTGCTTCGCTGCCTATTTTCTCTCATTCGCTGCCCGCGGCGCAAGCGGGGAGGACTTTAAAGGTGATGATGGTGCTCTGACGGGCTATGGCACGTATATCTTCCTCTGTTCCATTGCTCCGATAGCCAAGCAAGCGGAAAACGAAATGGATCAGACGCGGATATTTGCGCGCATACGCGAGTAGTATCGTTTCAGCTTCCTCCGGCCCTGGACGGGTCGCCCGGGCGCGCAAAGAGCGCTGCCCCACCTGAATGATTACCTGCGGGGTTTTCTCAACGTTTTTCACCCAGTCGGATTGCTTTCCCCAACCAGAAAACACTGTATATTCCCCTGCTGCCTTGTCGGAATGAATCACTTCCAGAACCGTTTTGCGCGGCCGACCACTCTTGCGACCGGTATGCGTGAGCAGGAGAAAGCGGCTCTGGAGCAGCCAGCCGAGATGGAGGCGATACAGCCAGATAGGCAGACGCCAGAGGAGGCGGGCTACGCCTCGCGGAGAACGCATTTCTTTGATTTGCACGGACATAAAACCCCCTTATAGACAGACTTATCGTTAGTTTCCTTGCCGCAGTGAAAATACGACGGCGGCGCTCAATACAACAATAATAACTGACCAGCCAGTTATTATTGTAACGAAAAGGGGGCGCCCTGTCAATAACTGACCAGTCGGTTATCTTTATCTGTGAAGACAAAAAGGGGAGCTGCTACACCTCTTTTTTAGCGCGCTGCCACAGCGTGCTCCACTCCTGCGAGTTGTAGGAGGAGAGTGCGCGCCCCTCCTGGCGCGCGAATTCTTCCATCGCCTGGAAACGCCGGCGAAACTTGCGGTTGGCCCGGCGTAAAGCCTCTTCCGCGTCTACTTTCAGCCAGCGCGCGATTTTGGCGATCATGAAGAGAAGGTCGCCGACCTCTTCGATCTGCTCTTCCGGGGTCGTCGCCTCGCGCAATTCCCGCAGTTCTTCCTCAAGCTTGGCATAGACGCGCTCGATGGTGGTAAATTCAAAGCCGGTTCTGGCGACGCGCTTCTGGTACTCCTGTGCCACGATCAGCGCGGGCGACGCGAGCGGCATGCGGTCAAGTATGCTCTCCTGCTCCACATCCTTGCCCGCTTTGATGCGCTCCTGGCGTTTGATTGCCTCCCAGTTCTGTACGACCTGCCCGGCGTTCTCGACCTCGACATCGCCGAAGACATGGGGGTGACGGCGGATCAGCTTGGCATTCACATGCTCGAACACGTCGCCGATGGCGAAAGCGCCTTCCTGCCGCGCGATCTCGGCGTGCAGGTAGACCTGGAGCAGCAGATCGCCGAGTTCCTCCGCCAGCTTCTCCATATCGTTTTCTTCCAGCGCCTCCACAACCTCGTAGGTCTCCTCAATCACATAGTGGATGAGGCTCTGGTGCGTCTGCTCGCGGTCCCACGGGCAGCCATCAGGATCGCGGCGCAGGCGCATGGTGATGTAGCGCAGCGTTTCGGGGAGGCGCAGAGCCTCCAGCGGGCCGAGCGGCGGGACGTAGAGCGTGCTGAGGTGATTGGCGTGGCTGTGGCGATCAAGCTCGTACAGCGGCATCTCGATGACCGCTTCCTCGCTGCTCAGGCCCGCCGCCCGCACCAGCTTCACCGGCCATTCATCGGGATAGCACTCGCTCAGCGCCAGCTTTACCGCGCTGGCGAAGCGGCGATTATACACCTGGGCGACCAGCAGCGGGAGGGTGGGAATAATCTTGCCCGCGATCTCGTCGCTCCCGATCCCCGTGAGCATAGTGGCATCGATGAGCTGCATGCCATCCGCGAAGGGATCGAGATCCAGCAGCGTGCAGACAGGCTCCAGAAACGAGAGGCCCGCGACAATGGTTGTGCTCAAGCCGCGTTCGCGTGCGATTTGCCGGACGAGCTGCACGGTAGCTTCGCCGATCAGTGGATGCCCCGGCACAGCATAGATGATGGGCTGCTGCTCGCCCTGCCGGCAAACCTCCTCCGCGATACGCCGGTAGAGCGTGTCCCACTCCTCCGACTCATCGTAGATGCTGTCAAACGATTCGATGTGTAGAGTGGGCAGCGCGCGCCGCAGGTCCTCTACTGTGGGGTGAAGGATGGTGCGAAGATAGACGCTCTGATTATTATGCGCTGCCTGTTGTAGTATGTCGTATGCCTGCCTGGTAAGATCGTTGATGCTGCCAGGCCCCAATCCCAGAATAGTAATAGCTGCCGTCGTCATATCTAATAAAAATCCTTTACTCTCCAGTGGTTGTCAGAATATGTCTGATCCCCGGACTGCTCGCTTGCTCACGCCTGCGGCGCTCGCCTTAGTTTTTGAGTGGTGTGGGACAGGCGCGGAGCGCCTGTCCCACACCACTCAAAAACTCTATTGCGCGGCGGAGCCGCGCGAGTGTCAGGGAAGAGCGAGCGAGAGTGCTGAGAATCAAACTTTCTACCAGGGGCTATGTCCAGAAACTATAAAGCCATGGTCATGAAGATTATAACATTGTCGAAAAGCCAACAACGTGCTATGCTTAGATCAACGGGACCGTAAAAGGTCTCACCCTTGTTGCATCATAAGGAGGTTGTGATATATGGCATCTGCTGAAAGCCAGAAACCATCGTGCCCGGTGTGCCATAAGTCGGATCGCGTCAGGACGATGCAGGCCGCCTTCGAATCCGGAGTGACGCGCTGTGCTCCGCCGGATATGCCGACCAGAAACGTTCCCATGCTGTTGTACATGTTTATCAGCGTTCTCCTTGTTGGCATCGGCTCTTTTGCTATCATCGTCATTGCGAGCACCGGTGTCCTCGACCTGGGCGGTGAGATCGCAATCGTCTGCATCATTCTGGCATGCATCCTGACAGCTCTGGTATTGAGCTTTATCGCTTTCCAGCGCGTAGTCAAAGGCGATAACGAGGCAACACTGCGCTACCCGGCGTGGGACCGGGCGATGACGGCCTGGCGCAGCCTGTACTATTGTGGGCGTGATGATGCTGTGTTCAATCCCAGAACGAATGCGACGCTCTCTGACGAGGAGCTTGCGAGCCTGCGCTCGATAGGTGAGCATGAGAAAGCGGAGCAATCCGCACTGATGGCCTCACAGTAGGGCGGTATAGATTACTATATTTTTGCGGCGCCGTTCATGTGCGCGTCCCGGGGGGCGTCCTGCGCAGGCGCCGCGCCTTTTGCTCCGTGCGATTTAAAAGCTGCGCGCCCGAACGTATCCTTGTACGGCCACGGAGGGGACTTTTAAAGCGCCGCTGTCCCCAATCGTCGCGCCTCGTGACCGAGGTCAGCTTCCCCTCAGCCAGAAAAGGCACCACTACCGCCGCGATACTGGATGCGGCCAGCATGGGCGCGCCGTGGGTGGTGGGGATAAACACATCGTTAGGGCGCGGGCGACGTGGGCGCGCTGTCAGCGCATCCCGGCTCCCCCAGACGAAGAGTGTGGGAACGGCGGGCAGGTTGAAAGGCGCGCGCCCGCGTCCCGGAAGCTCACACAACGAGCGCACGAGAATATCGGTGGGCTGGAGTTCGATCTCGTTCTTCCAGGTGCGGCTGTAATCGTGGTGCAGCCCGTTGAAGCCGAGCGCGCGCACCAGGCCGTATAAGCGCCATTTTGAGAAGAGCCAGCGCGTAAACGTGGGGAAGGGATAGACATCATGCAGCAGGCGTATCCCGAGCGAGCATATTTCTGTAAGGTAAATGGGGCACAGGAAGACGGCTCTATTGACATATTGCGCATAGCGCTGGAGGTATGCTTCGGCGGCGCGCGTGCCCGAAGAGTAGGCGAGAATGGACCACTGGCCGATGTTTAGCGTCTGGCGCAGTTCTTCAAGAGCTTCGGCGCAGGCCGGGTAGTAGGGCTGCTCAGGGCTGATTTCCGGCGAACCGCCGAGTCCTGGCAATTCGACCATGATAAGCTGAAAATATGGTTGGAGCAGCGGAGCGAGATTCTGCCATATTGTGTAGGTCATCCCCCAGCCATGAATGAGGAGCAGCGGCGCTCCATTTCCTTCTAGCCGATAACGTAACATAGTAACTTCCCGTTAATAAACGTTTGGTCATGAATGTAACCAGACGAGGGCAAGCCTCGTCTCTACATTACGCCTCGTGAGGGTGGGTGTGTAGAGGCAGGGCTTGCCCCTGCCTTGTGCTCATTCTCGAAGCGCGGTCAGGGTTAGAAAGAAATAGTCATCTTATGTTACAACCATTGTAGCATATGGCTGTGTCTATGCCAAGAACTATTGCCAGTCGCAAGGACGATCTATGGCGCAACGACGCAACATTCTTATCCTCACGTCTTACACAGGCGGCGGCCATATCAGCCTGGCGCATGCTCTGCGTGATCGTCTCGTGCCAATCCACGATGTTGAGATCGTCGATCCGCAGCCGCACTTCCTGCACCTGCACTATCGCCTGGTGAGCCGCTACGCGCTCTGGCTCTGGTCGGCTGAATTCCGCCTGAGCGATACGCCCAGGACGGCGCTGCTCACCCATCGCGCCTTTTCGCGCTTGCTCGGTGGCTCGCTGGTCTCCCTGTTACAACGTGTGCGGCCCGATCTCATTATTACTACCTATCCGCTTCTTACGTATGAGGTAACGCAGGCACTCAAGCGGGAACGCCTACAGGTTCCGTTTGTGGCGCTTTTCGCCGATCCCGGCAAGGTGCATGCGACCTGGCTTAGCGAGTGCCATGCGGCGGCCATACTGGTCCCCACGCGTGAGACATACGAGCAGTCCCTCGCCTCCGGAATCGCTCCCGAACGGCTGCATCTCGTCGGCTGGCCCGTGCGCGGGCAGTTCTCGCGTTGTAGCGAAGCGCAGCGCTCTCAGACGCTCGCCGGGCTGGGCCTCTCTCCTGATCGCTTCACGGTTTTTTTGCAGGGGGGCGGGGAGGGCGCGGCCCGTTTTAGCCGCACGGTGGAACGGGTGCTGGCTGCTGGCAGAGATGTACAGGTGATTCTGGCGACGGGGACAAATCGTCGCTTATGGGCGCGCTTTCAGGGTGTGGAGAATCTCTATGCGCTGCCATTTACCGCCGAGATTGCGCCTTTTATGGCGGCCGCTGATGTAGTTATGGGCAAAGCCGGGCCGAACATGCTCTTTGAGGCAGTGATGCTGGGCAAGCCATTTATCGCCACGACCTGGATTCCCGGCCAGGAAGAGGCAAACCTGGAGTTTATCCAGCGCCATAAGCTGGGATGGGTTGCATGCGCGCCCGAGCAGCAGTTTGCGCTGCTCGGAGAACTGCTCGCTAATCGCGCGAAGCTGCACACGATGGCCGCAACCGTCAATGCTTACCGGCGCTGGAATGCCGGGGCTAATGAGGCCATCGTGCCGCTAATCGAGGAACTGTGAAGATGGGGGCAAGCCCCATCTCTCCGGGTCGAGGTGGGGGGGCCGGTGGAAACAGGAGCGCAATCGATCTGAAGATGGGGGCAAGCCCCATCTCTCCGGGTCGAGGTGGGGGGGCCGGTGGAAACAGGAGCGCAATCGATCTGAAGATGGGGGCAAGCCCCATCTCTACAGGTCA
>Ga0209061_1001403_pt1 | contig 40357 bp, 30 predicted proteins | sample Coa_R1_10_FD_187157 | JGI IMG/M metagenome (GOLD analysis project Ga0209061, IMG submission 187157) | Surface soil microbial communities from Centralia Pennsylvania, which are recovering from an underground coalmine fire - Coalmine... | ecosystem: Environmental > Terrestrial > Soil >... | reverse complement strand
CTGACAAGTTCGTCGTTGTACTTGCTCCAATTCCTGTCGTCTGACATGCCGTGAGATTGGGCGCCTCAGTACAAGCACACTTGAGACAAAATTAGTAGACTACGTGCTTGAATCGTGCAACACAGCAGTAAAAAGCAAAAACACTTGTGTGCGTCTTTCGTCGAAATGACTTTCATCAAGAGATTTGACCACATTGGAGTGGCCGTAAGAAGCGTCGACGAGGCCCTGAAGTTGTACCGTGATATTCTTGGTGGAAAAGTAATCCTGTACAAGTTGGAGGGAACGACTAGGGATTATACGTATACTCAGTTTGAGCTCGGAGGGCAGAGAATAGAACTTATCGAGCCAATAGAAAAAGCAGGTGCGAGTTTCCTCACCAAGTTTCTGGAAGAGCGAGGCGAGGGTCTCCACCATCTTACCTTTCAAGTGGACGACATTCTCGAAGCGATAAAGTATCTAAAGGCAAACAACATCAGGATAGTTGACGAATTCTTTGAGGACCCGATATGGAAGGTGGCCTTCATATCGCCCCGAAACTCCAACGGTATTCTCATCCAGCTTTATGAGACCCAACCCAGCAGCCCATACGACCACTCGGATCAGGACTGAGCCGTTTGTTCCTGATGTTGTAAAATCTTGCGTTCTACTGCGAAACCAGGCTGCGCGATTTCCACCTCAGAAATGACAGATTGCATCATAGGTTCCACTCGTGGAGCTTGCTCTTGATCGGCTAGAACATTACGCCGTTCCACCGATTGCGCTTGTGGAGGGTTCGGTTGCTGTTGCTTTGAAGAATTTTCGAGGAGGTTCTTCCTCAGCTTCTCTGCTCTTGCCATTCCTCCCTTCCTTCCAATTTCACGCCTTACTTCTATTGACAGAGATTTCCCGCCCTTACTCGCTATTTCTCTCTGCTTCTCCGGTGACATCGCGGCGAAGCCTTTCTTTAGAGGCATATTGAAAATTTTTTACACTTTTCCCGGTTCGAGGCCCTGGTTGCTCTCGCAGGCCCGAACGCCCGCTTGCAGATTTTTATCCAATATAATTCCGTACTAAAGATAGTTACAGAGAAGAAGAATAGAGACAAATAGAGTGGTTTTTTTCTCATGGTGAAAGCTTTCTCGCCACGAGAGGCACGAGCATCTCATCTTCCGACATGCCCCCGTGCCTTCCTGGCATCGGCTCCCTTCGCGGATCGATGTCAGAGTTGTCCAGGGCATTCAGTCCCAGGGGGACTGCGGCAAGAGTGCCTATCCTATCTTGTACGTGCGGATTCATTATTCCCAAACCGAGCAGTCCTTTTACCAAGAGTTCCTTGGAATCCATGACATGGAATTTACCTCGCAGGTGCCTGTCGAAGTATCGGCGTATGGATTCCGCCGCTCCTTCCTTGGCGTGTAGAAATACTGCTCTCGAATCCCCCGTTGGCGGTAGCTTGAGCAATCCTCGCAACCCCGAATGATCCCGCATGTCGATCACATCCTTGCTGCTCACATTGACAAGACCGTGATCTGCAGAGATTATCAATGATGTCTTCTTTGCAACGGAGACAGGGAGTCTCTCGATCAAATCCCTTTCCAGCTGATAGAACAGGGCATCCACTTCGGCGGAGTACTCTTCAGAAAAAGGCCCTCTCACATGCGCCACTGTATCCGGAGAAGCAAAGTAGGCAAAGTGAAATGAAGGCGACCCTCCTTCTCCTGATTCGAGATTCCTCCGTAGCCTAACTAGCATGTCGGAAGCGGCAACGTGTGGAAAAAGTCTCGCCCCTCTGTTTGTAAGTTTTGAAAGACCGCTGTCCGTGATCCACTTGCTGATGTAGAGGTTTGAAATTATTCCACTATTCGCCAATTTCTCATGTATAGTCTCTGAGCCCAGAAAGGTTTCAGGATCGATGTTCCCAAAATCAAAAAGCGAGATACCTCGACCCCCGATCAATGGAGCAAATCGGAGCATTTCCGCGACTGCCCCAACTTCTTGCAGGTACATTGTGTATCCCAAGATCCCGTGTTCGAGCGGCGTCAGGCCTGTGTGAAGCGTGGTAGTTGCTGTCGAAGTCGTAGAGGGAAAGACGGAAGTTATTGGCAGGAAAAGCGATCTTTCTATGAATGACTCAAGGGTCGGCGCCTTTGAAGATGTCGTCGCGACTCTGGAATCACGGCTGATAGAGTTTCGTATCAGATTGTAGCCCAATCCGTCCAGGAGAATAAAGATAAGATTCTCCGTTGATTCGCACTTCCCGTACAAAGAGTCAATCTTCAGCGGGCGCCTGTGAGATACGCCGAGAATCTTGAAGAAGGAATCTGGGAGGTTTGAAATGCATTCTCCGCCGTAGGCAGGGCTTACAAGACCAGAAATGACTGATGCCCGATTGAAATGATTTTTGCGGAAGTCTTCGGCTTCGATATGTTTAGGCACGTTCCGCTTCCTCATCTAATGTTACACTCGAGTCCCTTCGAAGCCCACTTCTCTGGAAATAATCTGTGAGGAAATCAACTCTCACTGAAGGATAAAAACGGAGCTGGTGGGCGTGGAGAGATTCGAACTCTCGATTCCCGCTGTCCACAGACTATCTCAGTGGAAGAGCTAGTCTCGTGTGAGAGCGGTGTCTTAGACCAGCTGGACCACACGCCCACTCTGTTCTATTTCCCTTGCTTGACAAATGTGCCATTTTAATGTCTTGGGCTGGCGCTGAAGGGTCCCTTCAAAACTCGATATGCGGAATTCGGAGGTTCGACAGCTCGCAACTGGATTGGAATAAAAGAACGTACTTTCGGAGTAATTTCAATACATCGTTCTGGAATATGTGTCCCTTCCAGAGCCTGGTTGATGGCTTTCCCGTGACGAGGATTCGAAGAAAGAAATATGCTCCCTTCTTTTGGCCAACGAGCAGTAGGCAAAAAGGAAGGCAGTAGGTAGAAGAGAACCTAAGTTTCTTAGATTTTCTCTTCTACTCCTTGTTCCGACCAGTAGGCTTTACTTCTTGACACCTAGCGCCCTGTTCTTTAGCCGCAATGCCTCAGATTTGCATTTGCGACAGCGGGTGGCGGAAATTGCGTTCTTGCTTCCACATACAAGGCAAATCTTGAAGAACAATCTTCTCTTTTGTGCAATTTGCTTCTTCGTTGCGTCTGTAATCGGCATGTCTCTCAAATATCACTTCTCTTTTTTCTATTTACTTTGCCAGCCGGCACCATTTTTTCCTACAGATTCGACATTGAGCGATTCCTAAGAGTTCAAATGTTGCACTGCTTCTGGAGATTTCCAGTTTCATACGTCACCATTTAACTTTTTATTGAGAGAAATGGGAGTTTGCTATCGTATCCAAGGAAGACACGTGCACGTAACAGGGCAGCGCAAACACATTGTCGATCAAACTCTCGCTCAATTCCGTTTTTGCCCCAGCCCATCCAAATTTGGATTGAATGATGTAAATTGAAGATTCACGAATACCAAGCAAGAGAGCTATTCGAAAAGCAAGCTATCCCAGTCCCCCGAGGGTCTTTGTGCAAGACCCCTGAGGAGGCAAGGGCCGCAGCATCCACCATTGGGAAGCCAGTCGTGGTAAAGTCCCAGATTCTCGTAGCCGGCAGAGGAAAGGCGGGAGGAATAAAGCTTGTCCAGAATCCTGAAGAGGCATACTCTGTCGCCAAGTCACTACTTGGGGCGAAAATCAAGGGAATAATAGTAAACTCCGTGCTCGTAGTTGAGGCGGTTAAAGCGGAGAAGGAACTGTATCTCGGATTTACAGTCGATAGGGCAAAGCGCTGTGTCAGCCTGATTGCGAGCGCAGAAGGAGGAATGGATCTTGAAGAGCTGGCAAAGACAAAGCCCGACAAGATCTATACTACGCAGATCGACCCCATACTCGGGCTGCACTCCTTCGAGGCACGAGAAGCGGCGGAAGCTATAGGGCTCACCGGCAAGACCGCTTCACAGTTCTCTTCAATCTGCGAGAAGGTCTACTCGATATTCAACTCGGTCGACGCCGACTTGACAGAATCAAACCCTCTTGCTGTCATGGGCGACGGTTCACTGATTGCGCTTGACGCAAGAATTACACTTGACGATAACTCGCTTTACAGACACCCCGAGTATAGCGTTGCCGACGAAGAGCTCTCTCCACTGGAGAGGGAGGCTTCCGAATCTGGCTTCGCATTTGTACAACTTGACGGGGACATTGGAATAATCGGAAATGGCGCAGGCCTTGTGATGGCAACGCTTGACGTCGTCGCGCACTTTGGAGGCAGGCCGGCAAACTTTCTGGATATGGGCGGAGGTTCTAACGCTGAAATTGTTTACAGAGCAGTGAAGCTCTGCCTTGAGCAGAAGAATCTCAAAGCCGTCTTTGTGAATATCCTCGGCGGAATTACAAAGTGTGACGACGTGGCTTCCGGACTCGTGCGCGCCCTAAATGGGTCGAAGATAAAAGTCCCTTTCACAGTACGAATGGTCGGGACGAACGAGGAGGAGGGGAGGCGCATACTTTCTGGGGCGGGAATTGCGTATCTTGATTCCATGGAGACAGCGGCCCAAGCCGTAGTCAAATCGGCGAGCGCAAAGTGAGAAACAGTAAAATCCGCGCCTTCAGAAGTTTATAGAAAGAAAATCCAAGAAGGTTGGTTTCGGGAAAAGCAGAGGAGTTTATGCACGGTATGACGATATTAGTTGATAAGAGCACAAAACTTGTTGTTCAAGGAATTACTGGCCGAGAAGGCAGCTCGCACGCGCAGGCTATGTTGAAGTATGGCACGAAGATACTCGCAGGTGTGACGCCGGGCAAGGCGGGTGAGACTGTCAATGGAATTCCGGTCTACAACACCGTCAAAAAGGCAATCCAAGCTCATCCGGAAATCAACGCGAGCATCATCTTCGTTCCCGCGGCATACAACGCAGACGCGGTCTACGAGGCCGTTGATTCTGATTTGAAACTTGTCGTGGACATCTCCGAACACGTCCCGGTCCACGATTCTCTCCGATTCATAAACTACTGCAGAAACAAGGGAGTCACGGTCATCGGTCCAAACTGCCCCGGGCTGATATCACCAGGCGAGGCCAAAGTCGGGATAATGCCGGGCCACATATTTTCAAAAGGAGACGTCGGAATAGTTTCTCGCAGCGGTACGCTCACCTACGAGATAGCGTGGGTTCTGACAAAGGCCGGCCTCGGTCAATCTACAGCTGTAGGCATAGGTGGGGATCCGATAATCGGGCGGGATACCGTTGAAGTGGTCGAGATGCTTGAGGCTGATCCTGGGACGCGTGCCATCGTGGTCATTGGCGAGATTGGGGGAGATGCTGAGGAAAGGCTTGCCCGGAAGGTCAGGGCGAAGGGTTTGAAAAAACCGATTGTTTCCTTCATAGCGGGGCGACAAGCACCTCCGGGGAAACGCATGGGACACGCAGGAGCTATAGTTTCCATGGGGAGCGGTACTGCGGCCGGAAAGATCCAAGCACTCGAGGACGTCGGAATTCCGGTAGCGGAACTTCCTTCTCAGATTCCAGCTTTAATCCACAATGCTTCGGGCCGGCTTGCGCCACAGCGTGGATAGACCATGCCGTAAGGCCCCAATTATTCTTTCGGCCTACGCCGTCATTGTTAGGCGGTTTCCCAAATCAACTACGCGTACAGGCTCAATTGCCATCAAGACACTTCAACTAGCTTCAGAGAGGTTGCAAACTCGAGCCTCTTACCGATCGCTTTCTTTGGGAGCGATAGCAGCCAATAAGAGTTTTAAGGGTAACCGACCCAAATCAGCTATTGTTTTGTGAATGAAAACGCCTATCTGTTCTTTTGATGCTCGCACCGGCGTTTTGTGCCCGAAATGCGATGCAAAGCTCAAATCAGGTCAATTGAGCAGCACTGATGTCGAAGTTTCAATAAAACTAACAAAAGCGGCCGAAAAGAATCCCGATATTGCGCGCATGAGCCTTGTGAAAGCAAATAACGTAGGCTCTGATTACGTCCTCGTGTTGGAGCCCGGAACGCTTGCGCCGCTGCGTCGGGATCCTGGCTTCCCAAAGACATTGCAGAATATTCTGGGTGGGAAGGTCTGGCTCACGGAGGCCGACACAACTGACCGCAAGGAGCTCGAAGATTTGTTCTATCCCGTCAGAATTGCAAATGTCAACACGGTCTGGCTGCCCGATGGTAGCAAGCTGACAAAGGTAGTCATACCCGGAAGGAGGACGGAGCGCTTTCCTCACGACACAGAGACCATTTCGAGGATACTCAAGGAGACTCGCGAGATGGACCTAATGGTCGAGTTCGAGAAGCAGTAAACGTAGCGGTCAGACAAGAAAAGCGCCTTACTCGCTTTTTCCTGCCTCTCAGTTTTTCTTCGTATTCCGAAATATGCCGCCGACAGGTGATTAATGTGAGAGAAAACAATAGAAGAGCCGGAGCAAGCATTGACACATCGCACACCACTTTTTCTTTTTCGTTGAAACCCTCTTTTTGGATTGAATGATGCGTTATGATTAGGACTAGTTACGTCGGCGAGCTCCTCCAACACAAAGGGGAGAACGTGACGATTGCCGGCTGGGTTGAGAATGTTAAGGAACTGCCCAACCTGCGTTTCATCATCTTGCGCGACAGGACGGGCGTCGCTCAGATCACGGTTCACAAGAAGAATTCGCCTCCTGAGATGATCTCAGAAAGCGAGAAATTGAATTTGCAGGATGTAATCTCCGTAATGGGAACTGTCCCTGAAAAACAGATTGCAAAGATAGGACCGGAGCTCACACCACAGTCGATCACCGTGCTCAACAAATCTGAAGTGCCACTGCCAATCGACATCACCGGAGCTAGCGACACAGAGCTCGACAAGCGTCTGGATTGGCGTGTCCTTGATCTGCGCAATCCCAGGAACGCCGCGATCTTCAAGATAGAGTCGAAGGTAATCGAGGGAATGGAGGAATGGCTAAGGTCGCAAGGCTTCATCCAGGTCGCAACTCCAGCGATCCTCGGAGGCAGCAGCGAGGGCGGCTCCGAAGTCTTCAAGCTAGATTACTATGGCAGTCCCGCCTTTCTCCGCCAGGATCCTCAGCTTCACAGACAGCTTGCGATAGCCGGAGGGCTGGACAAGATTTACGACCTCGGCCCGAACTGGAGGGCGGAGATCTCTCACACGCCTAACCACCTTTCGGAACACAGAGCCTGTGCCGTAGAACTGGGATTCATCTCCGACGAAACAGATACGGAGAGGGTCGAAGACTCGATGATGGCTCACGCAATCGGTAAAGTGGTCGAAGAGTGCAAAGCAGAGCTAGAACTTGTTGGAGCGAAGGTCGAGAAGCCTAGCGCCCCCTTTCCCGAGCTGCGCTTCCCTGAGATCTACGACATTCTCAAAGAGTACGGAAAGGCAATTCCGTTTGAAGAAGGACTAAACAGAGAGTCCGAGCAGGTTCTTGCAAGGCACGTTAAGGAGAAAACAGGGCATGACTTTTTCTTTGTGAATCGCTTCCCCTTCAAGGAAAAGCCGTTCTACGTCATGAGAGTTGATGAGGAACCAACCTGGGCAAGATCCGTTGACATGATTTACAGAGGGCTGGAGGTCTCTTCAGGCGGCCAGCGCGAGCACAGGCACGGCAAACTGATGGAACAGGTGCGGCTCAAAGGAATGAACGAGCAGGAAATCGCCTGGTTTACTGACAACTTCAAGTACGGCGTGCCCCCTCACGGCGGCTTTGCCGTGGGAATCGAACGGACCGTGAAGCAGATGCTTGGAATAGAAAACGTGAGGGAAGTAAGCCTTTTCCCCAGGACCCCCGAGAGGCTCAAACCCTAGAGCGCCTTAAAGTTCTCAGTCCAGTTTGCGTACGCCCGGAGCATTTCCTGCGAGACGCTCGGCTTTCTTGACCTGAGAACCTCCTTGAAATCGCCAAGGTCGATCGGTCGCGGCTGGAGCTCATTGTTTCCTGCTCCGTCGGAGGAGTCGAACAGCTCGGATACGACGCGTAGTTGAACAGACTGGCAGATATCTCTCATGTCCGAGCCCGAGTAGCCCTCGGTCATCCTTGCGAGATCATCAATCTTCAACTCGGTCTCCATCTTCAGCGGCGCGGTGTACTGCTTGAGCATCTGGGTCCTTGCGCGAATGTCCGGCAGGGGGACGTAGATCCTCTTCTGGAACCTTCTGAGGAACGGCCAGTCAAGGGCCCAGGGCTTGTTTGTCGCCCCGATGACATAGAGGTGGAGGTTCTTCCCCTTGTCCGCAATGCCGTCCATCTCTTTGAGAAACTGATTTCTTACCCTGACCTCCCCGCCTACCTCGTTTGATCTAGATCCGAGTATGGAATCAAGTTCATCGATGAAAACAATGACCGATTTTGCTTCCTTCTCAAGCAATTTCCTTGCTGAGTTGAACAATTTGGCAACGTTCTTTTCGCCCTCGCCGAGCCACTTTGACATTATCGATGCAGCGTCCACGGTGATGAAGTAGCTGTCGATCTCCGACGCTGTTGCCGCCGCGAGCAGAGTCTTGCCGCATCCCGGCGGACCATACATCAGCAGTCCGCGTGGCCAACCTAGAGGGAAGAGGTCCGGTCTTTGAACTGGGAATATGATTGATTCTCGAAGTGCCTTCTTTGCATCTTCGAGGCCGACGACTTCATCCCACTTTATGTCGGGCTTTTCCTTCATGATGAGGTCGTTGTAATTGGCTTTGAGTTGCTGTACTACCTGCGGTCCCTCCGGCTTACCATCGAGTGATGTTGCAGTTGGAGATGCGCTGGAAGTACCACTGGGCGAAGGCCTGCTCAATATCTGGCCAGGGGCAGCTCCTCTGCCCCCACTGCTATTCGAAGGAGGGAGGAATGTGAATCCGCCGGTAGAGTCGTCCTCTGGAGGAGGCTCTATTCCGTGAGCGGATTGAAGAGCCTTCACTCTCTCCTGATACAACTGCGCGCGTTGCAGGTACATGCTGTTCAATTTGTAATCAGGGTAGAGCTGCGCCAGTTGCACGAGCGTCTGTATTGCGTTTTGATAGTTCTTTATCGCCATTCCTCTCGCGCCCTGCGAGTCAAATCGAATGGCCTCGGATGCATACTTTTGTGCAGCGCCCTCTAGTACCTTTGCCGCGTTTTCGCTCAATTTCTTGTGTTAGCTACCTCTCCAAAATCAATTTTCGATATTGTCATTAGTCTTCATTAATACCGATCGTATTCTGCTCATGATCATGAAAAATGGAGGATTCTTTCCCAGATTGTATCTCATTATCCTGCAATTTTCTCTCTGTTTTTTCAGGTCCCTTCGTGGCTCAACTCGGCGGCACCTTTCGCCTCTTCAGGTTGTCGCTGTCGTGCTGATCTTGCCCTTGATCTGGCGTTGAACCTGTTTTCGGAGAGGACTTTGATGTATGCTTGTTCAACAAGATCGACAGGCAGATTGAGATGAGCTGACGCATCGTCGACGTTCAACTTTCTTTCCTCGGACTCGCTCACGTATTTCCTCACGAGGTGTTCCGGATCTACTGCAAGGTCATGAGCTGAAGAGAGAAGGATTGGTTTGAATTCCACGTCCTCAAGTCCGTCTCCTTCGTCCTCGGTCGCAAGCATCGCGATTTTCTTTGTCTGCTCAAATACCGAGACGTCTCCCGCGGACGTCTCGATATTCTGGATTGTCTTTGGAAGCTCCGAAATCTCGGTAGCCCGTTCGTCGATTAGCTTCTGCGCCTTGTCGTATATCGCCGAAGGCGAATCAGAGAGCCCAATCGAAACGGTCGGCGTGAAGACTCCGAGTTCAGCCAGTATGTTAGAGAGTGATTGGTTGATCTCTCCCGCGGACTGCTCCAAGTCAGGAGCTATCTCTGAGATCGATTTGCCTATCTTCTTGACCGCCTTGAAGGCGTTGTCAAGCACATACATTACGTCGCCAACATCGCGGATTGTCTCCATCCTCACGATGATGTGGATTAGAGCGAGTTCCGCAGCATTGACCACTCTGGTGATCTTTTGTAATTCTACGTGCTCGCCTGAAAGCACCCGAGCTCGCATCTCGTCGTCCTTTTCTATGGCTCGCACTGCTTCGCCAAACATAGACCTTCTTCTCTCTTCCAGTCTTGAGCGAAGCTGCTCCAGTTCCTTTCGCTTGGCTTCAACCTGCCTTATTGCAAGCGTGATCTTTTCCTTGAGGTTGCCTCCACTACCAACGAGGCTGCCAATTGAAGGGCGAGGAGACAATTCTTACTTTATTCGAGCCCCATGCAGTTTTCGATGGCCAATAATGAGTAATAGCGGGCGCTCTTGAGAGTGAGATGACTGGGAGCAGATAGAAAAAAAGCTACTCGAACCTTAGACACCATTCGATTTCATTCACTCGGTGCTAGTTCTCGACAACTCTTTTGAAGTTTCCTTATTTTGCAGCCTGCTACCTTTCTACTTCTTCTTTCTAGTTCTTGACGGCTCGCGTTATCTCGGCAACTCGTGGAAACACAAATTCAATCTCATTCTATTTTCTATTGAACCTGCTAGAAGAGCAGTTGGACATCCCGCTCCTCAGAGGCATAACATCTTTGTTTTCAAAAAAAAGGGAGAGGGGAGAAAAGAAAAGATGGGGAGTAGGTGGGATGGGGGCAAAAAAAGAGTGTGTGAGAGAGAAAGTCGTATCTCTCTCCACCCTCCTTCTTCAACCGCTCACATCGCACACTTGTGTATCTTTTCTTTTCGGTCTAGGAGAAGCCCGTTGCCTCGGTTCCTGTCGGAACTGCGGAGGGCAGGTCGGGGAACTTGTCGCGCATTCTCTGCTCGGCAACAGCACCGGCCTCTGCCAAAATCTTGTCTGCTTCCTCATTCGCAGACTCGAAGTTGATGACACCTGATCCTAGTTGTCCCGCGTCAACGAGAATGCTGCTCAGCAATCCTGAGATTTCGCCGATTTCGTGTTCCGCTTCTGGGATCACACTGACTAGTCCTGATCTAACGTTTCGTATCACGCCCATTGCTGGAGAGAGTGTGACTACGATGTCGCCTAGCTCCTGGACTGTGTTCAGCCTCAATGTGATTTGTTCGAGAGCGAGCTTGGCCTGAGTTACCATCTTGTTCATCTTTCGGACTTCGGAGAGCTCGTTTGCCAAGATGTTCGCGTGTTGAGTGTCGTGCTTCTGGATGGAGGCTACGACCTTGTTGAAGATCGAAGCATCCCTTTCCCTCAACTTTGCTGAAGTCGCGTCGAGTTTGGAGATTTGTACCTGTATCTGTCGAGTGGCCTGCTCGAGACGAGGTCTGAGCGGACCGGGTGACCTTACTGTATCCTTGATCCTGGTGCCAAAGCCCTCTTTTGGAGAACTCTGCCATCTGGACGAAAACTGTGAAGACATTTGGTTTGTCGCACCAGGAAAAGGAGTGCGTTCTTCGAACGATAACGGTCTAGGTTAAGAAGCATTTACTTACCGCTAAAAAATATCAACTAGATTTGACAAAGGTTTTGGGGGGCACAGACCGCCTTTACAAAGACAAGTCATTTCTCGTACCGAGTCATGAGAGTCAACCGAGTAAAGTCCTAAATAATACGACAGACTATCTCAAGATTTAGTAAGCGGAAGAGGCGCGTTCTGAACCACGTGGTCTATAGGTACTCGCTAGGCTTTACAGCCCACTCGATCTAGTGTGCTAGTCGCCTCAGCCTCTCTCACATATGTCCTCTTCCATTGCCTCGCCCACTTTACTCTTCTTTGTTCTCTTCGGCTTGAATTTCTTTGGCACATTCGTCCCTTACTCTTTCCCATTGCTTTTCATCAACCCTCGTCGCAAAGCGAAATCTGGATAGTCTAAGTAAAATACTGAAGTAGGATTTAGTGTGATACAATATTAGATGACTCAAATACCAATGCATCCTCCCGAGAAGACGAACACTCGAGGTTCCGGGCTTCCCGATTCTTACAGCCCAAAGGTAGTCGAAGAATTTGTCCGGAACAAATGGAAGCGCATGGAACTGGCACGCAGGATACAGCAAAAGTTCGATTCAAGGGGGAAGAGCAGGGTCGGCTACGTCGAGGGACCGCCCACTCTTAACGGCGAACCCCACATGGGACACCTCAGGGGCCGAGCGATCAAGGACGTCTGGTATCGCTTTGAAACTATGCGCGGCAACTATATCGATTTCAGGGGCGGATGGGATTGCCAAGGTCTGCCTGTCGAGCTCGCAGCAGAGAAGGAACTCGGTCTCACGGGGAACAAATCAGCCAACCTCAGCGTGATTGGGGAAGAGGCTCTCGTCTCTGCATGCAAGACGATGCTTGCGAAGTACCACAAGATATGGAGAACCGTGGATGAGACTTTGGGGCTCTTGATCGACGACGAAAAGGCATACTGGACGTACCGTGATTCGTATATTGAGAGAGAGTGGAAGATACTAAAGTCGGGATGGGAGAACAACATCCTCTCCGAGGGCTACAGGGTGACTCCCTACTGTCCCAGTTGTCAGACCTCACTCAGTGCAACCGAGGTGGCTGGCAACTATGAGATGCTGGAAGACCCGTCGATGTACTTCAAAATGAAGGTAAGGACACGCGGGCCCGATGAGCGGACAACTTTTCTGATTGTGTGGACTACGATGCCCTTCACCGTAATTACTGACGAGCTCGTCGGCGTGAAACCAGACTCGCAGTACTGTTTTGTCCGAGTGTCAAACAAGAAGATTCTGACAGGAGGGCAGCAACAGGAAACTTGGATAGTCGGCGCAGATCGCCTAGGGCCTTTGATGAAGGAGCTTCACATTGAAGATTACAGTGTCGAAAGGACGGTTCAAGGAAGGGAGCTCGAAGGCATTCGCTACGAACATCCTCTAGCCAATTTGATCCCTGAACAGAGAAAACTCGATGAAAGCGAACAGGCTAGAGGCGAGAGCAGGGGTACAGTCCACGTAGTCGTTGCGGAAGAGTTTGTCGACGTGACCACAGGGTCTGGCTTGGTTCACATGGCTCCAGCGAACGGTGAGGACGACTTTGAAGTGTCCCAGAGGAGAGGCGTCCCGGTCTTCAACCCTATCGACGACCAAGCAAAGTTCACCGAGGCGGCCGGAGCATTCGCAGGACTGTTTGTCAGGGATTCTGACCAGAAGGTCGCAGACGCTCTCAAGGAATTGGGATTACTGCTCAGATACGGGAAGATCAAACACGAGTACCCGGTGTGCTGGAGGTCTGGGCACAGGCTTGTCTGGCTCTCAAGGCGCGAGTACTTTTACTTCGTCGACCGATTGAAGGACAAGGCCGTCGACGCTGGAAGAAAAGCGGAGTATTACTTCGAACAGCCAAGGAATCGCTTCATAGAAATAATCAAGGAAAAGAGGCCGTGGTGCGTCTCGAGGCAGCGCGTGTGGGGCGCGCCCCTCCCTATATGGAAGTGTGTAAACTGCGGTGAGAAGTTAGGGCTCTTCTCAAGAAAGGAGATAGTGGAGAGGGCGAAATCATTGCCTGACGGCGCAGACTTTGAGCTCCATAAGCCCTGGATTGACAGGATAGTAATTGACTGCCCGAAGTGCGTGGGGGAAATGCACCGCGAGCCGTTCGTTCTGGACACTTGGCATAACAGCGGCGCCGCGCCCTACGCCTCGCTGACAGACAAGGAGTACGAGCAATACATACCGGTGCCATTTCTCACGGAAGGGATCGACCAGACCAGAGGCTGGGCTTACACGCTACTCATCGAGAACGTCATACTCACAATGAAGGATCAGGCCCCGTTCCAATCCTTCCTGTTCATGGGGCACGTCCTTGATGAAAAGGGGGAGAAGTTGAGCAAGAGCAAGGGGAATTTTGTCCCGGTCAGGGAACTCCTTTCCACATACTCTTCCGACCTTACTCGATTCTATCTCATGTGGAAGGCGGGTCCCATAGATTCGATAAACTTCAGCATCAAGGAAATGGGGACGCGCCCCTTCCAGATTCTGAATACGCTATACCACATGCACCTCTTCTATGAGCAGAACGCTACCTTCGACGGTTTCCGTTACAACTCTGCGGACGGAACCAAATGGATTGAGGAGTGGAGGAGCGAATTAAAGAAAGAGGACCAATGGTTGCTCGCTCGGCTCGAGTCTTTGGTCAATGCCTGCACCGCCGCATTCATGCAGACAAAGTACCAGGAAGCAGCGAGGGCCGTGGAAAAGTTCCTGATAGATGACTTGAGCCAGACCTATGTCCCGATAACGAGAAGTGAGCTCTGGGAAGAAAGCGAGGAGAGCAGCAAGCGGAGAAAGATCATCTACTCTATTCTAGCTTTTTCTCTGCTGAGCTGTGACAAGCTCCTTCACCCAATCTCACCCTTCATCACCGATTACCTCGCAGGTCGCATCTTTGAAGTGGAATCGCTCATGCTCGAAGACTGGCCGGAACCCCATGCGGGTTTCAGAAATGACAAGCTCGAAGTCGAATTTGACACACTGTCGAAGATGGTCTCGCTGACAAACTCGGCTAGGATGAAAGGCAAAGTCAAGAGGAGATGGCCATTGAGGAAATCGATCTTCCTCGTGAACGAGGATCTCAGAGATCTGATTGAACAAAACAAGGGACTGTTGCTGGAGCAGACCAACGTGCGGGAAACAGAACTAGAAACCGATCCAAAGAAGACACCGATAACGCTCAGCGTCAAGCCGAACTTCCAGCAGGTCGCGCCAAGGGCCAAGGAAAGGATGAATGAACTGGCTTCAAAACTCGCGAGAGTCGACGCTGCATCCCTGTTCAACTCCTTCAACAAGAGCGGCAAGGCAAGGCTGCCTGACATGCCAGACTTTGAGATTCTACCTTCTGATGTAGAGTTCTCTTTCTCTTCAAGCGACCAAAAATTTTCTGTTGTGGAAAATTACGGCATCGTCGTGGCCCTGGACACCTCAAGGGACGAAGCACTGATTGTGGAAGGAGATGTGCGGGATCTCGCAAGGAACATTCAGGCACTGAGAAAGGAGAAGGGGTTCAATCCGACGGACGTCCTGGATCACGCTAGCATTGCGGGCCTTGGTGACCAACTCGTTTCTGCCCTAAAACCGAAGCTGGGCGAACTCGCATTCCTTGTCAGGGTCAAGAGTGTCGACCTCTTTCAGAACCTTCCCCCGCAATCAAGCGGTTGGAAGAGCGTGGAACTTGATTCCCGAGAAATACGAATCGACGTGGTATAAGAGGAGTAGCCGAAAGGCATTCGGCCTTTCACAGGAAATCTTTGTAGTTACGACTTGCTGCGAAGCAAGCCGAGCTTTGGAAACCGAAGGAGGAGCTGCCCAACCTCAAGCAGATAGGTATCCGCCTCCCAAAGATTGCTCGCCTCTCTGAGGTAGGGTGAGATGAAATCTGACTTTGGAATCCCGTTGACCTCCGTCCCGTAAGCCAGCGGGTTGACGCTTGGCAACACGACCATCATGGGTACACTCCTCCTCGGATTTCCAGGCACGACGAGGAAAGCCTTGAACTTCTCCTTTCTCGAGTTGGACTCAACCCGGAGTGAAACCGCGGGGTGCTCGTGCCCCATTACACAAGCGCTTGTTTTTCGGTCTTGTTTGTCGCGACCTCGTGACGCGGAGTTCACCTTTTTGTCGCCGTGCGTCAAAATGATATTCTCCAGAGCGACATAGTCTTCGTGCCACGCGACCCGGAGCTCACTAAGAACTCCGTTCAGGAATCTATCGTGATTTCCCTTCACGAGTATCGGCTCTGCGCCAGCTGCGCGAATCTGTTGAACGAGTCCCCTCACTTCCCATTCTTCAGACCTGTTCAGTTTTCCGTGTCCGTGCTTAAGGTCACCCAGAATGTATACAAGGGAGCAGTCTAGGTCCCGCGTCGGGATCAGGATAGAGTCGGCCACATCTCTGTATACTGATCCAGGTAAGGACGTCCCTCTCATGGCGAGCCTTGAGTCAAGCCCGAGATGGACGTCGGACACAATCAACGCATTGTGTTTCCGCACGTAGGCTGCTGGAAATGGTGAGACCAGTTCCAGCTCCTCCGAGACTCTTATGGTCTGAGTCTTCTTTGCAGACTTGAATGTCTCATGCGAATACGGATGTTCGATGTACTTCTGCAATAGATTTCTTCTTCCTTTTTCTCTTTTTTCAATCTCCCTGCGTGACTTTGCCTCTCTTTTCGGGCACATCATGTTCAATAACGCCATAAGAAAGTCTGTAAGGGCAATGCGATGTCTTAGGCTGGTACTATGCTTTGGCCGTGAACGCGTTTCATCACAGAGTCGTAGAGCGATTGGAGAACTTCTCTTCGCGAGGAAAGCGAAACCACGTCCGTCGAACCGCGGAGTACCAAGCTTTGTGAGAACGGAGAAGGGATTTTTTCGCGCCTGCAGATTAGAAATCTTCTTCGTCCGTTCTCGATGTCTGCTATCACTCCCTCAGCTTTCTTCACATCTAAAAGATCCTCCATTACTTCCCTGTATGCTTCCTCGAGGATTGGGAATCTGTCCAGCCTCTCACACAGAGACATCAGGATCTGAGAGCTTACCTGCTGTCTCCCCGCAGAGTTCTCGCGCCCTCTGTAATTCTTCAATATCATCAGAGAGGTGGCGGCACATTGCCTAAACCTCCTCCGAGTCATTTCCCCCTTCCTTATCGCTCTCAGCAAGGAGTGCCTCAGCTCGGTGGAGCGAGGGATGAGATCCAGGGCATTTTGCGCGGCCATGTAGACCCCCGCCGGCAGAGTAATCATGAATCCATTGTCGGAGACCGTGATCTGCAGAATGCCATGCCTCTTTTCTGAGATCGAATTTCCGATTGCGCGCGCCAGAGCTTCGTTAACCCTCCTGCCAAAGACGCAGTTGAAAATCAGGTTCTGCCGCGCGTGGTCATCAAAGTAATTTTCGACAACGATTGAATCATGAGCGGGTGGCTCAATGATACCGCTGTACTTCAGAAAAGCTAACTGATCCTTCTCGTAAGAGAGAATTGCCTCGGCTGCGACCTCATCGCTGCTCGTCTCTCGGCGAATAAAATCCAAAACTTCTTCGTCTGTCTTCCCCTCTTGGAGCATGCAAAGTATTTCCGACCGAAAGCGAGAAATCGCTTCGCCCAGGTCAAAGCTCAGAGGGAGAGACTCGCTCATCCACACAGGTATTACGGGGCTTCCAAGCGCCACCGAGTCCACAAATGCCTTCATACCTCTGGAATAGGCAAACTTGAACATCTTTGCCCCGAGGACGAAGGTGTCGCCGGGGTTGAGTTTCTCGAGGAACTCCTCTTGAATTTCTCCAACCCACTGGCTCGACCCTCTAGCAATTACTTGGATCGAAACGCGGTCAGGAATTGTTCCAATGTTTGTGCAGTATATCACCCGGGTCATGGAACCGCGCTTTCCAAACGTATCGGAAAGTTCGTCGTACCAGATCTTTCCGTAAACTCTGTAACTATCAAGCGATTGATATCTTCCGGAAAGATACTTCAAGACTCGCCGGAAGGCTTCATTGTTCAACTCGTGGTAGCAATAAGATCTCTTCACCAGATCGAAGGCCTCATTGACTGACCATTTGTGTTCGATCGCCATCCCGACTAGGTGCTGTGCAAGCACGTCTAGTGCGTTCTTTGGAATGTAGAGCCTATCGAGATTCCCCTTTGCTACCTCGGATGACATGACCGCAACCTCAACCAGGTCGTCTCGGTCGAGCGAGAGAAGAAGTCCCTTGGAGACCCTGTCGATGGAGTGCCCGGATCGTCCGACCCTCTGCAGAAACCTCGTGATAGACTTTGGCGAACCGAGCTGGAGGACGAGGTCAATCGAGCCGATGTCGAGCCCGAGTTCGAGGCTTGTACTTGTGACAACGGCCTTCATTTTCCCCTGCTTGAGGTCGTCCTCCACGCTAATCCTGGTCTCTCTTGAGAGAGACCCGTGATGTGCTGCCACCTGCTTCTCGTCGACAATCTTCCTCTTTGAGAGATGAAATGCGACGCGCTCGGTCCCCGATCTCGTGTTTGTGAAAATCAGCGTCGTAGAGTTGCCGTCGATTGCCTTCTTCATCTTTCCGTACATTGCGTCGCTGATTGCTTCGTGGCCGTTGTGTATGAGATCTGTAGCAGGACAGGTCACCTCTATCTCCATGGGCTTTATGAAACGAGTGTCGCACACGTTGCACTCCCTCTCCGCTGAGCCTCCTGCTTCATCGTATCCTACGAGGAACCTAGCAACTTCATCAATTGGATGAATCGTGGCGGAAAGTCCGATGCGGGCAAAGGGCTCAAGGCACTGCGCCTGCAACCTCTCAAGCGAAAGCGAAAGGTGCACGCCTCGCTTTGAACTGCAAAGCTCGTGGATCTCGTCGACTATGACCCACCTTACATTCCGGAGGTGCTCCTTGAATTTCGGCGCAACGAGCAAGATTGCAAGACTCTCGGGCGTCGTGATTAGAATGTGCGGCGGGTTCTTGAGCATCTTCGCTCGCTCATTCTGGCTAGTGTCGCTTGTCCTGACGCCTACTCTGATCTCCTTGAATTTACTTGTAAGCCTCCTGTCTTCTTCCTCGTAGTGCTTTCCGATGATCCCCTTGATTTCCTCAAGCGGGAGAGTAAGGTTCTTGCGAATATCATTGCTCAAAGATCTCAGCGGGCTGACGTAGATGCAGTAAACGCTATCCTCAAGCTTCTCACTCAACGACAATGTAACGAGTTCATTGATGATGCTCAGGAAGGCACTCAGGGTCTTTCCAGTTCCCGTTGGGCTGGCGATTAGAGTGTTCTTCCCACTGTGTATACTTGCGACTGCAAATCGCTGAGGAGGGGTCAGCTCTCGGTAACCTGAGAACCATTCGGCCACTGAGGGATCAAGCAGATCGAGAATCTCCTTTCTTGAATAGGATCTGCTAGTTACTTGTATTGCCATGACCTAACTTTTTTCAATGCTGACTAGGTGCAGCAGCAGGGTACGTATTACTCCAAGTACGACTAAGGATATGTTTCTGCATGTCTACTCATTACTAACCACAGATGCACAAAAATTGCAACGGCGAGCAAAGCATACGCCCAATGAACAGAGCAACGTCTTCAAGTCAAGCGTAGTGCGATAGAGTCTCTTGACCTCCGCCATCGAGAGGTTCGGCGTCGAATCCGAGCCCTCTCATCCGATCTGCAAATTCCGAAGCGAACCCGTGGACAGTGTAGATCTTCGAAGGATTGCACTCCTTTGCGAACTCGACTAGTTCACCATAGTCCGAGTGATCTGAGATATCAAACGCATAATCTAGTCCGGTTGAATATCTGTATCCGTGGTCAAGAGACCAGCCGGTGAAACCCATTATCACTGCGTCGTATTTCTGCCTCAGAGTCCTGATCAAACCAGACCTCCCCATCGATGTCGGTGCGATCATTATCCATGGTCGTTTGCACAAAATATCCGAAGAATCCGTCGGCTTGATCGCGTCGCCAGCTCCCACTTTGCACGGTACGTATTCTCGAAGGCCCACGCCGAGGTCTATGTGTGCCGCATTCATCTTGTGAACAGACTCGTGGACGAATACCGGATCCCAGTTATGGAATAGGAACGATAGGAGCTGAGCCTTCCCTAGGGGATACCCGGTGAGTACTACGGGCCTGCACTGATGGAAGCACTCAGCAATCACTCTGCTGACTTGAGCCACTATCTCCGCAGTCTCCCTGAATCTATAGTGCGGCTTGCCGTAAGTTGTTTCCATTATGAGGGTGTCGCATTTTATGCCGCCGAGACCCTTGAGGAATCCCCTGTCGCGCTTGGAAAAGTCTCCAGTGTAAAGCACACTGTCCTCAATTAGTATGGCTCTCGAACCGAGTATGTGCCCCGCGTCAAGTAGTTCCATACCAGGCGCCGATTCGATAGTCTCTCCCAGATTGTATCCGCGAGCCTTAGCGAGGGTTGCGGTCTCCTTGCTGGCAATTATTTTTGATTTGCCATTTGGCGAGTGGACGTGGTCAATGTGTGCGTGGGAGACGAAGGTATACTCACAGGTGGAGGCACTCTTTGGATCCAAAGCAATGCTGAAGGAAGGAGTCTTGACAACGATTCCATTTTTCTTTGAAATCGTTATGCCAGACTTGCTTGTCTCCTCGACTACCCCTCTTGCCAAATCGAATGCGAATTACCGCCTTATCCTTAAAGTAATCAAAAATTCTTGTTCGTTTCATACAAGTTCCGCAGAGTGTTCAACTCCGGACGCGCCCTTCTTTAGCCAAACTGCAACGTAATTTGGGAGCAGGAAAAGAAAGGTCATAAGGGTTTATCGCGGCCCTCTCCTCTCTTTCCTCTCGTAGTTCTCTCCGACCGCACTAGCAACTTTGGCCTTTCTTAAAAAATTGATGGCAAAAAATTGGATTTGCTTTGTATTCAACATCTGGATGAAAATGCTACGAAAGGTTGAAGTCCATCATGGAAGGCATACTGGGCTATCAGCCAGCCTTTTTCTAGTTTCAAAGAGAGGATGTGTGTAATCGCCAGGGAAATGCCGCCAGTTAGAATCGGTTTGATTGGGAAAACGAACACGGGTAAGACTACTTTCTTCAATGCCGCTACCTCACAGAGCATGGAGATGAGCAACTATCCATTTACGACAAAGTCCCCGAACTCCGGAGCAGGTCATGCAACAACTCTCTGCGTCCACAGGGAACTGGGGCTCAAATCTGACAACCCTAGAAACTCCCTCTGCCTCGATGGATGGAGACACATCCCAGTCGAAATCATCGACCTTCCTGGGCTGATAAAGGGAGCATGGGAGGGAAGAGGGCTGGGAAACCAATTCCTCTCCGTCGCGGCTCAATCCGACGTACTGCTTCACGTTGTTGATGCCTCAGGAAGCATAGATGTCGATGGTAAGATCGCAAGTCCAGGAGCGGGAGACCCAGTAGCCGACATAGCCGATATTGAAGAAGAGCTCGCCATGTGGTACCTCAAACTTTTCGAGAATAGTTACGAGCGAATAGTTCGCTCCATGCGAAGTTCCCCCAACGCAGATTTCGCCGCCGAAGTAAGCGAACTCATGCATGGAATCGGCGTCCAACGGGCGCACGTAACCGAGGCACTTCGTCGCAAGGGTCTCGTCGGAGAAGACGTCGACAGGTGGACCGAAGACAACAAGAGGGAGTTCGCCTGGTCCCTCAAGGAGATATCGAAGCCGACGCTGATAGTCGCCAACAAGATGGACGTCCCCGAGTCTGCGAAGAACTTTGCCAAGATAAGAGAGAATTATCGCGATATGATCGTGGTCCCGTGTAGTGCAGAGTCCGAACTTACTCTCAGGCGTGCTGAGCAGAGCGGTGCGATCAAGTACTTTCCAGGCGAGGAGAGGTTCGACATTGTCAAGGGAGCGAACCTTACCGAGAAACAGAGTTGGGCGCTCTCGCACATCAATACTGCGATATTGGGAGAATATCTGCGAACTGGTGTACAATTCGCCCTAAATGTTGCGGTTTTCAAACTTCTCAGGATGAATGCTGTTTACCCGGTCTCCGACGCGACAAAGTTTTCCGACAGGGCTGGAAACGTGCTTCCTGACGTATTTCTACTGCAGAGCGGTTCGACCGTCGTCGATCTTGCAATGTCAGTCCACTCTGAACTGGCAAAGGGTTTGCTCTATGCAGTTGATGCACGATCGGGTCTGAGGCTGCCGGCAGATTACCACCTCAACGACAGAGACGTTCTCTCAATTATTTCAGCTACAAGAAAGAGCGAATCCAAGAAATAGGTGCTACGGACGCCTTTCAAATAAGGGTCGAGAAGAGGGGCACTGCCAAAAGAAAAGAGTGATGGTAGCGGACGGCTGACACTTATAAGTTCACGCTCAGCGAAAATCGATTCCTGCGCCCAATTCCCCCCACTGGTCCATACTTTAACCTCGTTGCTCCTTCACGTATGCGTATGCGCCTGCGCAGCTAATGATCACTAGGAGAGCGATGAGTCCAATAGTGGTGGCAGAGAACGGAACCGGCTGACCTGCTACGGAGCCAGTAGCCGAGCCAACGACCACCGTCACTGTGAAGGGCACTGCGCCGTTGTCAAAGTGTGCAAATCCGAGGAGGTCGTAGGTGCCGTTTGTCATGCTTGGTGGCAGGACCACGATCAGTGTGAGATACTGTTTCACTCCCTGTGGAACTGCGAAGGGCGGACTCGGGTTGAGTGCGACCTGCATCCCATAGGAGTCTGGAGAGAAGAGGACTCCATTCAGATTAACCGTGGAGAGCCCGAAGCTGTTGTCGATGAGCAAGGTAGTTGAGGCATCCCTCACCCCTGTCGGAACATGAACGGTTACGTTGTCAACGATCGGAGGCAGTCCGGTGATGACAGATGTTGACGAATATGTTGATGTTGTAGTGTTCGTAGAAGAGGAAGAAACTGTAAGCTGGCAACACAGCGGAGGAGTCGTATCCCCAGAGGAGTACGGGATCACGCTTGACAACAGCAATATGATGGCAAGGCCCAGGAGGGCCATCAGGTAACGTGTCCTCAACGTCGACCAAGAGAAAAAACTGTTTTTGTCTGACATGTCAGACATTTTTCTATTAGCAAATTGCCTCGCCTCTTACTGTTGCTGCTACTGCTCATGGCAATCGTGGCGCTTCCCACGCACGCCTTCGCCTAATTGATACTCATGAATGTGGGGTACAGCGCCGTGGCGGTTTTAATTGTCAGCGCGAGATTCTTGGGATATTATGAGCTTTCACTCTTCTTCGACTTGCACATTCTACGCGTGCACGACCGCAACTCGATCAGTACCCACGACAACAATTACTGTGACAAACCCGCAGGTCCGCCATACGACGGTCGCACATGCAACCTCTCCCAATGCCACGGTCACCTCTCTAGAAAAGCCAAACCACGGTCACTGTGACGACCTTGATGAAGAAACACAGAAAGCAGACTCGCCAAGAAGGTCGAGGAAATGACTGCTCTTCCTTATCTGAAGCAATCACTTCTAGCCATCACCTTGTTTCGTGACTCTGTATATCGATATCGCGATAGCTTGCAGGATAAGAGTAGCATAGTTCCGAACGCCAATTCAGGGTGATTTGGCCGACCTGACGAGCAGATATCAAAAACAAGCACCCAATAATCGAAAGTGTCTGGAGAAGCAAAGACAAGTGCAAATGACGCTTAAAGTCAGTCAGCGAGCATCAGAGGCCGCCTTTGGGGGCAAAAAATGCAACGAATGGATTATCATTTTTCCCAATAGGTTCGGGGTTCCAATTTTATAGTGATTTATTTCGAGAGGAATTCAATAAGAATTTACCAAATTGAGTACGATTTGGAATCGAATCAACAATCTGGAAGAGCACTGCTCGATGCGATTAGTGCCTACGGTGTTGAGAACGTAAGTGCGTTAGTCAAGCGCGCAGGCCTCAGCGTCGAGACGACTCGGTACCAAGTCTGGCATGAATTGCCCTCGCGCGGGCTCACCTACGATGTCGAGTTGAATTTCGAGCTCATGGGGCCCGAGAGGTGGAAACTGAATGCAAATATTCCAAAACATGTGGATCCTGAACTATCATCGGTTTACTCAAAAAGGAAGCGAGCACCAGTTATGGTGCGAAAGTTCTTCCAGTTGGTCGAATATTTGCTCTCGCATTGATACAAACATACGAGGAACACCGTTTGCAAAGGATCCTTGACCGACTTGTCTCAATGAATTACACAGAAACACATGAGCTCGAAAGATTGAATTGGTACACGCAGGTCTCGGTAAATCTCAACTATTACGACATTCGCAGAGGAGCCTGGAAAATCGATTGGGATTCGATTGAGAAAACGCTTCCTTTCCAAAAGACACTTGCTGTACCAAAGTTGCAGAGCGCTCGTACTTCTCCTTTGATGGACGCTAAAGATGTCCTCTTGATTCAACGCCTACAGTTAATGCATTCATCCTCAATTTAACTTTGCATTGTCAACGGGGCTCGATCCGTTCAATGCGCGGTACCATTACAATAATCACGTGAGGCGCTACGTGGAGCGATATAGTGTTAGAGTTAAGCAAAATTGTCGTCGAACGCGAAATCCAGACGCCACTTTCCTATTTTCTTATGCGCCAAAAGGGATGACTGATTTTGTGAAAGTTAGAGCATGCACGCTTTCCCTCCCCTTTACGACGGCCGAGTGGAGGACGGACAATGCGTACTCATGGTCGATTTTATGTCCGGCGAAATACATTACTGACACTTTCGGATATATTTCAAAGCACACTTCCGGCTTGAAGGGTGAGCTGACGTACGATATGCTTGACCATGCGGCCGAGTTCAAACAAATAATCTCCGATCAAATGTTTGACGAAACGCAGAACAGATGGAGGTTTGAGCCGAGGATCAGCCTCGGCCTACTGCGCACGAGTTTTGATACCGTTAGGTTGCATTGTGAATACTACAGGTCTGGGAACTGTACTTACGAAAGTAATGGACAAACGCATCCATGTAAGGTATCTACATGCGCATTTACAAAAAAAAGTGAACGACAGCCTCCTTCTACCCGGACCAATTGGTTTTGCTCAGTTTCCAAGTTGCCCCCTTTGTGCTCCTTGAGCTTCTGCGAGAACTGTAGCAATCGAAGAGTGCGGTCGTTCTCTTTCTCGGATGGCGCTCATGGAGGAGTGTGGTACCCTGATTTGGTTCCTTTGGAGCCGTGCTACAAAATTTTGGGATTTTTGGATTGGCTTTCTAGCGAGGTGGCTGCAGGGCGGGTATTTTTCAAAGCAAGCTGACCAGCGAAGTGGAGGCCTGAGTTACGACCGTTCTTGAGATCGAGGCACATCACTAAATATCCACACTACGTCGGATCACACACGCGGCGAGAGGGGGAAAATCTGTCATGGCGGACAGGACAGTCCTTGTGCTTGGGGGTGGAATCGGGGGCTTGGTACCCTCAAATTCGCTAAGGAAAGAGCTCGGCGCGCCGGTAAAGGTAACCCTCATCGAGCGAAAGAAGAATTTCCAGTTTCCACACTCGTACCCGTGGCTCATGCTCGGGAGGGAAGGCCGGAACAGACTGAAAGAGATCTCTCCGCCCTTGGAGACAAAGGTATCGATGTAGTAAATGATGGGATCATATCCATAGACGTTGCGAAGAATCTCGTCAGGACTAGAAAATGATCAATTCTCTTTCGACTATCTGATCATAGCTTTGGGAGCAGAGTATGCATCAGATCTGATCCCCTGTTTGAAAGAGTACTCTCACCACATGTATGACCTAGAGCCCGCTGAAAAGTCCACGACCGCAATCGAAGGTTTCTCCGGCGGCAACACTGCAATTGGCGTGCCACGGATCCCGTTCAAGTGTCCAGCAGCTCCTTATGAAACAGCTCTTCTGCTCGATCATCACTTCAAGGAGAAGAAGGGACTCGGAGATAAGACCAAGATTCGTTTCTTTACGCCCGAAGGTCTCCCGCTTCCCTCAGCCGGCCCGGAAATTGGCAACTCCGCGCTTGAATTCATGAAGTCGAGAGGAATAGTTTCTAATTTCAAGGTTAAGCTTACCGAGGTAAGGCCTGGCGAGGCGATTTACGACGATGGATCGATGATAATTCCCTTTGATCTCTTGTTCGCAGTCCCGCCTCACGTATGCCCTAAACCTGTAGCTGAGGCAGGTCTCGTAGATCAAACCGGGTGGATTCCCGTGGACCCCGCAACAATGCAGACCAGGTTAGACAACGTGTATGCGATCGGAGATAACACTTCTGTTCCAACTCCTTCCGGCTTCGTGCCTTTCTTGCCAAAGGCCGGTGTCTTTGCGCATGGGCGGGCCGAGGCTGTGGCGCACAACATAGCTGTCGAGATAAAGGGCAGAGGAGCGAGGAAGATGTACGATGGCGGTGGAGCTTGCTTCCTCATGACCGGAGGCGCCAGGGCGGCATTCGTGAAAGGGAACTGGTATTCAAAGCCCCACCCGGAGATCAGTTACCATGAGCCGCGCCGCACCTTCTACATGCAGAGAGCCCCGTTTGAGAAGTATCGGATGCACCATTGGTTCTAGTCTTCTCAAAAAAGAAGTGCGAATCTAAATGTCGGGAGGGAAATAACACTTATCGAATGCAGAGGGCTAGTGTCAACTTTTGGTTGCGGAAAGTCCCTCAGGCTGCTCTCGCGTACTATCCGCCGCAAGTGCATTTTTGATTCCTGCGGCTCTCAACGCAAATTGCTTGACTAATGAATTAAAGTGTCGGACTGCAAACCGCCCTCCCGCGTAGGCAACTCTTCCATCCACAATGGTCGCGTACGCCGACGGCGTGCCTCCATAAATCAGCCATTGAATCGCATCGTGCTGTGTCGTGGACCACTCCAGCTCGTCCAGATCAAAGACAGCCACGTCAGCAGTCCTGCCCTTTTCGATAGTTCCGTGCCCCTCTTCAAGACCAAGACACTCACCTCCTTCATTTGTGATGATCCCGAGAGCTCTTTGTGCGTTCATTACGGCAGGATCCATTGCATGATCCTTTGCCAGGAGTGCGAGCAGGTAGATGCTCCGTAGGACATTTAGGTGATTTGAAGAGTTTGCAGTATCGGTGCCAAGGCAGAATTTCAATCCTGAACGGATCATAAGAGGCAACTTTCCGTATTGGAAAAGCCCCTTCCCCTTCTTTAGTTCAGAGGACGGACATAGGGAGACCTTCGTCCCGCTCCTCATTAGCATTCCGACCTCTCTTTCACTTACGTCGGTCAGGTGTGAGAGTAACGTCCTTGAGGAGAGGAACCCTATCTTTTCAAGATTCTCGATGGGCCTCATGCCGAGTCTTTTGATGCTTCTGAGAACGTCTTCGTGCCCGGATGACTCGTGGGACAATGCGACGACATCGTATTTGTCGGCGAGTTCCTTTATGGACAGGTATAACTCGTTGGAGCACTGGTTGAGGCCTATCACTGCGGCGAGGGCCCTCACCCTGCCCTTGGAGTACTTTTTCAGCAGTTTCTCGGACTCACTCAGGCAGCGATTAATTGGAGAAGGCCTGTACTTCCCGATGTCGCAGGTCCACCGCGCGACAAATGCCCTAATTCCAGATTCGGAGGCGGCGCGTGCCGAACTCTCTGGGTACAAGTTGGCAGAGTCTGCATAGCATGTGATCCCGCATCTTAGCATCAGCAATTGCGAGAGGAATGCGCTGTAGTATGCGTCGGTCTCAGTGAGCGCATCGTAGTAGGGCAGTATCCATCTTTCAAACCAGGGGATGTGCCTGACCGTTTCGGGGACCATCCCCATCCCCAACGTCTCCTCTACGTGGACGTGCGCGTTTATGAGGCCGGGTGTGACGAGTCTCCCCCGCCCGTCTATTATCGCATCGGCACCGATTCCCACACTACGACCTTCTATAACGTCTTCTATCCTTCCATCTGAAATGACAACAGTTGCATCCTTTAGGATCCTCCTTGGGGCGGCAGAACACACGACCCGCTCCGCCTTCTTAATTATAATGTCGGCCATCGTGAGACCTCACAGACCCAGAAAAGCCTCTCTCACATGCGGATTGCGTCTGACATCAGTGGCTGAGCCTTCGAGTGTAATTTCACCGCTCTCGAGGACGCTCACCCTATCGGCAATCTCTAGCGCGTCGGCCGCGTCCTGCTCTACTATCAGGATGGTGGTGTCAGAAGTGTCCCTTATCCTACCAGCTGCATCGAAGATCTTTGCCCTCATTGCAGGTGAAAGTCCCACTGATGGCTCGTCGAGCATCAGGAGCTTTGGCGATGACATAAGTGCCCTTCCAATTGCAACCATTTGCTGTTCACCTCCGGAGAGAGTACCCGCAAGCTGAGCACTTCGATCCTTAAGGACTGGAAACAGCTCGAAGACCCTTTCCAAGTCCTCCCTCACCTTTGCCCGATCCTTCCTGAGGAAAGCGCCGAGAGCGAGATTGTCTGAGACCCGTAGGTTAGGGAAGATCCTCCTCCTCTCAGGACACAAGATGAGACCGCGCTTCACTCTCTCCCTTGTAGGTAGCCTCTCGATGCGCTCTCCAGAGAAGGTGATCTCGCCCGCCGAATGCTTGCGCAATCCGGAGATCGTACTCAAGAGTGTCGTCTTTCCGGCTCCGTTGGGGCCAATTATCGCAGTGATTACCCTTTCACTAACTTCGAGATTGATTCCGAAAAGCACCTGCGCGAGCCCGTATGAGGCCCGCAGACCTCTAACTTTGAGCAATACCTTCCTTCACTCTACCCGATCCAGTCTTTTCCCAAGGTATGCTTCGATCAGCCTCTCATTTCTCACCACCTGTTCGGGAGTTCCAGAAGCTATCAGAGAACCCTGATCCATTGCGATGATTCTACCCACGTTCTTCATGAGCTCCTTCATCCTGTGCTCTATCATCAGAAGGGTAATACCGAGCGAGGGTAGGCTCTGAATGAGGTCCGTCGCTGGCCCGATCTCATTCGACCCGAGCCCGCCAAAAGGCTCATCGAGAAGCAGCAGTCTGGGCTTTGTTGCAATTGCTCTCGCAAGCTCCAGCCTCTTCAACTCTCCGTGCGTCAGTTCCGAAGCTTTGAACTTCATTTTATCGATGAGGTCGGTCAGTCGTAGCGCACCCATGGCTATCTCGTCAGGCGCCTTTCCCCCAGAAGCCCTTCTTGCGTTAGGAGAGAGCGAGGGGATTAGGACGTTCTCGTAGACTGAGATTCTCGTGAAGGGCCTCACTATCTGGAAGGTTCGAGCAATTCCAAGGTTGACAACGTCGGAGGTGCTCATCTTGGTTATGTTCCTACCCTCGAAGAAGATTGCCCCCGAATCGGGTCGAGCAAAACCAGTGATTAGGTTGAAGAGAGTTGTCTTACCCGCGCCGTTAGGGCCGATGAGGCCGACGCGCTCGCCGCGGGCAATGGAGAACGATACCGCATTGACTGCAGCTAGGCCCCCAAACCGTTTCGTAACATCCTTTAGCTCCACGAGGACGTTCTTTTGTATTTCTTCCTCTTCTTCCTCCTCCCGCTGCTGTTGCTCCTTCATTTCACGATTTCTTGTGCCTCCTTCGCCGTTGTCCCCAGCTGCTCACAGCGCCCCAAATGCCCTCTGGGAAGAAAAGTAGAACAACAAAGAGTAAAACGGCCGCAATGAGTAGCCGCGCATCCGAGATTATATTTATCCTGAAGAAGTCGAGCGACCCTTCAAGGAGGAACGCGCCGAGGATCGGGCCCGCAATTGTCCCCATCCCGCCAAGCGCCGCCATGAACACGGGCGGGGCCGAGAGGAGGATGCCGAACATGGTTGGTGACGCGACGCCGTTAGCATACACATATAACGCGCCAGCCATTCCGGCGAAGAAGCCGGAAATGGAAAATGCGAGTATTTTGTACGACCCGGTGTGAATTCCCGAAGCTTCCGCGGCTATCTCATTCTCACGAATCGCCCTAAATATCAGCCCGATGTTGGAGTTGGAGACCACGTACAGTACCACTCCCGTAAGTGCGAATACGGCGACTGAGGCCTCATAGGTGTATGCTTGGTTCGTGACAATTTGGTTCACTCCGAAGATACTCCCGTCCACGAGCAGGACTTGGAGAAGGGCGGCCGTTGCGAGCGGAACTAGGAGAGTGACGAGTATGAAAAAGTGGCCCCTGAGCCTCAGGCTTGGAGCACCTACGATGAACCCGAAGAGAACCGAGGCCAGCCCGCCTAAAAAAATACCCATAGATGGCGGAAGGGCAGTGTGCACACCAACCAGCGCCGCGGCGTAACCTCCGACTCCAAATGAGAATGCTATCCCAAAGTTCAGGTATCCAGTGTAGCCGGACAAGATATCCCAGGACATCGCGAGTACCCCGTATAATGCGATTGTCGAGAGAGTACCGAGGTAGTAGGAGTTCCTTGTGATCACGGGCGCCAGAGCAAACATGATTACGCATACTCCGATAAGATAAAATCTCGCAGTCCTGAAACTGACCTTTCCTAGGAGGCCAAATCTCGCCCCCACGTCTGCTGAACGTTCTTCGGTTCCAAACGTTCTATTCTGGCCGGGGGCAGTTGCTTTCTCTTCCTCTTTCTTCGCCTTCCCCTTCTCCTCTTCTTCCATCAGGAAACGACCTCCCTCCCGAAGATCCCTTGGGGGCGAATAAGTAGGACGAGAATCAGAATTGAGAGCGAGACAAAATCAGACAGCAGTGTGTTGACGAAGAGGAGTACGAAGGTCTGCGCAAACGCTAGGATGAATGAAGCGAGCAATGCCCCCTTTAGGCTCCCCAGCCCTCCCAAGATCACTATCGCGAAGGCTAGAGTGATGATGCTCCATCCTATGGTAGGGTCGACAGACTGATAGGAGCCAAGAAACGCGCTGGAGACCCCGGCCATTAGCGCGCCTATTCCAGCCGTTAGCATTTGTGTACGTTCTGTGTTTATTCCTGTGAGCTCAGCGGCATCCTTGTCCTGTGATACCGCCCTGATCGCAGACCCATATCTAGTCCTGCTTAGGAAAAGCCACAACCCGGTCAGAAAGAATATTGCGACGACGTCCGCTGCGAGTTGCTGGTTGTTTACCGAGACACCTAGAATCGTCGACGAACCCTTCACGAAGATTGGCACGAATGCGGGATAAGCGCAGTTCCCGCTGAACGCCGAGCTGCATTGGAGGTACTGTACACCGTACTGCACAACAAACGCCAAAGCCAGAGTAAGGAAGAGCACATCAAGCTGCGACTTGCCCCTGGCTACAACGTACTTCTGAATGAGAAGCGCGATAAAGAATATTGCAAGGAGCGAGAGGCTAATCGCTGCTAAGACCGGAACCTTCCAAACAATGAAGATCGCGAAGATGATATAATCAGTGAGCATGTAAAGTGCCCCGTAGGCACCATTGAGTATTCCCCCCACTCCGTAGATGAGACTGAATCCCTCCGAGAGCAGCGTGTATATTACCCCGAGAACCCCGCCTATGACAAGCAGCGGTAGAAGATCCAAGTTACTTTCGAGTACTCCTGTATCTCCCTTTTTAGGACGCCACTTTTGCCCCGCCCTTTCCCCAATTCACGCGTTTATGTTCCTTCTGGACAACTCAAGTTCGGCCTGCGCGAGGAGGTTGTGCAATGCCGGCTGAGAATGGAGTGCGACTAGTGGAAGCACGCATCAGGAGCCCTTGCTACAGCGTGCGCATACACAAACACCCTCGCCTAGGCTCTCTATCACGGTGGGATCATCTTTGAACTCACCGCAGGCGAGGTTGAGTTCCAGATTGGAACGAGCTGCCCGTTCTGCCATTGGCCGAACGTCTCATAGAGTGGAATCTGCGGGAGGTTGATCCCGTGCGACCTTGTGAAATGGATAGTACCCATCACACCGGTGTAGGTAATGTTCTCCATTGCGGGAATCAACTTCGAGGCTTGCCACGTGTTGGCATTTGACATCGCCTGTGTCACAAGGTATATCGAGTCGTACATGTCGACCGCCATCGTGTTCGGTGTATGCCCGTACTGCGAATAGAATTTGTCGACGAATGGGACCGTCTTCGATGTAAGGGAGACGTTAACAGTGGAAGGCCAGGGAATCATGCCTTGGGCCGCTCCGTTTGATTGCTGCCAGAACTGAGAAAAGCCCCCAGTGAGTCCCGGCCCGAAAACCACGGGCCTCACCCCGCCTGGCCAGTTGTAATTGCTCCATTGCTGAGCGAACGAAACCCCATCGCTACCGGAGAAGAAAAGTATGATCAGTCCGACCTTCGCGGCCGCTATTTGGTTCAGGTACGCTGAAAAGTCCTGCGTGTTCAGTGGAAAGAGGCTCGCGTAGGCTATGTTAAATCCCGAATGCCTGAGACCATTTGCGAATGAAGAGTTTCCCGCTGGTCTGCCCATTGGACCCACCGTCCAAAGAGCATTCTCTCCAAGCATAGCGACGTTAGTGATGTTCCCGAATCCCGCATGGTTCTGTGCGTAATTTTTTAGAGCAATCGGGAACTTTACGAGAGAAGGTCCTATAGCGGACCCGTTCACGAAAGTGTGGAAGTAGTACTTGTAAGCGGAATAGTTTTGTAGTACCTGCGCCTCCACCAGTGGCTCGTTGGATTCCACGTCCACAAACACCTTCTGATACTGCGAGAGGTGTGCCGCCTGCGCGACTACTACATCCGTCCTAACGCCACCAAGGACGACGTCGGCTCCGTCCACCGTCATAAGTTTCTGTAGAGCTGCCACTCCCTGATCAACGGGGATGGTCCAGTCCATCTCATCTGTATCTTCGGTGACCGTCTTCAACTGGAAGTGCGTGTTGTTCATCAAGACGCCTCCTTGGGCGTTGATTTCGGACACAGCCATGTTCGCTGCATCCTGTGCATCTTGACCAACCGGAAAGCTAACAGGGATTGAAAGGCCAAGCGTTACGTATTGCTGGGACGCGCCAGCAGTAGTAGTCGTTGTTGGTGTTGACTGGATAGTTGAAGTCGATGCATTATTCTGGAGGTAGATGAACCCGACGCTTGCAACAACAAGGACAACTATGACTGCAACTATGATAGTAAGAGTTGACATCCGACTTAACGCGCAACGGTATCTGGTGCTACTGTGAGGTCGCATGAGAGGTTGCGACCAGGGCATGGACTTAAGGTGCATCCCGTACAGTTTCGGGATATGTCAAGCTGGAAAAAGTGCTACTTGAAGGGTGCACGTCCTGTCGCAATGACAGCATAATAGTAACTCGGGACCTTCTTGACCACAGGGGAATGATACCCAGCAGTTTCAAAGTAGGTCGCGATTTGCGATTCGGCGTTTCATGGGTGGCCCCTGTACGAGGGACTTTCAACGGGATCTACCCGAGTCAGTTCATGAACATGACTGTCGTAGCAATCGACGAGGGTGATGTAGCGAACAGGACGCTCACAGTCTACTTCAACAACTCGGCGTGGGCCTCGCACACCTTCACTGGGAGCTCAGTGGACAGCATACAGCAGTTCACGTTTCCGATGGGGTTGCTAGAGTCCGCTGCGACCTACTCTATTGGTATCTCGATGAACACCCAAACCGCACCGCCTGGCTCATACGGATCCCCACAGGGCTGGTGGCTCGTCAGCGCATCGATCTACGGAATCCCAACGCCTAACAAGGTCGTCAACGCAAGACTAGTCTACTGCATCCCGCCACTGCAAGATCAGACGATCAACATCACCCGTGGCCCGACCGAGGTCAACATGGGGGGAGGGATCGGAGGCATTCAGGTGACGGCTAAGTACCTCGGGTGTAGCGCAATCAAGCCACTTTTCCTGTCCACGATACAAAACAGCCTCGGGCAGACAGTGGACATCATGGGTGCAGGGTATGGAAACGCAGTCGCTCCGCAGAACTCGGTGACTTTCTCATGGGGCAACAACCTGACACCCAGTGGAACATACACGGCATACACTTGGGTTGAAACGGACAGCGGGATTCCGGTCTCCGTGACCTACACCTGCTCCTACACAATGCCACCGCCATAGTCTCAGAGTGTACTCAGCAGATTAGCACCAAAGAACATTTGGTGCTTTTCCCTCTTTTTCTTTCTAACTATTTCTTCTGATCCAAGCCACCACGCCGACTGCTATCAGAACTATTACGACGAGTATCGCTATCAGATAGGGGTCGATGCGGAACGGAGGCGGGCTGTGCGCCAAACTCGTGGTCGTTGAGGGAATGGTATTGACGACGACAGTGGTAATCGTGAAACTCGCAGTGGAAAAGAAGAAATTCCCCTCTTGATAGCCTACGCTCACGGTGTTGCTGTAACTGCCAAGGGGTGTTGAGGCTGGTACCGTGTCCCTGATCTGCAGGCTACCCTGCAAGAATGGGTTCACCGTAAAGTGATTGGCCGATACTACGTTTACCTGAATCACCCCGTTCTGCGACACATCGATGCTGTTTATGAGCAGTTGCGTGTTCGACTGTGAGTTGTAGACGACAACTGTCAGCAGTGTCGTGTTTCCCGGCGTCAGGTAGATGACAAGATTGGAAAAGTTCAGGTTTGTTCCTAACTCCATAGTAGTATTCGTACTAGTCGTGGTCTGAGTGGTCTGCTGTTGTCCCTGCCCGCCGCTGAGCTTCCAGCCGATTGCAATGGTTGACGCTACGTTCTTCAGTATCACATCACCGGTCGTCGAGTTGTAGGTATAAGCCACTGGGCTTGAGTTGTCGGTCACGATGTCCGGCGGGCCGTTAGTTCCCACGTTGAAAGTCATGTTTGCAGTCTTGCCGGGCGGGAGGTTCAGACTGATCACAAATGCAGAGTAGTAGGTGTTGTAGGAGGGGAGCTGGGTGATTGAAGTGATCTCGGCACCCTGCAGGCTGGACAGGTAGGCTCCGCCCAGGGATTCCTTCGCCATTGCATTCTCCCACGCCAGAAGCCCCAGCACACACACGGGATCAGTCTCGGTGTTAGAATTGCCCGAGTTATCGGCGTAGCGCACATCAACGGCGAGGCCAGTAGGCTGGTTGTCGGTGGCGAGGTGGATCAAGGAGTAAGAGGTCATCATCGATGGCTGGTTCCAATAGTTAGGCAACCCAAAGAGTCCAGCATCGGCGAGTATCCCAAATGAAGACTCTCCACACCTGAAGACTATGTTCGGGTGGTTGCAGTAGACTCCGGGATTTGGGAGCCCGCTTGAGTTGAGGTTCCAGATGCTCGGAAGGTAGTCGATGTTCGATGAAGATGTAAGGTTCCAAGAGGATAAAGTCTGGGCTTTGTTGTAGGTGTCGTTTGACTGGAAGCCCTGCAGTATGCTCGAGATGTCGTTGGAGTAAGTCGCAAGTACGTTTGCTGGCTGGCCCACGCCGTTGAGCACCTGTGTAGTGTTGGAGAGCTGGTAGAGCATTGCAACAGCCCACCCATCCTCCTCAAGACCGAAGGGGAGTCCGTATGGCGTAAGCTGGTCAGTTATGCCGTACAGGGTGATCTGCTGGGCGAGGTTGAGTGTTGTCGAGTTTTCTGGGTAGAGGATTAGCCCTGCAAGCCCGAAGGAGTAGAGCGACCTGTAGTAAATCTCGGGTTGCGATGTCGGGTTGTAGGTCGTTGCCGACGGGTGAAGCCTCTGGATGACATCCTGGTATTCGGAGTTCCAAAGTGCCTTTGCAAATTTCGTGACAGTTGAGTTTCCAGTCTTATCACCCCAGCTTGCTAGGGCGTAAGAGTCGATACCCCAGGACCCCGGCATGGATATGTCGACTCCACTCTTTGTCAGTGCATCATTCTGGAAAGCGTAGAGCAGGGCTTTAGGCTCTGTCCACAGAGTCTTTGCCATAGGGGTGAACTGGAACGAGAAGGTGTCGCTCCTCCCTCCTGGCGCAATTATCTTACCGTTCTCGTTCATAACCATCCTGAGCGAGTGACCGAAGAAGTTGTACACATAGTCGATCTCCTCCACGCTTGAGGGCTGGAGGGGCTTGATCATCAAACCATCGGCGAATTCGGGGGTCTGGAATCCGGTCCAGAGCATCGCCGTGGGTGTTGCGGTTCCGAACTTTGTATTCAGGAAGATTGTGGAGTTGGGATTCTCCGTCGTGTCGTTGAAACCGTGGACTCCTTGAATCAGGCTACCGTTGGAGAGCTGGAGCCACGACCAGTACGGGTTGTACTTCATGAAGGTGTCGAAATTGCCTAAACCAAAGTTGAGGTCGTTGAGCTGGATGTTTTGAACGCCGAGGTTGACACTTGGATACGCTGGCCTAGATCAGCATCGAGCCCACATCCTTGAACTTTTGATAATCGTGTTTGACGACCTTGACGAAACCGCCGGGCCTGTGCATGTAGAGAATCAGTCTGACGGTTACCCATGCGTTGCCCGTCGCCCTTGCTAATTCACAGTCTGTGGCCTGCTTCCGGTTCTCCAGCTCGTTGAGGACTACTTTGAGGCTCCGCTGTCGATTGAGATACCTGGCTGGCATCATTGATTAGGGTGGATGAGAAACGAACTCCCATGTTGGCAACTGATGGCGCAAACCAGTGGGGGACTGCACTAAGCGTGGAATTTACCAATAGCTATGGTAGGGGACGGCGGACTCGAACAAGCGCCATCTCCAGCGAGACCGGCTGGCATCCTGCCCTTGGACTAGTCCCCTAAAAGCTCACGAACAGCAATGACTTACCATGAACACGGTAATAAGCCATCTGATCGAATTATTGGCTTTTTGCCGACTAATTGCTCTTAAATAACAGCGCCTACCGTCTATCTGCCATGCCATTAGAAGACGAAAAAGACGAACTAATCCTTCAAGAATTGAGACGAGATTCCAGCAGGAGCCTATCGGAGATAGCAGGAGAGCTCCAGATGCCAAGGACGACCGTCCAAGAGAGAGTGAAGCGTCTCGTGAACAACGGAATTATCAAGCGCTTCACAATACAGCAGGATTACTCCAAACTCGGGAAACCGGTGACTGCGTTCATTCTAGTTTCATTTCTCTCTGGGTCAGGAATCTCGCAAAGAGAGGCGGCGATGAGGATCGCAGAGATTCCGGACATCTATGAGGTTCACGTCATATCTGGAGATTGGGACATAATTGTCAAAGCCAGAGGAGAGTCTATACAAGCGATTGGCGAGCTTGTCCTAGATAGGATCAGAAACGTGAAGGGTGTAGAAAGAACGCTGACCTGTACCTCATTTGTGGCTGTAAAAGAGGCCATCTAAGAAGTGCTATCTATTAGATATTCTCGTTGTCAAGGATCGAGTCGATTTCCTTGCACTTTGACGATGCATCCGCTTCCTCTCTTCTCTAGATGCTTCACTTTCTTCACCTGACAGAGTACTGCTTTTCTACCGGCGATAGCCTGCTCAACTTCAGGTGAAATCTAGTAAGTGGCTAAGAGCACCAGGACAGCTTTGGTTCTGAGACCGCAGGTACATCCCCCGGCAAGCATTGTCAGGATTGCAAAAATGGTGGAGAGCATCGGGAGTCTACAATTTTCAAACATCTTCATTCCCGACATTCCAGGCGGCTACGAATCAATCGCGAAAGCCGCGGCTGCGCTTGGTGTCACAGAGAAGTTGAAGATTGGAAGCGGCGTCATTCGTCTCCTTGAGCACGATGATTCAACCCTACTCAGGCGGATTGAAACAGTGCAGTCAACCTCTGGAAACAGGTTTGTGCTGGGAGTTGGAACCGGAGCTCCAGGCTCTGACCCAGCAAGGACAATCGATGCAATGCTTGCAAAACTTGAGAAAACAAGGTCGGAGTTTGGTCGCAGAACAGGCGATCCTCAGGCTACGATGCCAGAAACCTACATCGCGACTCTGAAAGCTCGAATAGCGGAGAGGGTCGCCGGACATTCGAGGGGAATTCTCCTGAATTTTTGCTCGGCGGACTATGCCGGTCGGATAATCACTCGCTTGCTCGAGAAAGGGCATTCCGAGGTGGATTTTGCCTGTTACATCAAGGTGTTCTATTCTACGGATCAAACGACTGCTGATAGCCTATTGATACAGGAGTTTGCAAACTACAATTCGTTAAGCCAGTATCACGAGATGTTCGCAAGAGACGGAGTGGCTCAGGCAATTGAACACGCACATGAATCGATCAAAGGAAATAAGCGACAGCCTGCAATTCCAGAGTCGCTGAAACAAATCTCGCTCTCAAACCCTGGTACTCCGGAGCTGCGTGACCTAGTGTCGCGATTCAGGGAAGTCGGCGTGACTCTTCCTTGCATATATCCGTACTTCCCCCGCGAAGCCGACCAGGAGTACAAGGACGAGACAATCAAGAGAATTGTCCAGTCAGGGGTATAGCACCTTCCTCTTTACTATATCTCAGCTTTGATTATACGGAAAGAAATTCATTTCCTGAAGGATAGCCTGAGAGATAATCAGAAGATAAGATTACCATCTGAGGGGAACAACGACTTACAGAAGAATGAAGTGATGAGTTGCGATAAACACGATTTGGTGGAAATTGAAGAAGTGAATGCGGAGTGGCAAGGAAGATACAGAGGCGAATAGATTTGAAGATACCCTCTTTTCTTGATTCAGCTGGCGTGAATAAACCATGACCGAAGAAGATCCGTATGCCGAAAGGAAAAGGAAGGAGACAGTCGAGGGAGTAAAGCGCTCGGAAGTCAGCGCTCCGGTGGACCGTACCGGCAATGCAATTCCACCTCCAGACAGACCCAGCAAGAAAGGGGCTAAAAAGTAGCATCTCTCAATCCGGGTTTGGATCCGGATACTACCCTCGTCCTCAGGTCCTCCCTCTCTTTGGAGGATACCGTCCACTTAAGGAATTCATTGCAGAATTTTCCTCCAATATACATGGTTGTTGAGCACGAGAAACATGCTTTTGGGAGCCTCACAAACCATTGCTATCGTTAAGTGGCCGCCATCTCTTTGGAGACAGGCAAAGCTAATTATTCCAGTAAACCCTAGGAACATTGCCTATACAAGAAGAAGCGGAAAATTTTGAGCTCTGTAGAATTTATCCAAAGAATGTCTGAGCTCTCTGCAAAGGGAGAGAACTTTGCGACGGCGACGGTTGTCCAGACCAAGGGATCCACGACGGGGAGGATCGGCTTTAAGATTCTGATTTCACAGGATGGCTCTATCCTGCACGGAAACTTGGGCGGGGGATGCTCGGAGAGCGTTGTCGTCGAGCAGGCTCTCGACGCGATGAAGGATGGGAAATCGAGGACAATGTCCGTTCTCCTTGAAGAAGAGGAAAAAGGAGGCATAGGGGCAAACTGCGGCGGCTCGATGGAGATATACATAGAGCCCTTTGTTCCAAAGAATCAGTTGATAGTATTCGGAGGCGGCGGGGAGCGCAGTATTGCGGGCCCCCTCGTCAAGTTGGCAAAGTTGCTCAACTACAACGTCGTTGTCGTTGATCCCGGTGCGGCGCAGGAGATGTATCCAGACGCAGACAGAGTGATACCAGAGTTCCCCGACGAGGCGGTAAGAAAGATCAACTTTGGCAAGAATTCGTCGATCGTAATAGTGACTAAGCACAAGTATGATGAGCCCTCGCTCAAGAGCGTGGTCGGACTGGACGTCCCGTACATCGGGCTTGTGAGCAGCTACCATAGAGCGAGCGCGTTGTTCAAGCAGATGATGGAAAGCGAGGGCGCAAGGGAAGAGGATCTGAAAAAGATACGCGTCCCGATCGGGCTGGACATCGGCGCTCAGAGTTATGAGGAAATCGCTCTTTCAATTATGGCCGAGATAATAAAGGCGAACAAGGGCGGAAGCGGCCGTTCCATCTCTGACTACAAGGGAGTGTTCAGCAGGCCTCAAAAGGCAGAGCAGCAAGTCATCGAGCGAGCTGCCGGTAGCTGATTATGCGAATGGTTGGAGCGCGCCGTTCCTTCTACTAACTTTTGTTCGCCTTCTTCATTTCTTCGCTGATTAGTCATTGATCATTCTACGATCAGCGGCTTGATAGGAAGCAGTATGCAACCCCGAGCCAATATTCGCCGCACTTGCCTCATCAATCCGATCCTTCATTATTGTCGTCTTTTTTTCTTCTTCACACCAAAGAGGCCTGTCCTGATAGTAACCGATGCAAACCTGAAGACTTCCTTCCAGTCCAGTTTTGTCTTTCCGGCCTTTCTCGTACCGAAGGAGTATGGAACCTCAGCAAATTTTGCGGTGACCTTCTTGTAGACGTAGAGGCTCTCGACCTGGAAGGCATATCCCTTCGCCGAAAGGTCGTGTTCCAAGAGCGCTCTAACGACTCTTTGAGAGAGCACTCTGAAGCCAGTGGTCGAATCCGCAACTGGCACTCTCAAAAATACTTTCGAAAGAAGATTTGCGCCCCGACTGATGAGCCTCCTTCCTAGAGACCAGCCTTCCGAACCTCCTCCTTTGACATACCTTGACGCAAGTACTACGTCAACCTCGTCCGTGCAGGCCTTGGTGCACATATCGACGAGAGTCTCAGGGGGGTGCTGTAGGTCTGCATCCATCTCTCCCAGATAATCAGCGTGCAGATTGGAAAGAGAGTAAGCAAATGCGTCCATGTAAGCGGAGCCGAGGCCTGACGGCTGCGGCCTCTCGATCAGTCGTATGTTCTGGAACCTGTTCGCGTAGGACTTTATGATGTCGGAGGTTCCGTCTGTGCTATTGTCATCGACGAATATTAAAACAAGGTCGAAGGGGAGATTCGGAACGATTTTTTCAGTCCTCTCTATGAGCTCGGCGATATTTTCCTTCTCATTAAATGTAGGGATTACATGGCAAAGGAGCTTTCTAGACCCCAAAAGGTTCGGCCGTGAGAACTCATTCGATGTCCTGGGCGAATCAGGCAGCCTTTGTGATACCATCCCCATGTCCAGGTGGTCGCGCTCCTGCCATTGTATCATATCGCCGAGGGATAGTTAAAAATCAACTCGGACAAGTTATCTTCAAGCTCACGGTGGTTGTTTAGATGTTTGGCCCAGAAAGTGTCAGATCAAGAATATAGCGTTGTCTGAGGTCAATAGTGCTCCGTTTACTTAACCACATATTCTATCGCCCGGATGAAAGATTTGTACATTGGCTGATGGTGCAGCCAAAAGACGTTGATCCAGTTTCTGATATGTCTCAATTT
>Ga0209061_1001402_pt1 | contig 40376 bp, 33 predicted proteins | sample Coa_R1_10_FD_187157 | JGI IMG/M metagenome (GOLD analysis project Ga0209061, IMG submission 187157) | Surface soil microbial communities from Centralia Pennsylvania, which are recovering from an underground coalmine fire - Coalmine... | ecosystem: Environmental > Terrestrial > Soil >... | reverse complement strand
TGCCCGTCGAAGTGGGCGCGGCTCGGGCCATTAGCTCAGCTGGTTAGAGCGCACGCTTGATAAGCGTGAGGTCCCAAGTTCGATCCTTGGATGGCCCACCAGCAGGTTTTCTCACCGGAAGGAGCCGGCCGCGGCGGGCTCCTCTGTGTTTTTTGCGAACCGACGTGCGCGCGTCTCGGGCGTCTTCCTCCCCCGTTAGTGGCATGAGGCGGGAGCAGGCGGTGCAATGCTCCCCGCGCGGAGCCCGTCTTCTCGGGAGGCCGATACGACGGTCGCGAGCCTCGTCCGCGACGGGCCGGGAAGCACCCGAACGACTCTGACCACGAAGGACCCGTCGTCGGAGAGGAGGACAGCGCCGGGCTGCAGGCGGTCCGTCATCGCCGTCCGCCGCAGGATCAGCCCCGTCCCTCGCCGCTCGAGCACATCGCGGGTAGGGAGGATCGTCGTCCCCGGTGCGGGGACGACGACCGAGACGGTCGCCGACTGTGGGACGACCCCGGCGACTGTCGCCGTCACCGTCGCCGTCCCGACCCCGGCTGCAGAAAGGGCGCCGCCGGCGTCGACCTCGACCACCCGAGGATCGCTCGAACTCCACACGACCCGGGGCGGTCGCTCACCTTGAAAGTAGGCCCAGCCCGCCAAATCGTCCGGAATCCACCCGAACATCGGGTCCGGGGACGAACCGGGGAGGACGCGGGCGACGATCTTCGCCCGCGGGTGGGCGAGATCGACGACATACCCGGTCCGTTCGAACGCGATCGATCCTAGACGACAATCGACCGGATGTCCCTCCCCGGGCGCGATACACCACAACATGAGGGCCGTCATCAGGCTAGCGAAGCGCAAGGGCCATTTTCTTCATCGCAGCGTTGAGGATGCGCGAGACATGGCGCTGCGAGACGCCCAGCCGCTGCCCGATCTCGCGCTGCGTCAAACCATGCATGAAGACGGCGGCGACGACGAGCCGTTCGCGATCCTGCAACTCCAGGATCGCCAGTTCGAGCGCGAGTCGATCTTCGAGCGAGAGGGCGTCGCCGCAACCGATCCCGTGGGCGTCTTCGAGCGACTGGTGCGCTCCGTTGCGCATCCGCCGAAACTCGTCCACCAGCGCCGCCGTCGTCCCGATCTCTTCGGCCAGCTCGCAAGCACTCGGTTCGCGGGCGTGGCGCTGCCAAAGGACCGAGTGGGCTTCGCGATACGAGCGATCGAACGAACGCATCCAGCGCGGAACACGAACGATCGTCTCGTAGTCGCGCACGTAGTGCATCAACTCCCCGACGATCATGAGCCAGGCGTAAGCTTCGAACGGCGTACCGAGCTCGGCACGATACCGCTCCGCCGCTTTGATCAAGCCGATCACCGCGACTTGGCTGAGGTCCGAGCGCTCCACGGTCTCGCGATAGAATTTCCGCGCCCCGCGCGAGCAGAGGTAGTGATACGCGCTCACGAGCTCGTTACGACGTTCGATCGTCGGCTCGGCCAAGTACCGTTGTAGCGCCAGATCCTGATCAGTGCCAATCATCGATTGATACTCCCGATGAGACTATAAAGCGGCAGGAAAATGGAAAGGACGATCGTGCCGACCACCCCGCCGAGCAGCACGACGAGGACCGGCTCCATCACCGCGCCCAGCGTCGTGACGGCTGCGTCGATATCGGCCTCGAAATACTCGGCGACCTTCAGCAGCATCTCGTCGACCGCCCCGGTCTCTTCCCCGATCCCCACGAGCGCGACGAAGAGCGGGTCGAACAGCCGGCCTTCGTTCAGCGAGCGGCTCAGTGAATCGCCCTCACGGAGCGCGACGTGGACCGATTCCAAGGCCTCGGCAAAACACGCGCTGTTCGTAACAGGGATCGTCACTTCGAGCGACGCGAGGAGCGTGACTCCCGAGCGCAAGAGAGATCCGAGCATCCTGGCGATCCGCGCAGTCGTCGCCTTTCCGACGAGCGAGCCGACGTAGGGGAAACCCAGGCGCGCGGCGTCGAGTGCAAGCGCTCCGGACGTCGTCCGGGAGGCGAGGTGGACGACGACCGGCGTCGCCACGGCGGCCAGGAGCAACGTCCCCCATGTCGCCGGTTGCGCCAGCACGACGCCGGTTTGAATGACGAATTTCGTTACGGCGGGGAGATCGGCGTGGAAGCTCGCGAACATCTGCGAGAACATCGGAACGACCTTGATCATCAAAAAGAAGGTCAGCGACGCCGCGGCCCCGAGGACGACGGCTGGGTAGGCGAGCGCGCCCTGCACCTTCTTACGGAGCATGCGCTCCTTCTCGAGAAGCGTGGCGATGCGCTCGAGGACGTCGTCGAGGACGCCGCCTGCTTCTCCCGCGCCGATCATCGCGACTTGCAGCGCGGTGAATTCGCCCGGGCGCCGCGCGAGCGCGGCACTGAGCGACGAGCCACCCTCGACCTCGGTGAGGACGCAGCGAAGCGCCTCGCGCAACCTCTCGTCGGCGCAGCGTTCGATCGCGATGTTCAATGCCCGCTGAATCGAGATACCGGAACGCATCAGCATCGCGAAAGAGCGATAGAAGGCCAGCATCGCACCGTTGCGCGGGCGTGCGATACGCAAGCGCAAACGGAGCCGGCCCGCGTGTCCGTCGGCGCGATCGATCGCCGTGACGAACAGCGCCCGTGTGCGAAGGTTGGCGAGGACCTGCTCCGCCGAGTCGGCCTGCATAGAACCGGCGACCGCCGCTCCGTCCAAAGCGCGGGCACGATACGAAAAGACCGCCACTACCCGGCGCTCCGACTCAGTTCACGCACGTCGGCGGGATGCTCGGCCACTCTGCGTGCCTCTTCGATGGAGACCTCTCCGCGCAGCACCAAATCGGAGAGGTGCGTTTCCAGCGTCTGCATCCCCGACGCTCGGCCGGTTACGATCGCATTGCGTAACAAATATGTTTTGCCGTCGCGGATCATCGCGCGTACCGCGTCGGTGGCGAGCAACACTTCCGCGGCGGCGCGCCGCCCCGGTCCGACCCGCAGCGGCAAGAGGCGCATCCCGATGACTGCGATCAACGTCTGCGAGAGCTGCGTCCGAATCTGACGCTGCTGATCGCCTGGGAACGCGTCGACGAGGCGATCGACGCTCGTCGCCGTATCGGGGGAATGGAGGGTTCCCAGGACGAGGTGTCCGGTCTCGGCGGCGGTGATCGCGGCCGCCATCGTTTCGAGATCGCGCATCTCGCCGACCATGACGACGTCCGGGTCGGCGCGCATGAAGCCCCGCAAGGCTTCGGCGAAACTCGAGACGTCCGCCCCGATCTCGCAGTGCGCGATCATGCTCAAGCGCGAGGCATGGACGTACTCGACCGGATCCTCGACGGTCACGATGTGCCGCTCTTGCGTCCGATTGATCCGATCGATGAGGGCGGCCATCGCCGTCGATTTCCCGCTTCCGGTCGGCCCGGTGAACAGCAACAATCCGCTTCGGCGCTCGGCCAAGCGGCCGACGATCGCGGGTAATCCTAGCATTTCGAGCGCGGGGACGTTCGCCGCCAGCAACCGCATCGCGATCCGCATCCCGGCACGCTCGTGGTACGCATGGATACGAATCGTCCCGAGCTCGCCGTGATGCAGTCCGCCGTCGGCGTTTCCATGCGCGTCCAGGCGCCGGCGTGCGCGCTCGTCGAGCGCTTGCGCGAGAAACGCATCGATCTCCGCTCGCTGCACGATCCACGCCGCCAAACGATCGAGCCGGCCGTCGATGCGGAGGACGACCGGTCCGCCTTCGACGACATGTACGTCGGAAGCGCACCGATCGCGCGCGATTGCGATCGCCTCGTAGACACGCAGAGCTGAAGCCATCCTTACCCCTCGGCGACGACGACGCGCTGCAGCTCCTCGAGCGTGGTCCGCCCCTGCGCCACGATGCGAATCCCTTCGTCGAACATCGGTCGATAGCCCGACCCTCGCCCGATCGCCGTAAGCTGCACGCTCGACGCACCGCCGGCGATCGCATCACGCAGCTCGTCGTCCACGACGAGAAGCTCGAAGAGGCCGATCCGACCGACGTATCCCGTCCCGGCGCACAATTCGCACCCGACGGCACCGAACGTCCGGGGAGCGGGCGTCCCGGCACGCGCGGCGACGATCTGCGGTACCGGAACCGAACGCCTGCAGTGTTCGCACAATCTGCGGACCAAACGCTGCCCCAAGACGATCGTCAACGCCGAAGCGATGGCGTGGCGGTCGACGCCGAGCTCGACCAACCGCTCGACCGTCCGCGGAGCGTCGTTGCTGTGGAGCGTCGTCAGGACGAGTTGTCCGGTCAACGCGGCCGCGATCCCGACGGCCGCCGTCTCGCGGTCGCGCATCTCGCCGACCATCACTATATTGGGATCCTGGCGCATAAACGCCCGTAGCGCGGAAGGGAAGGTGACGCCGGCTTTCGGATGGACTTGGACTTGCGAGACGCCGGGGAGCTTCATCTCGATCGGGTCCTCGACGCTGCAGATGTTTTTCGTCGGGCTGTTCAGCTCGGCGAGCGATGCATAGAGCGTCGTCGTCTTTCCGCTCCCGGTCGGCCCGGTCACGACGACGAAGCCGTACGGCGCGCGAACCGCGCGCAGATAGCGCTCGAGAATCCCTCCCTCCATCCCGAGCCCGGCGAGCGTCGAGGACTTCGTGTGGAGGTCGAGGAGCCGTACGACGACTTTCTCGCCGTCGATCGTCGGGATCGAAGAGACGCGCGCGTCGATCTCACGCCGGTCGACCCTCACGCTATAACGTCCGTCGTGCGGTTGGCGCTTGTCCGTAATGTCCATCCCCGCGAGGAGCTTGATGCGAGAGATCACCGCGCCGTACAGTCCCTCGGGGATCGTCTCGACCTCGCGCAGGATCCCGTCGATGCGGAATCGCACCCGTCCGCCCCGTCCCGTCGGCTCGACGTGCATATCGGAGGCATGCTCGCCGACCGCGCGTTCGTACAGTCTCGCAACCGCGCGGACCGCCGGCGCCTCATCTCCCCGCTCGAGTGCACCGCGCGGAGTCTCCACAGACGAGTAGAGCGCGTGCAGGCGCCCTCGAATCTCGTCGCGGGACATCGGCGTCCACCGGACCCGCAAGCGGGTCGCAACGCGCAGTTGCGTCAGGGCTTCGCCGTTTTCGGGTTCGGGCATCGCGACGTGCAGGACGTCGTCGTCGATCGCCAACGGCAAAACGTCATAGCGGAAGGCGAGCGCCCTGGGGACGCGCGCGACGGCGAGCGCATCGGGCTCGAGATGTTTGGAGAGCGGCATCAGCACCTGGACACATCCGTTCGTCGTTTGCTGCGAGACACGGGAAAAAAACCGGGGCATAAACGACACCTTCGGTTGCACCCACGAGTCGCCGTGTGCGTCCCCGATCCCCGCGACGTACGACTACGCTTTTTCGGGCGTCGTCAAGGGATCGATAAGGTGGCGTTCACGCGCCGGTAACAGAGAATTTCCCAGAATTGCCCCTCAGCGGACACACGCCCGACGAGGACTCCGGGCGGCCGTTGCGAACGGTCGTAGGAAGCGTTCGCGCGTCAGGAACCCGGTGTGAATCCGGGACGGTCGCGCCACTGTGAGCGGGGAGCCGCTCGACGTCACTGCCGGAGAGGGTGGGAAGGCGCCGAGCACGACGGCGAGGATCCGCGAGTCAGGATACTGAGGCGAACGCGTAACTACTGCCTCGCGAAAAGGTTGGTATTACGTGAATAAGCCCATGATGCGCGGCGTCCTGGCCGCGCTATTCGTCATCGCCGGGGGATCGGGCGCCGCCGGCGACACGGTCGTTTCTAGCCCTACGCCGAGCCCGACGCCGAGCGCCGTCCCGGAGATCGGTCGCGTCACGACCAGCGATCGACAATCCGAGCCGATCGGGCGGACATCGCGCCCGACGTTCGTCATCGACCGGGCGCAAATCGAAGCGTACGGAGCACGAACGATCGCCGACGCGCTGGTCGGTGTCCCGGGCGTCGAGCTCTTCCACTACGGTCCGTTCGGAGCACAAGTCGATTACGGGATCCGGGGGGCGCTCTCGACGCAAACGCTCGTCCTCGTCGACGGGATGCCGATTACCGATCCGACGACCGGGACGGTACTGATCAATCAGCTCTCCACGATCGGGGTCCAGAGGATCGAGGTCGTCGAGAGCGGGGCTTCGACGCTGTACGGAAGCAACGCGAGCGGCGGTGTCATCAACATCATCACCGACGTCCCGCGCGGCCTCTATCTCCTCGGATCGACGGGCTCGTTCGGCGATCGGGATCTCCGCGTCGCGGCCGGGACGCCGTATATCGGCGCAGCTTTCGAACGTCACGTCTCGATCGGCGATTACCCGTATCCGCAGTTCGTCTACGGGCCGGCGACCATCTTTCCCGGAGCGGCTCGCTACAACACCTACGGCGATATGACGGCCGCACGCATCAGCGTAAACAGCGGCCGTTTCGGAGCCTTTCAGGCACGATTGCGCGTCGATCTCACCGCTACCGGGATCGGGGTCCCGGGTCGTCTCGATTTCCTCACGCCGAATGCAACCCAAACGACCAACGACAACGACGCGCTCTTGGAGATCGAACGCGATGCGCCGAACTCGACCCTCACGTTGAGCCTCGGCGGGGCAACGCATCGCCTCGCCTACGTCGATCCTTCGAGCACGGGTGAAAACGATACGTACACCGGACGCGCTCAAATCTCATTGAAAGACGTCCTCTCTTTGCAACGCTTCGACGTCGTGAGCGGGATCGATCTCGCGCGGGAGAGCGGCGCCTTCTCCTTCCCCGCGAACTTTTCGGGAACAGGCTCCCCGCCGGCGATCACTGCGGCCGCTCAATCGCAGGCTGCGCTCTACCTGCAGGCGGGCTACGTCCCGTTCGCACACTCGCACATCGTCGCCGGGGTGCGCGCCGAAAACGACGGCGGACAGGGAAGCGTCGTCGATCCGGCGTTCGGCGGAGTGCTCCAATTCGGGGCCCTTCGACTCGCCGGGAACGTCGCCGAGACGTTCCGCGTCCCGACGTTGCAAGATCTGTACTTCCCCGGATTCGCCAACCCGAACCTCGTCCCGGAGCGCGCGCAGGCGAGCGATGTGACGATCGCGACGACCGGGCGCAGGACGGTCTTTTCCCTCGGATGGTTCGCGCGCAGCGGCTCGAACTTCATCGTGTTCGACCCTGTTTTGAACATCCCCGTGAACGAGCAACGCGCCCAGACGGCCGGCCTCGCGGCTACGGCGAATTTCACCTTACCTGCCGGACTCTCGTTCAGCGTCGGGCTCACCGACCTGTATCAAGCGATCAACGTCGTCACCGGCGCGCGCCTCCCGCGTAGCCCCGTCGGACAAGCGGTTCTCTCGCTCGCGCATCCTTTCGGGACGACCCGTTTCGAATACGGAGCCCGCTGGAACGCCGCCGGATCGAGCGGCGACGACGGCCAGAACGTCCCCGTGCTGTTGCGCAGCTACGATTCGTACGCGACGCTCGATGCCTATCTGCGCTACAAGATCGCGCCCAATCTGATCGTCAGCGCACGTGGATTCAATCTGACGAACCAACAGTATGCGCCGCTCTTCGGCTATCCCGCGCCCGGCCGCAGCTGGAACCTCGAGCTGTCGACGCGATGAGCACCTACGTCGTCACCGCGGCGGCCAGCGGCCATGGGAAGACCTTGATCGCCCTCGCCTTGTGCGGCGCCCTACGCCGGGCCGGGCTGCGCGTCCAGCCGTATAAGTGCGGCCCCGACTACATCGACGCCCGTTTCTACGGAGAGGTCGCCGGCCGTATCGCCTACAACGTCGATCTGTGGCTCGACGGCGCGGAAGGGATCCGGGCGCACGTCGCTGCGACGCGTCGCGATGCCGACGTCCTGCTCTTCGAAGGGATGATGGGCCTCTTCGACGGGGACGCCGAAGGCGCCGGCTCGACGGCGGCGATCGCTCGTGTCCTCGACGCCGCGCTGATCGTCGTCCTCGATTGCTGGGCCTCTTCTCAGACCGCGGCCGCGGTCGCGCATGGTCTGCGCGCCTACGATCCGCGTTTACGAATCGCCGGCGTCGTCCTCAACCGCGTCGCCGGCGACGAGCACGAACGGGCGATCCGTGCTGCCTGCCGGAGGATCGGCCTGCCGGTCCTCTTCGCGGTGCGCAACGACGTCCGATATGAGGCCGCCGACCGTCGTCTCGGGCTCGATCCGCAGGCTGTGGAACGGCGTCGCGCGGCGGTCGATGCGTTGGCGGACGAGATAGCCGCACAACTCGATGTGCGGACGTTCTGCGCGCAACCGGCCGCACAGGCCGAGGTCGCCGAGGTGGCGGCGCAGCCGCGGGGAGCCGGCGTCCCGATCGCCTACGCCCACGACGAGGCGTTTTGGTTCACCTATCCCGAGACGCTCGAGGCATTGCGCTCGGCGGGTGCGGAGATGATCCCGTTTTCACCGTTGCACGACGCTGCGCTCCCGCCCGGCGTTCGCGGCCTGTGGATCGGAGGCGGGTACCCCGAAGAGCACGCTGCGCAGCTCGAAGCCAATGCCGCGCTACGCGCGGAGATCGCCGACGCCGTCGCCGGCGGCCTCCCTACCTATGCCGAGTGCGGCGGGATGATGTACCTCGCCCAGACCCTGCGAACCGAGCACGGCTGTTTTGCGATGGTCGGTGCATTGCGCGGCGAGACGTCGATGCTCCAACCGCGTCTGCAGCTGGGTTATCGGAAAGCCGTCACGCTCGCCGATACGCCGCTCGACAGAGCCGGCACGACGATACGCGGTTACGAATTCCACTACGCCTCGGCTTCGTTACAGGAAGCCGCGGCCTACGCCCATGAGGGAGGGCGCGACGGAGCCGGCCGCCCGAACCTCCTGGCCGCATTCCTCCATCGCCATTTCCTCCCCGGCTCACCCTCGATCGCCCGTTACGTCGCCGCCTGCTCGGCATAAGGAGACCGCATGAAATACTGGTCGGGACTCATGATCGCCACCGGGATCGCGTTGAGCTTCGTCCTCACCTGCATCACGCCGTTCGCCGCCGTCGCGGCGTTCGCCGCACAGACCGTCCCGCGCCGACTTGCCCTCGTCACGCTGCTCGGGACGCTGGCGGGGAACCAGATCGTCGGTTACGCTTTTCTCGGCTATCCGCACACGCCCCAAACGTACCTTTGGGGGCCGCTGCTGGCGATCGCGTCCCTGGCCGCCTTCGAAGCTGCGCGTCCCATGCGCAACCTCTTCTTCGCTTTCGTCGCCGCGTTCGTCGCGTACGAAGCGTTCATCCTCGTCTTTTCGGCGGCGACGAACACGCTCGCCGACTTCACGCTGAGACCCTTCGTCCAGGCGCTCGAAGCGAATCTCACGGGCTTCGTCCTCTTGGCGTTCCTGCGTGCAGGCTTTCTCGCCGTCGACCGGTACGCGCGCGGCCGGGTCAGACATGCGCATCGTTAGCCTCCTCCCGTCGGCGACCGAGATCGTCTGCGCCCTCGGGCTGCGCGATGCTCTCGTCGGGATCACGCACGAATGCGACTATCCTCCGGAGGTGACGACGCTACCCCGTGTCACCCGAAGCCTCGTGAGCGAACAGCGCAATCCCGGCGAGAGCCGGGCCGCGGCGATCCATCGCCACGTCATGGCGAGTCTCCACGAAGGCTCGAGCCTCTACGAGATCGATGTCGCCGCGCTCGAACGCCTGGCCCCCGATCTCATCGTTACGCAGCAGCTCTGCGAAGTCTGCGCAGTCTCCTCGGAGCTCGTCGCCCATGCGACCCGCCGGATGCGCGACGATCCGCGCGTCGTCTCGCTCGAGCCGACCTCCCTCGAGGATCTCTTTGAGAACATCCATGCGATCGCGGCCCTCACCGGGCGCACCGATACGGCGCACGCCGTGATCGGCAACCTGCGCAGCCGCGTCGACGCGTTGCGCGAAAAGACGCAGCCTCTCCCCAAACGGCGCACCGCGGTCCTCGAGTGGACCGACCCCTTGATGGGGAGCGGCCACTGGACCCCGTCGCTGGTCGAGCTCGCAGGCGGGACGCCGGTCGCGAGTTTTCCGAACGCCTACTCGCAGGTCATCACCTTCGAAGCGCTCGAGCGAGCCGATCCGGAGATCATTATCGTCGTCCCATGTGGGATGAATGTCGAGCAAGCGACGGCGGCACTCGACGAACTCGACCGCTCGGAACCTCGTTGGAATCCGTTCGTCCGCTCGCGCCGAGTCGTCGTCATGGACGGCCATCAGTACGCGAATCGTCCGGGCCCACGCCTCGTCGACACGGCCGAGCTGTTCGCCGCGGCGATCCATCCCGAACTCTTCGCCGATCGGTCGGCTAGCGGTAGGTAACGACCGGCGTACCCGGCGCGCGAAGATCGACGGCGACGACGTGCCGGAGACGGTCTTTCGTCGCGGCCAGGATCGGCCCGATCAGCGCGACCTTCTTCTCGAGATCACCGTCGTCGCCGCAGCGAATCAACAGACCATCTCTGGTCGTCGCGTCGAGCGAACCAAACCGATCGAAACTGAGCGTTCCGACCGAAAGTCCGGCACGTTCGAAGATCGCCAGGTCGCGCTGCATCCGTCCCAGGTCGGGATCGACGATGAAGTCGCCCGGTTTCGGCGACGTTTTCAGCGGAAGGAAGAACCGTGGAACATCCTGCCGGAGGCACGTGGTCGCAAGGACGCGCCGACCCGCATCGATCGTGAACGTGCCGCCGTCGGCGCGTAGACATGCCGTGACGGTCCGTTCCGAGACGGCCAGCTCGACGTCGGCGGGAAAATGGCGGTGGACGGTTGCGGTCGCGACGAAGGGGATCGCCTCGATCCGACGCGTGATCGCCCTCGTGTCGAGGGTCCACACGTCGGCGTCCAGCGGGATCGCGGCGGCGGCGATGATCGCGCGGCGGCTCACGACGTGGTTCCCGGTAACGGTGAGCTCCCGCAGACGAAACGCGGGTGAGGTGACGAGCGCGTAACCGGCCGCCGCGGCGATGATGAACGTCGCGACGATGACGACCCAAAAGATGCGCAGTCGCGTCCAGAGCGAGATCCTCGCCCGCCGACGCAAAGGACGGCTGCTCATTCGAGGACGAACCGTTCGATCGCCTCGGCGACGCCGTAATGGGCCGCGTCGCCGACGACCGCATCGGCTTCGACCGTTACTTCCGGCGGTGCCGAGCCCATCGCCACTCCGAAACCGGCGAGCGCCAACATCGGCACGTCGTTCCAGGCGTCCCCGATCGCCATCGTCTCCTCGAGCGGTATACCCAGGTACGCCGCCACGAAGCGCAGCGCCGTTCCTTTGCTGACGCTAGGATCGACCGCTTCGACGAATTCGGGATTGCTTCGCGTCACGTAGGCACGATCGCCGATGAAGGCCTTTACCTCCGCAGTATAGGCGTCGGCGTCTTCGCGCTCGAGGACGGCGACGAACTTCGTCGACTGGCGTCCTCTCTGCAGCTCGCCGATCAGCGACGGGACGACGATCGCCTCGACCTGGGCGACGTCCGTATAGATCTTCGTATATTTGTTGATCGCTTCGACGTAGAGCTCGTCGTCGAAGTAGAGCTGCGGGTGGATCCCGTCGCGTTTCGCCTTTTCGACGAGCGCGGTCGCGACCGGTTGCGCCAGGGGCGTATGTCCGATCCGCTTATCGCCGTCCAACAGGTAGATCGCCGCGCCCTGATAGCACACGATCGGCCCGTGCAAGTCCAGCTCGCGCGCGAAAGGCTTCGCCGCCCGGTACATCCGTCCGGTGACGATCACGACCTCGACCCCGATACGCCGGGCTGCGGCGATCGCGCCTTTTACCGGCTCCTCGATCACGAGGCTGCGATCGATCAACGTCCCGTCGAGGTCGATCGCAAGGAGACGCGGTCGCGTCTTGGGCTTGCCTGTAATCACTCGCGCATCAACGCGGTACGGGCGTGCGCGGGAAGCCCTTCGAACTCGGCGAGCGCGGCGAGGATCTCCCGGTCGGCGTGCATACGGGTACGGCTGTTTTCGACCAGCGACATCGTCCGATAGAAATCGGCGGTTCGCAGACCCGAAGCGTAGCGTGCGGCACCGGCGGTCGGCAACACATGATTGCTCCCGGCGATGTAGTCGCCCGCGGCGACCGGCGTGTCGGGTCCGACGAAGATCGCGCCGGCGTTGCGAATCGAGGGGATCAGCTCCCAAGGATCGCTCACCTGGAGGGAGAGATGCTCAGGTGCGAAGTCGCGGATCACCTCGATGATCTCCGATCGCGAACGTGCGTGGATCAGATACGCGTTTCGGCTCAAGACGCTTTCGACGATCTCGCTCCGTCCCGTTTCGCGGACGAACTCGCCCTCGAGCAGGTCGGCGACCGCCTCGAGCAGCGCGTGCTCCGTGCTGACCGTCGCGACGCGCGCCAGGGGATCGTGCTCCGCCTGCGCCAGCATCTCTCCGGCGACGAGCTTCGGCTGCGCGGTCGCATCCGCCACGACGAGCACCTCCGACGGTCCGGCCAATCCGTCGATTCCGCAACGACCGAAGACCTGGCGCTTCGCCTCGGTCACCCAGACGTTCCCGGGCCCGACGATCTTGTCGACCGAGGCGATCGTCGCCGTCCCATAGGCGAGGGCGGCGATCGCCTGTGCGCCGCCGATCGCATAAAGCTCGTCCACGCCGCAGATCCTGCAAGCGTAAAGGATTGCCGGATCGACCGTCCCGTCCCGGCGAGGAGGCGTCGCCACCACGATGCGTTGCACCCCGGCGAGCTTCGCCGGCGTTACGGTCATGATCACCGACGAAGGTAAGACCGCCGTCCCGCCCGGCACGTACGCCCCGACCGATCCCAGCGGCTGATACAGCAAGGCGTTGATCGTCCCGTCCGGGTCGGTCGAGATGAGGTCTGTCGGCCGCTGACGCTCATGAAACTCCCGTACGCGTCGATGGGCCAATCGTAAGCCCTCGGCGATCGGCCGCGGGACGAGGCTCTCGGCTTCGGCCTCGGCAGGAACCTCGACCCGTAGCCTTTCGAGCGTCGCGTTCGGATCGTCGAACCGGCGCGAGTAGGCCAAGAGCGCCTCGTCGCCGCGCGTACGGACATCGGCGATGATCGCGGCGACCGCGTCCCGCACCGCTTGCGGCGGATCCCAGCCCCCTGCATACAGGCCTGCAAGCGCGCCTCGATCGCGCGCCTCGACGATCTTCAAACCCACTTCAAACTCACTTCGCCGCCGCGGCAGATCCCTGGAGATTTGCGAGCAGCGTCTTCAACGCGTCGTACTTCGTACGAAAACGGATCGGATTGACGACGAAGCGAGCCGTCGACGGTGCGATCTCGTCGACGACGACCAGGTCGTGCTCGCGCAGCGTCTTCCCGGTCGCGACGAGGTCGACGATGAGATCGGCCAGACCGACGAGGGGGCTCAGCTCGACCGAGCCGTGCAGCGAGATGATCTCGGCCGGGAGATCGCGTTCGGAGAAATAGGCTTCGGCCGAACGCGTGAATTTCGTCGCGACGCGCAAAAACGTCGGGAGCGGAGCGCCCTCGTGATAGCCGTCCGCGCGCCGCCCTGCGACGACGAGCCGGCACAAGCCGAACCCCAGATCGGCGAGCTCGCTGACGTACCGATCGACTTCCCACAGCACATCCGCACCGACGATCCCGCAGTCCGCTGCACCGAACTCGACATAGGCCGGGACGTCGGTCGGGCGCAGGAAGAGAAACCGGTTCTTTTGGTCGGCCGTCTCGATAACGAGCCGGCGTCCGGGATCGTCCGGGACGTCGAGCCCGGCGGCGCGCAAGCGCCGCACCGACTCCTCGTAGAGGAGCCCCTTCGGAATCGCGATCGTCAAGCCGTCGAAGGTGAATTGGTGGGCCGCCGGCGCATTGCGTCGCTCGAGCGCGATTAGGAGTCGCTCGACGCCGACGGCCCAACCGACCGCCGGCGCATCGAACCCCATCCTCGGCAGCAGCGTATCGTAGCGCCCACCGCCACAGACCGCATAGCCCAGCTCGCGGACGTAGCCTTCGAAGACGAATCCCGTGTAGTATTCCAGGTCGCGCAAGAGCGCGAAGTCGATCGCGACGCGCTCGCCGTAGCCGCGTTCGATCGCGCGGCCGCGGATTGCATGCAGGCGGTCCAACGCCTCGAGCGAGCGCGGGGTACGGCACAAGCGGCGTACGGTCGCGAAGACGTGCTCGTCTCCCCGCAGCATCGCAAGCTCGGCGACCTCGGCCGGAAACTGTGCACGCAGCGCCGCGATGTTCCGCTCGGCGATCAGGATCTTGCAGCGGTGGGCTGCATCGCCGTGGATCCCCAGGCCGTCGAGGACTCCGTCGACGATCGCCGCGTCGTTGATGTCGAACCTGGCATCGTTCAGCCCGATCGCATCGAGCGTCTCGAGCGCCATCAACAACATCTCGCTGTCCGCCTCGACGCCGCGTGCCCCGATGAGCTCGACCCCTGCTTGCGTAAACTCTTGCATCCGGCCCTGTTGGGGTTGTTCGAACCGGTACGCCGGCGCGACGTACGACAATCGCAAGGGGAGCTTCTCGCCGCGCATCCTCGTCGATACCAGACGCGCGATCGGAGTCGTCATCTCGGGGCGTAGGGCAAGGGTGTTCGCGCGCCGATCGGAAAAACGGAAGGTTTTTTCGGTCAATTCTTCGCCGAGGCCCGCTTCGATCACGTCGAACCGCTCGAAGCCCGGAGTCATCACCTCGGCATAGCGCCAACGCTCGAAAACGCCCCGAATCGTCGCCTCGAGCGCACGTTTACGAGCGAGTTCGTGCGGCAACCAATCGCGCACGCCGGCCGGAAGTCGCATGACAGCCTCTTACCCGGCGACTAGGGCATGCCCTCGCGCACGTTCACCGCGCCGAAAATCCGCTCGAGCGCCGTCCGCACATGCTTACTCGATGCAACCCCCTTGGGCAACCGTTTCGAGTCTCCGCCCACATGGAGGACGATCGGGACGGTCCCCGGCGATTCGCGTATGAGCTCGGCGAGCGCGTCGATCTGGTCGCGCCGGCCGACGGTGACGTGCCAGCCGGCGATCGGCTTTTGCTCGACGGGTCGCTCGACCGGAGCGACCTCGTTGACCTGAACGGCGACCTCCATCGGGAGCTCCTCGCCGACGCTCCCACGGCGCTCGCGCCGGCGCACCCGTCCTTTCACCACGACGATCGCTTCGGGCTGGAAGTTCGCCTGTAGGTCGGGATACTGCTTAGGGAAGACGATCAGCTCGACGCTCCCGCTCATATCCTCGAGCTGCGCGATCAGCATCTGCGCCTGCGCTTTGGTCAGCGTCCGTCGTACGCTCGTGAGCATCCCGGCCAGCGTGACCGGCGCATCGTCCTCGAGCTCCCGCAGCTCGCGGATCGGCGTCGCCCCGGTCCGCGCCAGCGCTTCTGCGACGTCGCTGAGCGGATGCCCCGAGATGAAGATGCCCAGCGTCTCCTTCTCCCAGCCGAGTTTCTCTTGGGTCGTCGGCGGCGGGAGCGTGGGCAGCTGCGGGACGAGGACCTTCTCTTCCTCCAATGCACCGAACAGCGAGACGACGCCGAGCTCGCGATCCCGCGAGAGGCGAGATCCGTACTCGAGGGCGGCATCGAGCGCCCCCAACTGTTCGGCGCGATTCCCCGGGAGGGCGTCGAGCGCGCCGCTCTTGATCAACGCCTCGAAGACCCGCCGATTGACGAGCCGCAGATCGACCCGCCGGACGAGATCGAAGAGATCGGCGAATTTCCCCTCGGCTTCCCGCGCCTCGAGGATGGAGCGGACCGCGCTTTCACCGATCCCTTTGATCGCTGCGAGTCCGAAGCGAATCTGGTCGCCGACGACCGCGAAATCGACGAACGACTCGTTGATGTCGGGCGGCAAGACCGAGATGCCGAGATTACGGGCCTCGTCGATGTACTCGACGAGCTTGTCGGTCTTGTCCTTGACCGAGGTCATCAGCGCGGCGAAATACGCGAGCGGATAATTCGCCTTGAGATATGCGGTCTGATAGGCGATCCAACCGTAAGCGGCGGCGTGGGCCTTGTTGAAGCCGTAGCCGGCGAACGGCTCGATGAATTCGAAGATCTTCTCCGCGAGCGCCCGGTCGATGCCGTTGGCGACGGCACCGTCGATGAATTTTTGCCGGTAGATCGGGACCTGATCCTTGAGCTTCTTCCCCATGACCTTGCGCAGCTCGTCGGCCTCTCCCATCGTGAAGCCCGCGATGTCGCGCGCGATCTGCATCACCTGCTCTTGATAGCAGGCGACCCCGTAGGTCTCTTTGAGGATCGGCTCGAGCTTGGGGTGCAGATAGGTGACCTTGGTCCGCCCGTGCTTGTTGTTGATGTACTGGGGGATCCATTCCATCGGGCCCGGCCGATAGAGTGCACCGATCGCGATGATGTCGTCCAAGCAGGTCGGTTTCACCTCGGTGACGACTCGCCGCATCCCTTCGGACTCGAGCTGGAAAACGCCGGTCGTCTCGCCGCGGCCGAGCATCTCGAAGGTGCGCTGATCGTCGTCGGGGATCGTGTTGATGTCGAAGGACGGGTCGATCGTGCGGCGGATCTCGTCGACGGCGTTCTTTATCACCGTCAAGTTGCGCAGGCCCAAGAAATCCATCTTGAGCAGGCCGATCTTCTCGACCATCGTCATCTCGTATTGCGTGTTGACGTCGTTTTCGCCGAGCTTCACGAGCGGGACGTAGTCGACCAGCGGACCCTTCGATATCACGACCCCCGCGGCGTGGGTCGAGGCATGCCGCGCCAGTCCCTCGATCGAGCTCGCCGTATCGATCAATTGCTTGATGACCGGCGAGGCGTCGTACATGCTCTTGAGCTCGGGGATCTGCGCGAGTGCTTGTTCGATCGACAGGCCGCCCGGACCCGAGGGGATCAGCTTAGCGACGCGGTCGACATCGGGCAGGGGGACGCCCAGCGCACGACCGGCGTCACGGATGGCGGCGCGCGCCGCCATCGTCCCGAAGGTCACGATCTGCGCGACCCGCTCCTTCCCGTACTTTTCGGTGACGTATCGGATGACCTCGTCACGCCGTTCGACGCAGAAGTCGGTGTCGATGTCGGGCATCGAGATCCGCTCGGGATTGAGAAAACGCTCAAAGATCAGATTGAACTTGAGCGGGTCCAGATCGGTGATCTTCAGACAGTACGAGACGACCGAACCGACGGCGGAGCCGCGCCCCGGGCCGACCGGGATGCCGTGGTCGCGCGCATATTTGATGAAATCCCAGACGATCAAAAAGTACGAGGCGAAGCCCATCGAGGTGATGACGCCCAGCTCGTACTCGAGGCGCTCGCGCAGCGCGGCGTCGTTCTTCGCGCGTTCCTCGCCGTAACGCTCGACCAGCCCTTGCTCGCAGAGTTCGCGCAGGTACTCTTCCGCCGATTTCTTCGGTTCGGGGACGGGATAATCCGGTAAGTGGAAGACTTTTTCCGGGATCTTGATGTCGATCCGGTTCGCGATCGCAACCGTGTTGTCGCAAGCGTCCGGGACGTCGGCGAAGAGCGCGCGCATCTCTTCGCTCGTCTTGACGTAGAACTCGTCCGAATAGAACTTCATGCGCGCCGTGTCTTGAACCGTCTTCCCGGTCCCGATGCAGAGCAGGACGTCGTGGGCCGGCGCATCGCTGCGGGAGAGATAGTGCGAGTCGTTGGTCGCGACCAGCGGGATGTTCATCTCACGGGCCAGCCTGATGAGGCCGTTGTTCACGACTTCCTCTTCCGGCATTCCGTGGCGCATGATCTCGATATAGAAGCGATCGCCGAAGATGTCGCGATAGGTCTGCGCGGCTTTCTTCGCGGCGGCGTAGTCGTTCTTCAGCAGCGGGGCCGCGCACAGCCCGGACATGCAACCCGAGAGAACGATCAGTCCGTCGTTGTGCTGCGCAAGCAGATCCATGTCGATCCGCGGCTTGTAGTAGTAGCCCTCGAGGAAGCCTTTCGAAATGAGCGCAACCAGGTTGCGATAGCCGACGAGGTCGGCGGCCAGCAGCGTGACGTGCGCTTCTTCGCGAACCGTGCGATCGAAGCGCCCGCGCGGCGCGATATACGCCTCGCATCCGATGATCGGGATGAGGCGGTGCTCGCGCGCCGCATAGTAGAAGTCCATTGCGCCGAACATCACACCGTGGTCGGTCAGCGCCACCGCCGGCGCGCCGTCTTCTGCGGTACGGCGGCACAGCGAGTCGACGCGACACGCACCGTCCAGCAGTGAATATTCGCTGTGGACGTGCAGATGGACGAAGGAACTCACCGCTTGCGTGCTCTTCTACGGAGCACCAAGCTCAAACCTTTAGCTCAACCTTCTCGAGCACGCCCTTCGTCGGTACGACATGGTGATCGAGGCGCAGCTCCTCGGGACGCATCCCGAACGCGAGCCCCAAGAGTTGCGGCAAATGCAGGACGGGGACGTCGATCTTCTTCTTCAAGACCCGAGCCGCGTCGGGTTGTTGCGCATCGAGATTGAGGTGGCACAGTGGGCACGGCGTCACCAGGAGATCGGCACCTCTTTCCTTGGCCTCCAGGAGATGATTCCCCGCCATCCCGAGCGAGACGTCGCGATTGAACGTGATCATCGGGAAACCGCAGCATTTGGTTGCGCCGCGGTACTCGACCGGCTCGGCTCCCAGGAGGGTGATGAGCCGCTCGAGATAGGTCTTGCGCTCGGGGCGCTCCCTCAAACCCAAGTACTCTTCGGGTCGTAGGATGTAACAGCCGTAGAACGGCGCAATCCTCAGCCCGGCCAGCTTGCGCCTGATCGCGGCCGCGACCCGCTCGAGGCCGATGTCCTCGACGAGCATCCACAAGAGGTGTTTGACCTCGGTCGTCCCGTGATAGTAGAAGCCCTGGTCGGCGATCGCCGCGTTGACCTTCTCCATCCGTCGCGGATCGCGCCGAAGATCGTGGTTGTGGCCGGCGAGGACGCCCTGACAGGTACTGCAGATCGTCATCAGATCCGCATCGATCTCTTCGGCCATCGCGAGGATCAGGCCGTTGAGCGCATCGGCGACCTCGGGATTCTGCTCGCTGAGGACGCCCGCGCCGGTACACGGGGCCTGGGTCAGCTCGACGAGCTCGAGTCCGAGCGGCTCGGCGATCTTCATCGCCGAGGCGTAGAGCTCGGGACAGGCGCCTTTCGAAACGCAGCCCGAATAGAACGCCACCTTCATTTGGGTCGTCCTCCCACGCGTTCGAAGATCGCCCGGATCCGCTTGACGCCGGGGATCTTCGTGTGCTTCAGCGGCGGCAGCTTCCCGGCACGCGCCATGTTGATCGCGCTCGGCAGCGTCTTGAGCTGTCCGACGACATTGAACAGTCCGACCGACTTCGGCATCAGCGTCAGCTCGTTGAGCCGACCGCTGTGCTCGACCGACGCCGCAAACGCCCGTGCGTGGCGCGCCCCGGGATTGTCGGTGAACCCGGCCTCGACGGCCAGGCGCCTGAGCTTGAGGATCTGCTCGAGCGGCGCAACGCCTTTGGGACACTGTTGCACGCACTCGTAGCAATGGGTGCAGTCCCAGACTCCGTGACGATCGCTGAGCTCCGCCAGCCTGGTTCGATGTCGGGCGTCGCGCGGATCGGCGACGTAACGGTAGGCTTTTGCAAGAGCCTGCGGCCCTAAAAAATCTTTGTTTACCGCAAAGGACTCACAATCCATCAGGCAGGCGCCGCAACTGATGCAGCTGACCTCTTGGAGGAGCTCTTCCATCGCCTCGTTGGGGACGGTGTACTCCTCCATCGGCCCTGCGGGGAGCGGTTTGTTTTCCAGCCACGGACGGACTCTGGCGTGCTTGCGCCAGAACGGCGTCATATCCGTGACCAGGTCGCGGATCACCGGCATCGACGGCGGCGCTTCGACCCGAGTCTTTCCGTTTTTGGTAAACTCGCGAAGCTTGCTCTTGCAGGCCAGCTGCGCGTGCCCGTTGATCCACATGGCGCATGAGCCGCAGATCGCGCTGCGGCAGGCGCAACGCAGCGCGAGCGACTCATCCTGCTGTTCGCGAATTGCGATCAGTGCGTCGAGGACGACCGCATGCTCGGGCAACTCGACCACATAGGTCTGATAGCGCCGCGGGACCGCGCGATCCCAGGGCGGTGGAAACGGCTCCCCCGGGATCGCCGAATCGGCGTACCGTCCCTCCGGGTTGTAGCGGCCGACCTCGATCGTGAATTGCATCAGTAAACCCGCGCCTCCGGCTGCCAGTTGGTGATCTTCACGGGACTGTACGAAAGCTCCGGAGCCTCTCCGGGACGGTACTTCACCAGGATATGTTTCAGCCACTCCGCGTCGTTCCGCTCCGGAAAGTCCGTACGCGCCTGGGCGCCGCGGCTCTCCTTGCGCTCCAAGGCGCCCAGCACGATCGTCTCGGCGCAATCGAGCATGTAACCGACCTCGAGCGCAAACTGGAGCGCCTGATTGAAGACGCGCCCCTTGTCGCCGACCGCAAGTCTGCCGTACCGCTCCTTGAGATCGCGAATCTTCGCCAGCGCTTCGCGCAAGCCGGCTTCGTTGCGGTAGACGCCGACGTTCTTGTCCATCAGGGTAGCCAATTCGAGGCGTAACCGGGCATGGGTCTCGCCCGTATACGGGCGCGCCAAGAGCTCGTCGATCCGCTCTTGCTCGCTCTTCAGGATCGCCGTGGAGCGACGTGTCGGCGTCACCGTCTTCACGTAGGCCGCGGCCGCCCGGCCCGCACGACGCCCGAAGACGATCGTATCGAGCAGCGAGTTCGCCCCCAATCGGTTCCCGCCGTGGACGCTGACGCAGGCGACCTCGCCTGCCGCGTAGAGTCCCGGGAGCGGGGTCGCTCCGTTGATGTCGGTCTTGATCCCGCCCATCTGATAGTGCATCCCGGGACGGACCGGGACCGGCTCCTTGAGCATGTCGATCCCCAGATAGTCGATCGCCATCTCGTGGATCTGCGGGAGCTTTTTGAGGACGATGTCGGGGCCGAGGTGACGCAAATCGAGCAGGACGCAGCCGTCGACCCCGTTGCCTTTTTCGATTTCCGTCGCCTCGGCGCGCGAGATGACGTCGCGCGCGGCGAGTTCCATCTTGTTGGGCGCGTAATCTTTGAGGAAGCGCTCACCCTTGGCGTTGATCAGGTAGGCTCCCTCGCCGCGGGCCGCTTCCGTCATGAGGAATCCGCTCCCGGCCAACGTCGTCGGATGGTATTGGACCATCTCCATATCCATCAAAGGCGCTCCGGCACGATATGCCAGCGCGTAGCCGTCGCCGGTGCAGATCATCGCGTTCGTGCTCGGCTCGAAGACGCGACCAAGCCCTCCCGCGCAATTGATAACAGCTTTCGCTCGCAAAAAATGGAGCTCGCCCGTGATCAACTCGAGGGCGACGAGGCCTCGACATGCCCCGTCCTCGACGTACAGGCTCGTCGCGAACCATTCTTCATAGACTTTGACGCCGGCCTTGAGGATCTGATCGTACAACGTCACGAGCAGCGCCTGACCGGTGATGTCGCCGACGAAGTACGTCCGTGCCTGGGACGCTCCACCGAAGGCGCGCGTACCGAGCTTCCCGTTCTCGTCGCGATAGAAAATCACGCCCATGTGCTCGAACTCGATGATGTCCGCCGGTGCTTCCCGGCACATCACCTCGACGGCGTCCTGGTCGGCGAGATAGTCGCTCCCTTTGATCGTATCGAAGGCATGCGACTCCCAGGAATCACCCTCGCCGATCGCGGCGTTGATCCCGCCCTGAGCGGCGTTGGAGTGGCTGCGAATCGGGTGCACCTTCGTAACTATCGCGACGTCGGCGCCCGCTCGGGCGGTCTCGAGCGCCGCGCGCATGCCGGCGAGTCCGGCACCTAGAACGACCACGTCGTGATCGATTATCACCGGTTCTCCGCTCCTGCCTTTCCGATTTCTACGGGCCCCTCGCGAGGTCTGTGACGTCGGGGCGCGGGCGGCCTGCTTCGGCACGCTAGGAGAGGGGTCAAACCCCTGCGAAGCCTGCGTCCGAGACAAACGGAAGCGAGCGACGTGTATCGACCGACCGACGCTCCGGAGCTCGTCGCGGAGATCGAAGAGCTACGCCGCCGAGTGGCCCGGCTCGAAACGGAGAACGCCGAGTTGCTGGTGCTCCAGCAAGTGTTCTCGACGATCAACTCCACGCTCAATATCGACGACATCCTCTCGACCGTCTTGCGCGGCGTTCACGTCGCCTTGCACGTTCAGCGCGCGATCCTCTTCGATGTCGAAGACGGCTTTCTGAAGCGGCGCTTGGAGACCGATCCGCAGGGCGAGCCGGTCCGCCCCACCTCGACGAATCGCGCGATGCCGGGCAGACAGGTCGGGAAGCTCCTCGTACGCGAGTCGGACTTCTTCATCGGCTCCGCCGGCGACGGAGAGGCGCCGGTCGACGATCCGCGCGGCATCTATTGTGTCGTCCCGCTCATCAGCCGCGGGACGATCCGCGGCGTGCTCTACGTCGACGAAGCCACGGCCCAGACGCCGCCGGAGAACAGCATTCGCGCCCTGCTCCACTTCGCCGCGCAAGCCGCCGTGGCGATGGAGAACGCGCGGCTGTACAACGAAACGAAGCGTTTACTCGAAGAGACCAGACACCTGGCCTCGACCGATCCTCTCACGGGCTTGGCCAATCGCCGCGCCCTCGAGGAGCTGCTCGAGCACGAAATTCACAACGCCTTGCGCCACGCCCAGCCGCTGCTCTATGCGATTTTCGATCTCGACGATCTCAAGCGCATCAACGACACCGACGGCCATGCCGCCGGTGACCAGGCGCTGCGTACGTTCGCCAAAACGTTGAAATCCGTCTCGCGAAAGGGCGACATCGTCGCCCGCTATGCCGGCGACGAGTTCGTCCTCGCGATGACGCAAACCGCTCGGGCGGCCGCGCATGCCGCCCTCCAACGGTTCGCGGCGAGTCTCAACCGGGCGGGGATCCGTTGCTCGATCGGGGCCGCGATGCTCCCGGCCGATGCTCGCGATGCGGCCGGACTCTTCCGCGCGGCGGATATCGCCCTCTACCATGCGAAGAAACAGGGCAAAAACCGCTTCGTCTTTTACGATACGGTGGCGTTCGAGTCGAACTGACTCGCCTCGCCGCGGGTTTCTGCAGCGCTAGTGCGCTCGAGACAACATCGGCTCGACGCGCTCCCAAGGGAGTCCGTACAGTGTGATCCCGTTCGCGCCGGTCATCGTCTTTGCGGAGAAGAGCGCGTCGTAGACCGCGGCCTCGGTGGCATCCGCGGTCGCTTCGAACAACGCATCGATTCGTTCGCTATTGGTTTCGATCGGCTTCCCGCCCGCGACGTCGGCCTGCGAGATCGTTCGGGTCGTGCTGAACGCCAGGAAGAGATCCCCGCTCGACTCGTGCGAGATCATTCCGACCCGGCCCAGGCCGAGCGTCACGCGTTTGGCGACGGCCTTCAGCGTCAGCGGATCCAGCGGCGCGTCGGTCGCGACGATGACGATGATGCTGCCGTCGGCGGCCCGTCCGCGCAGCTGTGCGGCCCGGCGGTTTGGAAAGACCGGGAGCAGTTCGTGCAACAGCGCCTGCCCGACATGGACGCCGTCGACGACGAGCTCGCTGCGGTTGTCGATCCCGGTGTTCACGTTGACGAGGACGCCTACGGTGTAGCCGCCGAGCGCTTTGTCGAGGACCCGCGACGCCGATCCGATCCCGCCCTTGAAGCCGAACGCATGCATCCCCGTACCGGCACCGACGTCGCCGCGTGGAAATTGCCCCGGGCTTGCGCTGTCGAGCATCCGCACGACGTCCGACGGCCCGACCCGCCTGCCTTGGATGTCGTTGAAGCCTTGATCGTCGCACTCGGCGACGATCGGGAGCGGGACGCCGCCGTGTACCCCGATCTCGGGGTGTCGCTTGATCATCCAATCGACGACGCCGTCGTAGGCGCGCCCCACGTCGAGCGTATCGGTAAGGACGATCGGAGTTTGCAGGTAGCCGAACTCGTCGACGTAATGAACGCCGGTCATCTCGCCGTTCCCGTTTTGTTGAAACGCGGCCGCCGCCACGTTGACGCTCCAAGGATCGGCGTTGGGTAGGATCGCCGTCGCTCCCGTGCGGAACGGCCCGTGGCCTGGATGAAGCGGCCCGTCCCCTTCGATGAAGGTGACCTGACCGACACGCACGCCGGGGACATCGGTAATCCCGTCGTTCGGACCGGCCGGAAAAGGGCCGGTGTGGATGGGTGACCGGGCGAACGCCGGAGCCATCAGGGTCGTCATGCCGAAGAGCGCGGCGAGGGCGAAGGGCTTCCTCCAGGACGACGCTCTTCGATTCGATACGAAGAAGGACACTCGTCCGATATTCGGTGAGCGAACCGGCCTTCTCCGTTTTCGCGCGCCGGACGGCGAAGCGGCCGGCGACCGGCCCCGCTGCGAGCGCTAACGCGGGGCGAGCGGATGCGGGACGACGAATCCGCGTTCCCGTTCATACACGGTCCGCAAGCGTTCCAGCTCCGCGGCGTCGAGCCGTCGGCCCGCGTGCGGACCGTCGCGCAACGGCTCGAACAGGCGCGGCGGGAGGACGTCGTCTGCAGGCCGCCAGCCCAAGGCGGCGTTGATCCGCCGCTTCGCCCGCCAAATCGCGTTTGCGCGCCGTTTCAGCGTCTCGCCGTCGAGTTCCAGACCACTCACCGCCGACCATAGCGCGGCCGCTTCTTCGGCGAAATCGACGAAACAGCCGCGGACGAACTTACACAACACCAACGAATCCCACAGGATCGCGTCGTTCTCGATCTCGATCGCAGCCCGGACGCGCTCTTCGTCGCTCAAGGGCGCATCGGGGCGTCGAAAATCGACGTCGTACGAAGCCGCCCGATTATGGCACGCACCGCGGGTACAGACCGCCAAGCTCAGTGCGTACGTCGGCAAGGTCCGCGGCTCATAGCCCGGCAACTCCAGACCTTTGGCGTGCATCGCGAAGCTCTCCGCCTCGGGGCCCAAACGGGCTGCGGCCGCGCGGACTCCCTCGCGCAGTAACGCGCCGAGCCCCTCGCCCGCGACGATCGCTTCGATCGCCGGTCGCAATACGTCGGCGTTGCCGAAGCGCAACGGTGTCCCCAACCCCTCGTCGCCGAGGAGACCGCGCTCCGCCGCTTCCATCGCGAAGGCGATCGTCGCGCCGGTCGTGATCGTATCGAGTCCATAGTCATCGCAGAGCGCGATCGCATCCAACACGGCGTCGAGGTCGTCGACCCCGCAGTTCGGCCCGAATGCCCATACGGATTCATATTCGCTTGCGGCGGCCGCGCGCCGATCTCGCCCACGCCGAACGTACATGTGCTCGCACTGGACGGGGCAACCCGCACACCCGGCACGCAACTCGACGAACGTCGCGCGCGACTCGCGCGCGGCCTCCGGCGTGACCCGCTCCGCGCCCTCGAAGACCGCGCCGGTAAAGTTGCGCGTCGGGAGCTGACCCATTCGCTGGAGGACGCGCAGATTCGCCCCGGTCCCGAGGACTCGATATTTTGCGGTCGCGGGTCCCATGGCGCGCTCGCGCAAGACCGCCGACAGCGCGGCGACCCGTCCCGGGTCGGCGACGGCGACCTCCCCTCGTCCACGCAACGCGATCGCCTTCAGCCGCTTCGATCCCATCACGGCCCCGCTCCCGCCGCGCCCGGCTTGCCGGCCGTCGTTCTCGACCGAGGCGAAGCGAACGCCGCGCTCGCCCGCGATCCCGATCGCACAGATGCGCAGCGTCCGATCGCCCAAGCGCTCGCGTAGCCGCTTCGTCGTCTCGCGCGGACTGGCACCGATCAGCTCGCCCGCCGGCTCGATGCGGACCTCGCCGTCGTCGACGACGAGCGTGCTCCACTCTCGCGCGATCCCCGTGACGATGAGCGCGGCCAAACCGCAGCGCCTCAGCGCGACCGACCAGTGGCTCGACGAGAGCCCTTCATTGAGGAGTCCGGTCAGCGGCGAGATCGTCGCCAGCGCATGTTTGTTGGCAGCCGGGACGGGGGTCGCGGCAAACGGACCCGCGGCGAAAACGAGCGGGCTCTGCGGGCTCAGCGGCGCGAGCGGGCCGTACTGTTCGAGATGACGCTCGAGCAGCCACACGGCCAGGCCGACACCGCCGAGCGTTTGGGCGAAGACCTCGTCCTCGAGCGCATAGCGCCGAACGACGCGCGTCGTTAGATCGACCTCCAGGACGTCGCGCGGACCGCGGTATCTCATCCGCCGCTCGGGACGAAGAGCAAGCAGGGCCGATCACGCTCGTCGAAAAGCTCGTCGCGCCCCGGGCTCCGTCGCCCATCCAGCAGGAGGACGTTCGGCTCGACGAGCGACGAGCGGTCGTGATCGATCACGATCCCCAACAACTGCGGATACGAACGGGCAAGCGCGTCGATCAGCTTGTCGACCGTCGCCGGCGTTTCGATCTCGACGTCGATCCGCGGCTCGCCGATCAGCTCGCGCGCCATTCCGAACAATTCGATCTGCATCAATTCCGCTCCGCCTTCACGATCCGAACCTCGCCGGCGTGGCTGCAATCGTAGCCGCCCAGCCGTTCGACCTCGTCGCGCAACTCCTTCGAATGCAGCGCGGCGATGATCGCAGCGATGCGCGGATCCTCGAGATCGCGCGCCAAGAGCGCGAGCTCGTACGGTTCTCGCGCGATCGGGACGAAATCGCAACCCAGAACGCTCGCCGCGGCGCGAATCCCGAGGGCACAGTCGACCGACCCGTCGGCGACCAGCGCCGCGACCCCGACGTGGGTGAATTCGATGCGGTCGTAGCCGACGAGGGCATCCGCCGCGATCCCCTCGCGCGTCAGGAGGACGTCGAGCAAGATGCGCGTCCCGGCGTCCTTTTGTCGGTTCACGAAGCGCGCCGACCGCTCGGCGACGTCACGCAAGCTACGTAGCCCCAGCGGGTTTCCGCGCGCTACGATCAGCCCTTGTTCGCGTTGTGCAAAGTGGATCAAAGCAACGTCCTCGCGCGGACCGTAACGGCGAATCGCCGCGTCGTTGTACGTCCCGCTTTGCGGGTCGAGGACGTGCGTCCCGGCGATGTGCGTCCAGCGGCCCGCGAGCGCGACCAGCCCCGCGATGCTCCCGACGTTCGCCGAAACGATCTCGATATTCTTCGCGGCGACCGCGGCGGCGAGGAGATCGATCGCGACGTCGTGGCTCCCGACGGCCAGCAGCGCCCGCTCGATCGCGGCCCGCGAGCGCAGCGCACGCGCCCGAACGGCCGTCCCTGCATGGATCCCCTCTTGAAATCGCGGGATCGTGATCAAGCAGTTGGCGCGCGACAGCGCCGCGATCGTCGCCGCGCCGCGCTGCAGCGGGAAGGCGACGAGCCGATCGTCGATGCGAGCGGCGACGGCACGGACGTACTCGTCCTCGCCGAGCGACGAGAAGATCTTCCGCGCCAGGACGACCTCGAGCTCTTCTTCGGCGGGAGGATCCAAACGCGCGAAGCGCTCGACGACCGGGCGCAGGAAGAGGTCGGCGCAGATCGCCGCGCTGACCGGGTATCCCGGGATCCCCAGAAGCGGGATCTTCCGTCCCCCGCGCCGCGCAATCCCCAAAACCACGGGATGACCGGGTCGAATCGCGACCCCGTGCACGAGGACCTCGCCGCGCTGCGCGAAGACGCGGGCTGTGAAGTCTTCGCTCCCGGCCGAGCTCCCCGCGTTGACGACGACGACGTCGCACTCGGCGAGCGCTCGATCCAGCGCGCTCAACAGCAGCGCCTCGTCGTCGGCGACCCGCGGGTAGCGTTGTGCGATCCCGCCGTACTGCATGACCAAGGCGGCGAGCAGGACGCCGTTCGAATCGATGATCGCACCGCGCGGCGGCTCCACGACCGACGGATCGACGAGTTCGTCCCCGGTCGTGAGGATCGCGACTCGAGGCCGGCGGACGACCTCGACCTCGCAGACCCCGGTGCTCGCGATCGCCGCCAGATCGGCGGGTCGCAACCGGCGCCGTGCCCCGACGACGACCTCGGAGGCGACGACGTCTTCGCCTATCCCGCGGACATGCTGCCCCGGAGGGACGGGCGCCCGGATCGCGACGGTCCCGTCGCCCCGCTCCTCGACCTCTTCGATCATGATCACCGCATCGCAGTCGGCCGGGAGCGGGTCGCCGGTATCGACTTCCTTCGCTTCGCTCCCCAAGCGCAACACGACCGGCGCCCCTTCCCGGGCGCCCCGTGTCGCCGACGATGCGACCGCGATCCCGTCCATCGCACAAGCATGGAAGTGCGGCGACGAGAGGCGCGCTACCACCGGTCGTGCCGTCACCCGGTCGAGCGCATCGAGCAGCCCGACGGACTCCGACTCGAGCGGCGGCTCGCCGAGCGCGCCGAAGAACCGCTCGCGCGCATCCTCGAGCGGGAGGTCGACGAGGAAGACGTCGCGTGCCAAGGTCACAGCGGGACCACCTTCACCCGGGAGCCCGCGCCGAGCCCACCGTAATCGAGCGGGACGAGGATCATCCCGTTTGCGCGTGCGAGGCTGACGATGCTACTCGACTTCGCGTAGATCGGAGTCGCTTGCAGGACGCCGTCCACCCTGCGCAGCACCGCGGGGAAGTAATCCTCACGACCGGCTTTTGAGGGGACGTTGTGGGTGAGCTCGGCCTCGGCCAAGACGTCGTCGAAGCCGTCGTCGGAGACCCGTTCCCCCCCTAGAAAACGGACCAGCGGCCGGACGAAGCGCCAGGCGACGACGAGCGCGCTCATCGGATTCCCGGGGAGTCCGACGACCGGCTTCCCGCCGCAGACGGCCAGGATCGTCGGCTTTCCCGGCCACAAGGCGACCCCGTGGACCAAGATCCCGGGGCTGCCCAGACGGTCCACCACGCGCGCCGTGAGATCGCGGCTGGAGACCGAGGAACCCGCTGATAGGACGAGCCCGTCAGCCTGCTCGAGAGCTCGGCGCACAGCGGCCTCGAGTAGCGACTCATCATCCCGGACGATCCCATGCGCCTGCGCGCTCCCCCCGGCCTCCTCGACGATCGTCGAGATCGTTTGCGCATTGACGTCCCGGATCTGGCCGGGCTGGGGGACCGTCTCCGGCGGGACGATCTCGTCGCCGGTCGAGAGGACCGCGATGCGGGGCCGCCGCACGACGCCGATCGTCCCGATTCCGAGCGCGCAGAGCGCACCGAGATCGGCTGGGCGCAGGCGCTTCCCGGCCGTCACGACCGTCTCGCCCGGCGCCGCATCCTCCTCGGCCCCGAAGACGTTCTCACCGGGGGCGATCGAGGCCAGGACCTCTACCTCCTCGCCCGAGAGCGTCGTCTCCTCGATCATGACGACGCCGTCGGCGCCCGGCGGGAGCATCGCCCCGGTATGGATCCGCAACGCCTCTCCCGGCTGCAGGCGCCGATCCGGGACCGTCCCCATCCGAACCTCCCCGACGAGCCGCAGGTACGCGGGGGCGCTTTCCGAGGCACCGATCGTATCGGCACTGCGGACCGCATAGCCGTCCATGGTGGAGCGGCTGAAGCCCGGGAGCGCCGCCGGGGCCGGCAGGTCGCCCGCCGCGACTCGGCCCGCGGCAAATCGCACCTGGATGGTTTCCGTCTCCTTCAGGGGGGCCAGCGCGCGCAGGAAGGTGCGAAATGCCTCGCTAGGGGGTACGACCGTGAAGAGTTCCGTCATAAAATGCTCGAAGGCTGTTCTGTACTTCGCCTTGGAGGGCCATAGCAATTCTTACACTTCCATCGTATTCGCAAACTCTAGCTGACCAGCTCACGGGGCTCGGTTTAGCCGAGGTCGCCACCGTGCACCGAAATCTCAGCGTCGCCGAGTTGTACGAGCATGCGATCCGGCGCTACGAGGGGACGATCGCCGAAGACGGCCAGCTCGTGGTCGATACGGGAAAATTCACCGGACGCTCACCCAAGGACAAGTTCTTCGTTCGCGAGCCGGGGAGCGAGCAGCACATCGACTGGACGCGACAGCAGCCCTTCGAGGCGGCTCATTTCGATACGCTGTTCGAGCGCGTGGCCAAGTATCTGGCCGGCAAGGAGATCTACACGCTCGATTGCTACGTCGGCGCGGATCCGCGCTATCGCCTCCCGATTCGGGTGATCACCGAGCTCGCCTGGCACAATCTGTTCGCACGCGATCTCTTCATCGTCCCGGAGAAAACCGACGAGTCCTTTGAACCGCAGTTCACGGTGATCGACGTCGGAAACTTCCAAGCCGATCCCGCGATCGACGGGACGCGCACCTCGACGTTTTGTATCCTGAATTTCGCCAAGCGGATCAATCTGATCGGCGGTACGCTGTACGCGGGCGAGATCAAGAAGTCGGTCTTCACGATCATGAACTACTTGATGCCGCTGCGCGGCGTGTTGCCGATGCACTGCTCGGCGAACCGCGGCGCGAACGGCGACGTAGCGATCTTCTTCGGACTCTCCGGAACGGGGAAGACGACGCTCTCCTCCGACTCGAGTCGGCCGCTTATCGGCGACGACGAGCACGGTTGGAGCGATAACGGCATATTCAACTTCGAGGGCGGCTGCTACGCGAAGTGTATCCGTCTTTCGCAGCAGAACGAACCCGAGATCTGGGCCGCGTCGCACCGCTTCGGGACCGTCCTCGAGAACGTCGTCATCGACCCGACGACCCGAAAGCTCGATCTCGATTCGGACGCGAAGACGGAAAATACCCGCGCCGCTTATCCCGCGTCGTTCATCCCGAACGTCGTCCCCTCGTTGCAAGGCGAGGTTCCGCGGACGATCGTGATGCTGACCGCCGATGCTTTCGGCGTCCTCCCGCCGGTCGCGCGGCTCTCCAAGGAACAGGCGATGTACCACTTCCTCTCCGGCTACACCGCCATCGTCGCCGGGACCGAACGTGAAGTAACCGAGCCGACGGCGACGTTCTCGACCTGCTTCGCCGCGCCGTTCCTCGTTCAACACCCGACCGTCTACGCCAAACTGCTGGGCGAGCGGATCGATAAACACGGGGTGACGTGCTGGCTGGTCAATACGGGTTGGACCGGCGGGCCGCCGGGCGTCGGCCATCGGTTCGCCATCCCGCACACCCGTGCGATGGTAAACGCGATCATCGACGGGAAACTCGCCGGCGCGACCTTCAAGCGCGAGCCTTTCTTCGGCCTGGAGGTCCCACAAGAAGTCCCCGGTGTCCCAAGCGACGTCCTCGACCCGAAGAAGGCCTGGAGCGATCCGGCAGCCTACGATGCGCAAGCGAAGAAGCTGGCGGCGCTCTTCGCCCAGAACTTCAAGAAATTCGAGAAGGACGCCGATCCGGCCGTCAACGCGGTCGCGATCAAGCCGTAGACGAGGCCGCAGCCGACTCCGCGGTTGCGGATGTTCGGGCCGGGATCCCGGCCCGAACGCCGCGCCTCATATCCCCAGGGCTTTCAGGATGACCCGCTTGGGGCGCTGACCGTCGAACTCGCCGTAGTGGATGCGCTCCCAGGGACCCAAATCGAGCTTTCCGTTGGTCACCGGGACGATGACTTGGTGGCCCAAGACCATCCTCTTCAGGTGCGCGTCGGCGTTGTCCTCGCCCGTTTTGTGGTGCGCGTAGTCGGGCTTGCGCGGGGCCAGTTCTTCTAGCCATTTCATAATGTCGGACCAGAGTCCCGACTCATGGTCGTTGACGAAGACGCTCGCCGTGATGTGCATGGCGCTGACGAGGATGAAGCCGTCGGTCAGCTTTGCTTGGGCGAGGAAGGCTTCGACGCGGTCGGTGATGTCGATGATCGCGTAGCGGTCACGCGTATTGAAGGTCAGATAATCGGTGTGAGCGATCATGGCGGAGCCTTCGCCCGCGACGCCGTACCTATCATCTTCATGGGAGAAGTGCTCGGCGTCGGAATCTCGCACTATCCGCTGTTCAGCGCGACCGATCGGGACATGGCGATGATCCTCCGGGATACGCTCGCCGACCCCGATATCCCGCCCGAGGAGAAAGACCCCAAGAACTGGCCGCCGGAAATGGCACGTGAATGGGGGACCGACGAGGGGACGTCGGCCGCCAAGGAACACCGCGCGGCGATGCTCGTCGGGTTGCGCCGCGTCCGCGAAGCGCTCGACGCGTTCCGACCCGACGTCGTCGTCATCTGGGGCGACGACCAATACGAGAACTTCCACGAAGACCTCGTCCCGGCGTTTTGCATCGGCGCGTACGAGCGTTTCGCCGTCAAGCCTTGGGCCCAGGTAAAGGCCTCCGGGCTCATGCAGGGAAAGCCGAACGTCTGGAACGAGCCGGCCGATACCGAGTTCATCATCCCCGCACACCGCGAGGCCGGGAAATATCTGGCCGCGGGTCTTTTAACCCAGGGGTTTGACGTCGCATACGCCTACAAGCAGCTCCATCATCCGGGCCTTCCCCATGCGTTCCTGAATGCGGTACTCTATCTCGATTTCGATCGACGCGGCTTTCCGTACCCGATCGTCCCGTTTCAGATCAATTGCTACGGCCGCAAGGTCATCAGCTACCGGGGCTACGCGAGCCGGTTCGCCGACGCCGGTCGCCCCCCGGACCCTCCCTCTCCGAGCCCGGCGCGTTGCTTCGATCTGGGAGCGGCGACGGCGCGCGTGGCACGCGAGAGCCCCTGGCGGGTCGCTCTCGTCGCCTCCTCGAGTTGGTCGCACGCCTTCCTCGTCGATAAGACATGGCGTTTGCGTCCGGACATCGAGAGCGACCGGCGCTTGTACGACGCGATGGTCGCGAACGACCTCGCCGTTTGGCGCAACGTCTCGCTCAGCCAGCTCGAGGATGCCGGTCAGCAAGAGATGCTCAATTGGTTCGCGCTCATCGGCGCGATGCACGAACTCGGACGGCGCTGCATCTGGTCCGACAAGGTCGAGACCCACGTCTTCAACTCGACGAAGGTTGCCGCGATCTTCGAGATTTCCACCTAAGGAGGACGTATGCGATTCTCTCGGTCTGCGCTGCTCCTGCTCTTGAGCGCAGCCCTCTTCTCGTGCGGGGTAATCCCCGCCGCCACCCCGGCGCAAGCCCAGGCCCCGGCAGTCATCAACCTCATCCAGCTCCCTGCCGACAACTCCGCCGAGGTGTATTATGCTCAAGACCTCGGCTTCTTCAAGGAGGCGGGTCTCGACGTTCGAATCACGTCGATGACGAACAGCGGCGCGATCATCGCCGCCCTCGCCGGCGGTGCGGGAGACATCGGCAATACCGTCATCGGCTCGGCCGCGCAAGCTCGCGAAAAGGGGATTCGGGTCCGCTTCATCGCGCCGGCCGGCCTCTATGTCGACAGTGCCCCGACCTCGGCGCTCGTCGTCCCGAAAGATTCGCCTGTCAAGAGCGCTGCGGATCTCAAGGGCAAGACGATCGCCGTCAGCGGCCTCAACGATCTGACCTACTACGCGACACGTGCCTGGATCGATAAGAACGGCGGCAACTCCGCCGCATCGAAATACGTCGAGCTCCCGTTCCCGGCGATGGCCGCGGCGCTCCAACAGCACCGCATCGACGCCGCCTATACGATCGAGCCGTTTCTCACCGCGTCGCGCAACGACTTTCGGATCCTCGGCAAGGCCGGGGGCGGCGTCGCGCCCCGTTACCAGGCGACGGGATGGCTGGCGACCGAAAACTGGATCGATTCACACGCCGATCTTGCGCTGCGATTCGCGGCCGTCATTCGCAAGACTGCAATCTGGGCGAACTCGCATCATAAGGAGTCTGCCGCGATCCTGCTCAAATACACCCACATTCCGCCGGAGGTCGCCGAAAAGATGACCCGCGTCGAGTACTCGCTCACGTTGCAACCGGCGCTCTTGCAGCCGCCGATCGACGTGGCTGCAAAGTACGGCGGTGAAAAGGCGATCCCGGCCGACGAATTGATCTGGGCTCCGGCAAAATAAAACCGAGAGCCGCCTCCACGGCGGCTCTCGGTTTATCGATATGCCTCTTGAATCGATTCGAAGCGGCCGAGATCGGTCGTGATCGGTAGCCCGGCGACCGGCGGGTTATCCTTGCAGATCATCTGATCGAGCGTCGGCCGAATCTCACGATAGAAGATCCCGAGCGGAATTTTCCCCGGCGTCATGAGGACATCGAACGCTTTCTTGCGGTCGGTCGGATCGTAACCCTCGATCTCTTCGACGCTGTAGACGTTCTCCTTGAACCATTGATAGGTATTGACCTTGTTGAACGTCACGCACGGCGACATCACTTCGACGATCGCAAAGCCGGGATGGTTGATCGCTTCTTTGATCATCTGGACCATCTGCTTCGGCTGTGACGAAAAAGCGCGCGCAAGGAAGGTCCCGCCGGCTGCAAGCGCAAGCGAGAGGCCGTTGACCGGCGCATCGGGATTCCCGCTCGGACTGGTCCCGGTCACGTAGCCCACCGCACTCGTCGGCGACGACTGCCCCTTCGTCAGACCATACGTCTGATTGTCCATGACGATATACGTCAGGTTCGGATTACGCCGGACCGCGTGGATGAAATGGCCGGCTCCGATCGCGTAGCCGTCACCGTCCCCGCCGGCCGCGATGACCGTGAGCTCCCGGTTCGAGAGCTTGACCGCGGTCGCTACCGGGAGCGCACGTCCGTGGACACCGTGGAATGCGTACGAGTGCAGGTAACCCGAGATCTTCCCGGAGCATCCGATCCCGGAGACGAACGCGACGTTCTTCGGCTGCAGCCCCAGCTCCGCGCACGCTTGCTTGAGCGCGGCGAGGACGCCGTAATCGCCGCAACCCGGACACCACCACGAGGGTGTGGCGGTCGCGAAATCTTTCGGGCTCATCACTACTGCCATCGCGCTATACCTCCGCGTAGCTGCGCACGTCCGCAGTCTTTCCGATCGCTTCGATGATCTCAATCGGACGGAACGGCTTGCCGTTGTACTTCAAGACCGAATGCATGTGAGGCAGCGGCCCCGTCACCACCTTGATCAGTCGCGCAAGCTGTCCGGTGTAGTTGTTTTCGACGATGAAGATGTGCTCGGCGTCCCTGATGAACGATTGAACTTCGTCGTCCGGGAACGGCCAAAGCGTACGCAACTGCAAGAATCGCGTCGCCACACCGGCCGCGGCGAAGCGATCGACGGCCTCCATGATCGGCCCACGATTGCTGCCGTAGCCGATGATCGCGATACCCGCCTCGGGATGCCCGAACACGTTGGCCTTCGGCAAATCGGGCTTCATCGCGGCGAGTTTGCTCATGCGCTTCTCCATCATCCGCTTGCGGTTCTTCGGATTCTCCGTGATCACGCCCGCATCGTTGTGCTCTGAACCGGGGACGAGATGCATCCCGCCCTCGACGCCGGGGATGACGCGCGGGGAAACGCCGTCCTGCGTAAACTCGTAGCGCTTGTATTCGCCGAAGACGACCGGCTCGAGGACGAGCTTTCCGCGATCGATCGTCAGATCATCGAACTTGAGGCGCGGCAATGTCGCCTTACTCTGACACAGCGCCTGCTCGGAGAGGACGAAGACCGGACACTGATACTTCTCGGCGATGTTGAATGCGTCGATCGTGATGTAGAACGACTCCTCCACCGTCCCGGGTGCAAGGACGACGCGTGGGATCTCACCGTGCCCGCCGAAGATCAGGTGGTTCAGGTTGCTTTGCTCCGTCTTCGTCGGCAGCCCGGTCGACGGTCCGGCCCGGGCGCACTCGATGACGACGATCGGCATTTCGATCGATCCGGCCAAGCCGATCCCTTCGGTCATGAGCGAAATCCCCGGGCCCGAGGTCGCGGTCATCGCACGAACGCCGGTAAACGATGCACCGATGATCATGTTGATCGCGGCGAGCTCGTCCTCGGCTTGGACGACGACGCCGCCGTATTTCGGAGCGTGCTTGGCCATCCACTCGAGGATATCGGTCGCCGGGGTGATCGGATAGCCCGCCATGAACCGGCAGCCGGCGGTGAGGGCGCCGTATCCGATCGCGTCGTTTCCCATCATGATCAGCCGGTCGCCGTCCTCGCCCTTCGTCAAGCCATAGCCGGTCGGCTTGTCGGCGAAATGCTCGGCGACGTAATTTTCACCGCACTCGATCGCGCGGATGTTGAGGTCGACGACTTTCTCGCCTTTGCGCTTGTAGACGCGCGTCACCGCCTCGCGCACGACCTCCGGATCCATCCCGATCAGCTTGGCGATGACGCCGAGCGAGATCGTGTTCCGCACGAGCTCGAGCCCTAGTACCTCCTTGGCAAGCTTGCCCAGCGGTACCTCATAGTAGTTGAGGTCCTCGCGGCGCAGATCGTCGCTCAGCTGTTCCGACGCGGACGAGTTATCGAAGATGATGAAGCCGCCCGGGCGCATCTCTTCGAGGTGGATCTGAACGGCTTCGACGTCGAATGCGACCAGGCAATCGACCGCATCCGCCATGCCGTAATTGGCGTGCTTCCCGGCCCGAATCACATAATTCGTGTGGCCGCCCCGGATGCGCGAGGGAAAGTCCTTGTAGGTATAGACTTCCAGGCCCATCCGCTTGAAAATGCTCGCGATCAGGTCACCCGTGGTGAGACTACCGTCGCCGGCCTGGCCGCCGAACATCACTTCGATGTTATTAAGGATCACCGAACTCTCCGCTGTGAGTAAGCTAACTGGTATGAATTCCTTTTGCGGAAAGTCGTATCCTAGGCGGTTTCACGAAGCCGCGCGATCGACTGCGACAAAAGTCGTAATACCGGGAGGGTACTCCGCCCCGCCGCGAGCACGCAAGTCACCGCAACCGGGATAGTCGATGACCGAACCGGGCGCGTCGGTAAAGCACGCATAGCTGACGAGTCCGCTTTGCGGCTGCCAGACGTGTAACGCGAAGCCGGGCGGCTCCAGGACGAAACCAAGCGGCCGACGTTCCCGCAGCTCGAGGACGATCTGGTGCGCCGTGCTGGGCGCGGTCGACGCGTAGGTCCCCGCCCATGGAACCTGCAGCGGCCGGTGGATATGGCCGGCGACGACCCGCAGGACCTGCGGGTGGCGTCGGATCACCCCCGCAAACTCCTCGACACCGCGGAATCCGAGCGCATCGACGCTCCGAATCCCCGTCCGGAACGGCGGATGGTGGAGGAAAACGACGGTCGGGCGGCTCGGCTGCTCGGCCAGCCGAGTGTCGAGCCAATATAAGCGGAGCGGGTCGAGCTCTCCGCCGGATCGGCCCTCCCGCAGACTATCCAATCCAATCAAGCGAACCGGGTAATCCTCGATCACGTATTGGACGTAACGGCCCGTCCCGGGCAGGTACCGGTGATCGGAGAAGGCCTCACGGAAACGCTCTCGATCATCGTGATTGCCGGGGATGACGTAGAGCGGGATCTCGAGTTCGTCGAGCAGTTTGCGTAACCGCTTGTACTCCTTGGGCTTCCCGCTCTCGACGAGATCGCCGGTAGCGAGTACGACCTGCGGCCGCGGGTCCAGCCCGTTCAGCCGGCGCACCGCGCGCTTGAGGTAGCGCGCGGTGTCGATCATATGATGGAGAAGGCGCCCCTTCCGCTTGATGTGCGTGTCGCTGATCTGCGCGATGATCATAGCGCAAGCATAGCGCAGCAGCGGTGACACGCGTCTGGCATTAAGGTTCCGATAACATTCGGCCGCTTACCGCCCCGGCAGCGGCATCCCGCCCGGCTTGCTGAGCGCGATCCAGTTGTCCTTGGCCGGATCCCAGCGGACCATTACGACGGAATCCTGACCCAGACCACGCTGAGGCTGAGCGGTGAAGTCGTATATTCCATTGATCCCCGGCCAGCCTTTGAGCTTCTCGATATAATCGCGGATCTGCGTCGCGGTTGCATTGGGGCCGATCTTGCGCAGCGCGCTCACCATGAGCCGGGCCCCGTCGTAACAGTTATTATTACCCCAGTCGGGCTTCGCCCCTTGAGCCGCGAGCTCGCGCAGAAACTCATCGACGACGCCGCGCACCGCTTTGTCGGTGATCGTCGATGGATCGAAGAATGCGGCTCCCGGGAAAATCAAGTCTTTCGGAAGGAAGGAGGCATACTGTTTCATCTGCGCCCGCGTCAAGTTGCCGTTCGTCGTCAGGATCGGAAGATCGATTCCGGCGTCACGGATCCCTCGTAACACGGTACCGAACGGTGTCCCGGTCGTCCACACGACGATCGCCTGGGGATTCGCGGCTTTGATGCGGGCCAGTTGCGCGGCGACACTGACGTCGGTCGGCGCAAAATGCTCGCGTGCGACGAGGGTGACGGCCTTCTGCTTCTCGAGCGCTTGATCGAGCCGCGCTTCGCCGTCCTGCCCGCTCCCGTCGGTCGAGGCGATCAGCGCGATGCGCTTGATCCCCTTCGCGCCCAAATAGGTGAGGGCTGCTTGCTGCAAGTAGAGCGTGTCCGCCCCGAACCCGAAGACGTAGCTGCCAGCGGGCGGATGGGCGCCGGGCGTGAAGCAATAGGTGACCGGTCCGTCCTTCAGCAGAGGCATGACGGCGTTGCATTCGGCCGTAAGCGTCGGCCCGAGGAAGAAGGGCGGATGCTTGGCGATGATCTGAGTCGCGAGCTGCACGGCGACTTGCGGATTGCTTTGATCGTCGGCGATGACGAACTTCAACGGTCGGCCGAAGATCCCGCCGCTCTTGTTGACTTCGTCTTCGACCGCGCGCAACGACTGCTGCTGTGCCGTGCCGTAGAACGAAGCGCTCCCGGTGAGCGGGAGAAGGACGTCGACCTCGTACGGCTCGGCTGCCTGTGTCGAGAGCGGCGCGGCCGTGGAGAGGACGGCACCGATGCAAAACGCCAAAAGCCGTCGCCAGCGCAAGATTCCATGCATGCCTCGTACCTCCAGGTATCGTCGTTCCTGCCGCGTTTTGCGCTCGAGCCGACGCCGGCCTGCAGTCCTTCCGCGGCGCCGGAAGCGGCGCCGGCCGGCGAAAACACTCCAGTTCCAAGCCCATGAAGGAGCCGTAATGCCCAAACATCCCGTGACGAGTCCCGCAGTCCATGAGCCTCCGGGCGGAGGAACCTTTTCGCAAGCCTTTGTTACGACGGGGGGCCGGACGGTCTACGTCGCCGGGATGACGGCGCGCGACAGAAACGGCGAGCTCGTCGGCGACGGAGATATCCGGGCTCAAACCAAGCAAGTCCTCGAGAATATGAAAGCGGTCCTCGCCGCCGCCGGCGCGACGATGAGCGACGTCGTCAAGCTCACCGTGTTCATGAAAGATCTCACTCAGGCAGCCGTCGTCCGTGAGGTTCGCCAGCAATACTTCCGCCGGCCCTATCCTGCTTCAACGCTCGTCGAGGTCTCGCGACTAGCCGACGAGCGCTTCTTGATCGAGATAGAAGCGATCGCCGTCGTGGACTAATAAACGCTCAGCTACAGAGTCCCAAGCCGGGAACGCCGAGCCGGATTCGCGTAGAACCGGCGACGACGTCTATCGACGTGAAGGAGGTTGATAAGTGAAACAGGCTCGCGTCTTGCCGATAATCGCAGCTCTCGGCCTCGCCGCCTTGGGTTTGACCCCCTTGCAGGCGCAACCCAACACCTCGAGCGGCGTCTATACCGCCGACCAAGCAGCGGCCGGGGCAAGGCTCTACGCGGCGAACTGCAGTGGATGCCATGGCGCGAATTTGCGCGGCGTCAGCGCTCCGGCGCTCATTGGGAACGCGTTCACCTCGCAATGGACCGACGAGCCCGCCTCGGACGTCTACATGATGATGTCGAGCAATATGCCGCCGTCCGCCCCCGGGAGCTTAACGCGCGCCGATTACCTGGCGATCATGGCCTACATCTTGCAGCAAAACAAGTATCCGCCGGGGCGCACGCCCTTGACCGAAGCCAGGCTCAAGCTGATCAAGATCGTCTCTCCGGCGAGCTCGTGACCCGAGGGCGAACTCACGAGCACATGCAAAAGAGCCCCGTTTATTTTCGGCGGGGCTCTTGGTGTTTCTCTGGCGCTGTCCTACTCTCGAGGGACCCTGCGGTCCGACTACCATCGGCGCTGGTGGGCTTAACTGCCGTGTTCGGGATGGGAACGGGTGGGACCCCACCGCTATCGGCGCCAGAAATCTGATCCCGGTCGCGGCGTCGAGCCTGAGCTCAAGACAAGCCGCGCCGGAAAGCTGCACAGAGATGAACCTTCATGGCCAAACGTGATGATAGCGTCTTTAAAAAGATCCGGGCGATTAGTACCGGTTAGCTCCACACCTTACGGCGCTTCCACCTCCGGCCTATCAACGTGGTAGTCTCCCACGACCCTTCACCCTTACGGGATTGAGACCTCATCTTGGAGTCAGTTTCACGCTTATATGCTTTCAGCGTTTATCTGATCCGAACATAGCTACCCGGCTATGCCCCTGGCGGGACAACCGGTTCACCAGCGGTTCGTTCAACCCGGTCCTCTCGTACTAGGGTCGACACTCCTCAAGTCTCCTACGCCCACGGCGGATAGGGACCGAACTGTCTCACGACGTTCTGAACCCAGATCGCGTACCGCTTTAATGGGCGAACAGCCCAACCCTTGGGACCTACTACAGCCCCAGGATGCGACGATCC
>Ga0209061_1001400_pt1 | contig 40400 bp, 45 predicted proteins | sample Coa_R1_10_FD_187157 | JGI IMG/M metagenome (GOLD analysis project Ga0209061, IMG submission 187157) | Surface soil microbial communities from Centralia Pennsylvania, which are recovering from an underground coalmine fire - Coalmine... | ecosystem: Environmental > Terrestrial > Soil >... | reverse complement strand
CTCCCGTCCGGCTCGGCGGGTCGGTCACCTGATCCTGGGGGACGCCCCGGCGTGACCGCCCGCTCGCGTGCCCTCTGCGGATCAGCGCCCCGACCTGGATCGTCAGGTGGCGCGTGTCCCCACCTGGGCGGCCCAGGAGGGGCGCGCCGTCGGGCGGATCGTGACCGAGATCGGCTCGGCGTTGAGCGGGAAGCGTCGGCAGCTCCTGGCCCTGCTGCGGGAGGCGGCCGTGACCACCATCGTGGTCGAGCATCGGGGCCGCCTCGCGCGGCTCGGGGCCGAGGAGGTGGAGGCCGCACTCGCCGCCCAGGGCCGGCGATTGGTGGTCGATCCTTTGGGCCGGGCGCGCATCCCGGCCGCCACCCTGAGGCGGGTTGGGGAGCGAGCGGTGGCGGTCTTCCGGGTCGAGCTCCAGCGGCCGCAGGGGTGCCCCACGAGGGGTCCCCATCGGAGCACGCTCCGATGGGGTGCCCCGAGACGAGTCCCGATGGGGTCCCCAGGCCGGCCTCGTGGGGAGTCCCCAAGCCGGACCACCCTGATCCGGCCTCGACGGTCGGGGTCGATGTCGGGGTGCGCTGGTTGGCCACCATGGCCACCGCCGAGGGCGTGATCGAGCGGGTGCCCAACCCGGCCCCGCTGGCCCGGAACCTGACCCTGCCCCGTCGGCGCTCCCGGTCCCTCTCCCGCAGCCAGTGCGGCTCGAATCGCTGCCGGCGCAAGGAACGGCGCCGAGCGCGGCTCCAGGGGCACCTCGCCGCCATCCGGCGCCACGAGATCCCTCGGCTCACCACCCGGCTGGCCACACCCACGGCTGGATCTTGAGGGAGGGGCTGGACGCCGCAGCGCTGGCCGAGCTCCGCCGGCAGCTTCGTTACCAGACCCCCTGGTACGGCTCGGAGGTGGTGGAGGCCGAGCGGTACCTCCCCGGCTCGAGGACCTGCCATGGCTGCGGCTTGGTCCAGGACCTCGGGGGGGCCGAGCACTGGAGGGGTGACGGCGGTGGGGCGCGCCATCAGCGCGATGACCACGCCGCGCTCAACCTGGCGAGGTATCGGCCCGGGGCACCCCACCAAGTTGGCTTGGTGGGGGCCCCGCCCGTCGGCTCCGTTGGAGCCTTCGGGAGGCGCAGAGCCGCGGTCAGGGGGCCCCACGAGGCCGGCCTCGTGGGGCCCCGGTGAGGCCCGGGCTTCCCGGGCACGCGGCGGGGAAGCGCGAAGCCCGCGAGGGCAACCGCGTGAGGGGTGCCGCATGAGACTATCGCTTACTCAGTGGCAACGGAAGGCAGTAGTGTAGTAGGCGATGAGAGGGTAGGGAGAGGAGGGCGCAAGGGTTAATGGTTGAGCCCACCCCGTCACGAGCTGCCGATCCCGCGGGCCTGGTGGTGTTGGTCCGAGGAGATGTGGAGGAGCTGGATGCCCTGCGGGCGGCGTGGCTGGCGGCCGAGATGGTCGGCTCGCCGCTTGTGGGGGCGGTGCTCCCCGATCCCCGGCCGGGCCTGGACCTGTTGCGCGTCATGGCCGGGGAGGCAGTCACCCGTTGGCTCGATTGGCGAGATCTCGTGATCAGGGTGGCGGGCAGCACCGTACGCTGCCTGGTCGTCGCTGCAGCGACCTGGCGAGCCGCAGCCCGAGCGATCTGGCCGGCGGTGGAGCGCTGCGCCGTGTACATCCAGCATCGCCGTCCAGCCGTGCCAGCACGGCATGTGCTCCTGGCCGTCGACTCGGCTGGGACCAACGCTGCCCTGGCCAGACATCTGGCCAATCTTCCCCTGGGGCCGGGGATTCGGGTTACGGTGGGCCACGCTGCCAGGCCCTCCTGGGCCTGCTCTCTGGCCGGAGCCCTCGGTTATGCCCCGGAGGTCGTCATCCCTGGGTGGGAGCCGACGTTGCCCTGGCCGCCGGTCCCGCCCGATGCCGGCGCGGCCTGCGTCTACGCCACACCTCTTTGGGGCATCCGCGCCCTCGCCCATGAGCTGCACCCTGACCTGGTGGTGTTGGGGCTCCATGCCCATCGGCTTCGTCGCCCCTCCCTGGCGCATCCCACTGCCTGGGTCCTTTCGCGGGAACTGGAGACCGACGTGGCGCTCTGCCCCCTCGAGCGAGACGCCACCCTGTCAGACAGGTAGCTCCGCTCGGCCCGGTCACGATCCGGGCGCCGTTAGCGGAGGACCCATTCGTTGTCCTTGAGCACTGGGACGACGGCCCCACCGGGCTCCAGACCATCGACCTCGATCTCGGGTCCCCCGATCATGAGGTCCAGGTGCATGCGCGACACGTTGATGCTGGGAGCCGCCAGCGGAGCCTCGTCGTCGCTGACCGTGAAAGCCAACCCCTGGCCAAGAGCGATGTGGCTGGTGGCGTTCTCATCGAGCAAGACGGCGCGGAAGATGAGATTCATCTGGCCGACCCGGGAGGTCCCGTCGACCAGAGCTACCTCCCCAAGGCGCCTGGCCCCGGGATCGGAGGCCAGCAGCTGCCGGATCAGGTCCTCCCCGATTGCGGCTCGGGCCTCGGTCACCTGTCCCTCATGGAACCGCAGTTCAAGCCCTTCGATCGTGGCTGCCCCCAACGGCTGGGGCCGTGTGACTCGAACGGTACCCTCGGTACGGGTCGGATCCGGGGTGGTGAAGACCTCCTCCGTGGGCAGGTTGGGTAGGTGGGGATGGCCCCAGATCGTGCGGAGGTCGGCGGCGAGCCAGCGGGCGACCGGCAGGAGCCCGACAAGGAGATCGGTGCCCGGGCCCCGGAAGCGGAGGGCGTGGAAGCGCCGGGCGTCCAGCAGCTGGGCTCGTTCCTTAAGCCGCGCTATGTGCTGCCGCCAGGCAGCCGTCGGATCGGGCTCGTCGAGGCGCATGACCCGTTCGATCGCCTCCCAGAGCCGCTCCAGCGCCGAGTGGCCGAAGATGGCCCTTGACCAGCCCTCAGTTGGGGCGGCCACGATCGACCAATTGGTGAGTCGTGCGTTCACCGTCTGGAGGGTGGTCGCCTGGAGTTCCGTCATCCTCGCCCGCGCCACCCGGGCCCCGTCCTGGCCCGTCAGCAAGTCGGGGTTGGGAGGCCCATGAAGGGTGAGGCGGGCGGCCTGACGAGCCGCAGCGTCCTCGATGCGCTGCACCAGCCAGGGTGGGGTCCAATCCAGGGCCTCATCCGGAGCCAGCGCTACCTGGGCTAGGGTCACATGGTCATCGGTGTAGCGCACGTCCACGTGGTGGGCCCCTGCGGCGTAGGCGGCGAAGGCGAGGCGACGGACGAGAGGGGCATGCTCCACGTAGGCGTCGATCAAGAGATCCTGGCCCGGGAGCAGGTTGAGACCCACCTCGATCACCAGCCGGGCGTAGCGGTCGAGCCGTTTCTCCTCGATCACCGATGTGTGCAGGGTAGTACGCGTTCATGGTTTCTCGCCGATCGCAACCCGGGCCTGTGCCTCCGCGCGCCTTTGTGAGGGCGAGGGCCGAGGCAGCCGGCGGTTGGCCCGCCCCCGAAGCTAGGGCTCCAGCGCCGCCTGGAGCTCGGCTAGGTGGCCCCGCTGGTGGGCGTACATCTGCTCCAACGCCTCGCGGAGTGGTCGTCCGGCCTGGGGACCGATCGAGGTTCGCGCGCTAAGGTCGGCCGCCATCAGAGCCGCCTGGAGGGCGACGGCGCCGGCGTGCAGCTCCCTCACCAGCTCGGTTGGCGTCCGCTCGCGTCGTCGTCGCAGCTGAGATGCGTTCCAGCGATCGGGGTCGAAGGGCTGGCCGGTCCCGGTGGCCTGGCTGCCCTCGCCCGCCGATGCCACCACCCCGGCCAGGGCCGCCTGGGTGCTGGAGAGGTGCGCCAGCAGGTCCCGGGCCTCCCAGCTACCCTCGGCGTGGACCCTCCGCTGCCACGGCCGCTCGCCATGCTCGAGCGCCGCCGTCTCACGGGCTAGGGACCAGAAGGCGGCCACCACGGCGGTGCGCTCTAGGTCAAGGGCCAGCTCCGCAGGTCGCACCAGAGGGATGTCGTGAGGGGAGTCGTACCACCGCACCTGAGCGTCGGGCCGGAGCTGTCTCACCCCCTCTACGGCACGCCGACGCCACTCAAGGGCCGAGGACGGGGCGTCTGGCCATGGCCGTTCCGCCATCGCCAGCAGCAGCGGACCCTCGGTCCGAGGGAAGAGCCGTCGGGGCTCGAGATCGTACAGCCAGCGCACGATTTGCTCGCGGATCGGGGCGCTCAGGGTGGGGACCAGGCCGTCGGCGTGTTCCACCAGGCCCGCCTCTACGAACCTCAAGAGGTCATCACCCCAGGCGTCGGCGAGGAACGAGCGTTGGGCGGCCACTGCCTCGGTGAGGTCTCGGTAGTGAGGCAGTGGGGGCTGCAATCGCTGGGATGCCTCCTCCCAGGGCATCCGATCCCGCAGGGCGGCCACCGGACCGTCGACCATGACCAGCCCACCGGTCCGCTCGGGGTGGGTGGCGGCAAAGGTCAGCGCCACCGCGGCCCCCCAGGAATGGCCGACCAGCACGGGTCGTTCCAGCTCCAGCTCTTGGGTCAGCTTGACCAGGTCTCCGATCAGCTCGGTTCCTGTGTAGCCGGCTGGGGGACGATCGGATGGACCGTGGCTCCGCTGGTCGAGCGCGACCATGCGCAGGCCCGGCAGCCGGCTGGCGACGCGTTCCCAGATACGGGCGTTCGAGCTCAACCCATGGAGGAACAGCAGGTTCGGCCAGGCCGACAGCCGCGACGGGCGCCACTCTAGATAATGAAGCCTTACCCCGTCTCGCTCGATCCAGCCTTCTTGCACCCAACGATTCTAGAGACGGCCGGGGAGGTCGGGCCCGCCTGGAGGCATTGGGGGTCGGTCACGGGCAGGGCGCCGTCAGCGCTGGAGCTTGAGGCTCACCTGGAGCCTCGGCCTGGGCAGGGGTTGGCGACGAGGCTTGGTCAGGGCGAGGAGGCTCTGCTGGCGCCCCTTGGGGCCAAGGGTGAGCACGAGCTGCCAGGCGCGCCGAAGGAGGGGGGCGGCCTGCGACTCGGCCGCGATCGCCTCACGGGCGAAGTCTTCCCCCCAGACCTGATGCCAGGCGTCGAGCAGCACGAGGTTGACGTTGGCGTGGCTGGCGAACTCGGCCCGTTCCTGCTTCTTGGGCCCGTCCAGGCCGTTGTCGGCCAGCAGTCGACGGGTGAGGTGGCGGCTCAACGTCGCCTGCTTGAGTTGCCGTCCCAGGTTGGCCTTGAACTGAAGGGGGAAGGTGGTGGTCTCGCCGGCGTGGACCAGCGAGTGGATGAAAGTGCCCTTGAACCCGAGGCCGGAGACCTGGGTGAGGGCCTCGACCAGGCGATCCCCATCCTGCTTCCAAATTGCCTGGTACTCTTCCGCCGCTCCCACCAGCTCCGAGCGGTCGGCCTCGGGATGGATATGGAGAGTGAACACCCCATCGGCGAGCATACCGAGGAAAGATGGTGCTCGCCAGGGGCGTTGGGCGCTCAGGACGAGCTGCCTGCCGGGGCCAGCGTGCATGAGGGCTCCCAGGCTGGGACCGAGGCGATGGGCAGGATCGGGTGGCGCCAGCCACGCGCCCTCCCAGGGCCTGGTAGGCTCCAAGTCGGTGGACCACCTCGCCCCTTCCTTGCTAGCCTTGCTGGCCTTGGCTGCAGGGGTGCTGTCGTTCAGCTCCCCTTGCACATTGCCGTTGGTGCCCGGCTACTTGGGATACCTCTCTGGCGTGGGTTCCCAGCGGGGACGTACCGTGGGGGCTGCTGCCCTGTTCGTTCTTGGTTTCTCCCTGGTCTTCACCGCCTTGGGCGCAGGTGCCTCAGGGGTGGGGACGCTCCTGGCCGGGCACCGGCTGTTGCTGGATCGGGTGGCGGGCGCGCTGATCGTCCTCCTGGGGTTGATGGTGATGGGCTTGATCCGGTTGCCGCTGCTCATGCGCGAGGGCCGGCCCCTGCTCGAGCACGTCCGGCCGGGGCCGTCCGGTGCGCTGCTCTTGGGGATAGCGTTTGCCGTGGGCTGGACTCCCTGCGTGGGACCGGTGCTGGGGGCCATCCTCTCCCTGGCCATCACTCAGGCCACCGCTCTGGCGGGAGCTTCGTTGCTTCTGTTGTACTCCCTGGGGCTGGGCCTTCCCTTCCTGGCCGCGGCCGTTTGCCTAGAGCGATTTCGCTCCGTCAGCAACTGGCTTCGCCGGCACGCGGTCATCATCGACGTGGTTGGGGGAGGGCTGCTGGTGGGGATGGGCGTGTTGGTCTTCCTCGACCGGCTGACCCAGGTGCTGGCACCGGCTCTGGGACTCTACGCTCAGCTCCGCTGGCCGCCGATCTGAGAACGCTGACGGAGTCGTCGCCGCTCCCGGTTGATGTTCCCGTTCGGCGTCCCCCCACCCCTCCTCGCCGGCGCCTTCAGGGTCGGGTCGGGTGTCCGTGCCCGCCATGATGGAGGGCTCGCCCCCCGGGCATGGGTCCACATGCTTACAAAGCCTTAACAGTCGCTTTCGCAACCGAGTCGACCCCCGCCTTGTAATTCTTGGCGTGCTGCAGGAGTGGACGGCCGGGGCGCTCCGCGTGCATCGTGCGGGCATGGCCGAGCCGCATGAGCTGGCTCGCGCCGCCCGCGGGGGTGACCTTGGGGCCTTCGAGTCGCTGGTTCGCCAGTACCAGCGACGGGTGTACGGCTTCGCCTACCAGTTCTTGCGGGACCCGGATGAGGCCCAGGACCTGGCTCAGGAGGTGTTCGTCCGCCTCTATCGCAATCTCAGTCACTTCGATCCGGAACGACCCTTCGAGCCCTGGTTCTGGCGCCTGGCTGCCAACGTGGCAGCCACCTACCGGCGACGGCGACCGGCGCCGACGGCCGAGTTGCCGCCTACCGCGCCGGCAGCCTCCCGTGAGGACGGGTTGCCTTTGGAGCAGGCGCTGGCTGACCTTAGTCAGGATCTGCGCCTCCCTCTCTTGCTTCATTACTACGTCGATCTTCCCCTGGATCAGGTCGCGGCGGCTATGGGGCTCAGCCTGAGCGCGGTCAAGTCCCGGTTGCACCGGGCCCGTGCCGTCCTGCGACGCGTCCTCGTGGACGAGGAGGAGGGGTGATGCCCACAGGAGCCCCACGTGAGCGATCCGGGCCTCAGCCCGGTTGTGTAGAGACGAGAGGACAGCTGGAGGCTCTGGTCGACGGAGATCTCCCGGAGACGGAGGCGGTATGGGCCCATCTGATGAGGTGTCCCGCCTGCCAGGCTCACTACCGAGAGGCGTGCAGCCTTCCGCAGCGGCTATCTGCCATCCGCTCCCCCGAGCCCTCTGCTGACCTCGTGCCAGGGGTGCTGGCGCGCGTTCGGGCGGAGCGGATCGGGCCAATCCGGCTCTGGAGCCCGCTCATCGCTGAGCTGGTGCTGTTCACGGTGGTGATCTGGTACCTGTCCGGCCTTCGCGGTTTGGCCCGCCTGGTGCAACGCGCGGCCTCGGATGTGGGGGCCCTGGCTGGATGGGGGATCGGACTCTCCTCCTTGCCGGCGGTTCCGCCCGGCGATGTCTTCCTCCTGCTGGTGTCGGGGTTGCTCGTGGTGGTGACCCTGTACCATCTGTCCCTACTCACGACCAGGCTGGGGCCAGGGCTCCTCTGACGTGCTGCGATGGCGATGGATCGGCTTGGTGTGCGGGCTCCTGGTGGTGGCGGTGGTGCTCGCCGGGGTCGACTCGACGGCCCTCCGGCCCTTCTTTCCACACCCGCTCCCCGTGCGCCGAGTCCCCTTCCGCCCCGAGGCCAGGCCCATCTTCCCCTTCGACCCGGGGATCCGCGAACTGGTCTTTGCCCGGTTTGGCCCGGTGGGCGGCCTATATACGTTCTGGTGGTTCCTGAGCGTGGGAGCGGGGGCCATCCTGCTGGCGCTCGCTGTACTGGTCGCGGTCCCGGGACGAGCCCGGCGTGCCACCGAGCGCATGGCCAGGGCCGGGTTCTCGTTGATCCTTGTCGCCGGCGTGGCCACCCTGTTGCTCTCCCTGGCCGCGACGGTGCTCATGTGGACCTCGTTCGTGCTGGCCTGGGGCGTGGCCTTCGTGTGGGGGCTCGCGGCCCTGGGCATGCTCTTCGGCCTGTCCTGTCTGGCCTTGGCGCTCGGCCGCTGGCTATGCGTGCGGTTGGGCCCGATCCCGTCGCTGCCCGCAGCGGCGGTTGCGTTGCTCGCGTTCTTCGACATCGGGCTGATCCCGGTGGTCGGCTGGGTCGTCCTGGGCTTGCTCCTGGCCGGCGCGCTCGGGCTGGCCGTGCTCACGCGCCTCGGCTCGGCCACGGGCTGGAGCCTTGAGGAGCTGGACCGGTGATGGCTGCCGGCGACGTCCCCGGCGTGGGCCACCGGTTGGGTGCGATCCGCCCGACCTCAGGGCCGGGACGGGGCACCCTGAAGGGGGGCTTGGCCCTCTCAGACCCCTCTCGAATCTCAGACGTGGAGGCTGATTCGTGATCCGTAACATCCAGGTCTTGCCCCAGCCCTCCAGGCGCCTCGATCGGCTCCGCAACCCGCGGACGCTGCTCGTGGTGCTGGTGGTGGTGGTGGTGGTGCTGGCCGCGGTGACGATCAAGGACGTGTTCTTCCCGACCGCGAGCACCCAGGTGCCAGGGCGGCTGGTTGCGGTCTCGGAGGGCACGGTGACCGCCACGGTTACCGGCACCGGCTCGATCCTGCCCGCCAACCAGGCCAACGTCAACTTCAAGGTCGGGGGGACACTGACCGAGGTGGACGTCAAGGTCGGGGACCAGGTCAAGGCCGGGCAAGTGCTCGCCAAGATCGATCCGACCCCGGAGCAGGAGGCGCTGCAGCAGGCCCAGGCCCAGCTCCAGAGCGCCGAGGCCAACCTCCAGGCGGCGCAGGATCCAGCCTCGCCTGCCCAGGTGACCCAGCTCCAGCACAACCTAGCTGCTGCCCAGCAGTCGTACAACGACACCGCTGCCTTGGTGAACCTGACCAATCAGCAGGACGCCCAGGCGGTCGCGCAGGCTCGGGCGCAGTACAACGCCGACCAGTGCGGCACGGCCTCCGCCAACGCGAGCAAGTGCCCGAGCGATGAGCAGGCACTGACCAGCGCCGAACAGAAGCAGCAATCGGACGCTCTCAGCGGCCAGCAGCGGCTCGATCAAGCGAGCCAGAGCGTGACCAGCGCTCAGGACGCCCTCAACGTCGCCACCCAGCCCAAGCCGGGCTCGGTGCAGCAAGCTCAGGCCCAGGTGGTGACCGCTCAGGCGCAGGTGAACACCGCTCAGCAGAATCTGAACGCCACCACCCTCACCGCGCCTATCTCCGGGGTGGTGACCCAGGTCAACGGCTCGGTTGGTCAGACCATCGGCGCTGGCTCGGGTGCTGCACAGGCAACGAGCGGAGGAAGCACCTCGTCGGCCTCCTCGACCGGTGGCGCTTCGGGTGGGGGGGCTTCCTCCTCGGCCGGTGGCGCTTCGAGCCCCACGACCTCATCGGGATCGGGCGCCTCCAGTTCGGGTGGGTCGAGCGCTTTCATCACCATCGCCGATACCTCCAGCTTCCAGGCCGTCGTCCCCTTCGCTGAGGTGGACGCAGCCAAACTGCAGTCGGGTCAGCAGGCTTCGATCACCTTCCCTGCCATCCCCAACCTGACCATCACCGGGACCTTGCTCAGCGTCAGTCCGGTCGCCCAGGTGGTCTCCAACGTGGTCGACTACGTTGCCACCTTCAACCTCCTCCAGAACGATCCTCGGCTGCGCTCAGGGATGACTGCCAACGCCAGCGTGATCGTGCAGCAGGTCCAGAACGCGCTCAGCGTCCCCAACCTGGCTATTCGCAACCAGGGAGGCACCACCGTGGTCGACGTCTATCGCAATGGCAAGGTGACCCCGGTTGAGGTCGAGGAGGGGCTGGTCGGGGACACCGCCACCGAGGTGAGGGGAGACCTCCGCCCCGGCGAGGAGGTGGTGCTGCCGACGACCCAACTGGGGGTGACCGGGGTCGGAGGAGCGGCGGGCGCCGGCGGGGGACGTGGCGGCGGCTTCGGCGGCCTGGGTGGCCTCGGGATCCTGGGGCGGGGATGATCACGCTTGAGGGCGTGACCAAGGTCTACCGCATGGGCAAGGTCGAGGTGCCCGCTCTGCGAGGGATCGACCTGCACGTGGACGAGGGTGAGTTCGTGGCCATCATCGGGGCCTCGGGCTCGGGCAAGAGCACCCTTATGAACATCCTTGGCTGCCTGGACGTACCCACCAGCGGGCGCTACGTGCTCCAAGGCATCGACGTGGCCGAGCTGGACGACAACCAGCTCGCGTTGGTCCGCAACCGTTTGGTTGGCTTCGTCTTCCAGTCCTTCAACCTGATCCCGCGGGTGAGCGCCCTCCACAACGTGGAGATGCCGCTGATCTACTCCGGGATCCGAAGAGACCGTCGGGCTCGAGCCCTGGCCGCCCTTGAGGCGGTCGGGCTCGGAGACCGGGCCGAGCACCAGCCCTCGGAGCTGTCCGGTGGCCAGCAGCAACGGGTGGCCATCGCCCGGGCGCTGATCACCGATCCTGCCATCCTGCTTGCGGACGAGCCCACCGGCAACCTCGATACCGAGTCCAGCCGAGACATCATGCGTTTGTTCGTGGAGCTCAACCGTGAGGGACGGACCGTGATCCTCATCACCCATGAGCCCGACATCGCCGCCTACGCCCAGCGAGTGGTCAGGATCCGGGACGGCCTGGTCGTGACCGACGAGCGCTCTCCGGCCGCGACCCACGTGCCCGACGGAGGAGGATGGCGGTGAGCGTCCTCGAGGCGCTACGGGTGGCCTGGAGCGGCTTGGCCGCCAACCGCTTGCGTTCGGGCCTGACCATGCTCGGCATCCTCATCGGGGTAGGCGCCGTCATCCTGCTGGTGGCGGTCGGCAACGGCACCAGCGCTGCCGTCCAGCGGCAGATCCAGGCTTTGGGCTCGAACCTGATCGTGGTCTTCCCCGGTAGCGCCACCTCGGGTGGCGTTCAGCAGGGGTTCGGCTCCGCCTCGACCTTGACCATGGCCGACGTCCAGGCGCTCCAGAACCCTCAGAACGCGCCCGACGTGGCCGCGGCCATCCCCAACACCCAGGGGCGGGCTCAGGTGACGTACGGGAACCTGAACTGGGCCACCAGCCTGACCGGCACCACTCAGGACTTCCCCTCGGTGCGCAACTATCAGGTGGCCGAGGGTCAGTTCTTCACCGCCAACCAGGTGGCAGCCGATGCCAAGGTGGCGGTCCTGGGGGCAACGGTGGCCCAGAACCTCTTCCCCAACGGCCAGGATCCGATCGGACAGTCGATCTTCATCAACCATCAGGCCTTCCAGGTGATCGGGGTCCTGGCTCCCAAGGGCACCTCGGGTTTCACCAACCAGGACGACTTCGTGGCCGTCCCCATCACCTCCGCCTGGGCTTACCTCCTTGGTGGTCGCAACACCAACGTGCAGCAGATCTACGTCGAGGCTCGCAGCCAGCAGGCCATGCAGGCTGCACAGACGGAGGTCACCGACACCCTGCTTGAGACCCACCACATCAGCGACCCCACTCAGGCCGACTTCCAGGTCCTCAACCAGGCTGACATCCTCAACACAGCCTCACAGACCACTCAGACCCTCACCATCTTGCTTGGTGCCATCGCCGCCATCTCGCTCGTGGTGGGTGGCATCGGGATCATGAACATCATGCTGGTCACCGTGACCGAGCGAACCCGGGAGATCGGGATCCGCAAGGCGATCGGGGCCCGCCGCAGCGATGTCCTGCTGCAGTTCCTCATCGAGTCCATGTTCCTGTCGGCGGTTGGCGGGGTGCTGGGGATCATCGTCGGGGCGCTGGGGGCGGCGGTGCTGCCGCGCCTGGTGGCGGGGATGACGACGGTGGTGTCGCTGCCCTCGGTGTTGCTGGCCTTCGGGGTCTCGGTCGGCATCGGCCTCTTCTTCGGCATCTACCCGGCCAACCGGGCAGCGCGCCTCAACCCCATCGAGGCGCTCCGCTACGAATGAACAAGCAACGGAGGAGGATGCGTTGAACGTCAAGGTCGTGATCGCTGGGCTGGCCGTGTTGGTCGGCCTTCTGGCTGGCTTCTACGGTGGCTACAACTTCGGCCAGGCGCATGCAGCGAGCAGCACCAGAGGCGCGACTGCTGGCCTCACCCAGGGCCAGGGTACCCAGGGGTTCGCGGGGGCTGCCTTCGCCGGTTGTCCTAGCCCGGGGGCGTCGCCCCGTCCGAACGCCGGCGCGAACGGCCGCAGCGGGGCGACGGGGACCATCTCGCTCCTGACCTCCGACAGCTTTACCGTCCAGAACCCACGCTGCAACACCAGCGTCAAGGTCACCTTCGCCCCGTCGGTGATCATCCGCAAGACCGTCGATGGGCAGGTGTCGGACCTCCAGAACAACCAGACGGTGACGGTCCAGGGACAGCGCCAGCCCGACGGTAGCATCAGGGCGACCACGATCACGATCGTGCCCGCTGGGGCGGGGGGCTTCGGCGGACTGGCTGGGGGCCGGGGAGCCGGCTTCGGTGGCCAGGGGGGTAGCGGCCAAGGCTGAGCTTGACCGGTCTGGCCCGTCGTCCCGCGCGGTGGCCTGGAAGGGGATCCTTGCCGTCGGCTTCCGCCGTGTGCCCGGACGGCGGGCCACCTCGGTCCAAGCCCCGACGTTTGGATGGCGGGGGTCCTCGGGGGAAGGAGCCGACCGAGACGGGGGCAGGGAGATCGCGTGCTGCCGTGCTGGTGGCGCCTGGCCCCATCGGGCGGTGCCACCGGGGCGTGGGGCGCCACCGTGACCAGGCCCGCCTGGTTGGTCGTGGCCGCGATCTTCAGCCTGGGTGGGCTGGACCTTGGGATGCGAGGGTGGCTCGGTTGGACCCCGTGGTTCCTCGCTGGCATGGGCGGCGGCATCGTCTGTGCGCTCCTCGGTAGCTTGATCTACGATGCGCTCATCGGGCCTTGGGGACGTGGCCGGTGACGGCCAGGGCGTGGCCCGACTCCACGCGGTGGTCCGCGGGTTCGTGCAGGGCGTGGGCTTCCGCTACTTCGTGCTCCACCGTGCCCGCGCCGCTGGGCTCCGAGGGTGGGTCCGCAACCGCTCCGACGGGAGCGTGGAGTGCCTGGCCGAGGGCCCACGGCCGGTTCTGGAGGCGCTGATCGAGGATCTCCGTACCGGGCCGCGTCCGGCTCGGGTCACGGAGGTGGAGCTGGAGTGGCAGGACGCGCGGGGGGACCTGCCTGGCTTCGACGTGATCGCTTGAGCGCGATTCCGCCTCTGAGTCGCCCACCCCGATCCTCTCCCCCTGGCCCTGCCGCTCCCCTCCCTGGTCAGCCCGGGTCCCGTGGTGGACGCGGGAGGCGAGCGTCGCTTGACGGCTCGACCCTGAGGTACAATCGAGCCGTCGCCTCACGGGAGGTGGCCGCTCACGGTCCTCGACGTGGTTTCTCGAACGGGCCCGTGCGGTTGTGGTCGAGGTTCGAGAAACACGTGGAGTTCGAGATGTCCGTCGGGACCATCAAGAAGATCGTGGCGGGTCGAGGCTTCGGCTTCATCCAAGCCGAGGACGGTCGTGAGTACTTCTTCCACCGCAGCGAGATCGACTCGTCGATGGATTTCGACTCGCTCAGCGGAGGGGAGCGCGTCTCCTTCGACGTGCAGTCGAGTCCGAAGGGGCCTCGAGCCTCGAGGGTTCGCTTCGCCTGACGGCTGGGCGGGTGCCCAGCTGTTGCTGCTGATGCCCAGCCGGAGTTCCCACGGGGTCTCGTATCCCGTGGGAGCTCCCTTCGTTGCTCTCACCTCCTAGGCCCGGGCCGCTCGACGGCGGGACGGTCCGATGAGGCACAATCGGGGCACCGTTGGATCGCATCTTGCTGGAGGGGATGGCCTTCTTTGGCCGTCATGGTGTCTTCCCGGCCGAGCGCGAGCTGGGCGGCCATTTCACGGTGGACGTCGAGCTGGACGTCGACCTCTCACGGGCTGTCGCCAGCGACCGGCTCCAGGACACGGTCGACTACACCCGTGCCTACACCCTGGTTCGTGAGGTGGTCGAGGGGGAGCAGTGCCATCTGTTGGAGACCGTGGCCAGCCGGATCGCAGAGCGTCTGCTCGAGCTGGAGAGGGTGCAACGTGCGCGGGTCAGGGTGCGGAAGCGGCCGCCGTTGCCGGGGGAGTTCCGTGCATTTGGCGTGGAGGTGACTCGGGAGCGGTGAGACGCGTCGCCTACTTCGACTGTCCCTCCGGTATCTCCGGCGACATGGCCCTGGGGGCCCTCTTGGATGCTGGGGCTGGGCCGACGCTGGACGTCGTCGTGGCTGCGCTCGGCCTTGAGGACGAGGTCGAGGTCGAGGTTCGGCGTGAGGAGCGTGGCCACCTGAGCGGCCTCCGGGTGCTGGTCCGGTGTGGGGATGGGCCAGCCAGAAACTTTCCCGAGCTGCTCGACGTGGTCCGTGGGGCTGAGCTTCCCGAGCGGGTGCGAGCCATGACCGTGGCGGCGTTGGAACGTCTCGGCCGTGCCGAGAGCCAGGTCCACGGCCTCCCGCCCGAGCGCCTGCACCTACATGAGCTGGGAGGGGCCGATACCTTGGTCGACCTGGCCGGCTGCTTCTGGCTCCTGGACTCGCTGGGGGTCGAGGAGGTCCATGCCTCGTGGTTGCCCGCCCCCGGAGGGAGGTTCACCGCTCCCGGTACCCTCCGCGTCCTCGAGGGGACAGGTGCGGTGCTTGAGCCAGATCGACGGAAAGCGGAGTTGGTCACACCCACTGGGGCGGCCATCCTGGCCACCATCGCCCGCTTCGAGCGACCTCCGCTTGCCTTGGACCGAGTCGGCTACGGCTTCGGCGCTCGGCCGGAGCCTGAGAACGTCCTGGCGGTGTGGGTCGGGCGGCGCGTGAGCGAGGCGGCTGCGGTGCACGTGATCGAGGCTGGCATCGACGACATGGCCCCCAACCTGCTCGCCCCCCTGGTCGAGGACCTCCTGGCCGAGGGAGCACTGGACGTGGCCATCACCCCCCTGATCATGAAGAAGGGGAGGCCTGGCCATCTCGTAACGGTGGTCGCGGCGCCGGAGCGAAGCCGTGAGCTGGCCATGGCGTTGCTCCGGAAGAGCACCACGCTGGGGGTCCGCATCACCACCGCCTCGCGTTTGGTGGCAGGGCGGCGCTTCCTTGAGGTGGAGACGGGGATGGGCCGGGTACGGGTCAAGGTCAAGGAGCTGGAGGGACGTCCGATCGATGTGGCGCCCGAATACGAGGACTGCCGCCGGCTCGGCGGCGACGTGGCGGTGGTGATGCGCCGGGCAGCCGAGGCGGCCCGGCGGGAGCTTGGCCTGGCGTGAGGCGTTCGGGCTCGGCTCCCCAGTGGCGGGTGGGGGTGGGATGACCGCGATCTCGGTCGACGGTCAGCGAGTTGCCGCCAACGTCCTGGCCGAGGTGGCGGCCCGGGTCGAGGCCCGGGTCGAGGCCGGGTTGCCTCGACCCCATCTGGCCGCCGTTCTGGTTGGTGACGATCCTGCCTCGGAGACCTACGTGCGCCATAAGCGCCGGGACGCGGAGCGGGTGGGGATCACCTCCTCCGACCATCGCCTGCCGGCGACCGCCACCACCGCCGAGGTGGTCGAGCTCGTCCACTTCCTCAACCGGTCCCCCGAGGTGAGCGGGATTCTGGTCCAGCAGCCCTTGCCGAGGCAGGTCGACGTGGAGGCGGTGGTCGCGGCGGTGGATCCTACCAAGGACGTGGATGGCTTCCATCCCCTCAACGCCGGTCGGCTCCTGCTCGGCCAGCCAGGGCTGGTCGCCTGCACGCCAGCCGGCATCATCAGGATGCTCGATGCGTACGGGGTTCCGATCGAGGGCCGGAGGGCAGTCGTGGTCGGACGCAGCAACATCGTCGGGAAACCCGTCTCGCTGCTGCTGTTGCGCCGGAACGCCACCGTAACCGTGTGTCACTCGAAGACGATGGGGCTTCCCGAGGTCTGCCGTGAGGCTGACATCTTGGTGGCTGCGGTTGGGCATCTGGGGCTTGTCAAGCCGGACTGGGTGAAGCCGGGGGCAGCCGTCATCGATGTGGGGGTCAACCGTCGCGACGATGGACGGCTGGGCGGCGATGTCGATCCCGCCGTGGCTGAGGTGGCGGGATGGCTCAGCCCAGTGCCAGGCGGGGTGGGGCCGGTCACCCGCGCCATGCTCATGGCGAACACATGTCGAGCCGAGGAAGCGCGCCGGCCGGGCTGAGCTACGAGCAGGCGCTGAGCTACGTCACGAACCTCGGCCGGTTCGGCGTCAAGTTGGGGCTGGATCGCATTCGGGCCATCCTGGCCGAGTTGGGCAACCCTCATCTGGGGCGTCGTGGGGCGCTGATCGCCGGGACCAACGGCAAGGGGTCGACCGCGGCCTTCCTGGAATCCATCCTGCGGCAGCGTGGCCTACGGGTGGGGACGACACCCAGCCCTCACCTCCGCTCCTATACCGAACGGGTGCAGGTCGACGGGCAGCCGATCTCGGAAGCGGAGTTCGCCGCCGCCGTAGACCAGCTGCGGCCGCGGCTGGAGTCGGTGATCGGGAGGATGGGTGAGCCGACGGAGTTCGAGCTCCTGATCGCGCTGGCCATCGGCTGGCTGAGTCCACGGGTCGATCGTTTGGTGGTCGAGGTCGGGATGGGAGGGAGGTTGGACGCCACCAACGTTCTCGATCTCGGCGTGGCCGTGATCACCAATGTGAGCCTCGATCATCGTCGTCATCTTGGCGACACCGTCGAGGAGATCGCGGCTGAGAAGGCGGGGATCATCAAACCCAAGAACATGGTGATCACGGGCGCCGCCGGAAGCGCCTTGGGCGTGGTGGAGCAGTTTGCCGCCCGTGCTGGGGCGGCTCAGCTGTGGCGCCTCGGGCAGGAGATCCAAGTAGAGGCGCGGCATCTGGGCTGGCAGGGGAGCGAGCTAGACCTCCAGGGGCCGGGCTTCGCCTACCGTGGCCTTCGAGTCCAGATGCTGGGCACCTTCCAGCCTCGGAACGCGGCCCTGGCCGTGGCCGCAGCCCACGCCCTGGGCGATGCCACCTCGGAGGCCGTCCGGGCCGGCGTGGCCACGGCCGTCTGGCCGGGAAGGCTGCAACAGGTGGGGAGGCGCCTTTTGGTGGATGGTGCCCATAACCCTGAGGGCATGCGGCACCTGGTGACCTCGGTGCGCGCCCTTCTCCGTGAGGAGCGACCAGCGGTGGTCTTCGGGGTCATGGCCGACAAAGATGTGGACGACATCCTGCGGGAGCTGGAGAAGCTCCCGCCGCGGCTCGTGGTCTTCACTCGAGCGGCCAGCGCCGGCGACCGGGCCCTGAGTCCGGCAGCGCTTCGGACGAGATGGCGGGCCCTGGGAGCAACGGCCCCGGCTTGCGAGGAGGACGAGGCCACCGTTGCGCTGGCCATGGCCCGGGAGTCAGTGGGTGAGGATGGCTGGGTCCTGGTCTGCGGCTCCCTCTACCTGGTCGGGGAGCTGAGCCCGTGATCGCCGGCCCCCCATCTGTCTCTCGGCGACCGGTCGGCTCTGGCCAAGGCCTGCGGGTCGCCCCGCTGGGCGATGCGGCCCTGCTGGTCGAGTTCGACAATCGGGTCGATCCGAGGCTCAACGCCCGGGCGTTGGCGTTGGCGGCGGCCCTCGAGCGCCGCCGGGGCATCCGAGAGGCGGTGCCTGGTTACGCCAGCGTGGCGGTGCACTACGATCCCGAACGGATCAGCTACCGCAAGCTGGTGACTGTGGTGGAGCGGCTGGCTCGGACCACGGTCGCGCGGTTGCCTGGCGGACGGCTCCATCGAATCCCGGTCGTCTACGATGGCCCCGACCTCGAGTACGTCACCTCGGAGCTGGGGTTGACCCTCGACAAGCTGATCGAGCTGCACACGTCCCCCACCTACCGCTGCTTTATGATCGGCTTCACCCCTGGATGGGCGTACCTTGGGCCGTTGCCCGAGGCGCTCTGGCTGCCTCGTAGGCGTGTTCCCAGGACCCATGTGCCTCCGGGGTCGGTTGCCATCGCGGGCGCCCAGACCGGCATCTACACGCTGCCCACGCCAGGAGGCTGGCATTTGATCGGTCGGACCACTGTGAGGCTGTTCCTGCCCGACTCCGATCCTCCCTGCCTGCTCCGCCCTGGCGATCGTGTCAGGTTCTTCGCCCAGCCCTCACCGTCGTGAGCCCGGCCAAAGCTCGGGTTGAGGGGCGCTCGGAGGAGGTCTTTCTGGTCGAGTATCCAGGCGCGCTCTGCACCATCCAGGACCTGGGGCGTCCCGGGCATCAGTCGGCTGGCGTCCCGCCGGGAGGGGCCATGGACCGTTTTGCCCTGGCTGCTGCCAACCTCCTCGTGGGGAACCCCGAGGGGGCGCCTGCTCTGGAATGCGCGCTGGCAGGACCGATCCTGGTGGCGATGCGCAGCTGCGTGGTGGCGGTCACCGGGGCCGACTTCGGTCTCGAGCTGAACGGTCGCCCCATGCCTACCTGGGCTGGGATCTTCCTGGCCGAGGGGGACCGTCTGGCCCTCACCGCTCGGCGATGGGGGGCGCGGGCGTACGTTGCCGTGGCCGGTGGACTGGTCGGGGAATGCTGGCTGGGATCCGCCTCGACCTACCTCCTGGTTGGCAGAGGCGGGCTCCGCGGCCGCTCCTTGAGGGCCGGTGACACGCTCGCCGCGACCCTCCCGGAGCGGCCGGCGGTGGTTGGTCGTCAGCTGCCGAGGGCCGTCTGGCCACCGTACTCGAGCGAGCCGGTGCTGGCCGCGGTCCCAGGTCCTCACGCCCATCTGCTCTCTGGCCCCGCCCGTGCCCGACTGCTCTCCGAGCCCTGGCTGGTGAGTCGCGACGCCGACCGGATGGGATATCGCCTGGAGGGTCCTGAGCTGTCCATCGACGGCGGAGGTGAGATGGTCTCCTTCGGGTTGGCGGCTGGGTGCGTTCAGGTACCGCCGTCGGGCCAGCCGATCTTGCTCATGGCTGACCATCAGACTGCGGGGGGGTATCCGGTCGTCCTCGGGGTGGCGCGAGCAGACCTGTCGGTAGCGGCCCAGTTGCTTCCCGGCGACCGGCTGCGGTTCCGGGAGGTGAGCGCCGAGGAGGCGCAGGAGGCCTGGCGTCGCCAGTGGGCGGCGCTTGAGGTGCTCAGGGGCCGCTAGGCTCGCCTCTGCGTTGCAACCGTGGCCGGAGACGCAGATCCGCCCTCGCCCAGGAGGGCGCGGAGGTGCTTGCATGGGGTGGATGGCCAAGGCACGGCGATTGCTGGAGACGGTGTGGCTCAGCCTCCCTCTCCAGGTAGGCCGGAAGTTCGCCGCCGATGATTGCGGTAGCCATGCGGTCGTGATCGCCTGGAACGGGCTGGTGGCGATCTTCCCGATCACGCTAGCTCTAGCCGCGATCGGCGGGGAGATGCTCTCCCTGGCCGGGGTTGGGCGCCAGGCCATCTACCAGCTGGTGCTCCAGGTCCTTCCCGCAGAAGGAGGGACGCGCGACGAGGTCCTGCAGGCCATCGAGGGCGTGCAGGCGTCGACCGGGGTGTTTGCACTCCTGGCCCTGGTCGGCTTCCTCTGGACCGCCTCGGGACTCTTCGGGGCCATGGAGCGTGGCTTCCAGGCCGTCTTCGGCGTCCCGGGTCGACCTTTCCTGCGTCAGAAGCTGATGTCTTTGGCCATGATGGGCCTCTTCACCGTGCTGGTGTTGGTAGGGGTCGGCACCTCATTGCTCCTGGCCCTGCTGCGTCAGCTCAGCGGGATGACCGAGGCGCCCCTGCGGGTGCCGACTGGGGCCGAGGCGCTCCAGGTCGCAGTGGGTATCGTCTCCGGATTCGTGCTCTTCTTCGCCATCTACTTCGTGGTGCCCAATCGTCCCCAACGACCATTCCAGGTCTGGCCGGGTGCGCTCCTCGCGGGCGTCGCCTTCGAGCTCCTCACCCAGCTCTTCCCGCTCTATGTGCGTCTGAACCGGGGCATCAACCAATACGGACGGGGCTTTGCCCTCCTCTTCACCCTGCTCGCGTTCTTCTACTTCCTGGGGGTGATCACCATGTTGGGCGCCGAGCTCAACGCTGTCCTCCATCCCTCCTCCCAGTCGGCCCCGAGATGATCGTCTCGCCCTCGCGGCGAGCGACGGAGGAGAGGCGGTCCGGGGACATGGGGGCGGCCGGCACCGATCACGAGTGAGGTCGAGGGCGGTGGGGGTCCCCTCCCCACCGGGTACCGGGCGGGGAGACCGTAGCCTGGGTGCTGATGAACGAGGGCGTGTTCCTGGACCTGGTGCTGGCTCTGCTCGCTGCCTTCCTCGGAGGGGTGGTGGCCCGGCGGATTGGCCTGCCAGTGGTCGTCGGCTACGTCCTGGCGGGCGTGGCCGTCGGACCTTTCACCCCCGGCCTGCGGCTGCAGCCTCGCGCCATCGAGCTGCTGGCCGAGGTCGGGGTGGCCTTCCTCATGTTCACCGTCGGGGCGCAGCTCTCGCGCGGTGAGCTGCGTCGCCTGGGCCGCGTGGCCCTCGTCGCCGGTCTCGCCGAGATCCTGTTCCTGACCGCGCTCGGCCCCGTCCTGGGCCGGTTGGTGGGGGCGTCGGCCCTCCAGGGCGTTTTCCTGGGCGCGATGCTCTCGCTCTCCAGCACGGTCGTCGCGCTCAAGATCCTGGGGGGCCGGGGGGAGCTGGAGAGCCTGCATGGCCGCGCCGCGCTCGGCATCCTGATCGTGCAGGACCTGGCCGCCATCCCGATGGTGGTGGTGCTCCCCGCCTCCTCGCAGGACGGCGGGATCGGCTGGCGCCTGCCCCTGATCGCGGGCCAGGCGGCGGCGCTGGTGCTGGGCGCCTACGTGCTTGGGGATCGCGTCGTGCCCTGGGCCCTGGCCCACGTGGCCCGGGCCCGGGAGCTGTTCCTGCTGGGGGTGGTGGTGCTCGCGCTCGGAACCGCCCTTGTTGCTCAGGCGATCGGCCTCTCCCTGGCCTTCGGATCGTTCCTGGCCGGACTGGTGGTGGCGGAGTCCGACTTCCGGGCCCAGGTGGTGGCCGAGATCTTGCCCTTCCGGGACCTCTTCGCCTCGCTCTTCTTCCTCTCCCTGGGCATGCTGGTCGATCCCGTCGTCCTGGCCACCCATGCCGGGACGATCGCGATCCTCACTTTGACCGTGGTGGTGGGCAAGCTCCTGGTGGTGGCCGTAGCGCTACTGGCCCTGGGGCTGGCGGGAAGGGTCGCGATCATGGCCGGGCTCGCCATCGGTCAGGTGGGAGAGTTCTCCTTCGTCGTGGCCCAGGTGGGCCAGGGCGCCGGGGCGGTTCCTCGGCTCTTCTTCGATCTGATCGTGGCCACCGCCCTGGCTAGCGTGGTCCTGTCGCCCTTCGTCCTACGGGCTGCGCCCTGGCTGCTGTGGGCCCTCCGCCGCCTGCCCTGCCTCGGAAGCCGCTTCGAGGACCCGATAGGGCCGGATCCGCGGGCGACCGGGTTGAGGCGGCACGTCGTGGTCGCCGGCTGCGGACGGGTCGGCCGCGAACTGGTGGAGACGCTTCGGCGGCGCGGCCTGCCCCACCTGGTCGTCGAGTACGACCCCGAGGTGGTCGACGGGCTGCGTCGGCAGGGCGTTCCGGTGGTCTACGGGGACGCCGCCAATCCCGGGGTGCTGGAGCACGCGGGGCTGGAGCAGGCTCGACTCCTGGCGGCGCTGGTGCCGGACGCCGCTGACGTCGAGGCCATGGTCCGTGCTGCCCGGGAGCTGAACCCGAGGCTCGACATCGTCGCCCGAGCACGCGATGCCGAGCAGGTGGGACGCCTGCGTCGGGCCGGCGCCAGCGAGGTGGTGCAACCGGAGTTCGAGGCCGGTGTCGAGGTGATCCGGCATACGCTCCAGCGCTTCGGGGTGGTCGGAGCCGAGCTCGGGCTCTTGATCAGCGGGCGTCGCCGCGTCTTCTACGAGCGGGGCTGAGCAAGGATCCCGAGCCTCAGGCGCCGGCCGCGCTGAGGACGAGCTCGGTGCCGAAGGCGAGCAGGAAGCCGAGCACCAGACCGCCTGCCAGCGGAATGGGCTGGTTGAGGCGGCGACACACGGCGATCATCTCGTTGATGACATAGATGAGGGCCCCAGCGGCGAGGGTGAGGAAGAGGACGAAGGCCCAGGTCGCGATCACCTCACGGCCGATGAGGGTGCCAACCAGGGTGGGCCCTCCGGCGACCAAGCCCAATCCCCCGATGAACCCCCAGCTGGGCGGGGCGTCGCTCGCCATTGGAGCTGCGACACCAAACCCCTCGGTGATGTTGTGGAGACCGAAGCCAATCGCCAGCACCCCGGTCAGGGAGAGCGCGCCGGTGGCCACCGACTGGCCGATGGCCAAGCCCTCGCTGAGGTTGTGGAGACCAAGGCCTGCGGCGATCATCAAGGCCAGGGTCCGAGAGGGGGAAACCCCCACCGGGTGCGCGGGCGAGACTCGTGTCTCGGCTTCGTCCCGCTCGAGGCGACGGCTCATGGCCTGGGTGAGCCGAACCAGGCCGAGCAAGCCCCCGGCGATGCCGAGGACGTAGATGCCGGCCAGGGAGGCGAACCCTGCCGGCTGGCCACGACGAAGGGAGGGCAGGGTCCCCTCCACAGTCTCATTGGCGTGACCGAGGATCTCGACCAGTAGGAAGATCAGGATCCCGGCGGCGATGGCGTTGAGGAACCCCTGCTGGGCTGGCGAGAGCCGGCGGAGGCGGGCGATCGGCAGCCCCAGGAAGACGGTGAACCCTGCCAGTGCTCCAATGACGGCGGTGCCGGCCAGTCCCAAGGTCGCCTCCTTCCTCCTGCGCCATCCAGGTAGACGAAGCTAACCATGTGATTAGCTTTGCCTAACTCTAGCGCAGATCTTGAGGCGCCGCCGGCGGGGTGATGGCTATGGGCCCTGGACGGGGGCCTCGACCCCTCTTCCCGGCCCGAGCTCTCGGCGCATGACCGGCACCTCCGCCGTCGACCCCTGTAGGGAGACGCGCATGCACAGGTAGGCGGCGGCGGTGAAGGCGATGCCGGTCACCGCGGTGTGCAAGAGCTCGCCGAAGAGATCCCAGTGGGAGAGCACCAGGTACGCTCCGGCCGCGGCCTGGGCGAGCAGGGCGACGAGAAGGAACGTCCCGGCCGTCACCAGGTCACGACGGGATCTCGCCAGCCGGACGTACGCCACCACCAGGCCCGCCGCTAGCAGGATCGCCAGCCCCGCGGCAGACCGGTGGAGGAGATTGACGGCCACGGCTGTCGGGGCGGTGACACCGACCGACGAGCACAAGGGCCATCCTGGACAGGCGGGGCCGACGCCAAGGTGTCGAATGGACGCTCCGCTGTACACGAGCAAGTACAGGTAGAGGAGGAAGCCCCAGGTCGCGACCCGAAGTCGTCCTGGGATCGGAACGGCGTTGCCGATCTCCTCGGCCCGGCCCGCGTATGCCGCTGCCAGGGCGGTGGCGGCGAGGGCGATCAGCGAGATGCCGAAGTGGAGGGCCAAGACCAGGGGGGCCTGGGGTTGCACCACGGCCCAGGCGCCCATGCCCGCTTGCAGGAGCAAGAACCCCACCATCAAGGCGGCGAGGGCCCGTGCCGGTCGCTGACCGCGATGGAGCCAGAGCAGGCCGACCGCAAAGCTCGCCACCAAGAGGCTTTCCACGGCGGTGACCGCGCGATGGCTGAACTCGATCGCGGTCGCGACCGCGAACTGGGGGATGAACTGCCCCCGGCACAAGGGCCAGTCACGCCCACAGCCGGTGGCTGAGCCGGTCGAGGTCACGGTCGCCCCCATGATCAGGACCAGGAACATGCCGATCGCGGCGGCGATCCCAAGCGTGACCACGGCCCGCCTGCCGAGCTGCGACGACCTCACGCTCCGAGGTTACCCTGCGCGACGAGGGTCGTGACGGCCATCCAAGCCTGACCTGGTCCTGGGCCGGGTTGGGAAGGGGAGGCTCTGTCGTGGTATGGTCGGGCGCCTCGGGCCGGTGGGCCCGTCGTCGGTAAGCTGGTGCCCGAGATGGTGAACGGACGGCCCCTGATCGGTGTGCCGGTTGGGGCCAGCGATGCTCGAGCGACGAAGCTGGCTGTCAACCGTGCTTACGTCAACGCTCTCCACCAGGCCGGTGCGACCGTATTGTTGCTCCCACCCGGCCCGGCCGAGACCCTCACGGCCTTCCTTGAACAAGTGGACGGGGTGCTCTTCCCTGGTGGCGTCGATGTTCATCCCATCTGGTACGGCGAGGAGCCGAGGCCATGCTTAGGGCAGGTGGACGAGGACCTGGATGCGCTGGAGGTGCCATTGGCGCGGGCGGCGGTCGAGCGAGGTCTGCCCGTGATGGGCATCTGCCGCGGGCATCAGGTGGTGAACGTGGCCCTCGGCGGCTCGTTGTGGCAGGACATCCGCGCCGATGGAGCCAGCAGCCTTGAGCATGTCACCTCTTCCGAGCGTGGCCGCGACGCCCTCGCGCATCAGGTGCGGATCAAGCCTGGCAGCTGGCTTCACCGGGCGGTCGGCGAACTCGAGATGGAGGTCAACAGCTTTCACCATCAGGCTGTGCGCCGTGTCGCCCCTGGCCTGGTCGTCAGCGCCATTAGCCCGGATGGGATCGTGGAAGGCCTGGAGTCGAACGACGGCCTGATCCTCACCGTCCAGTGTCACCCCGAGGAGCTCACCGCACAAGGGTGGGCGCGCCGGCTGTTCAGCACCTTCGTTGCCCGAGCTGCGGCACGCCGATCCTGCCCGGCCCTGGCTCGACCGTGAGCGACTGGCGCCCTGATCGGCCTTTGCCTGCCTGGTCGTCCGTGCGTGGGCTGGCCTGGGCTGTGGCCGCACTGGGCGGGTAGGCTCCGGCCCGGGTTCGTGGGAGATGGGGGCTCGAATCGAAGGGTGTCCGCGGCGGCGCGTGGCCTGTACCATCCGCGTGTGAGTTACGACCGGTGGGCGACCTTCGATTGTTACGGAACCCTCGTCGACTGGGACGCTGGCATCCGGAGCGCCGTCGAGTCGGTAGCCCCAGGTCATGGCCAGGAGTTGCTGGCCAGGTACCATGGCCTGGAGCCTCGGGTGCAGGCCGAGCCTGGCGTCTTCAAGCGCTACCGGGAGATCATGCGGGAGACCTTGAGCCGCGCCGCCGCCGAGGCGGAGGTCCCCCTGATGCCTGGGGACGAGGACATCCTCGGTCGGACCCTGCCCGACTGGCCGATCTTCCCGGACGTGGTCCCCGCCCTAGAGGGGCTCCGTCACGCTGGCTGGAAGCTGGCCGTCCTCTCCAACGTCGACAACGACCTGATTGCGGGCACCTTGCGCCACATCCCGGTCCAGATCGACCTTGTGATCACCGCTGAGGACGTGCGCTCCTACAAGCCCCATCCTGGCCATTTGCTGCGTTTCCGGGAGCTGACCGGTGCCACCGCCGATCGATGGGTGCATGTTGCCGCCAGCATGTTCCATGACATCGTCCCGGCGAGCGAGCTCGGCGTCCGCGGCGTCTACGTGGCCCGCACCCGTGAGAAGGAGCACTGTCGGGTGGCGGAGGCGGTGCTCCCCAACCTGGTGGCGCTCCCGGCCGTCCTCGACAGCATCGTGAGCCCGGTCGACTGAGCCGCTTCGGGGTCAACGGCCATGCTGCTGGAGGGCATGGCGCACAGCCTGCTCCAGCTTTGGGATCGGCATCCAGCCGTCATGCTGCCAGATGATGTCACCCCTGGCGTTGGTCAACGTCAACCAGGGCAGATCCTGAACCTGGTACACGTCGGCCACACGGCCGGTAGGGTCCTCGGCGACCGGATAGAGCAGGAACCCCACGCCGTCAAGGACGTTCTTGGCCGCCTGTGAGGAGGGCTCGGTGTTGCCCACGTCGACCGCGCTCAACGTCGGGAGGGAGCCGCCATGCGCGTCCTGGGCGTACTCGTTCAGGGCTCCCAGGTTCGCCTCGGCCTCCGGCAGCCAGCTCGCCCAGAAGACGGTCAGACGAGACTCACCAGCCCCCAGCTCGACCGTGCTCCTGGGGCCGAACAGCGCCGGAAGCCGGACTCGGTCGCTGGGGGCGTTGATGGCGGGGCCGCCGGGGCGGGTGGCTGGTAGCACCCGAGGGTGCGAGGGCAGGAGATGCGAGGCGTCGTTGGCCAGGATCTGGGCCTCTTGCGGGAGAGCTGCGTACTCCATCGGGGTCAGGTACACGTACCGCTCCTGGCCAGCGGGGTCGATCACGTAAAGGGCGGGCGTGTGGTCGATCTGGCCCTGGTCGACTTGGGCAAAGATGTGGTAGGCACGCCAGACCGCCTGCAGTTGCTCCAGCGTTCCGGTGACGAAGTGCCACCGGTCCATGAGTCCGTGGGCGGTCGAGTAGCTCCTGACGTCGGAAACGTCGATCGCCTCAGGGTTGGCGTCGACTCCCAGCAGCTGGACCTGGGAAGCTGCTGGCCCTAGGAGGGAGAGCGCGTCCACCATGCTCTGGGTCGTCAAGGGGCAGATGGTGGTGCACTCGCTGTCCACGAAGGCCAGCAGGACGACCTTGCCTCTGAACTGGTGGAGCGAGATTGGCTGGCCAAACTGATCGGTCAAGGTGAAGTCCGGCGCTGGGCCATGCAACGTCGTCCCCTGCATCGCGAAGCTGGGCGCGGTGGGGCCCTGCGGGTGAGCGCCACCGCAGCCGGCCAGGATGAGCACTGCCGTGGCCCCGAGCGCGCCGGCCAACCCCGGCCGGGGCACGGTGAACGACCGCATGCCGCCATTCTACGTGCCACTTGTGGCTCGCTCGGCCCCCGACGTCACGGCCCGACTCCCGCTTGTGGTGTTGTGGTCGGGAGGGCCTGCGGATGGTCGCGGTTGCCAACGCGCAGGGTCGCCAGTCCGCTAGAGTAGATGAACTTGTGGCCGATGGCCCCTGGGGGGTGATCGCGGCGCAACTGCCCAACGACGACCCGATCAAGCAGGGGGGTTCGAATGCAGAACGTTTGTGGCAGTTGCGGGGGTGTGGTCGAAGGCAAGGGGTGGCTCTGCCGGGCCTGCTGTGACCTGTGGGAAGCGGCCATTGAGGCCCATGACTGCCCCATACGCCGTGCGGATCGGGCCGAGACCCGAGCAATCGAGCAGTATCGACAACGTACGGCTGACTGACTTGCCGGACCTTGCCGTGCTGGGAGGTTCGGCTGGCCATGGGGCCAAGGGGCGCCAGGGGTGGCGGCTCCATGTCCATGGAGGTGAGCCACCCGGGACCGTCTCGGTCGGGGTCCGGGCCCAGCCTGGGGTCCATCGGGGTCGGCGGCCGTGGCGCCGTTCTGTGCCGCTGGCAGGTAACCGACAAGACGGGCCGCCCCGTCCCCTCGCCTGGGTGCGACCGAGCAGGACGCCCGCAAGGGTCCGCCGCGAGCGGGAGCTGGCACAAGGAGCCCATCTGCAGGCTCCCCATCGCTGGCCTTGAGCCGGTGCCGGCCTGATCGTGACCATGCCCGGGCGGCCGGGAGGCTGGAGCCAGATCAGGACCGGCCTCGGGCGGCGTGCCACCGTCGCGGCTGGCGAGGCGGCGTCGCGATCCTCCCCGACCCCACCCCGCTGGGCCTGGCGCTCATCGGGCGGCCCAGGGTGGGAGGGCGGCCCTCCCGGATCGCGCGGCCGTGGGAACCCCATCGCCGACCCCGATGGCCGGGTGGGGCGCCTACGAGGAGGCCCGCCTCCAGGGCCGGGCGAGCCGAGAGCGGGCCCGTCGTCGTGGGCCGCCGGCCCCCCTCCCCGCCCCGCCACGGCTGTGGTCACCGCCCGGGGGGCCGCCACCGGCTCGACGGGCTTGCTCTCTGCGCGGCGAATCCGAGCGCTGGTGGACCGGGCCACCAACGCTGACCTCACTCCCCGTGGCCGATCGGACGAGGCCAGCCCTGGCCCGGCTGGGCTGGCGCCCCGCACCGCCCCGGGCCACCCTCGGGTGGTGCGGACGGCGGGTCCGATGCCCGGTCGACCAGGCACCGGGCAGGCCTGCGCAAGGCTGGCCGCGGGCGGAGAGAGGAGAGCGAGCCTCGGCCAGCGCAGCCTCTGAGCCGGGGGAGAACCCGGAAGGGGCGAAGCCCAGGCGGACGTGAGCCATCGCTCGTTCAGGGGCAGCGGCAGGATGGAATCGTCTGTGGCCTCGATGTCTGGTTCGGCTGCCTGCTTTCGATCAACCGCAGGAGATGCTCGTGCTCGTCGGGTGCACGAGCTGGCGCCAGGTCGACCCCAGCCGGCGACTGGGAGGCGGGGATCGGTGTGGTTGACCGTAAGTGGCGTGTTCCACCGACGGCTCGCGGACGGTCCAAGGTTCGACGTACCGGTCCTACGCCGACGTCGCCCGGCCCTCCGCGAGCTGGATGCCGCTGCGATCCTGACCCTGTCGCCGAGGGGACGGTGATCCTGGTCCTCTCCCAGCTCATTCTCGAGGGCCGATCGCTGGGCCCAACGACCAGTGGGTGCGACGAGGGGGGCCAGCATCCGAGCCCGCATGGCGACGAGGTCGTCACCGTCGCCGAGCTGCTCGGCTTCACTCCATCCGCCGGGAGATGATTCCTACATCGTCACTGTCATTGACGATGATCGTGGCGTCAGCTCTTCCTCCAGTGGCGCCACGGGAGCGGGGTGGGCCCTTGCCTCGGTCCACGAGCGCGACCGTCGTCCGCCGAGGAGGCCCCTGATCTAGGGCACCTCGGGACCGACCCCCATCGCCAATCGCCAGCACGCGCCGGTGGCCGCGATCGGCATCAGGACAAGGTTGCGGGGCAGCACCGGGTGACAGGCTCGCCCCGGGTCCCCCCTCTCAGGGGCTTCGGAGAGCTGGAGGCGGCGTCCAGGGCGGTGGCGTTCGCATCCACCGTGGGCCGGGGCCGGTTCGCGGGCCTGCTGGCCGAGGTCGGCATCCCCGCCCCCATGGCCCACCCGCCGGCCACCACCGCCGTCACCCAACGTGCGCGCATGGGTCGCGCCGCCTGTCGGCTGGTGCGCGTCCCTCCCAGCTCCACGCCATCCCCGGCAACCAGGGGACCGTCCGTGGCAGCGGCCCCTCCGGTGCTGGCGGTCGTCGTCTGCTCGCCATGCCCAAGCTGTCCCGCCATGCCCCATCGCGTCGCGGCCAACCGACGCTGGCTCCGGCCCTCGATGATGGGGTGAGACCGCCGAGCTCCAGGTAGGCGAGCTGCTCGCCAGGGAGGCCCCGGCAAGCCGCGGCTCCCGATCCCGGCGTTGGGCGCATGAGGGGGCAGGATCGGGGGAGTACGGTGAGCCGGGTCATGCAAGGGAGCGCGGGCGCGCGACCGGGCCTTCCGGGCCCGGAGACCGGGCGTGGGCGCTGCTGGACGTGGTGCTGGGCCGGCGGCGGGGAGGCGCTGGGGGTGGGACTGTTGCCACGAGGCCTGCAAGAAGGGTCATCGAGGCTCGCCTAGCCGACATCTGGGCTTGATGAGCGGCTTGGGCTCGACATGTGGTGGTGCCCGCGCAGGGATTCGAACCCTGAACCTTGGGATTAAGAGTCCCCTGCTCTGCCAGGTTGAGCTACGCGGGCAACTCGTCAGGGTCCGATTGTACTTGGCTCACTCGCGGCACTCTTGGCCTTGGGGGCGGCTCGGAGGCTCAGTGGCCGGGCTCGACCTCTGAGGCGATGAGGACCTGGTACGAGCAGAAGGGCGCACGTCGGGCCTTGGCAGCTGGCGACGGAGCGGCGATGGTCGCCTGGAGGGGGAGACGTCGGTTGTGGATCCCGTGCGCAGTTCAGCCGACTTCCCCGGGCCGGTGTAGGATCGTTCTCAGCACGGAGGAAGGCTTAGTGACTGCGACGAGTCTGAACCACGTCAGCGTCAGCGCCAGGGACCTTGAGGCGTCGGCTCGCTTCTACCAGGAGCTGTTCGGGATGGAGCGGGTCCCCACCCCCAACTTCGGCTTCCCTGTGGTATGGATGCGGGTCGGAGACCTCCAGGTCCACCTATTCCAGCGTGAGGTGGAGGCGCCGACCTATCACCACCTGGCACTCACCGTGGACGACCCCGATGCGGTCTACCGGAAGGCCAAGGAGCTCGGCGTCCTCGACTCACGAACGAACGGCCATCACCTGCGAGAGCTGCCAGACGGTGCCATGCAGTTGTATCTGCGCGATCCCTCGGGCAACTTGGTGGAGGTCAACTACCCGGATGCCACCCAGTTGGCGCCGGATGTCCGTGCCGATCTGCAGCGGCTTGAGGACGTCCATCCCCAGGATGCGACCAACCGAAGGGCAACGCTGTTCCTGGCACACCGAGAAAGACAGTCAAGGACGGCGTAGGCGAGCCTAGGGCGGCCGGGCGTCGGCAGCTGCTGGTTGTGAGCTGCAACTACGGTAGTGGCATTAGGTCACTAGAGCTTTGATGGCCCCGCACTGGCTGTCCCTCACCTCTCCCCTGGCGCGATCGGGGGCCTCGATGTCTGCCGAGATCGACTCGGTTGAGGATGGGGGCGCAAGGTGCCAGCGGGCTGAGGTGACGATCCGACCTGGCTAGAATCGCAGTGCGTATGGGCAGGCCGCCAGCCCACGTCCGGCTGCGGGGTGGTCGCCTCGGCCTTGAATGGGGAGCCCTGGCCAGCTGGACCGGGCTCGTGGCACGGTGCCGGTTGGCCGACGGGGCAGAGCACGAGTCGGCCGTCTGGGTGGCGGTCGCGGAGGCGGGGGGCTGGTTCCGGACCACCTGCGGGCCGTTGATGGTCGATCTGCGGATGGAGCCTTGCCCTGACGCGGTCCGGCTATGGGTCGAGGTGGCGGCGAGCTGTGAGGTCGAGGTGTCGCAAGTGGCCCTCTCCGGCCGACTGCTGCTGGCTGACTCCGCCCCCGAGTGGGTGCTCTACAACGGCTACCAGTCCTGGGACCCCGCCGGCCACCTGCCAGCCGACGGGGGACCCCGGGAGTCCTGGTGGACGATCGCGTTGGCGGATCATGAGGGGCTGGGTGTGGCTGCGGTGGCCTGCGGGGCCTCTCGCTGCTGCACGAGGTTCACGCTCGATCGAGGGGTGCTCCAGGCTGCCTGGCGCGAGGTGGAGACGCTGCAGGACTGGCCTACGCTCTTCGTCGCCTCCCCGAGCTGGCGCTGGCGCAGCGAGGACCTGTTGGTCGCCGTCGACGTCGATGTCCGGGCCGCCCTGGCAGCGCTCACCGAGCGCCGGTCCCGCTCGGCCCCGATCCTTGCCGGCTGGTTGAGCTGGTACCACTATGGTCCATTTGTCAGCCACGAGGACGTCCTCGCCAACTCCCAGTTCCTCGCCGCTACTCCGTATCGGCGTCTCGGCTATCGGCTGGTCCAAATCGACGATGGTTGGCAAGAGGCCTATGGGGACTGGCTCCCCAACGCCAAGTTCCCGGGTGGGATCGAGGCGGTGTGCCGAGAGCTCGACCGCCGGGGTCAGGTGCCAGGCATCTGGATCGCTCCCTTCCTGGTCAGCGCCGCATCCGACCTCGCGGTCGAAGCCCCCGATGACTGGTTTGTGCGCGACCCGCGTAGCAGGGAGCGTGCCGTTGAGCCCCGGCACCGCGTCTTTGGCCCCATGTACGTCCTGGACGCATCCCGGCCTGCCGTTCGGGACCACCTACGCCGCCTCTTCGCCCGACTGCGCTCGGCTGGGGTCCGCTACTTCAAGGTCGACTTCCTCTACGCGGGCGCGTATGCGGGCCTGGCCGCGCTGCGTGCGGGCCTGACCGCGATCCGTGAGGGAGCGGGCGATGCGTATCTGCTCGCCTGCGGGGCGCCGTTGCTGCCGGTGGTAGGCCTGGTCGAGGGCTGCCGGATCGGCGCGGACACCGCCACGCCGTTGTACGACTTCGAGACCGGCGCCTCCCGTCCCACCGTGTTCGGGGAGGAGGTGATGGCGGTGGCGCGCAACACCGCCGCTCGGCATTTCCTCCACCCCTGGTTCCAACTCGACCCCGACGTGGCCTTGGTGGGGGGCAACCTCTCGCTCTCGCAGGCCCGCCAGCTCGTGACGGTCGTGGCACTGTCAGGTGGCCCCTTCCTCGCCGGGGACGATCTCAACCGGCTGCCGCCGGAGCGGCTCGCCCTGCTCACGAACCCTGAGGTGCTTGCCCTGGTGGGAGGGCGACCTGCGACCCCCGACTGGGAGCCTGATGACCACGACCTGCCACCCACGCACTGGCGGCGTGGGGACGTGCTGGCGATCTTCAACTGGTGTGCCCAGGAGCGGGAGATACCGATCCGCTCCCCGGGGGTGAGAGGAGCGCGCGACCTCTGGGAGCGCAGGGAGCTCTCCGGCCTGAGCGGCGATGGCCGGCTCAGGGTGCCCGGTCACGACGTTCGCTTGCTTCGGCTCCATTAGGGCGTACGCTGTAATCGTGTCTCGGGTCATCCACCACCGCATCCATGGGCTTCCAACCGATCGTCTTGAGCGCCTCCATCAGCAGTTCGAGGATCTGGCTGGCGGCCGGACCTGGCGTGGCGATGCCCCGTGGGTGGCGAGCGACCGGTCGCGAGACCTCTTCGCGATGGAGTTCTTGCGTCACGTCCGAGAGGCGGAGGGGGGCTCGGTATCGGCCGCCGGCTTCATCCGGACGGGCGGCGACGAGACCGATGCGCTGGTGCTGGCCCTGTTCTTGCGGGACCTCAGCGCTGAGTACGGCGTCCGCGTCGTCTGGCGCGACGAGGACAACCCGTTGGCCAAGCTCCGGTACCTGGAGTTCCGTCACGGGCAGTTGCCCTCCGGGAACTCTCTCGAGGAGATGCTGGCTCGCCAGGCCGTGATCAAGAAGGTGGACGGTCAGGCGATTGCCTTCTACCCTCCCGCCCATCGCCTCAACCGGCACATCGCCGCTCGTCCGGCGCAGTGGGGGTACGCGCTGTGCGGGCTTCGTGCCTACGCTCCCACCTTGCTTGAGGCGGAGAGCGAGGCGCTGAAGATCCTGCGGGCGATGAGGCATCTTGGCCGCTGATCGCCTCATGCCCCTCGATCAGCCCGACCCCGCCCGCCCGTGCTCGGGCTGGCGGGGGACGTGGTGAGGCGAGCCTCGAGGGCCTCCCGACCGAGAGCATGAGAGCGGTCGTGCAACGGGTCCGGCAGGCCTCCGTCAGGTGGCGGGACGAGGATGGCCACGACCGGTGCCGCCGCATCGGCCGTGGCCTGGCCGTGCTGGTGGGCGTCGGTCCCACGGACGAGCCGGTCGATGCTGAACGGCTCGCGGACAAGATCCTCCGGCTCCGCATCTTCCCGGACGGTGCCGGTCGGTTCAACCTCAGCCTAGAGGAGGTGAGCGGCGAGGCGTTGGTCGTCTCCCAGTTCACCCTCTACGCCGATGTTCGCCGGGGTCGTCGCCCTAGCTTCACAGGGGCGGCTGCTCCGGCCCGGGCGGAGGAGCTCTGCGAGCGCTTCGCCAGCCGCTTGGCGGCGGGAGGAATTCCCACGCAAACCGGCAGCTTCGGCGCCCGTATGCTGGTCAGCCTGGAGAACGAGGGGCCGGTCACCCTGGTCCTCAGCACCGATCCCTGGGAGACCCGCATCCATGGCTGAGGGACGCCCCGCTGGCGGGGCACCGGGTGTAGAGGCTGGGGCTGATGACCTTCGACGACACGCAGCGGAGATCGAGGCCGCCCGTGCCCGCATCCGTCCCTACATCCGACGGACGCCGCTCCTGACCACCGACCTCGACGATGCCCTGCGGCTCAAGCCGGAGTGCTTCCAGCGCACCGGCTCCTTCAAGGTCCGCGGTGCCTTCAACGCCATCCTCCAGCTTCGACAGCGACGTCCCGATCTGCCGGGTGTGATCGCGGTCAGCTCCGGCAACCACGCGCAGGCGGTGGCGCTCGCTGCCCGGACGGTTGGCGTTCCGGCGGTGCTCGTGATCTCGTTCGATGCCAATCCCACCAAGGTGGCCGCCACCAGAGCGCTGGGCGCGGAGGTGATCCAGGAGGGGGTCACCTTCGAGAACCGAGAGGAACGGTGCCGGCAGGTGATGATCGAGCGGGGTCTTGAGCTCGTCCATCCCTTCGACGACTGGGACATCATCCACGGTCAGGCGACCGCTGCCGACGAGATGCTGGAGGACGAGCCCTCGATCGGGACGATCGTGGTGCCGGTCGGAGGCGGGGGGTTGCTGAGCGGGACGGCGCTGGCGGCCAAGGCACGGGATCGGGGCATCCGGGTGATCGGGGTGGAGCCGGAGGTGGCGGACGACGCCCGCCGGACGCTGGAGACGGGACGTGTCCAGCGGCTGGAGCGAGCGCCCGACACCTTGGCCGACGGGGCGCGGCCGGTGGCGGTGGGCCGACGTACCTTCGAGGTGGCCGTGCAACGGGGGCTGGTCGACGCCATCGTCACGGTGAGCGAGGAGGAGATCGTGGCCGGTCTCAGGACCGGCTGGTTGCGGTGCAAGCTGGCCCTGGAGCCGACCGGGGCGCTGCCGCTCGCGGCTTACCTCGCTGGGCGTGTGGACGGCCGTGGCCGACCGGTGGGCTTGGTGCTCTCGGGCGGCAACGCTGACCTCGGCCTGGTGGCTAGACTCCTGCACGACTGATGATCCCAGTCAAGGAGATCATGACTACTGCCGTCATCAGCTTCCGACGGGACACGCCGGTCGAGGAGGTCGCGGAGCAGCTGACCCGTCACCGCATCAGCGGCGCGCCGGTGCTGACCGAGGATGGCTTCGTGGTCGGGATCGTCTCTGAGTCCGACGTCTTCGGCAAGCGAGGCATGGTGGCCGAGGACATCATGTCCTCGGACGTGGTCTCCATCAGCGAGGACACGGGGATCGAGCAAGCGGCCCGCCTGCTCCTGGATCGGGGGATCCGGCGGCTGCCGGTGGTGAAGAGGGGACGTCTTGTCGGCCTGGTCAGCCGTTCCGACGTGCTGGAGTTCTTCGCTACCCGGGTGTGGACGTGTGTGGCTTGCGGCCACGGTCAGCACGGGCTGGAGGCCCCTGCCCGTTGTCCGGTCTGCTCCGGCGAGCAGTTTCGTCTGGAGCGGGCGCATCCACGCCAGTGACGTCCGTGGAGGGCGAGGTGACGATTGGGCTAAGCGCCAAGGCCTCGAGGTTCACGGAGTCGGTCATCCGAGAGATGACGCGCGTGAACCTCGCCCTCCACGGCCCCGAGCGGGCCATCAACTTTGCCCAGGGCTTCCCTGACTTTGAGCCTCCGGCGGAGATTGTGGAGGCGGCCCAGGCGGCGCTGGCCCGGGGCGGGGAGTACCACCAGTACGCCACCACCTGGGGGGCGAGGGTGCTGCGTGAGGCCATCGCCGAGAAGAAGGCGGCAGAGTGGGGGCGGCCAGTCGACCCCGAGCGCGAGGTGACGGTCGCCTGTGGGGCGACCGAGTCGATGATGGCGGCCATGCTCGCTCTCGTCGATCCTGGGGACGAGGTGGTCGTGTTCGAGCCCTTCTACGAGAACTACGGTCCCGACTGCGTGCTGACCGGCGCCGAGACCCGGTACGTGTCCCTGCGGCCACCGGACTGGAGCTTCGATCCCGATGAGCTTCGTCAAGCCTTCACCCCTCGGACCCGGGCGATCGTGGTCAACACGCCGCACAACCCGACCGGGAAGGTGTTCTCGCGTGAGGAGCTAGGGCTGATCGCTGAGCTCTGCCAGGAGCACGACGCTGTGGCCATCACCGACGAGATCTACGAGCACCTGGTCTACGAGGGGGTGCATGTTGCCATGGCCACACTCCCTGGCATGGCCGAGCGCACCATCACCATCAGCGGTGCCAGCAAGACCTATTCGGTCACCGGCTGGCGGGTGGGCTGGTTGATAGCACCTCCGGAGCTAACCGATGGCATCCGCAAGGTCCATGATTTCCTGACCGTCGGCGCTGCCCATCCTCTGCAGGTGGCGGTGGCCGCCGCCTTGCGCTTCCCTCCCTCTTTCTACGACGCTCTCCTCGAGGAGTACCGAGAGCGGAGGACGCTCCTCCTCGATGGGTTGCGGGAATGCGGCTTCCAGGTCCATCCCCCGGCTGGCGCCTATTACGTGATGGCCGGCATCGAGGAGGTGAGCGACCTCGACGACGTTGCCTTCTGCAGGCTCCTGATCGAGCGAGCGGCGGTTGCCACGGTTCCGGGCTCCAGTTTCTACGCCACCCCTGGGATGGGCCGCCGCCAGGTCCGCTTCAGCTTCCCCAAACGGCGCGAGACGATCGAGCGCGGCCTGGAGGCGCTTCGCGCGGCCCTGGTCGGCTAGAGATGCCGGGGCCGAGCCCCGCGCTCGTCCCGGCCGAGGGCCGGTCGGAGGGGGTGCCCGGCCCAGCCCGGGGAGGCCGAGTTCGGCCCACGTGGCCCACCCCCTCTACCAGGTAACGCCCGGGTCGGTCTGCCCACCCTGTCGCCGGGTCCGCTTCAAGGTGCTCCATGAACTCCGGGCCGATCCCGGGGCCCGCCCCGGAGGGGAGTTCGCGTCCAACGTCAGCTCGCGCCTGGGGGCTGGGGGAGGCGCGGCTCAGGCGCTCTGGGCGTGGCGGAGCGTGCGCGGAAGCGGGCGTGCGGTGCCAAGATGAGAGGGGTGAGGGGTAAACAGGAGGCATGGGCCATCGACCCCGAGGTGCGGATCGGACATGTGCACCTGAAGGTGGCGGACCTGGAGCGCTCCCTCGCCTTCTACTGCGACCTGCTCGGGTTCCAGCTCGTCGCCCGATGGCGTGACGAGGCCGCCTTCATCAGCGCCGGCGGTTACCACCACCACATCGGTCTCAACACCTGGGAGAGCAAGGGGGGATCGGCACCCCCGCCGGGCACCACCGGCCTCTATCATCATGCGATCCTCTACCCGAGTCGTCCGGCCCTGGCCCGCGCGGTGAGACGTCTGCTGGAGGCGGGGTGGCCCCTCACTGGCGCCGCCGACCACGGCGTCAGCGAGGCGGTCTACCTCGATGATCCGGACGGCAACGGCGTGGAGCTGTATCACGACCGCCCACGTGAGCAATGGCCTCGTTCGCCCGCTGGCGAGGTGGTGATGTACACCCGTCCGCTCGACCTGGCAGGGCTCCTGGCCGAGGCCGACCGGCCCTGAGGCCGGGCTCACCCCCGGGGGCGGCCTCGGCCTCCCGGGAGGGTGAGGAGCGCTGCCAGGATCCCCACCGTGCAGATGCCGGCTGCGGCGCGGAAGATCTCTCGGTACTCCTGGAGCAGCGCTACCCGGGTGCAGGCCTCGAAGGCCCGTAGCCGGGTCGATAGGTTGCCTTCCGGCGGGAGGGTGCAGGGATGCTGGCCGAGGAGGTGCTGGAACGCTGCCAGCCCGAAGGCGGTGAGGGAAGCCAGCGCCAGCACCATCCCTGCCGTGCGCGCGAGCACCACCAGGCTGCTGGCGAGGCCATGCTCCTCCCTCTGGGCCATATCGAGGACGGCGATCGTGAGCGGTGCGATCAGGAGCCCGAACCCCACGCCGCAGGCGAGGAGTTGCGCCGAGGCCGGGGAGACCGGAGCGATGGGCTGCCGCACGACCCAGGACGCCATCAGAAAGAAGGCCACAGCGGACAAGGCCAGGCCAGCCCCTACCGTCCAGCGGCTACCCAAGCGCTCGGTCATCCACCCTCCCAGCACCGCCCCCACCGGCAGCCCCACCAAGAGACGCGAGAGGAGAAGGCCGGCGTCAAGGGTGCTCAATCCAAGCACCCCCCGCGCGAGCACCGGCACGTCCACCAGGGCGACCATCAACGCACCCCCGGCGAGGACGTTGATGGCAAGCCCGCCCCAGAAAGGACGCGCACGCAGCAACCGGACCGGGATCAGTGGGGAGAGCCGTCGTGCCTGGTGCCAGGCGAAGGCGAGCAACGTGGCCAGGGCGGCCAGCCCCAGGGGAAGGGCGGCACGGTTGAAGAGACGCGCCCCAGAGGTATCGGGGTAGAGGGCCAGCACAGCCAGGCCTAGGCCGCCGCCGAGCAGGGTCGCCCCTAACCAGTCGATCCCAGGCCGCCCCCAGGCCTGGCTCGTCGGCGTCCGGCCCGTCGTTGCGCTGGATGGCACGGTCGACCGCTGGCTGAGCCAGAGCCCGGCGATGGCTAGGCCGCCCAGGGGCAGGTTGAGCCAGAACACCCCACGCCATCCGCCTGGCCCGGCCGCCAGCGCTGCCCCGTACAACGGGCCAGCTGCGCTGCCCGCTTCCTGGAGCGCGGAGATCATCCCTACCAACGGGCCACGAGAGCCCGGGGAGGAGAGGTCGGCGGCCAAGGCCAGGGTCAGCGGGACCAATGCCCCACCTCCCAAGCCTTGGAGGACGCGGCCCGCGACCAGCCAGGCGAGCGAGCCGGAGAGCGCGGTCACGGTCGAGCCGAGGATGAAGGCGATCATCGCTGCCGCGTAGGCAGGCAGCCGCCCGCGGGCGTCGGAGTAGGTGCCCAGGAGTGGCATGGCGACCACGTAGCCGACGAGAAACCCGGTCAGGATCGGGGTGGCTGCCTGTGGCTGGTCCACCGATACCCCGGTGGCGGTCATCATCTGGGGGAGCAGCGTGACCACCGCGTAGGCGTCCATCGCTGCCAGGATGAGGCCACCGGCAGCCGGCCAGAGCGCACCTCGGTTGGGGGGCCGGGCCATGGTCGCCGATCTCCGGGCCGAGAGCGCCGACCGCACCGGTCAGACCGGTGGGCTAATCGCCACTGGCTGGTTGAAGCCGTGGAGGTCCGCCTGCAGGCGCTGGCTCCCACCCCGTCCCAGGAGCGGCCCGGAGAGGGCTACGCGGCGCGGGAGATGGTCGCTCCTGGCCACCCACAGGGTGACCCTCACCTCGCCGGTCGCTGTTCTCCCCCCCAGCAGGCTGCCGAGCTGGGCCGCCGTATAGCTGGCGCTCACCTGGTCGCAGTCCTGATTGTCCAGATGGGCGAGGCCGAGGTAGCGGGGGTGAGCGCCTTGGGCCAGGATGGCCGGTAGCCCCGTCTGAGGATCGAAGGCCCGAGAGAGGTCAGGGACTTGGGAGGTCTCGGAGGGGGGCAGCTCGGTGAAGGTCGAGAAGGGGAGACGAAGGTAGACGTGCCCGTCGAGGGTGATCACCCTCAGATCGACGAGGAAGTCGCCTTGCCGGACCTTGAAGGTGGTGTCGCTGGCGTCGGGGAGCCGAATCCGGGAGGTGGCCGAAGTGAGGGTCAACCCCTGGAGCACGATGCCTGGCCCAAAGCTGATATCGGCGCTCAGCGTGTGCAGGCTGGCCAGCGCCCGCCCGGTCGCGCGCAGCACCTGGACGGGGCTCGGGGACGAGGAGGTCGTGGGGCCGGAGCAGGCGGCGAGGGCCAGGGCGACGAGCATCGCCACCAGGCAGCGGCCGGCCCACGTTCGGGAAGCGGTCACACCCAAGGCTGGCATCTCATCAACCATTTCAGGCACCGCCGACCTGCCGGATGTGACAACGGTGCTGAGCTACGGGCATCACGGGCCTGGGTCGACCAGGACCCCAGGGGTTCATCACCCCGGCTGGGCCAGGGCCGGTTTGGCCGCTCGCAGGGCCTCGGCGAGGAGAGCTGGCCGCTGTCGCTCTTCCCGGGGGCGATGGTCATGCCCGACGGCGTGGTGGTGGGTGATGGTGCCTCCAGGCGGAGCAGGACCTCCGAGGCGGCCTCCTTGATGGCGACCCACTGCGCCAGCTCGGATCCCGGCCGGGCCGGCGCCACCACCGTGTAGCACGGGCGGAGCCGTCGGGATCGACGTGGATGAGGCGACAGAAAGCCCAGCCCTTGACCACAGGCCTCCTCCATGGCCTGCCTGACGGCCTTCAGCACCCCAGCGTGGAACTCGGGGGGAGCGGTCCAGGTGACGGCGGTCTCGAAGGTCTCGTTGACCAACCCCAGCCGGACCAGGGCATCGTGGATGCAGGCGCTGCGGAAGAGTGCCTCTCGCCCACCGACCGGCCGCTCCCGATCGAGAGGTGGGCTGGGTTGGTTCGTCGGTCAGCTGCTCGGTCGTCATTGCGCCCCGTGCTCACGCCAGATCTCGATCGCTCGCTCGAGCCAGGGGCCGAGCGGGTGGTCAGCCGGCTCGAAGCTGACGATGAGGAGCGAGGGAACGCCATCACCGACGCCGGTGACCAACGCTTCGGTGGGATCGAGCAGGCGACAGTTGGCGGGCCGGAGGCCGGACTGGACGAGCTCGCGAGCGGCCTGGCGGCGTCGGCGAAGGTGATCGAGGCCCGGGGGCGAGGGCGATCCTGAAGTCGCATCCAGGCCCTGGTGAGGATGCTCGGGGTTCCCCTGGAGCCGATGAGCAGGCCGTTCGGGGACGCCCCGGCGCCGTCGCCAGGCGGTCCCCTGGTCTCCCAGTGGTCCCCTCGGGGGTAACGACAGCTGACGTGTCCACACACTACCATTCACTTCCGTCAACTCGAGGCAGTGGGCGCCCGAGCAAGGCATCCCTCCCGTGACCGCCTCCCGCTGCTTCTCGTCGGGCACGCTTCCCGTCCCGGCCCGGCGAGTCGGTCACCTGATCCTGGGGGACGCCCCGGCGTGACCGCTCGCGTGTCCGCTGCCGATCAACGCTCCGATCTGGACCGGCAGGTGGCGGGTGGTGCCGCTCGGGCGGCCCAGGAGGGGCTC
>Ga0209061_1001399_pt1 | contig 40418 bp, 33 predicted proteins | sample Coa_R1_10_FD_187157 | JGI IMG/M metagenome (GOLD analysis project Ga0209061, IMG submission 187157) | Surface soil microbial communities from Centralia Pennsylvania, which are recovering from an underground coalmine fire - Coalmine... | ecosystem: Environmental > Terrestrial > Soil >... | reverse complement strand
CGCCATCTGCCAGGATGGATTGGTGCTGCAGCAAGGTGCCGACCATAAAGCCGGGCTGCAAAAGCTAGCAACATATACCGGTGTTGCCATCCATAACGCGCGTGATCTTGACCGTGCCTTCTCACGTTGGATGGTCGGCCAATGGTAACGAGGAGAACCGACAATGAACCAACATACTGCATATAGTGAGCTGCCTTACTTTAGGCGGTTGAAAGGTTTTACGCTTATCGAGCTGCTGGTGGTTCTGGCAATTATCGGGCTATTGGCAGCGTTGCTCTTTCCGGTATTTTCCCGGGCGCGCGAGGCCGCTCGGGGCCTAAGCTGTCTTTCCAACGAAAAGCAGATCGGCACCGCGCTTCTGCTCTATCTACAGGATTATGACGAGACCTACCCGATGAGCCGCCTTCCAGACGCCACCCATCCCACAAGCGGGTGTATGGCGCCGTCCCCACTTTGGAACCCGTCCGATCAGCTTGAGGGCAGTTCGATCAACTGGAAACGGGAGATCGCTCCTTACATCAAAAATCTGCAGATTTTTGACTGTCCCTCGAACACCTACGCCTGGTACCAAGGCGGTTTCAACGGCACTATGGGTGGCGAATCGAACTGGGCCTACCCTCGTTCGCAGTGGCTCCCTGCCTCGTATGCCTACAATGGGGCTTTCTTTCACGAGGCTGTTCCGCCTTGTTGGTACGGCGAGCCGCGTGTGCGCCCCCGATACCTCGCCGAGATAAGCGCTCCGGCGCAGCTCCTCTGGGTGATCGAATCGCGCTATAACTATCCCGATCTTGGGAACTGGTTTCTCACCTTGACAGCCCCCGATGGTCGTGGCGGCCTGGGGGCCTTTCAGTCGCACAACGGGGCGATCAACTTTCTCTTTGCCGACGGGCACGCCAAGCGCCTAAAACTCGCCGCCACCTGCATGCAACATCTGTGGACGGACGTCTATCCTGACCCCGAAGACTCTTGCAAGGACGTGAGCCAGATTCCGCCAGAGTACCGTTGATTGAGAGGAAGGGCGCCCTTAAGCACAGCACCGTTGGGTTGTAAGGAGAGTTCCTTAGGTCTGAGCGTTCCCCTTATAGGCCGCCGCATAGGCGGCTTTGAGGCGAGATAGGGCTGGGGCGGCCAAAGTCGCCAGCTTTCCTTGAAAGTCGCACTCGATGGAGAGACGCCTGTTGTAGCCGCATTGGTAAAGAGTGCGGAATAGAGCCTCATAATCGTAGGAACCCGTCCCCGGCGCATACCGGTGCGTGTCGGCGGTATGTACGTGCAACAGAATGTCGGCAGCCGCGAGAATGGCATCGAGCGGTTCCGACTCGCACTCCATGTGAAACGTGTCGGCAAGAACACCCACCCCCGGCCGAGCGACCTCCCGCGCATACGCTGCACCCTCGGAAACGAGGTTAAGGACGTTGCACTCCCGCTTGTTGAGAGGCTCGATGGCCACCTTTACGCCGGTACGCTCCGAAGCGTCGGCACAGAGATGGAGGAAGTCCAATATCTGCTGTCGTGCGACCGCGCGGTCGAACCCATTGGGGATATGGCGCGCGCCCCCGCTCCCAAAGACGATGATCTCCGCCCCTAGTCGGGCGGCTCGTTCGAGCGCGGTGTTCACATAGCGGCGCAACCGCTCGAAATCCGCCTCCGGCCCCACAATTTTGCCCGAACGTACAAACGAGTTGAACGCCTCAACCGGCAGAGGCATCTGCTCGATCCGATGCCGGTGGGCTGACCATGTGCTATCGTCCGTTTCCGGCGCAAGATCGGCAGCAACGGAAAGCTCGATATAGTCGTAGCCCGCCTCCGCCAAAACCGGAGCGACATCCACCCCTGCACATACACCAAATCGCATGACTATTGTTCTCCTTCTAACTCCTCTAATCCTTGCTCACATAGCCGTACCTGCATGGTGATAACCGCGTATAGAGAGAGCCTAATACGATCACGCAGCATCTGCACGCGAACGGTGCCCTCCCTTTTGGAGGCGTGGAGGGCCACCAAACTTTTTGTGTTTCGCCTCTGTGCCCAAAACGGGGCCAAGAGGGCATGCGCATCCGCCGAGACGCACTCCTCCGTCTCGCTGCAGTGGGGCGCAAAAGCCCGGCAAACGTAGTCGTATCCGGTGGTTTCCGCACGCGCCGTAATCACAATGCGCTCGGCATCGAGGTCGCGCAAGAGACTAAAATCCGGCTGCAAGGCGCGCAACACCTCTTCCGAAGATAGAGCAACCAGGTAATCTCGGTTGTTCTTGCCCACAAAGATCGGCACCACACCAAGACCCACATGCAATGCAGGCGGGGCGGGAGCCGGTTCGGTTTTTCGGGCCGGCAGTTCCATCGCTAACCAGCCGTTTTCGACCTGCACCTCCAGCTCCTCATTCTCTGTGTGGAACACCGATTTCTGCCGAGCATCCGCGAACAGGTGGGCAGCGGCCAAAGCCCCGTGCGTGCAGAAGGGCATGAGGGTCTGAGGCGTAAAACAGCGAAGATGCCTGTTCGTTGCACCGGCCGGTTGATAGCAAAATGCCGTTATAGGACTATTTAGTTCGGTCGCCACCGTTTGCATCCAGGAAGTTAAGGGCGACTTTTCTAAAGGACACACTGCGACCCGATCCCCCTTGAAAGGGCGATCGGAAAAGAGGTTCACAAACGTTATCTCTTTTGACATTCTCTCCTCCATGTGCGGCTGAAGGCCGTGCTGTTGAATCGTCCTTGTGTTCTCTATTTGTGTAGAAAGTAGATGGCGAGGCCTAAAAACACAACGAGGGCCAAGCCGGCATAGAGCAAGGCGAAACGCTCGCTTCGGCTATAGCGAAAGGCACGCCAGTTGACGGCGATGACAACCACCGCGATGGGGACCAGTGCAGGCAGATCGGTTGAAAACAGAAAAACGAAGGCCAAATAGCCCGTAAGCACCACGAGCAAGGCGATGATGGTGGCCCGATAGGCGCGAAGGCTCATGCCAAGCCGCTGGAAACAGGCGAAAAAGAACGCCACAAAAAGGAAGTCGGCAAACCCAACGGCGAGTTGCATGGGGGCAGCCCCTCGGGCCGAGGTGGGAAGTTTTGCCGTGAGCGTGGCCATGGCCGTTTTTTGGAGAACGGCGTGCCCTTTCGGGGCGTGGGTGGCTTGGGTTACGACGCCACCGCCAAACACGGTGAAAACATCCACGAGAGCGAGCGCAACGGAGATGGGCAGCAGCATCTTGCGCTCGCGCACGAGGCGCGAAAGCCAGTGGCCCGCGCAGCAGGCGCACCAGATAAGCAGTAGCGTGCCGGCCCCTGGCACGAAACGGGCAAGCAGAAGGTTCGGAACAACAGCCCAAAAAACCCATTTGGGAAGAGGAATGAGGGTATTAAGGACACCGAGCAGGGGTAACGGGAGGAAGAGCGCGAAAGAGAGCACGGTGTTGATGAGAAGGGCTTTCGGCGAGGCCAAGGCACTGACAAGGCCGATAGCGAACAAGAGAGTCAACGGCAGAGCCAGTAGGGTTGAAAGCAGAATATAGAACTCCGTTGCGGGGAGGTAGGCGGCGAGCAGATAGAGGCCGATAAGCCCTAGGCCACTTAACAGAGCGAGCCGCATTCCCTTTTGGGGAGAGAGAGGTTGCGGCGGTTCTTCCTCTTGAGGCGACAATGCCGCCCGTTCGGTTGGAAGGGCGCCGTCGTCGGAAGGGAATTGGGTTGTGTCGGATGCCTTAGACAAGGAAAGCTCCAACAAGAGATTTCTTGCTCATCGCTTTCGCGCGCCTGAGCGATTGATGCTGTTGTCTCTGAGCTGGCGGGTAGGCTCGGTGGTTTTCAGAAACGTGACGCTCGATAGCTTTTTCTGTTCTAATTATAGAATGCTCCATCCTATGCGTCAAGTTTGACCTTGAACTCTTCTCAAAGCGCCTTCTTAAGCCCTCCAAAACGCCCAAAAGTATTTATAGTATATTACCCCATACCCTGGCAAATTTCGTTCCCCCTACGCCCTTTTCCAGCGTGGCAGTGGGGTGTTTGTGGTGGGTGTCTAAGCCCTCCCCCGTGCGCGAGCGTTAGCAGTCCCCACAATCGCGCCAGCAAGCCCGCAGAAGAGCAGCAGCGCAGTGGGGGTACCTTCCTGCCTCCACAGTGTGCGGTGGTGGACGGGAGCGCTCCATCGCGATAGGGCAGTGGTGGAAGTGCACGGTGGAGAGAATGCGTTTGCACTAGCACCACCTCGCCAGAAACCCTCGCAATCGCGTCAGAAGGACTTCCTAGACGCCTCCCATCGCGAGGGGTCTTGAGCGCTCTCTCCCCACCGTGAAGGGGGGGGTACAATCACGGGTGTGCCTTTAGCCTAGCCTGTCGCACCGCCATAGGGCTAGGCTTTTTCTTCCGCCTGCGCGCAAGAAAATGGAGTTGAAACATGCTGATCGGCTTCAACAAAATCAACAAAATTCGGGGGTGAGGGGCCTTCGGGGCTAATTTTGTTGATTTTGTTGATCGATTCTGGCCTATCTGTACCCCAAATCGCGGGGTTACCAGCATAGAACCTGCACCACTCCTAAAGGGGTAGAGGTCTACGGTGGAGCACTTGCGTTGGGGGAGGGAAGAGGATAATGGGGGAGAAGATAATGGGTGTAGGGGGGTTCCCCCCTTCGGGGACACAACAAAAGTGGCGATGGGTTCGGTGCTCTTACAGCGGCATTATCGCGAGGGGGAGTATAAGGGGGGTACGAATTAAACGAATTATACGAATTAAGTCCGGTTGCAGGGGTTTGGGGGGGGACTTAATTCGTTTAATTCGTATATTTCGTAGGGGGTGTAAGAGGGGGTCGGCGAGCAAGGAGGGGCTAGGACACAACAAAAAAGGAGGGGAAGAGAACTTCCTCTCCCCCCCCCTCTGCGTAAAGGGGTTACGAGGCTTTCTGCAATTCGCGAATGAGGTGAGAAGCCTCCTCCCTCGTCAAGCCCTCCACCTTCACGTTCGCGTTCGCACGACGCGCAAGGGTCTGGATTGCCTGGATTTGCGCTTCCGTCGCCGGGGCCTCCTCTTTCCTGGCAACGGGTGCGGGCACCCCCTCCTCGCTTTCCACTTCCTCCAGCGAAGCCACACCGATGTTGACGGCGTCGCGCAAAGCGCGTGCTTTTGCCCGTGTCTCCGCCATGCGGAGGAGACAATGCTTCACCACCCCGTTCACATTGGAGGGCGAAGCGTCGCCGTAACCGGTGAAGCTCCTCCCGTCGCTCATCGTGACGACAGCTTTCACAATAGCTTCGTACCCGTTCGCGTCAGAAGGCACCTGCACCAGCTCCGTCGTTATGCTTTGCAAACCCGTTCGGTGGGCGAGGTCAAGCAGTCCTGCATACGAGACAAACTGCTTCCCTTGACGCTCTACGAAGAATTCGCGCTTCACACCGCCGGTGGGAAGGGCTTCTTTCGGTGGGTTCTGCGGGGACGGAGAGGTACCGGAGGGGAAGTCTCTTGAGACTTGCGTCTCAAAGTAGAGGTGGACAGCGCGAAGGTGCTTGCAGGGCCGCTGTTTTCCGTGCACGAAAGCAGGGCAGTTGCACCTCTCCTTGTCTACAACGTATTCGTGCCCGTTCTCCAGGTTCTTCACGAGGTAGCCTACCTCGCGCTTCCAGGTCACATCGAAGCGTTCGTTGTTTACCATGATCACGTTAGCGGTCATCGGTCAAGCCTCCCCAAAGAAGAGAGGGAACCCTCTTCTTTGGGGGTTCCCTCTTCTTTGGGGAGGCTTGGGGAGAGATTACTTCGCGATGTTTTTGAAGTAGTTGCTTGCCAGTCGCTTCCCTAGCCCAGTGGGAGCGGGCGGCTTGGGGAGCTTAGGCGGCTTGGGGGCCGGTACGGTGATAACCGGGAGTTTCCCTACCCCGGGTAGGGGCTTGTTGGTGTTTTTCATCTTTTCTCCTTTCGCGCGAACAGGTTCTCTTTATTCTACTCCGCCCAGAGGGGGTTGATTTCCAAATCCCCCCGGCCTGCGTTTTTGCGCGCAATAGAGATCAAAGAGGGGCAAGGGAGGAGGGATGGGGGTACTCGCGAAGGCGCACACGGAATGGGGTTTTCCTCCTTTTTCCCGCTCCCCCTATCCGTTCTCCCCACAAGAGATTTCTTTGCCCCCCCCTTTTTACGGCAAAAAAAGTAACCGCTCTCCGTCGCGCGACACCGACGGGGGGGGCGTGTGCGCTTGCGCTGAGCCCCTCGTGTGCGGTGGGGGAAGGGCACGGAGGGGGAAGAGCACTAGCCCCGCCACGCCCTCATCCGTGCGCGCCACGGTGCCCTTCCTTCGCGTCAGGAGGTTCCTCCTCCAGCAAGCCCTAAGCTCTCAACGCCCCTGGCTAATCGCGTCACAAGGGCTTGGTGGTACTTCTCTAATGCCTCCAAGATTTCAAGCAGGCTATCGCTGATAAGAATGCGTTGCTGTTCTGCGAGGTGGCGCTGTTCGCTGCTCACCCGCCCACCACCGGGCGCTTTCAGCTCAATTGCGAACCAGGTGTTCGCAGGCCAGTCCGTGCGCGTAACGAACAGGTCTGGCGCGCCGGGGGTGTTGCCCGTCGCTCTGGGGGTGTTCGTCTTGCCACAGAACGCGCACCGGTTCTTCACACGAAAAGTGCCGATCTGCAAGACAAGGTAGCCTCGCTGCTGGAGCGCTTGCACGACGTAGCGTTGCAGTTCTCGCTCACTCACTGTCGGCGGTGTCAGTTTCAGCTGCTTTTGCATAACTTCTTCTCCACCAGGAAGCCTTCGGGCACCGGGGTGAAGGTGTAGCCGTGTCGGGCTACCAGCGTGCGCAGGGCAGGGAAGTGCCTATGCACGTCGTGTAGGGGCACGAGGAATTCCTCCAACTGATGCGGCTTCAGCAGGGTGCTGTCGCAGTCAGCTAGGTAGAAATCAAACGCGCTGGCCAACAGGGCAGCAAGCCCTTCTAGTTCCTGCGCGCTTAGTGGAAGCTTGCGCTTTTCGTAGACTATGGGCATACCGGTATCGTTCATTGCCACCTCGCCTTCCTCGAACAGCACCTCAATCGCACGAAGGGCGGTGTCGTAATCGCAACCGGTCTTCTCTCTCAGCCTTGCAAAGAGGGTAGAAAGTCGCATTTGCCCACCGGCTTCACGCAAGATACAGTAGGCGGTTATAGCCTCATGCACTTTGCCCACCTCCCTTCAGCGCAGCGATGGCAGTTTGCACTGCCGCAACCGGCACTCCCAACTGCTTTGCTAAGAAGTGAGGGTCATCCCAGAGCACTTTGCTGTTTCTCAGAAGGTCAATGTCGGTTGCGCTTAGCGTAGGCCGTGCTACCAAGCAGTCTTTTTCTTCTGCGATGGTGTACTCAGGCGAGATGCGCTTTCTGAACTCTTGGAGATAATACGCGACTTGTGCGTACCCAGGTGTATTTGGGGTTATGCGCAGCTCTCCTCTCTCCACGATGGTTTTTTTGAGCACGCAGGCCAAATGGTCTAGCTTTGCAGCTTCTTCTGGCGTCAACACCGAGGGGGGGGAGGGTGGAGGGTCATCGTCATCCTGCGGGTCCGCCTCTGCAGTCGCGCTGTTTGTTTCATACTGCTTAACTATTTCTCCTGCAGTCGCGCTGTCAGCTGTTTTTACTTCTGTCGTTTCTTCTTGGTTGTCTACTTCTGCAAGTTGGGGTTCAAAATCAGAAGAATCTTGTGACAACCGTGACAACCGCTTGTCTAAGTGCCCCAAATTCTCACGGTTGTCACGGTTGTCACACGTTTTCAGTGTTTCTGCGTTGTGCACTGCAGGGTTCACGACGCATAGCGTTGATGGCGTTCCACCACCAGGAGGTATGCGCTGCTCGGTCTTTATCCAGCCTTTTTGCTTAAGAAAGTTTAATACCGCTTCACCTTCTTCGGCGGTGCAGTGACACCAGCGCTCAACGTCGCGGAGGGTAAACTCCGCGAGGCGCTCAGAAGTTACACGCGACGCAACTTTCGCTGCGTTGTCATAAACCTCGTCCACGCCCGACTGGGCCAACGCGAAGAGGGCATGGGATTTCAGATAATAACCCAACGCTATCGCGCGTTCGAGTGTAGAGAGAGATATCGTGTTGCTCTCTTCCCGCTCGGCGAGATGAAAGAGAGCAGCTAAACGCACAACCAACGCAACCCAACGGTTGCCCCATTCTGGCGCGCGCTGAAAGTCCCCTCCTTCGCGAAAAAGCGGCTCGCTCTCGTCATCGTGAAACGTTACAAGGCGACGGAAGGCGCCAGGCTCGAACGTCAGACGCTGGGGCTTTCCTGACCTGAAGTTCTGGATGCGTTTGTTCAGGAGCTCAAACAGCAATTCTCTCCAGCGCGCGAGAATTTGTTCGTTTACCTCTTCACGCAGCAGCTCCCTCGCGCCGGCCATCGAAGAGCACCAGAAGAAGGCGAACCGCGCAGGCAGGCCCCGAAGCGTTAGGTTTTTGTTGTCCATCAGGGCGCGCAAAACCACAGGCTGCACCGCCAGGCCAATGGAGAGAAGCGCACGCTCAATGAAAACATCCCCCCGGCCAATGCGGATGGTCTCGACGGTACCACCATCGTAGCCATTTAGCAGAACGCCAAGTGTGTTCGTGACGATAGTATTCTGGGCATTGTATTTGCCCGCCGCTATAACGCCGAGCACGTCAGGCTCATCACTTAATATAGCTGCAAGCCCGTTCTGCTCGGCGAGGTGCCTCTCCAGCGCCTCGGAAGTTGCGTTAGATACTATAAGCTTAAACGGGTACCTCTTCACTGGTGGCGCTTGGTGCAGCTCTCTCAGCTTCTGCATCAGCTCTTGCTCTTGCCTTGGGTCTTGAGACTTGACAATCGCCCCTTTGAGTGCATTCCGTTTCTGCTCGTAAAGGTCATAAGCATCATTTGCGGCTGCGACTTCTGCGGCTTCTTTTTTTTGATAAACTCTTTCCCACTCGCGCAGAGGCTCTGTGATTTTTCTAAACGCTTCGCTTTTTCGCTCGCCTGAGCGTGCTATGACGAGGGAATACAAATTACATTCAACGATGAAGTCACGCTTCACTTCTACTTGCCACCCGCCCATGGTAGAGGATGCGAGCGTTGAGAGCGCAAAGCCGACGGGCATCTCTAACGGCACCTGGACAGCTCGCGCTATCTCTTCGGCAAGCTCATGAACGAGCGGAGGGAGAACATCAACCGGGCAAGAAGGCAGTGCTTCTTCCAGCGCGAAGGGGACAGGGTAATGCCACTCTTCGCTGTCTCGCGTTGCCGCGGCGCGCTCAAGCGCATTGGTGAGCATCTCTACCACCTCTTGGGGTATAGGCTTTCTCTCTTTCAAGCGCTCAATCGGTGTGATAGTGCGATAAAATTTTTTCTTGTCTGCGTGGTAGGAAGGCGCTACAACGCAAGTTTCACTCTCTTTGCTGAGTATCTCAAAGCCGCCCAGGGCGAGGGTGGCCTTCCTGTCGAGAAGGGTGGAATGCAGCTGCGAGTACGCGAAAAAGAGGTGAAAGCCCTTCCCGCTGCGCTCTATGTGGGCCCCCGCTCGCGCGCACTGGCGCAAAAAACTCTTCAATGAAAGGCCGGTTGGACGCAAAACGCGCTCAAAAAACAGCCCGGGGTTGTCTATATCAATCGCGATTAGGTTCCAATGCTCCCCGCAGACCAAAGCCAAGTTGCAGGGCTTTTTGATTTCATCCCTGAGCTTTGAGGCCGAATAGCGTTCACGCTGATATTGTTTCCAGCACCCCTTGGGGTTCTTAGCACCGAAGGTGCATGGCAATGAATTGAGTTTAGCTTGCCAGTACACGCGCGCGTGCGCGCGCATGCGATTTGCGTCATATCGCGCTAGCTCTTCCGTGGTGATAGATTTTTCTTCATCATCGCGCCGGGCCTGAGGGGCTTTCTCCGCGACATCAAGACGCGAATGCTTGATGTTGCTTTCTATCGGCAACAGTACGCCCGTGCGCTTAAATTCGCGCACGATGTCCCCGAAGTTGCAGTTGCGAAAGCACTTAACGAGTAGCTGCCCCCCTTCTAGGGTTAAAGACAAAGAGGGGTTCGCGTCGCCATTTGTGTGCGCCCAAGAGCAGGGGCAGCTGCAAATGTACCCATTGCGGGTTGGTTTTGCATTCTGCAGGCGGGTTGTGTCAAAATACATCCTATCTGCGCCCAGTTTGACGGGGTGCATGAAGTTTCTCCTTTCTTTTTTGAAATTGAGGGGAGGGAGCTCCCTCCCCTCTGTGCATGAAGAGCGCGAAAAGGTTGTGCCGACCTTCCTCATGGGTTAGCGCTCTTCATTTTCTTTTTCACTTAGTAAGAGGGTAAGCTCATTGGTGTTGTAGATCGCTGCTAGTTTTTGCAGCAAAAGCCCGCCCGGGATTGCATGCCCGTTTTCTATCAAACAAAGATAATTTTTTGTAATTCTGCACCGCTTTGCCACCTCTTCGCGAGTGAGGCCTGCTGCTTCGCGCGCTTGTTTAAATCGCCGGGTCGTTGTCATTTTTTTTCTCGCATGAGGAGTTGAGCCAACTCAGCCAGTTCCGCTTCGTTTTTGGTGTTGAGAGCTTGCTCGCATAGCAACTTCAGCAGATTTTTAAAATCCAGCTCAACTTCTATTTTCTCCCCCACCCGCCGTGTCGGGAGGCCGAGCTTGTTCTTTCGCCACCGGGCGTAGAGGGTGGGGTATGAGATACCAATCTCTCGCGCGTATTCGCGCAGGCTAATCCACATTTGCTTTTTTTTCTCCTTTTTGAAGGTGTCGTTCAAAACCAAAATACGTCAGTTTTAAACAAACAGGTCCTGGTTCAAATAAAAAAATCTCTATCAATCACACCGAAAGGGGGTTCCCGGGGGCAAAAGGAGACACAGGCGTCAGGTCGTGTAGGGGGGGTTAGAACGTCAACAAAAAAGCCCTCCAGCAGGGAACTGGAGGGCTTAACACCTAAGGCCTTACTTCTTCTTGCCCAAGTTGGCGAGGGGGCTTGCGACTTCATGCTCGCGCGCCATATCGGCCCCGGCCAACTGGACATACCGGTTCGTCATGGCCAGGCTTGTGTGTCCTAGTATCTTCATCAAGGGCAGCTGCCGTCCCCCGTTCCTAAGAAACAGGATCGCGAAGGTGTGGCGCATCGTGTGGGGGGATACGCGCTTGCCTGTAATCTTCGCTTTAGCGCCTAGCACGTCGAACAGTTTCTCCGCGGTGATAACCGCCATGCGCGCCCCCCGCTCGCTCACGAAGAGCGGGTCGCTATCGCTCACGCGCTCGCGCGTCTTGATGTAGCTCACCAGCGCCCTAAAGCAGCGTGGAGAAATGGGCACTACGCGCCCTTTGTTGCCCTTCCCGTGCCGTATGAACACCTCTTTGGAACGAATGTCCACGTCCTCTACGTTCAGGCTTAGGGCTTCCCGAATGCGCATTCCGGTATCCAGCAGGAGGCACAGCAGGGCCACGTTGCGCTCAGGGTTGCGAGTTTCCTTGGCCGCGTCAAGCAGTCTCAGGACTTCCTCTTCGGTGAAGGGGGCTATCTCATCTTGCCTCACGATGGGTCGAGGAATGCTCTGGAGGATGTCTACGTCCAGCTCCCCTTCATTAAGCAGGTAGCTCATGAAGCTACGGAAGGCGGTGTAGCGCGTGCTCACGGTACCGGGTTTTAGACCGAGACGCTGTTGGTGCGCGAAGAAGGCCTTCAGCGTATCCGCGCTCATGCGGTCTACGCCCTTCTCTTTCGCGAACTGCAGGAAGGCTTTGAAGCTCTGCCTATAGCCGGTGAGGGTGTGGGCACTCACACCGCTTATCTCCTTGGCGTACAGGAAGCTCTCTATATTGGCTTCCAGCAGCTCGATGGAGAGGGCCTCTTTGAGCGAGAGGTCCAGTTTCTTGGCCAAAGAGGCCAAAGTATTTTTCCTGTTTGAATTCATTTTTCCTCCTAACGGGGAGGAAGGCCGGCACAATGAGATTATATCATAATGATAGAATTCTGGTCAAGCTAGATACACTCCTCCATCAAAAACGTCAAGTCTCTTGCGGCAATGGTCTCTACCTCTTTTCCCTGCATCCACTAGGATAAGAAAGATTGAGGTATAATATAACGTGAGGCCGATGTTTTTCGGTTTGAGGAGCGCTCTGATCGCATAGACCGCCTCCTTTGATTTTTGATGGTTCGTGCCGTTGCCGACAGTATAGATTCCTCAGCGCCGAGGCATCTAGAAACGCAAATCCATTTACCCGCCTACGCCCCTCCCTTCCCTTTGTGTCCACCACCCCCTATAGTCTACAGAATAGGCAAAGGAGCGCCTTTATGGGCGGAGGGCGTTGGGCATCTACTGTTTCTGCACCCACTCTCAACCTAGTTTAGGCCTGAAGGCCTCATTATCCTTTTAGAAGGAGCGACCTATGAGCGAAAGCAAACTACGTATTGTGATAGCCGACGATGAGCCCATCATTCGGCTCGATCTCAAAAAAATGCTGGAAGATAGCGGCTATGAGGTGGTAGGTGAGGCGGGCGACGGTGTGCGCGCCCTGGAACTCGTCCGCAACCTCAAGCCGGATGTGGTGATTCTCGACATCAAGATGCCAGAAATGGACGGCATAGATGCTGCGCGGATAATTACGGAGGAGAAGATAGCGCCGGTGCTTCTGCTAACGGCCTACAGCCAAATTGACCTTGTAAATCGTGCGAAAGATGCCGGGGTCTACTCCTACCTGGTCAAACCGTTTAAACAGGCCGATCTCATGCCGCAGATCGAGGTGGCCGTGGCCCGCTGGGAGGCCTACCAGAAGATCGAGGAGCAGGCGGCAAGCTTGGAGGAGAAGCTGGAGACGCGCAAGGTGGTAGATCGCGCCAAAGGCATTCTCATGGATCAGTATGGTTTGAAGGAGCAGGAGGCCTTTCGACGCATCCAGGTGCAGAGCATGAACACGCGCAAGTCCATGCGCGAGATCGCCGAGGCCATTATCATTGCCCACAACATTTAGCGCGATGAACCTCTGCCACCATCGCTGCGTATCGAAAAAATAGGGAGGGCCCTGATGCGCGAAAGAGCCTATCGGCTGCGTACGCCCCGCTCGCGCCGGCTGTTTGCCGCGCTGCGACGCAGCGACGACCCGGATGTAACCCTCTTGCAGGAGGAGTTAGACCGCCGGGACCGTCAACTGCGCGAAGCGCACCTGCTTATCGAACAGTTGCGTGCGGAGCTAGAAGAGAAAAAAGAGGAGGCCGACGCCCTGCGACGGGTAGGGGAGGCAACCGGTTCCGCTTTCGACCTTGAGGAGATGCTTAAGGTCACGGCCGATATCGCCACCCGCATCACCGGAACCGATTCGTGCCAGGTCTACCTGTTCGATCCAGATCGGCAGGAGTTGGTGTTGCGGGCGGCCGACGAAAGCCTGCGCGATTTAGTGGGGAAGATACGCCTCAAAATGGGCGAAGGCATCACCGGTTGGGTCGCCCGTGAGCGCAAACCCGTGCTCGTGAGTAAAGATGCCTACAAAGACCATCGCTTTAAGCTTTTCCCCGAAATGCACGAAGGCGAGTTTCAATCTATGCTTTCGGTGCCTCTTGTCACTCGTGGCGAGATATTGGGCGTTATCAACGTGCGCACGCGCCGCCCACGAGAGTACACACGCAACCAGGTGCGCCTCCTTTCGGGCATCGCAAACCAGGTGGCCGGGGCTATCGAGAGGTCGCGCCGATTTCGGCAACTGGAACGCCATGCCGTTCAACTGCATTCGCTTTCCGAAGTCAGCCAGGCAATAACCTCTAACGTCTACCTCGAAGAGCTACTTCATCTCTTCGTGAATATGGTAGCCCGCACCATGGGCTACAAAATCTGCACGGTGATGCTCCTAGATACCGCTCGTAACGAACTGGTGATCAAGGCGACGCAGGCGGAGAACCAGGAGTATATCGGCAAACCAAACCTGAAGGTGGGCGAGAGCATTGCCGGGAAGGCCGTGGCCGAAAAACGCATTCTTACCGTGCTGAATGTACAACAAAGCCCCGACTATGCCTCGCCGGAGATCGCGCAAAAGGCGGGTGTTGTCTCCTTGGCCAGCGTGCCGATGATGCTGCAGGGCAACGTTATCGGCGTCCTCAACTGCTATACGGCCAAAGAGCACGTCTTTACCAAAGAGGAGTTGGCCATTCTTCAGGCGCTGGCCACACAGGCAGCCCTCGCGGTGGAACATGCCAAGCTGCTTGTGCGCTCCGCCGTCATCCAAGAGATGCACCATCGCGTGAAAAACAACCTGCAACAGATCGCCAGCCTCGTTCGCCTGGAAATGCGCTACTCCAAATACACCACCGTGGAGGACGCTCTCAACGACACGCTCTCTCGCATCCTCGCCATCTCCAGTGTGCATGAACTGCTCTCTCGCGATCTCGATACGGTGAGCATCAAAAAGGTGGCCGAGTCCATCCTAAATGCCACCAAACAGAGTGTGGTGCCGCCGGGCAAGATCATCCACTCTCAGGTAGAAGGCGACGATTTTCTGCTGCCTTTGAACAAGGCCACCTCCATGGCCCTTGTGCTTAATGAGCTTGTTCAAAATGCGGTGGAGCACGGCTTCAAGAACATCCACGAGGGGCGCATCGAGATTTTGCTGCAGGAACAGCCCGACTGCCTGCTGCTGCGTGTTACGAACGATGGCGAGCCGCTGCCGCCGGGCTTCAGCATTCGGGCAGAGGACAGCCTTGGTCTTTCCATTGTAGAGACATTGGTAAGGGGCGACCTCAACGGCACCTTCAGTCTTGAGAACGCCCCCGATGGGCAAGGGATTATTGCCACCGTGCGCGTGCCTCGCTAGTTGGGTTGCGCAACAGAAAAGATGCAAAGTGGGGCTATCGAACTTCCGAAAATGATAATGTCCTTTTTTGCGTAGGGATAGGTAAGGACATATGCCACTCAACAGCATTGCCCTTGTCAGGAGAGAGGGAAACGTCTATGGACCGTGCAGAGCGTGCCGAACTGGAAAAGTGGATAGATATCATTACCCAGAAAGCGGCGGAGCTTGGGCTAGATTTCTATCCGGTGCATTTTGAGGTAGTGCCCGATCACGTTATCTATGAGCTTGGAAGCTATGGGCTGCCGGCTCGTTTTTCGCACTGGACTTTTGGCCGCGACTACCATATTCAAAAAACCATGTACGAGTATGGCATGGCCAAAATCTACGAGATCGTCTTCAACACCGATCCTTGCCAGGCCTTTTTATTAGAGAGCAACTCCATGCTTGCCCATAAGTTTGTTGTAGCCCACGTGCTCGGCCACAACGACTTTTTTAAGAACAACGTCTACTTTGAACAGACCGATCGCAAGATGATCGAGAAGGTGCGCTTGCACTCAAACCGCATACGTCGCTATGAAGAGGAGTACGGCCCGCTGGTGGTGGAGGAGTTTCTGGATGCGGTGCTCTCCATTGAGTATCACTTCGACATCCATGCAACGGCGCCTTTCCGTCGCAAAAGTCTAGATGAGTATGAACAGGAGCGACGGCACCCTGCGCGGCATGCCACCGAGTTCGACGATCTGTGGGTTATCGGTGAAGAGCGATCACTTCAGCCCGCGCCTGCCCCTTCCCGGCGTATTCCTCCCGAACCCGATTACGATTTGCTCGGCTTCCTTCGCGACTATGCGCCGGAACTTGAGCGGTGGCAGCGCGATATTTTGAGCATGATCCGTGAAGAGATGCTCTACTTTGTTCCCCAAATGCGCACCAAGATCATGAACGAGGGATGGGCTTCTTACTGGCATGAACGAATCCTTTCCGAGATCGATCTCACCCCAGAAGAGCATTTTGAGTTTCGCCGCATGCACTCCGCGGTGCTGTCTCCCGGTTCGCGCATGTCGCTGAATCCGTACTACGTGGGCTATACTATTTTTAAGGACATCGAGCGACGCTGGAACGGCGAGCCAGACCCCGACTATCCGGAGACGGATTGGCGAGACGAATCCCTGCCACGCCCCCAAGGCGAAGGCCTCAAGAAGATATTCGAGGTGCGCCAGCTCGAATGCGACACCTCTTTCCTGCGGAAATATCTCACCGAGGGGCTTGTCAAACGCCTAGACCTCTACACCTATAAACAGGAGGAGATCAACGGGGAACTCGTGTGGGTGGTTCAGGAAACGGACTGGCGCAAGGTTCGCGATACTCTGTTGGACAGTATGACCAATTTTGGCATTCCCGTGATCACCGTGGAGGATGGAGACTACCAGCGGCGTGGCGAACTGCTTCTGAAACACCACTATGACGGCAAACCGCTCGATAAAGACTACGCGCGCCGAACGCTCCGCTACATTTACCAGATTTGGAAGCGCCCGGTACATATTCAGACCGGGCCGGAGGGGGAGGAGATGATCAGTTGGGATGGGAAGGAAATTATCGAAGAGCCGGCTTAGGGCATGCAGAGTGAAGGTTATTGCTATTTGGCTTTTCTCTTCACCGATATAGAGAAAAGCAGCGCGCTTTGGGAGCAGCACCCCAATGCGATGGAGCCTAGCCTTGCCTGGCACGACGCGGTTTTAAGCGAGGTTATCGAGCGTCATCAAGGGCGTGTGTTATCGCGTGAGGGCGATTCGTTTCGAGCCGCTTTTGAACTTCCGCTTCAGGCCGTAAATGCCGCGTTAGAAGCCCAAATCGCCTTTGTAGAAAACGCGAAACGCTTTACGGAATCGAGCGATACCACCTCATTTTTGCCGCTTCGTGTGCGCATGGCTTTGCATTGGGGCGAGGTGTACTGTCGAAATAAGCTGTTTATCGGCGCGTGCCTTCAGCGTGGAGTGCTACTTGTGTCGCTGGCTTTCGGCGAACAGATTCTCCTTACCCGCGCGATGCAAGAGCGTTTGCAGGGGTTTCACTTGCCTGCCGGAGCGAGCTTGCAGGATTTGGGGCTGCACCGCCTGAAGGACCTAGGCCAGCCGGAACAGTTGTTCCAACTTTGCCATCCGAGCTTGCCGGCGGAGTTTCCTCCTTTGGCCTCGTTGGGAGCGCGAAAGACGAACCTGCCCGCCCAGATCACCCCCTTCATAGGGCGCGAGCGTGAACTGGAGGAGCTGCAGCAACGGCTTCGACCCCTTCCTCAGCCCTCATGTCGCTTGCTTACGTTGATAGGGCCGGGCGGTGTAGGCAAAACGCGCCTCTCCTTGCAGGTAGGGGCAGGTTTGCTAGACGATTTTACGGACGGCGTGTGGCTTGTGGAGCTGGCAGCGCTCAAAACGCCCGATCTTGTGCTCAATGCCATCGCACGCGTGTTCGGCATCCAAGAGGAGGCGGGCCGAAGACTTCAAGATGCGTTGCGAGACTACCTTCGCCCCTTACGCCTGATGGTGATTTTAGATAACTACGAGCACCTCCTCGCTGCCAACGCGGAGGAAAATAGGACTGAGGGGCAGGTCGGCCTTGAAGAAGTCTCATGGATACTCGCCCAATGCCCTCAAGTCGTTTTTTTAGTCACCAGCCGTCAGCCTCTGGGCATTGCCGAAGAGCATGTTTACCCGCTCGCTCCGCTCTCTCTGCCGGAGGATGCGGACGTAGCTCTAGAGCAACTGCTGCGGTACGATGCGGTGCGTCTCTTTGTGGAATTGGCCACCCGCGTTCAGCCCAGCTTTCGGCTGCAGCCCTCAAACGCTGCGCATGTCGTCTCTATTTGTCAACAGGTGGATGGCATCCCTCTCGCGCTTGAGCTGGCCACGGCGCGCCTCAACATCCTCTCAGTAGCTCACCTTGCCGAGCGTATTCAACAGCGTTTACATCTCCTCATCCGTGGCAGCCGTGTGGCTTTACCGCGCCAGCAGACGCTTCGCGCCCTCATTGACTGGAGCTATGAACTGCTCGACAAGCGGGAGAAGTTGCTTTTTTGTCGGTTAGCCGTTTTTGAGGGCGGGGCGACGTTTGAGGCCATCGCACACATCGTGGATAACGATCACCAAGTTCAGGAGCTTTTGAACTCTTTGGTGGCCAAATCGTTGTTGATATGCAGCTCCTCAGAGCCTGCCACGCGCTTCCGCATGTTGGAGACCATCCGCGAATACGCTTGGGAGAAGTTTGTTGCCTTACCTGAAATGGCGCGTCTACGCGACCGGCATAGGGAGTGGTTTCTGCATTTTGCGCTGTCGAAGCAAGATGGGCTTTACGATGAACGCACGGCGGAAACTCTGCTGCTGTTTGAGGCCGAACACGCCAACTTTCGCGCTGCGCTAGCGTGGTGCGTTCAGCAGAAGAATGTGGCAGATGAGTTGCGATTGGTCAACGCTTTACAACGTTTCTGGCTCGTGCGTGGATACCTAAGTGAGAGTTTAACGTACCTAAAAGCGGCGCTAGACCGTGCGAAGGAGGCACCGCCTTCCGGTGAGCGCTACCGCGCCTATCTCAGCGCGGGAGCACAGTGCTGGGCTGCGGGCAACTCTTTCGAGATGCCGACCTACTTTGAAAAAGCTGTCGCGGAAGCTCGCGCGCTTCAACATGCTTCCTATACCGCAACCGCTTTGGCTAACTACGGCGCGGCACTAGTCTATCTTGATCAAATTGAAAAGGCGCGGGGGCTGCTTGAGGAAGCCTATGAGATAAGCCGCCAATTGGACGATCAGGAGTTGAAAGCGGGGTACTTGGGCTATCTGGCCATCGTGGCCCAGGAGGAGGGCAACTATGTCAAGGCCGAGGCGATCACTTTGGAGGTTAGAAGGGCATGGGAGCGTTTAGCAAATCAGCATGCGCTTGCCTCGGCCATCAACAACCTGGGAATCTATGCCCGTAAACAAGGCGACCTAGTCAAGGCACGCGCCTATGCCCGAGAGAGCCTACTCTTGCGACGCCAAATCGGCGACAAGCATGGATTTGGATGGTCTCTGCTGGCTTTTGCCGAGTTAGAGGCTGCCTGTTTACGGTACGAGAGAGCGGCGCGTCTCTTTGCGGCGGCGAAAAAGACATTTTCTCATGGCTCGCCCCTTACCCCCTCCGAAAAGCGCGACTATGAGGCGCATCTGAGGCAGACCGAGGAGGCCTTGGGAGAGGCTCTTTGTACACACCACTATCGCGATGGGGAGGCGATGCGTCTGGAAGAGGCCATTGCCTACGCTTTAGAGGAGAACGAGACAGCATGTCGGTAGACAACCGGTCGTTAGCCGCACGTTTGGATGGCCTCATTCGGCTTGATGTGTGCAACGGCTGCACCCAATGCAGCCTCCGCTGTGCGGCGGGCACACGTGCCTCACGTGAGGAGTGGGAGGCCATGCGTGACTATGTAGCGCGGATGAGTGCGTCAGAGCGAGAGGTGTTTGAACAGAAGCTCAGGCAGTCGAAACAACAGGCACTTGGCGACGGCATTGAGGTGACCCTCTGTCGTTTTTTGGATAGGGAGACCCGCTTCTGTACCATCTATCCGGTGCGCCCGCTGGTATGTCGGCTTATGGGGCATGTGGAGTGGCTGCCATGTCCCATTCACAAAGTAGAGCATCCGATGCCGCGCTCGGCCGCCCTTGAGATTTTGGAGGCCTACGCACAAACCGAGCGCCGCTCTTTTGAGGAGTGGGAGCAACTCGCCCCGTTATTGGATGGAATGCGTTAAATTAAATAGGGGCAACGTTGAATTTCGAAACTTTGCTTTTCGTTGCGTGGCAGCGCTCACAGAAACATCTTGACGTTAATACGTAGCTATATTTGTAAATCTTCCATCGTCACCTGATCTCAGCGCTTAATGCGATAGGCTCTGGATGCATCCTTCCGCCGTGCGAAGGCCATCTTCGCCGAAGCCGCCGTGAGTCTTAACTCTACGGCAGCGCTCTATCCTCTTTCTATCCTTCTCTCGTTGCTAGACTTGCTTGAAGTGATTCGGTTATAATTATGTAGTGTGGCAAAACAGGCTATTGCAGTAAAGTGTATTGACAATTTTCCGCTTTATCCTTCCAAATGGGTATTTCTCGTCGTAGAGGGTCTGCTTTCAAGCTGTCTTATTTGCAGACAAACACTTGAAGTGGCAGAGGAGATAGAGGAAACCATGAGACGAAATATTGATCGGGCTTCTCGCGCCTTTGAGGAGCATTACTTGGAGGAGGTTCAAGAAGCGCTCCGAGAGGAGCTAGGCAGCCAACAGGCGAGGATTCATGAGCTTAATCGGGACTATCGAATGGCAGGCCGACTCGATTATAACGAACGAGTCACGCGGGCTTGGAGGATGGAGAGTTATCAGGAACGGCGGGCAGCACTCCGCAGAATGCAGGAAGAACCTTATCACGGCCGGGTTGACTTTCTTCCCGATAACGATCCTAGCGCTACCGAGCAGACGATCTATGTTGGCCTTACGAGTTTGGGTGAACTGCCTAATCTATTAGTTTACGATTGGCGTGCGCGCATTTGCAGACTATACTACCAATCTCGAGGAGAGGGGCCGGCCTTTTATTCTTTACCAAATGGGCGCCATGTGTCAGGGAACATTCTTCTCCGTCGCTCCTATCAATTCCATGACGGTACTTTAACGAAGATTTATGGAACTCCCTTTTCTGAAGAAGTTTATACCGACAGAGAGGTTGCTGAGAGGCATGATACTATAGATGTGCAGATTCAAGCAAGCGACACGATGGATACTTTCCTTTTGCGCATACTGCAGGAACACCGAACAAGCGGTAGAATGCGCGAGATTGTACGTAGTATTCAGGCCGAGCAAGATACGATTATCCGTAGCGACGGCGATGTGATCGTGGTCAACGGCCCTGCCGGCAGCGGCAAGACGGTGGTGGCCTTGCATCGCGCAGCTTATCTGCTTTACCATCTACGTTCAGAAAGAGGTGCAGGACGCGTCGGAAACATGCTGGTTATATCTCCGAATGCGATCTTTTCAAGTTATATTTCCAATGTATTGCCAGAACTGTATGAAAGACCTATAGGTCAGCTTATTTTTGATCGATTCGTGGAAAAGACAATACGCGATCTGGCAAGAAAGGAAAGATTTAATCTTACATCCATCGAATCGAAGGAGGAATATTATGAGAAAATGTTGGTTGGCAATGAGGATTCTCCAAATACGAGGGACGCATCCCCGCGTCTCAAACAGTCCTATATGATGGTTGAAAGCATAGAAAGGTTTGTAGAAAGGTATGCAATTGAGATACAGAATGAATTTAGCAGCATTGCTATAGACATACCGGAGACCTTTACTGTAAACATAAACCAATTAAGAGAGCAAATTCAAACAACAAGAGGTGTATCTGCCGATCCGGATAATCGGCGAGAAGTGTTGCTCTCTTTGATAGTGAATACAAGAAGGCGCACTCGGTCGAACCGTTCATCTACCCGCAATCGAATATTGCAGCTTAGTATTGGAGATAAGAGAAGAGTCGCTCTCACCTCTATCTCTATTGAGAGGGATAATAAATTCCCACGAAGGCTTGTCTTAACCTCTTTGACCATTCGCCGCCCGAAAGTTTCCTTGCCGCGCGCAACACAAATGACACAAAGGAAAGAGTTGTATACCCTTGAGGAGATGCAAAGAGACTTTCGACTCCAGGGTAATAAGCCGATCGCTCAACGCATCAATGCTGTGTTAAGTGAATTCCGCACGCGTATAAATATGTATAGTAATGAACCATATGCGGATTCAAGAAATATCTCCATATCATCAGACGAATTTGAACGATTAAAAGGGAGAATGCATAAATATCTTCATAAAAGTATTTTTAAGCTATATCGCGATTTATGGTTACAACTAAAAGAAACGTGGACGGGTTTGTACGACTATCTTCAAAATAGCGGAAATGGACAAGAGTGCCAACGAATCGAGGAGCTTGTTCAAGAAGCTGAAACGACCCTCCGCTCGTTAGAGCAAGGGCAGATTTCGTATGAAGATGCTCTGCTGCTTTTGTGGTTACACGGACTCTATTACGAGTTTCCTAGTTTTGGAAACAATATTCAACACGTCATTGTTGACGAAGCTCAAGACTACTCTCGATCGCATTATGAGTATTTTCGCCGCTGTTTGCCGAAGCAATGCCGTTATACCATTGTAGGAGATAGGTATCAGGCCCTTTATGGTGAGGATGGCTGTGGCGATTTTCAATGGCTAGACCAGATATTCCCGGGTGGAATAACCCATTTTAACTTGGAGTGGAGCTATCGCTCGACAAAAGAGATCACCGAGTTCGCCCGGTATATCCTTCCTGGTTGCCCTCCCATACAAAGTATCCGCGCAACGAATAGGAAACCGAAACTTGTACAGGTTGGTAGAGGTCACACGGTACGAGCGATTAAACATCTTATGAGCCAACTCCCTCCAGAAGAGTATCCGTCGGTCGCTATTGTGTGTAAGACGGTTGAAGAGGGGTGGGAGTGGTATCAACGACTCAGCAGTGATAGAGAGGTCTATGGGCGTCAGATTAGTCTGCTGAGCGTGGAAACAACCTCTTTGGGTACCGGGCTGTTGGTGGCACCGTTGATCTATGCAAAAGGTCTTGAGTTCGATGCCGTTATTATCCCAAACGCAAGTGCATCCCGCTATTCGCGCGAATCGGATCGGAATGCGTTGTATGTTGCCTGTACGCGAGCTTTACACGATCTGTATCTCTGCTATGAGGACGAAGCGAGCCCACTTCTGCCTTCGCCAGAGTCTGGTCTCTATGAGCAGTGCATCTATTCGTGAAATTAGCGTTCATCAACTCCTGTTCCTAGAGAGTGTCTCCAAGACATGACCGAGAGGGCATGTAGTGTAATGATGGGTGCAGAGACCTCGACGGTATACAACCCATAGCATGTAGAAGGAACGATTTTGGCGAGGCGGCGTGTATAATATGACAAAGTCGGGTATGCGGCTTTCGCGTTCAGAGGGAACCCATGCGGGCTAACGCCCTTTTCAAAAAGCTGTGTCTGTTTTTAAGCCTGGTGTTCGCTTTAACACCGGCCCTGCCGGCGGTTGCCTCTTGGCAATGCAGCGATGGAACCCCCTGCGCTCCCCACTGCGTGCGAAAGGCGTCGTCCTTAACAGAGTCGCCCTGCTGCTGTGGGCACCTTGTGGCACGCTGCCCCCGTTGTGGCCGTGTGCTCACGAACCCGTCGAATCCCTCCGCAAGGCCGACGCCGGCCCTGGGGGCACAGCGCTGTGTGCAGGTTCTGCAAAAACGTTCGCATGCGGCAATGCTCCTTCGCTCCGCGCCGCTTCAGGTTGCAAACCTCGTTCCTGTCTGTCGCTTCTCGCCTGCGCCCACACCCCTCAACTACCTCGCGTTTCCTCAAACCTCCTTCTTCTCTCTGTGGCGTTTCCTTCGTCCCCCTCCTAATCGCGCCCCTCCCACCTCTTTCTAGCCTACTGCCTACGGTTCTGCCCCCGAAGACCCGTTGAGTCTTTTCATCGCCTCATAGGGTTGAAAGGGCAGCAAATACTATCTTCTGCGCTAGAAAGAGGAAAGGGAAATGAAGCTATCTTTGTGGCTGCTTATCGGGGCTATCCTATTTACAGCCTATACAGCCTACCGAATGCGCCGAATCGGTCTGCGCCCTCACATAACGCTACGCCAACTGGCTGCCGGATTGCTGGGCATACTCCTGCTGTTGGGTGCGCTTCTGCTCGCCCGATGGGTCGTGACGAAACATACACCGCCCGGGCATATGAGCGTTATAGAGGCGCAAGCCATGGATATGTCGGCAATGCACGCACCGGAGGGAGCGGCACCGGTGGCCGTCTTTACGGCGCACTATGCACCCTTCAACGCCTCCGTGCGCTACGCCGCTAATGCCGTGTCCTATCAGGAAGAGGCGATCAACCCTCGTGTGACCGGTGTTCTAGAATGGATGCCGTTTTACCCCAATATGCCGGTTCATAAAGGACAGGTTTTGGCACGGCTCGATACTGCCGAGTTACGCACCAAAGTGGCCACCGAAGAGGCGGCTTTGGCGGAGGCAGAGCACGCCGTGTTGGAGGCCCAAGCGCAGTATCGGCAGGCCGAGTCGGCTTACCAACAGGCTCAAACCCAGGTGAAACAAGCGCAAGCACAGGAAAAAGAGGCTCAGGCCGATCTGACGATAGCCCAACAAGCCCTCATGGCACACCACGAAGAGGCCAAAATCGCAGAGGCAAACCTCGATAGCGCTCTCGCGCAGCGCGGTGAAGCTCAAGAACGTCTTACCGCCGCCAAAACGAACCTGACCTACTGGACCCGACAAAAGCAACGCGATGACGATCTGCTGGCCAAAGGGTTTCTCTCCCAACAGCAGGCTCAGCAGGATGCGGTGCAGCTTCAGAACGCAACCGCCGAGGTCGCCTCCGCTACAAGCCGCTTGCAAAGCGCCGAAGCCGCCATTCGCTCGGCCAAGGCGCAGCAGTCTCAGGTGCAGATCGGGCTGCAGCAAGACGAAACAATGATCGCCCAAAAACAGGCCGCCCTGCAGGCTGCCCAAGCTCAGGTGCAGCAGGCGCAACAGGGCGTATCCTCCGCAAAATCGGCGCGTGATGCCGCCAGACAGGCGGTCGTTCGTCAAGAGGCCGCCTTAGCTCAAGCGAAGGCCCAACTTCAAACGGCACAGGTGGTCTTGGGCTACACAACCATTCGGGCCGATTGCGATGGTGTGGTTACGCAACGCTTAGTTAGCCCCGGCACGCTCGTGCAGCCCGGGCAGACCATCCTGATGGTGGATCAGATAGACCCTATTCGAGTACAGGCCCAAGTGGCTCAGGAGGATGCCACACAGCTGCATATCGGCGACCCCGTGCTCGTCCATACCGGCGGGCCCCATCCGCTCGTCTACCGCTCTCGCGTATCGGCCATCTTTCCAAGCGCCGATCCGGTCGCCCATACCGTCATTGTAGAGGCTTTAGTTGCCAACCCGAACGGTCGTCTGCACCCTGGTGACTATCTCACGCTTCAGGTGGTCTATGCTAAAAGCGCTCGTGCCCTCATCGTGCCCTCCTCGGCCATCGTCTACCAGCCTCAACCCACCAGCCCCGTTCTTGCGACGAAGGCCACTCCGTCCGTATGGGTTATGCGGCGAGGGCGCCCTCAGCGCATCGTCTATACCTGCACCATGCATCCCCAAGTCCAGCTTGATCATCCGGGGAGATGCCCTATATGAGGCTGGCCATTGGTCCGTGAGGCCATTGGAGGACAGTGGAAAGCTCATCTCGTTTCGGTAACGCTGGGCGATACCGGCGAACGGTATACCCAAATTCTAAGCGGAATTCAGAGCGGCGAACAGGTGATCTACGAGGGATATCGGTCGCTTCATGAGGGCGATCCGGTGGTGCCGGTGTCGTGGGGGCCTGAAGGTCCGGTCGCTTTGCCGACGGCAGCCCAAGTGGATCGCGCTCTGAATACACCGGTTGGCACACCTTCTCAGGCAATGCCGGGAATGGCGATGCCGTCGAGGGGAGGAGGTCGGCCTTGAGCACCGATCCATCTATACGACCTTCTGGCGCCTCAAGCGTACCACGGCGCAACCCACTGCATCTCATCCACGCTTGGGCGATAGACCATGCCGCCGTGGTGATCGCCTTCTATGTGGCGGTGGTGCTGTGCGCTGTTTTTGCTGTAGCTTTTGTCATCCCACGGCGCTTTGCACCCTATGTGCCCAGCCCCATGCTTGGAATCGTCACCATGATGCCGGGTCTCTCTGCCCAGGAGATGGAGACCTACGTTAGCAAACCGATTGAGGAGCAGATGGTGCAGATAGGCGACCTGCACTACATCCGAAGCGTCTCACAGGATGGCTTCTCCATCGTTATTTTGGAGTTCAACTACGGGGTGGACATCCAGAAGGCGCGCACGAAGGTGCAGGAGCTATTAAACGTGGCCAACGCCTTTTTGCCGCCAACCACCGCTAACCTTAAACCCTCCTTCGTGATACCGGTAGACCCTCTGAACCTGCCGATCCTCTCTCTCGCCCTTACCGGCGATCCGAATAGGGGTTGGACACCGCAAAAGCTGCGCCAGTTTGCCGACAACGTGGTGATCGCACGGATAAAGCAGGTGCCCGACGTCGATTCTGTGGTGGTCTTCGGCGGCTACCGGCGTCAGCTACAGGTCATCGTGAACCGCAATAAGCTTGCTGCCTATGGCCTCTCCATCCTCGATGTGCGCGATGCGATAGACCGCTACAACCAGAGCCAACCTGGTGGGGTGCTTACGCAGGGAGATCAGGAGAGCATTGTTCGGGTCAATTCGTTGGCAAGGAACGCGCAAGATGTATTAAACTACCCGATTATGGGCATGGCCGCCGCCAAGTCGGATAGCCAAAGCCCGCCGCGCACCGTCTACGTTCGCGACGTAGCCCGTGTAGTAGACACCTACTGGGAGCGACGTTCGGCCTATGAGTATCTCGACCACGCGCCGGGCAAGTCGGGGCGGGTAATGCCCGCCATCGAGGTTTCGGTCATTCAGAACCCGGCCGCCAGTTCCTACACCGTGGTGCCGCAGGTGCGGAAAGTGCTCACACAGTTAGAGCACGAATATCCCGGAGTGCAGTTCCGTACGGCCTACGATAACGCCCATTTCGTTGGCATTCTGTTCCATAACGTGTGGGAGGAGCTGGCCGTGGCCGTGGTGCTGACGGCGATCGTTATTGTGATCTTTTTGGGCGAATGGCGTGGCACCCTCATCGCGCTTATCACCATTCCCACCTCCCTGGCCATTGCGGTGCTGATGCTTATTCCCATGCACATGACCTTCAACAGCGGCACGCTCATCGGGCTGCTTATCGCCATCGGTCGGCTTGTGGACGATACCATCATTGACATTCACTCTGTGGAGCGCTATCTGCGGAAGGGGCTTTCCCCACGTGAGGCCACTATCGAGGGCATTGCGGAGGTTCGTCTGGCCGTTCTGGCCTCTACCCTCATGATTCTCATCGCCTTGCTGCCCCTGTTGTTTTGTGGAGGCATTACGCAACTGATGTTTGTGGAGCTGGTCTGGCCACTTATCTTTGCCCTGCTTGCCTCCATGATGGTTTCGTTCACACTTACCGCCGTGCTCTGCGCGAAGATGCTCCGTTCCCCTGTTGGGGAGGCGACCGATAGAACTCCACTGCTTCTGCGCTCGCTTTTGCTCTTCTGCCAACGATGGCTTGGCCGACTGGAAGGCACCTATGCAAGGGCCTTAAGGCGCCAACATGCAAATCGGTTTTGGGCGTTCGTGCGTGTGGGGCTTGTGGTCATTGTGGGTTTTACCTTCTACAACTTCATCGGTTCAGAGATGATGCCTTTGGCCGATACCGGCCAGGCCGTAGGCTTTTTAGAGATGCAGCCGGGAACCTCCTTTCAAGCCACAGAACAGGCGGTTCATCGCTTAGAGCAGATACTTCTGAAGTATCCGGAGCTGCAAAAGGCCTCTATTGAGATCGGAACCGAAAGTATGTTCGAGAGTTGGAACCCCTATTTCACCGGTTATCAGATGCCGCAGGCCGATGGCGCCGCCCTCATGCTCACCTTTAGCGATAAGGATGCACGGAAACGCACCATTTGGCAGATTATAGATGCCGTTCAGAAGGAGGCGATGAACACCATTCCCGGTATTCGACGGCTTCAGATAAAGGAGATGGGGTCGGACGTTATGGCCACGGCGGACGCTCCCATTCACATCAACCTCTATGGGCCGAACCTGCACGTGCTGTATCAACTGGGTGAGCAGGCCCTCGCCATCGCGCAAAAAACACCCGGCCTTGCGCAGCCCGCTCTCACCTGGACGATGGGGGTACCCGACTATGAGGTGAGGGTAGACCCGGCCAAAGCGGCAGCGTTAGGCCTCTCGCCCCAAAACGTAGCGGAGCAGGCCTATTATGCCCTTCATGGTGGGCTTACCAACAGCTTCTACTACCTGCCCGATAACCTACGTCAAGACACTATTTTTGTTCGTTACGACTCGCAAGATCGGGCGACCCCGCGCGATCTGGCAGAAGTTTACCTCTCGACACCCGATGGTAAGCAGGTGTCGCTCGAAAGCGTGGCCCAGATTCTCTATCGCTCGGCGCCTACAGCCATAGAGCACGACAATTTGCGGAGGGTCATCGGCATTACGGGGTTCTATCGTAAAGGAGGACCACCCTCGATGGACCTCACCATGGAGGTGATGATGCGTGCGATGGAGAAGTTGAACTTCCCCCCCGGTTACGGCATCGAGGTAAGAGGCGACATGACTCAGATGATGGATAGCTTCCGTCGCCTTCTGTATGGGCTGCTAGTGTCACTAGTCCTAATGTACTTCGTGCTTGTGGCGCAGTTTCGTGGCTTTCTACAACCCTTGCAGATGGTCGCCTCAATACCGCTTGAGCTGAGCGGGGTGTTTGTGGCCTTATGGCTGGCGCACCAGGCGTTCTCCACGGTCTCCATTTTGGGGATTATCGTCCTGAGTGGGATGGACATCACCACGGCGGTTTTGATGATAGACAGCATAATGCGTCACAGGGATCGGGGGGTTCCACGCGAGCAGGCCGTGATTGACGGAGGGGTGGAGCGTCTGCGACCTATTCTCATGACGGCGCTTATTGAGCTGGCCGTAATGTTGCCGGTGGCGCTGGCGCCAAAAACCGGCCTGGATGCCTATCAGCCTTTGGGAACCACGATCGTTGGCGGGCTGCTTGCGGGGACGTTCCTAAGCCTATTTGTCATTCCTCTGATGCACACTTTCGTGGATGATCTCATGCATTGGACGTATCGCATCTATTTCGGGCGAGATTGGGAGTGGCATACAGAGGAGCGATGAAAAGAGCATCGGGGACTGCAAGCAAGTCTCCGATGCTCGATAGGGCACATCTTTGGCGCTACTTGGAGGGATTAACGGCAGAACCTTGTGAGGAGGTTGTTGAAGGCCCTCCATTTACGCTTGGGCGCGTTCGCATGGCGTTCATTTTGGCGTTTGGGTTGTCTGGAGAGGGCTTTGACTGCCCATTACATCCCGCTAGAATAACGAGAAGAAGGCTTGCTGCAACGATGCCTTTTCGTTTGCCGTTAATGGAGGTCATAGTTACATTCCTGTTGGCCAGAGATACTTATAAACGAGCTGTCCTGAGCTGGTTTTCACCTTCGTAAAATAGTTCATGATAGGCAGGCTTTTGGAATGGCCGTCAACGAAAGTGACAACGATCTGGCCGCCACTCACCCGTATGTAACCACAAGACGTTTTGTTTCTTTGAAGATGTCTTCCAATTGGGCCAAAGCGCTGGGTTTGATAGGCGGGGAACCAGGTAACACAGTAGTGGAAGAAGTCTGAATCCCATGGGCCAGGCCCGAAGGTCGCTCCCCACCAATCCGCAGCCGAGGCGTCGCTGACGAGGGTCATATCTGCCGCGGAGGATATCGCAGCGAGCTTTGAGCTGGGTGTGGGTGTAATACTTGAGGGGGACCAACCGTTGTCTGGAAAAGCTCCTGCTAGCCCCTGCCATGCCACATGGACATTGAAATCGGTTGTGTCGCCGTAGTAAGTATCGCCCCAATTGGGATTGCCATCTATTTGCGATAGCGGGGGAATACCATAGTTCAGGAAGGGGTCAACATAATTCACTGGGTCGGCATGGTTGAGAAAATCCTCTGGGCATATCATTATGCCCCAGTTTTTGATATAGGGTTGCACCAGATTTTGCCAGGCCGCCGTGCTTACCGTAGTGGCCGACCCACTCCAAGCGAAGGTAGAGGGATCGGATGTGTAGACCGGCGTGAAGATAAGTGGAAACGTTTCATCGTAGTCTTGCACATACATGGATATAGCAAGACCAAGCTCTTTGGCGTTGGACAGGCATGTAACCTTCCTAGCCTGCGCCCGCGCCTGTGCGAAAACAGGAAAGAGAATTGCCGCCAAAATCGCAATTATGGCGATGACTACAAGAAGCTCGATGAGCGTAAACGCTCGATGATGAGAGTTTTTATGTTGTTGCATTCTAGGTTCTTGGCCTCCTGTACGAGATTGTTTTTTAGGAATAGGCTTTTCTGCACCAGGAAACGGTGTCTTAGCTCCGCAACCTTTTACCCAATGTGCATTTTAAAACCTGCTTAGGCAATACGAAAACCTTAGGGTTTAGGCTTACTAAACCTCCCTACTTATAGTATAGCACACTTTCCGAAAAGTGTTCTTTTTGAGTAGAAGTTCGTCTGTTTTCTGTTCTGGTATGTAACGTTTTTAGGCGGGTTGCGTTCTTTCAAAAAAGCTTGCCCATATCGTCGTCCTGCACCTTACCCGTCATCGCCTTAAAAGCGTTGAGAAACCTTTGGCGCCCCTCTTCATGAGGAACGATGGGTTTTGTGGGATAGCGAGCGCTGCCGAACTCCGGAACCCATTGTCGAATATAGTCCATCTGTGGGTCGTAGCGCTCCTGCTGCAGCACCGGATTGAAGATGCGAGTGGCGCGCCTAGGATCGGTGCCTGTGCCGGCAACCCATTGCCATCCGCCATTGTTGGCCGGCCAATCGCCATCCACAAGCATCTGCATAAAGTAACGCTCGCCTTTTTGCCAGTGGATGAGCAGGTCTTTGCAAAGATAGGATGCCACCACCTGCCGTAACCGGTTGTGCATCCAGCCGGTTTGGTTCAGCTGGCGCATGCCGGCATCCACAAAGGGGTAGCCGGTCATCCCCGCTTTCCAGGCCTCAAAATGCGCTTCGTTTTCGCTCCAGGGCAACCTATCGTATTCCGGGTGCATGGGGCCTGTGAGGGCATGAGGGAAGTAGTAGAGCACCGCATGATAAAACTCGCGCCAGGCCAGCTCATCTATCCACTTCTGTGCCCCCGGTCCGCCCACCTTTCGGGCTGTGCGATAGCACTCACGAATGGAGATGGTTCCCCACTTGATATGCATCGAGAGACGCGAGGTGGAGTCGGGATCGGCAGCGAAATCACGTCTTTGATGATAGTAAGGCAACCCATTACGGGCAAACGCTTCGAGGCGCTGCAGGGCACGTCGCTCTCCGGCCGGCTCAATCTGCTGGCGAAGGGTAAGGCCATACTCTGCCAACGTGGGAATCGGCGCGCTGTGGGCACGATGGGTCACGCGCAGACGGCCTAAAAGCGGCTCGACCGGGTAGCGCTCCGGCACGTTCACGAGGTTTTCCCACCGACGCTTAAAGGGCGTGAACACCTGATAGGGCTGGCCGGTTTCCGTCTTCACACGATCTGGCTCGACGAGAAGAATGTCGGGGTAGGTTTTGAAGGCGATGCCCTCGGCCTCGGCCAAAGCTTTTGCGTGTCGGTCGCGTTGTAACGGATAAGGCAGATAGTCTCGATTCAGATAGATGGCACGCGCCCCTACCTCTTTCGCCACGGCGATGACCTCTATTTGCGGTGCCTCTTTTACGCGGCGCACGATCAGCTGCCCGCCGTATGATTCGATGTCGGCCTGCAGTTTGTGGAGGGCATCGAAGAGAAAGGCCACGCGGGCAGCACCGATGTCGGGCCCGCGCAGGTAAGTATCGTCGAGTATGTAGAGCGCATAGACCTGCTCGTTTTCCTGGAGGGCTGCAAACAGACAGGTGTTATCGTGAAGGCGAAGACCGGTACGAAACCAGACTAATCCTGTACGAGGCGGAGTGGTACGCATCGAAAAACCCCATCACATCATTTATCAGTAATACGCTTTAAGGCTGGGTATCTCTTCGTTGGACAGGAAAGTGTTAAGTTTGCAGCTCTAGAGCCAATTCCTAAAACAAGCCTCCCTTGCTCGCCTTCTATCCCATCCTTTCGTCCTCGCGGACAGCAATGCAGCGGCCAGCGAGATGGACGATTAAGAGAATAAAACAGGCCGTTGAGGAGTCCACTGCGAGGTGCCCCTCTCCCAAATTGGAGGTGGGGCTGTAGGCGGTACCCTTGAGGGAAAAGGCGCAGTGCGCAGCACCGTCGGCCTTAAAGAGCCGGTGAGATAGACGCCTGTCATTTCGAGCCAAAGACGCGATGAACAACTGTCATTGCGAGCCGAAGGCACCTGTCATTTCGAGCCGAAGGCGAGAAATCTTGAGTTTCCATTCCCACCAGCTTTGAGGGGTAGGGGTGGGGCTGTTGCGACTGTCAATCTCGCGGTTCTAGAGGCAGTTTTGCAAAGCAAGCTTGTCTTGCTCGCCCCCTATCCCGTCCTTTACCCCTGCTAGGGAGAAAGGGGGCGGTTGTGCTTAGTTTCCAAAGGGAAGGTCATTCAAAGGAAACGGCGGGTCAGCCTTGAAGAAAGCCAGGTTCTATCAACTCTATCCCCCTATAGTAGAGGATCTTCAATTGAAATTGCGGGTATTCTGTTAAGGTCTGAGGTTCTGGTTAGGCAGTTAGGAAGGCGATGCTTACTGGCTCTGTGTTTCAATGCGTGCCCAATTTCAGCGAGGGGCGACGTAAAGAGGTGGTGGAGGCCATTGCGGAGGCCGCGCAAAATGCCGGTGCCGTTGTGGCCGATTGGAGCCTTGACCCCGATCACAATCGTAGCGTGGTGACATTGCTAGGGGATGCCAAACAGATCGAGGCGGGTGCTATAGCTGCCGCCGAGGTGGCTATAGAGCGGATAGATATGCGCCAACACCATGGCCTGCATCCGCGTACCGGCGCCTTGGACGTGTTGCCGGTAGTGCCCCTGCGCAACGCGACCAAGGAAGAGGCCGTGGCCTTGGCGCATCGGCTGGGGGAACGGTTGGCCCATAGTTTTAGTCTCCCCGTGTTTTTTTATGAATGGGCGGCTCGCCCGGGGCGCGAGACCGAGCTGCCTAAGTTGCGACGTGGGGGCTGGGAGCGATTTGCTCAGGGCGAGCTAGACCCCGATGTCGGCCCTCATCGTGCCCATCCTACGGCGGGTGTGGCCATTGTGGGAGCACGAGGGCCGCTCATTGCCTACAACATTCTGCTGAATACGGCCAACGTGACCATTGCGCACGAGTTGGCGCGGCAAATTCGACGTCAGCGCGAGCAGATCGCTGCACTAGAGGGTGTGCGAGCTATGGGGTTGTATTTGCCGAGCCGTGGCCTTGCCCAGCTTTCCATGAACCTCACTCGACCGGAAAAAACGCCACTGCCTGGAGTGCTTGAATGGGTAAGACAGACAGCACTAGCGTGGGGGGCCGCACCTCTTGAAAGCGAGATTATAGGCCTCATGCCTATGAGCGCTTTGGGTGGGGCGAAACCTGAGGACATTTTGTGGCGTGCCTATCGGCCGGAAAAGCTGTTAGAGTGGTGGTTGGGAGCACAAATCCCGTAGTTTTTACCGTTGCCTTTTAGTGGCACCCTTTGCTAAAATGGAACCGGCTGTTTGGCGATGTAGCATAAAATCCATACCATGAGAAGGAAAAGAGTAGATGAACAAGTACCTGAGAATAGGTATTCTTGCTGTGGCGCTAGGCTTTATAAGCCTGCAAACCGTGCATGCCCAGAACCTTGTGCAGAACGGCGGGTTTGAGACAGGGGATTTCACCGATTGGACTTTGTCGGGAGATACCACCGCAGTGACTGTTAATAACTCCAACCCTCATACCGGTAACTACGCCGCCGGCCTTGGAACGAACAGCGGAATCGGCTATCTCTCTCAAACGTTGAACGTAACGCCCAACCAACCCTACTATCTGAGCTTTTGGTTATCAACCGACGAAAGCGTTCCCAATAGCCTGCAAGTGAGCTTCGATGGAAATACAGTTGATTCTTTTACGAATCTAGGCCCCGGCTATCAAATCTATCAGTATCTGGTTACCCCCATCCACGCAAACCCCGTGCTGCAGTTTGCCTTTCAAGACAACAGTGGATATATCTACCTGGACGATGTGCGCCTAGGTACCTCTTCGGCCACGCCGGAGGTCGGTAGCCTCACCGGCTTCGGGAGTTTGCTGGTTCTGGGAGGTGTATGGGGGCTGCGCAGGGCGAAAGCACGAACGAAGAGGGCAGCTACAAGCAACGGATGCTAACAACGGGCACATAGCTCCGGTCTACCAGCTAGCCAAGATAGGCGTCGTGGAGACGCCTATCTCTCTTGAAGCAGCTTGCTCACCGCCTGATCCACGCCTTGGAGTTTATTTATCGGGTCAAAGCCGTTTTCCATATAGGCCGCTCTGCCCTGCTTGTCGAGCACGAAAAGTGCCGGAATGGCGGTGTGGGGAAACAGGTCTTCAAGTTGTGGGTTGTCTACGGCTAGGGCGAGGGGATAGGTAACCCCGAACTGTTTGGCAACGCCCTGTACGGCCTGCACAAGCTCTGGATGCGAACGCCCGAGATAGGTATCTTCCGAGATGCCGACCACCTCAACGCCCTTGTTCGCATATTTTGTATAGAGCTTCTGCAGTTCCGGCATGGTTGCTCGACAGGGGCCGCACCAGGTTGCCCAAAAATCTAGAATCACCACCTTCCCCTTCAGGTCGGCAAGATGTATCGGCTTATTCGGGGGCAGCAGCGGCAGTTTGGCGTTCGTGAGGGCGAAACGTTTGGCGATGGGCGCCGGCCCGTCGCTCGGCCCCATGGCTAAGGGCGTATGCATGCCCATCAGGTAGAAGAAAAGAGTAATTATCAAGACAACTAAAAGCGCTATGGTAAGGTTTCGACGTAACATGATGCTCCTCAACGTACCGTTCCCATCCCTCCTATAATACTCCTGCTTCTAAGCCATGTGTTCCTCTACAAGAAGTTGCAACAGCGGCTCCAGCGGAACGCGTGCCGAAGCAGGTTATTTTCCCCTAAGGCGCCTTGAGCTAGCCCTAGCCAGTGCTTTACGATTTTCGGTGTCCTTGTTCTAATGGAGTGTGGGTGGCTGTTGCCCTTAGGCGCTCGATGGTGTGGAAGAGTCTTGAGCGGTTGCCTGTTCAAAGGCGTACCGGCAGACGGCTTCCAGAAGCGCATCCCAAAAATAGTAGTTTGTAGGAAACGCCTCTAACGGAAACAGGCGTGCCTCCTGCGATTCGCTGCCCTCTGGAATAGCCTCTTGAGAGAGAAGCGAGGTGTAGTAGACCGCTGCAAGGTAGGGCGAAGCGTCCGGTGGTGATAGCAGATAGTGGCCTAGTAAATGCAGATCGCCTACGTTGGCTCCGATCTCCTCACGGATTTCACGTCGAATGGCCTTTTCTGGTGTTTCACCGGGTTCTACATGGCCGCTGGGCACGCACCAACCTCTGCCCCGAATACGGGCAAGGAGGGCCTGCCCGTTTGCAAAAACAAAGGCGAGCACGGCATGGATGGGCAGCGGAGGAGGTGGCTGCGTTTGCGGGATAAAGGTAACCTGGGTTCCCTGCCAGGAGACGGTAGGAAACCCAGAAGGCGCTTTGAAGGTGATAGGCTTAATCCCCTCGTTTTAGATTGGCTATGGCGTCCTCTGCAGCCTGTTTCAGCTGTGGATCGGACGTTTGGGTTTCAAAGGCCTGCAGGATGGGGGCAACGCTTTTGTCGCCGCGCTCTTGCAAGGCCTCGATAACGCTGCGCTGAATCTGGGGGTTAGAATCCGAAAGCAAGTTGGCCAGCCCTTTGCTGACGGTCGAATCGCCGCGGTCGAGATGGCCGAGGGCGCGGATGGCCGCAAGCCGTGTGAAGTAGAAGTGAGCAGGGCTTGCGGCTTCCAAAAGCAGGGGGCCTGCTGCATCCACATGGGCCTCGGCGAGCGCATTGACCGACATGTAGGCCAGTTGGTCGCGGGGCGTTTTGGCCTCGATCTGATGACGGAAGACATCGAGGTTTTGAGAGGGCGCCAGCTTCGCGAGCGCATTTAGGGCGCCTTCAACGACAGGATAGGGGGCCGTATCGCTGATGGCGTCGCGATGGATAAGGGTTAACGTGGCGGCGTCGGCAGGCAGTTGAGCCAGCGCTTCAAGAGCGGCTGCCACGCGCTCGGGCTGCTTGCTTTCGGTTTGTTGAAGGAAGAGGGAGCGCAAAGCAGGGTCTTTGAGGTTGCCCAACTGCTGCAGCAAAAAGCTCGCAACGCGCCAGGCCGGCTCCGATTTCAGGGCTTGGATAAACAGTTGCTCCCTTTCTGCCGTAAGCCCGCCGGGCTGTGCCACGATCTGCCGAGCTGCCTCTAAACGATCAACATAGTCAGGAGCACAGAGGAGGATGGCCCTGGCTTCAGCCTCCGACCATTTCGGCGTCTCCATCTGCTTGATCAGCTCATGATCGGGATCGAGTAGCACGGCTGCCGGCGCCGACGTTTCGGGAATGGAGAACTCTTGTTCGGCCTGATCGCAGTTTTCTGTTACCCTCTGCAGGCGGTCGCTAGAGGCCCGATTGGGGTAGATAAGCCCAAAAGTGATGGGCATATGGAAGATGGGCACGCCGTGCGAGGTGTCTTGTAGTTGCTTTACCGTTATCTGCACGGTAGCGCTTTGCGGGTCGTAGCGCCAGCTCATCTGGAGGACGGGGTGCCCCGGTTTGTAGACCCATTGGTCGAAGAAAGGCTCTACATTGATGCCGGTCTCGTCGGTAATGGCCTCCATAAGGTCGTGGCTGTCTACCGGTCGAAACTTATAGACTTCGAGGTAGTGGTGCAGGCCGCGGAAGAGGTTGTCTTGGCCGAGCTGGTCGCGCAACATCTCCAGCACGAGGGCGCCCTTGGAGTAGGTGGTGGAGTCGAAAAGCACGTCTGGGTTAGAGTAGAGCTTGGTGGAGAGTGGGCGCAGATAGCGATGGGCCTCTCTTAGGTAGCTTTGTAGTGCACCCTCCTTGTCGGCTTGCCACTCCTCTTCTCCAAAGCGATGGCGCGTATAGAGCATCTGCATAAAGGTGGCAAACCCCTCGTTTAACCAGATATTGCCCCAGTCCTTACAGGTTACCGTGTCTCCAAACCACTGATGAGCCAGCTCATGTGCGGTGAGGCTATCGGTACGCGCCAGGCCTGCACGGGGGTCGGTGAGGGCGATGTTGCCCAGAGTAGTGGCGCTCACATTCTCCATGCCGCCGGGGAAGTCGTAGACAGCATCCTCGGCGTACTTCGGCCAAGGGTATTTGAAGTCCAGCAGTTGGCTGTAGAAAGAGAGCATGTCGGGTGTGTCGGAGAAGCTGTAGGGGGCGAGTTCGCCTTGACCTTTTGGAGTGACGTAGAGCAGAGGAACGTTTTCCCAATGCGTGCGATAAACATCCAATTCACCTCCCACAAGCGACAGCAGGTAAGTGGAGTGAGGCTGGTTCATGATCCAGTGAAAGGTTTTGGTATGGTGCGCCCTATCTTCGGTGACAGGGCCTTCCTGGCCGTTACCGATAACCGTCCACGTATCCGGCACGGTAACTATGGTTTCGCTGGTGCACTTGTCGTTGGGATAGTCATAACAGGGCACCCAGTTCCGGTTGGTGTCGGTTTCCCCTTGGGTCCAAAACTCCGGTGCGCGATTCGGGTCGGAGGGAGTCGGATCGATCCATTTGAACCCACCCACTCCGTTTGCACCGCCTCCTACCGTGCCGCCGGGCATGATGTAGTGCACGCTTACCTTTACGTACTTCCCTCGCTGCAGAGGGGAGGGAGCATGAAGGATCAATTTATCGCCGTTATGTTCAAACGTAACGGAAGCTCCATCTAGGGTGCAATCTTTAATCTGGAGATTGGCTCCGGCATCGAGCACAATGGTAGATAACCCACTTCGCAAAGGGGCTAGAGTGTGGGTGACGGTGCCTTCGGCTGAGTGAGTATCGGGATGGACAACGAATACGAGTTGGAGATGTTCCACATGGTAATCGCGATTGCGGGCGTAGTGGAGGATGGCGGCAGGAGGCTCGAAAGGGTTACCGCCGAAACGTTGAAATTGGGCGTAGGCGGTAACCCGTAACAGCCCAATGAGCAGCAGACCAGACAGAAGGCATAGGAAGGCTTTCATGCGAGGTGGCAACACGAGTAAATTCTCCTTGCAAGCGATGGTTCGTCACGTTTGTTGTTGAGAAGAAGAGGGAGGCAAGGGGCGTGTTTTCCGTAGAATGCGCAAGTAGTAAAGCGCTAGCCCCAGGCGCCATAGGCCAAACAGGAGCATTCCTAGTCCGATGACAAGGGTGAAAAGGTCTTCTTTTGAGCGCGGATGAGATGGCACGGCGAGTGAAAGCAGGTAACCTCCAGCTAGTAAGGAGAGAGCCCCGAAGAGGATGCTCACAAAGCACATAACATACAAGGTTCTCCGTCGGGCAGCGACGACGGTAGGAGTTACCGGTTTCTTAGGTGCCATTCTCTTTTAAAGTTCCAGCGTTTGTGCGTTCTCTACGAGGCCGACGTTATTCTCCTCGTTGTCTAGGGTCAGTTCTGCGCGGCTTGTCATTGGACGCTCCATTGCTTTGGTTGAGGCTTCACGAAAAGCTCGGAAGCCGTTGTGTTCGAGGGCGGCAGCGATAAGCCCTCGAAAGAGCGGGTGAGCGCGGTTAGGCCTTGATTGAAATTCGGGATGAAACTGAGTGGCGATAAAGTAGGGATGCGAGGGAATCTCCACCATCTCCACAAGGCGATAGTCCGGTGAGAGGCCAGAGCAGATCATGCCATGTTTCGTTAGCAGTTCACGGTAGTCGTTATTCAGTTCGTAGCGGTGGCGATGGCGCTCATAGATAACCGATTCGCCGTAAAGCCGCTCGGCCATAGAGCCGGACACCAACAGGCACCGATGACTGCCAAGGCGCATGGAGTTTCCCATATTCGGCACGTTCTTCTGATCGGGCAAGATGTGGATTACCGGATGCGGGGTTCGGGGGTTTACCTCTTCGCTATGGGCTTCGGCAAGGCCACACATATTGCGGGCGAACTCCACAACCGCCATCTGCATGCCGTAGCACACGCCGAGAAAGGGCAGCGGTTTGGTACGTGCGTAGTGGGCGGCCATCACCTTGCCCTCTACGCCTCGTGCACCGAATCCAGGGGCGACAAGCACGGCATCTATGCCCTCCATAACCTGCTCTATTGACTGGCGTTCCAACTTTTCGCTATCAATCCAATGGATATTTACCCGAGCATCGTTGGCGATGCCGGCGTGCTTCAACGCTTCTGCAATGGAGATGTAGGCGTCGCCGTTCTCCACATATTTGCCTACCACGGCCACGTTCACCTCGTAGCGCGGCTGTTTAATGCGAGAGACTATTTCGCGCCATTCGGCAAGATCGGGGGTGGTTTCGGGCAGGCCAAGGCGCTTCACGACGAGATCGGCCAGCCCGGCCTCTTCAAAAAGAAGCGGAACCTCATAAATGGTGTCAACATCTATCGCATCCACCACGGCGGCAGGCTCCACATCGCAGAAAAGGGAGATTTTGTTTTTCATCTCCTGAGAGAGGGGCAGGCGGGTACGACAAATAAGCACATCCGGCTGCAAACCGATCTCACGCAGCTTCATAACGCTGTGCTGGGTGGGTTTGGTTTTTACCTCACCCCAGGGGCCTACGCTCGGAATGAGTGTTACATGAATGTACATAACGTTTTGGGGGCCTACGTCCTTGCGGAACTGGCGAATGGCCTCGAGGAAGGGCAGCCCCTCGATATCGCCCACCGTGCCACCCACCTCGGCGATCACGATGTCGGCATCCGGTTCGCCGGCCGCGCCCTTGGCGGCGCTTCGAATGCGCTCTTTGATCTCATTGGTGATGTGGGGGATCATCTGTACGGTGGCGCCGAGGTAGTCACCGCGTCGCTCCTTCTCGATGACCGTGCTATAGACGCTGCCCGTGGTAACGCTGGCACGACGGGTAAGGGAGATGTCTACGAAACGCTCGTAGTGGCCGAGGTCGAGATCGGTAACGGCCCCATCGTCGGTAACAAACGCCTCTCCATGCTGATAGGGGTTCATGGTGTCGGCATCCACATTGATGTAGGGGTCTAACTTCTGAAAGGTGATGCGGAATCCCCGATTGCGCAAGAGGCGCCCTAAGCTGGCAGTGGTGATGCCTTTACCTAGGCCACTCACAACTCCACCGGTAACGAAAATATATTTCGTCTCTGCGCTCAACCCTCTCTCCTTTCCTTCCAAGCCTTGACGGCTCTTGAGGCCTCTTTGAGAGGCAGAGGCCTCCTTTATTCCCGAGTTCTTTATACTATTTATCGGCTATGACCTCGTAGGGAATCTGGTTCTCCTTCAATATCTGAATCTGGCTTTCATCAAGCACATAAACATCGTTAGGCAGCACCTGCATTTTGCCGCCGGTGCGCTGCATGAGAAGCAGGTAGGCTCTGAGTGAGTCTTTAGCGGGAACGCGCACGCGCGTCATTCCTTTTTTGAGCTGTTCAAATTGTGGCATTGTAGCGCCCTCACTTTTATAAGCAAAGGCGCAACGGGGTCTCCGTTGCGCCCGTTATCATTATACGCACGAAATGGAAAAAACTGCAAGAGGAGGGATGGCTCTAAACAGCAAAAGAAGTAACTTCTGTTGTAGTAAGGAGTAGATGCGGATATTGTATACTTATTTTAGATACGCCTAAGAGGGCGAAGGACGAACCGATGGTTAAATCGAGTGTCGAGACTAAAAGGGTTACTTGGCAAGAGCTGATCCGCCGTCTAGCAGCGAATGGGTTTGATAAGTCTTACCTTTATAGAAAGGTGCTGCCCGCATGGTGGAACAGCCGGATCGCCAATACTCCGGCCGGCTTTCAGCAGGGGGCGCTACTCTTATCTCGTTTTTTGGGGCTGGACTATAC
>Ga0209061_1001398_pt1 | contig 40438 bp, 32 predicted proteins | sample Coa_R1_10_FD_187157 | JGI IMG/M metagenome (GOLD analysis project Ga0209061, IMG submission 187157) | Surface soil microbial communities from Centralia Pennsylvania, which are recovering from an underground coalmine fire - Coalmine... | ecosystem: Environmental > Terrestrial > Soil >... | reverse complement strand
CCATAATAGAGACCGCTAGGGGTCTACTCAGGGTTGAGGACATCGTCTGCGAGGAGGGTGTTGTCGCGGTCACCTGGGGTGCGGCCGACATGGCCTTCTCCTTCGGCGGCTCAGTGGACGCTTTCTCGGCGAACGCCTACGTGAGGACCAAGGTGGCCGCGGCCGCGGTGACCCACGGCGTGGAGGCCATAGACAAGGTGTACTTCGACGTTGACGATGTGGAGGGTTTCGCCGCGGATGCCCGGGAAGCCAAGAAGTATGGCTTCAGTGGTAAACAGGTGATACACCCAAACCAGATAGCGCCCGCGAACACGATTTTCTCACCCACAAGGGAGGAAGTAGAGTGGGCGCAGAAAATCCTAGAGGTGTATGAGGAGGGAAGAAGGAGCGGTAGGGGTGCGGTGAGGCTGAACAATGAATTAGTGGATGAAGTTCACGTGCGCATAGCGAGGAACATCCTCGGACGCGCAGGTGACGCAACCCGTAAGCCAAGCTAATCCCCAGAGAATCCCACCGCTGTTACCACATTAATATTCATCTCTAGAAGAAACAACCACGACCTCCCCCATTGCCGAGTTGTAGGCCAAAATTCTGTCCTAGAGATTATCAGGCCAAGCGAGAACTTTGATTAACCGTGGAGGGCGGGGTCTTGGAGACTTTGTAATTACGGCTTTACTGATGCGTTGTGGTTTGAGAGCTTGGGCGAGTGTGTCTTGGTGTGTGAGAAAACCTAAATGGGTGTATGCGTGTTGGATGTGATGGTCTTTGTTCGAAGACTTGTTGCCCGAGATTAGGTCGAGGTTTCCCAGGGTTGAGTATGATTATTTGGGGCGCCGCAGGGTTTTCTTGGATAATGGGGCTGGCTCCATGGTGCTGGGTGAAGCTGCGCGCGCGGAGCATGAGGCGAGGTTGAACTACGCGGCGGAGCATGATGCTCCAGCCGACGAGTCGGTTGAGGCTGGCGCCGTCATACTTAATGGTAGGAGGGCTGTGGCCGACCTGCTCAACGCTGAGGGGGCTGAGTCGATTGTTTCAGGGGAATCCGCGACCTCCCTGCTTTTCAACTTGGCTTACGCGGTCTACAGGACGCTTAGGCCGGGGGGCAACGCTGTGACCACCGAGTACGAGCACTATGCTAACGTGTCACCCTGGCTTGAGCTCAAGTCTAGGGGGTTCGTGGATGAGGTTAGGTTTGCGAGGTTTGACCCGGAGACCTATGAGTTGGACTTGGACCACTTGGCGTCGCTTGTGGATTCGCGTACCCGCCTGGTGAGTGTTACCGGTGCCTCTAACCTGCTTGGCTCGATAACCCCGCTCGAAGAGGTGGGTAAAATAGCTAGGGAGCGTGGCTCCATCTTTGTGGTGGACGGTGTGCACCTCATGCCCCACTACCCGGTGGATGTTCAGGCCATAGGGTGCGACTTTTTCGTCTTCTCAGCCTACAAGCTCTTCTGCAGGTTTGGCTCATTCATGTACGGTAGAAGGGAGGCTCTCGAGGCGTTGGAGCCATACAAGGTTGAGCCCGCACCCGAGCGTGTGCCTTGGCGCTGGGAGCATGGCAACAGAGACCCGGCTCTCTTCGCGGCCATAGCTGCTGTGGCCGACTACTATGAGTGGCTAGGTGGGAGGGTGGGTGTGGAGCCCAAAGGTTTCAGCGGCTCCGGTAGGCGCCTGAAGATTAAGGCCGCGCAGACAGCCATAAGAGAGTATGAGTTGAGGCTCTCAAGGAGGATGATTGAGGGCTTAAACCAACTCGGGAATAAGCTAAAGCTCTACGGACCTACGAACGCGGATGTGAGGGTGCCCACATTTAGTTTCACGGTGGAGGGGGTTGAAAACAAGGCTATGGTTGATAGGCTGTGGCGCGACCACAGCATATTCGTAAGGGAAGAGAACTTCTACTCGCGCGCCGTCAAGTCGCTCGATGTCCCCGGGGTTATACGCGCGAGCTTTGCACACTACAATACACCCGCGGAAGCAGAAGGGTTACTTGACGCACTCAGGTCTCTGGTCTAATAAGATATGAGTGGGAGTAGCGCTCACATGTTGCGGGGTGTATACGCCGCTAAGCTCGCGAGAACCGTGGCCTACTCATACATGGCGCTCCTACTACCCCTCTACCTATCATCCAGAGGGCTCACCCCACTCGAAGTAGGGGTCGTGCTGGCGTGTGTGGGTGTGGGTAACCTGCTCACACTCACCCTCGCCCCACTCCTAGTGAACCTGCTTGGCCTGCAGCGCACCCTGACCATGCTCCCGCTCACACTGGTCCTCGGCTCCCTCCTCCTACTCTTCGGTAACGGTTTGGCCGCCTACATCCTCGGGGGATTGCTCGGCTCTCTAAGCGTCACCCAGACCGAGTCGGGGGTGCTACTCGTGATGGATCAAACCCTCCTAGCCGATGTTGAGGGGGGCAAACGCGCCTCCGCTTTTTCAAACTATAACTTGGTGGGCTACGTGGGTTCAGCGTTAGGCGGCCTAATACTGTCCATCGTCTCGGGGATTGCGCCGATAAGGGTGGGTGACACCCTCCTAATAGCCTGCTACGCCGCAGTGGGTATCCTAGTATCCCTCCTATACGCCACCGTGAAGGCACAGGGGCTCGGGGCTCCCAGTAGGCAGATGAACGTCCACGAGGTGGCTAGGTCGAACCCCACACTCCTAGGCCTCGCAGCCCTCTTCGGCGTTGATGCGTTCGCGGGGGGCTTCGTGGTTCAGAGCTGGCTCTCCTACTGGTTCCACTACCAACTCGGGGTGGGTAGAACACCGCTCGGCGTGCTCTTCTTCCTCGCCAACGTGGTATCAGCCCTATCCCTAACGCTCGCACCCAAACTCGCGTCTAGGGTGGGTTTTGTTCGCGTAATGGTTTACACCCACCTACCATCCAACATCCTCCTCGCAGCCATCCCATTAGCACCCACACCCATACTCGCAGGCATACTACTATTGTTGAGACAATCCCTATCACAGTTGGATGTGCCCACCAGGCAAGCACTGGTTGTGGCGATTTCGCCGCCCCAAAGCAGGGTTGGGGCCATCAGCCTCACCACGCTCACGAGAAGTGTGTCGCAGATCTTGGGGACACCGGTCACCGGCGTGATACTGCAGTTGGGCCCAGCCTACCTCCCCTTCTTCGCCGCTGGGGGGATCAAGTCGGCGTACGACCTAGCGGTTTACTCACTCATGCGCAAGAACTTGGAAATCGGGAAGAACACGGGATGAATAGCGGGTTGAGGTGCTGTGTCATGTTTCGTTATAGAGCTGTTGATGGGTGACGGGGGGTATGGTGTGTGAGGAGGCTTTCTTGTCGGCCTACTCTTGGTGGACTACCCTGCCCTCCCCTATGACGAGTTTGGGGTAGCTTGCCACGTCGAATGGGTCACCGCTCCAAACCACCAGCGACGCCTTATAGCCATCCCTGACTTGGCCTAGGCTTCTGGCGCCGATTATTTCAGCCGCCTCCTTCGTGAGCTTGGATATCGCCTGCTCCTTTGTGAGCCCGAAGCGCATGAAGTGTCTGAGTGTGTAGAACATGTTCCTTTGGAGTAGTACGGGGTGGTCGCTCATCATGCAGAACTTTATACCCGAGGCGAGAACCGCCCTAGCATTCCTCCAACTCTCATGTTTGAGTTCAACCTTGTAGGGGAAGGAGTCCATTGGTCCGTACACCAGTGGTACACCCGCATCCCTGAGTGTTCTGAAAACCTCCTCCCTGTATATGTCGAGGCCGTGGTTCAACACCGCCTTGAAGCCGAACTCCTCCACTAGGCTCAGGAGAACCATCGCGTCGTCCTCCTTGTGGAGGTGGACCATCATCTTGTATTTTCCGCTCAATATATCCATGAATATCTCCGTGAGCGGCTCAACTTCCTCTGGTAGCTTCTTCTCCTTCTCGATGAGTCTCTTCGTCTTCACTGCTTTGATGAAGTTCTCCCGCAGGAGGGCCACGGCTCCCATCCTCGTGGTGGGTCTCCTCCCCTTCCACTCCGTAGTGCTGCGCGGATTATAACCCAAGGCCGCCTTGATGCCTACATCCATCAAGTATGCTTCACGCACGTTTGAGGCGAAGTTCCGTATGAGCACCGCCTTACCCGCGATCACGTTCCCGCTTCCAGGTAGAACCGTAGAGTAGAGCACACCGTTCTCGACCGACTCCCTGAACGCCGAGTCATCCATGTAGACACTGTGCAGCGCGTTAACCAGGGGGTACACTGAGTCCATCTGCTCATTCGCCTCATCCTCCCTTGAGGGTTCACCCGACCTCGCCATACCTATATGGCTGTGCCCATCAATAAATGCGGGTGTGACCACACCCTCACCCAGAACCTCCCCGCCACCCCTCTTAGACCTACCCACATACCTAATAACGTCACCCTCGAAGCCAACATACACATTACGTTGGACGCCTACCCCATCATACAGCAAATCTGCCTTTACATACTGCATAAACACCCAACGTGCGGCGATTTAAAAGCTCTAACACAAACGTTAACCACATACACAGCACACCATGAAAGGTGAGCAGAGAGAGCGGTAGTGTCAGGATTAGTGGATGGTGTGTGTGGCCCCCAAGCGTGGAAAAGCCTTATCCGGACACCATCAAGAGAGCACCAAAACCCTAAAGTCGAGCTCGAAAGACAAAAAAGGTTGGGTTTTACACATTCAATACGGGTTGCACACCACTTTAGAGGCTCTAGAATCTTTTAACTGGGAGTTTTGACAGGCTTTCGGCGCTGTATAGATAGACGTAGTGGAACACACCGTTATGGTTTATCCTCTCCCTCTTAGTGGGTCTGACGCCTGGAAGCGGGAAGTCGTGTGCAACAACTCGGGCGGAGGGTTTTAGCTCACTTATCATTTTAGGGAGCAGAGCCCTATTCGTCTCAGGTAGAAGGTAGAGTGTAACCACATCCGCGTCTCTTAGGTCTGCTTCAAACAGATTCTGGTTAAATAGTCTAACCTTGTCGCTCACACCTGAGCGCTCAATGTTCCGTGTGGCCTGAAGTATGCGTCTCGGGTTGTTTTCGACGCCCACCGCGGAGGCATCGAACCTCCTTACCGCGTCAATGAGTATCCTACCATCCCCAGCGCCGAGGTCGAGTACCACCTCCCCCCTATCGATGTCGGCTAGGTCGAGCATCCTATGCACTATTTGGTGAGGTGTGGGTACAAATGGTACGCGCCTCATCATATCTTAAAGCAAAAACTCCGATTTAAAAGCTTTTCAAAACCTCGCCCTTCGGGACGGGTAGTTCACGCATGTGATGAGCTCATTTGGCTCGAGCTTCGATAAGCTGGTTGAGGCTCCTCTCCGGCGCTGAGAAGAGCTCGACCATTGATATCACAGGGGAACCACGCAAAGCTTCTGGCATCTATGATGGGTATGGCTGACGTCATTCGTTAAGACAGGTCATAAGAAGTGATGATTTACCCGTTCTGTGAAGGTCAACAATAGTGATGAGTCTTGCATTCTCTTTGATTGCGCGGAGAAAGCTTTCCTGCTCTTCTTAGAAACCGTATAGATCCGAGCGATTGGTCTCCGGAGCTTCGTCAAATAGCGTTTTACTAATACCGGTATTAGTAACTAATAGGGGTATGTGTCGGAGCAACGCAGGTGGTTAAACTCACCCCAACACTATTTGCACCTACATATTCCATCGGGTAGTTGCACCTGTGAAGATCACAGGTCAGGTTTATCGATGGATCAACATTTTTGGGTTGGTGGCACCAGTATTGTCGGAAACCGGGCGTCTTTGATGCGTGAATATGCGTCTTATCTGATGTGCTTTAAAGAAAACTTTTTAGGATTTAACAGCTGTGGAGAGTGTGAGTATGCCCTACATGCGTTTGTGTTAGGGTGGTGTGGTAGCTAGGCGTAGGAAGCCAGTTAACTGTGCATAGTCTAGAACCTTATCACGTTAAAGCATCATGGCTGGGTGGGGTAATTTCTCGGAATTAGACACAGCCGTATTACGGGTAAAGATTAATTTTAACCTAGGATGCCTATACAAAGGGTGTATTCAAGTGGTTCAGAAAGTTATGGTTTACCGAGTGGGGTTGTTGTCATATGTTAAACATTCCCATATGTTTGGTTCGTGCGCTTATGGCTTGCTGGGGATTAAGTCAATCTTTTGGTTCCCTTCTCCGGAGGCTGTGTGCCAATGAGTGATTCGCGTGTTGACCTCTACGTTGAGGGCGAGGAGAGATTTGATAGGTTCGGGTCCTTCGTTTACTCTCTCTTCGCAAGGCGTGGCCTAAGGCCTCTGCACGAATTCGCTCTAAGGGAGGTTGTGGATGAGGCGCACCGCGTAAAACCAAAGAGGATACTCGACTTGGGAGCCGGCCCCGGGTTGTTAACTTGCCGCTTGGCTCAACGCCTACCAGAGGTCGAGGTGTACGGCGTTGACCCCTCACCATACATGCTTAGACGAGCCGTGGAGACGGCGGAGAGAATGGGTGTGGGAAACGTTCGCTTCGAGCTCGGAAGCTCAAGGGTACTACCAGACTTATCCTTCGACATAGTCTATAGCGTGCTAAGCTTCCACCACTGGGCCCAACAGGCTCAAGCGTTAGACCAGGTATACACCCACCTCTCAGACGGCAAGTTTATGGTGTTCGAATACAACAAGGATAGACTTCCATTCTACTATTTCCCAGCTAGGGGCCACGCTATGCGCCCCAGTACATTCGAAGAATTAAAGAAGCATTCACACTTCTCAAGACTAGAGGTTAAGGAGGAGGGTAGACTGCTCCTAGCAATATATATGAAAGAGGAGGAATCTGGGGGTGAACATGACGGCCAAATGAGTAGTAAACCGAGGCCAGTTATGGGTGAAGGCCAGCGCAATATCTGTCTCACGGCTACTGATGGCGCCTACAGGAAGGATTTTCTGGGTAGCTTGGGCAATTGTGTTAGGTGAGTGGGGCTACGCACTATTATTTTTGGGTGGTCGGGTCATCCGCGTAGGTCCTTTAGTATGGTTTTGGCGGCGTTGTAGCCGGGCATACCCGATATGCCTCCACCAGGGTGGGTTCCCGCGCCCGTCAGGTAGAGTCCCCTAATTGGTGTCCTATAGTGTGATAGCTCGGGTATTGGTCTATAGTAGTACATCTGCTCGAGTGTTGGGTCTATGTGCTGGGTGTTGCCCCGCGGTATCCATATCCTCTGCTCTAGGTCGCCGGGGGTCTCCACTGTGCTGTCTATTATTAGGTCCTGCAGGCTCGGCCAATACTTTGTCAGCCTTTCGAATATCTTCCTGTAAGCATCCTCCCTGAATGTGTGGTAGTCCTTCTCCCAGATCATGGGTGAGTCGTCGGGGACGAATTGAGCCCAGCAGTAGAGCACGTGTTTATCCATGGGTGCTAGGCTTGGGTCGTAGGTTGTTGGGAAGTTGACGGCGAGCAGGGGCTCCGCTGATAGGGTTCTGGTTGAGTTGGCCTGGTGGTAGGCTTTCTCTATGTTTTCGAGGGTGTCGAGCGCTATGAGTTTCCCAGAGGTCGGGCTCTGGATTCTGCCCCCGTTTAAGAGGCTCATCTCGGGTAGGGTGTGCAGCGCGGCGTGGAACGTCATCCCGTAAGAGGTTATACGTAGGCTTCTCAGCTTGCGTTGCAGGTCGTCGGAGATGGTTCCGGGCTCCACGAGTTTTGTGAGTGTCCTCTGCGCGTCCACGTTGCTCACAACGATCTTGGCCTCAACCCTCCTCCCATCAGCGAGCTCCACCCCTGCGACGGAGCCCCCCTCAACTAGTATTTTTCTGACCTCGGCGCCCGAGTATACTTCACCCCCGTAGCTTTTGAGTGAAGCTGCAAGCGCCTCCACGAGTCTGCCTGAGCCGCCGAGCGGCCTCTTTAACCCGGTCTTATAGAGCATGGTGTGCATTATCGCCATGAGCCCGCTGCTTGGGAGGCTCGGGGACATCGTGGAGAAGATCAGTGAGAAGATCGCTGAGAGACCCACCTTAACATGCTCGTCTTCGAACTCTTCGTTTAGGAGTTGATTCGCGGATATCACGATTGTGCGAACCATCGTGTTGAAGTCCACGCTCACGGCGTCGGGTAGTGCGGATAGCGTACTCGACCTGAACAGCGCCCTGCCGATACCCTTCACGCCGAGGAGCTCGCTTATCTTGGGGGGCGCATCGAGCATGAGCGCCTCAAGCAGGCTCTCCTGCTTCAACCACTCCTTAGCAAGCCTCATATAGTTTTGGGCATCCCTATGAGAGAACTTCGCGAATTCATCCACCGTCTTCTCCAAGCTACCATAGAAGGGTAGAACCCTACCGTCACCGAAAGGCACCTCAAACATGGGTTCAAGGGAGACATACTTTAAGCCGAACCTCTCCAACCCCAGATCCCTAATTATAGGTGTACGCTGAATGAGGATGTGGTCTATTGCGCCACCATTAACCTTGAATCCGGGGGCGTAGGGGAGAAGCTCCTCGGTGGTGCAGCAGCCCCCAAGCACCCCCCTCCTCTCAAACACCGCCACGCGTAGGCCAGCCCTCGCGAGGTAGTTAGCCGCAACAAGCCCATTATGTCCACCACCCACAACAACGCAGTCATACGACACTTCTCATACCACCAACACGTAGAACCCACACACTGCAAAGCCCACGCCTAGATAAGTGTTCCTAGAGCACCCCACCCACTCTCCCGTTCGCTGGTTCTGAACACCGCGTCTTATTAGCAGCGTTGCTAAGCCGTGTTCGACTTTAACTCCCACGTGTTTACACACCCTGATCCTGCCTCCGTGGATGCGTATATTCATTCCAGAGCCGAAGGGGAGGAGGGCGCACACTGATGAACCCCCAGTCTCCACACAGGCTTAGGATAGCTCTATCCACGCGTGGGAGGGGCTTGTCTTCTAAGGTGATTCCCATGTATTTCCTAGGATACCCCGCTTGGTGGCGATTGTAGGTGTCCGCTGACTTAGCCTGATAAGTGTTAGGGGTTACTATCAACAGTCTTCCACCCAGCTTTTATCGTAGTTTTGGCTCTTAACTGGCTGCTCGCGTAGGCTACTGAGAGGAGTCTTCGCCCTCCTTGTCTGCAGCCTGTCAAAGAGTATGAGGCACGCTAGTGCGGCGGCCTGAGTGTAAACTAGGAGTGAGTCCGCCAGAAACACGCTTGACGCTAGGAGCACTGTTGCCACCAGCAGCGTCGGGTCGCCTCTACCCCTTCGACTACCCGTGACCACGCTGAAGAATAGGAGGAGTAGAAATGATGCGTAGCCAACACTCTGAGGTAGTGGAAGAGGTGTTCCGAAGGATGTCTGCCAGGTGAGTTCGAGTATCTTGTCCGAGAAGAGGCCGCCGTAAAACATGTAGGTAACCCCTGCACCCCCGGCCAACGTGAGTCCCAAGCTAAGCCAACGCCTCTTACCCCCCAATCCGAGTAGTGCTGCGAGCGAGTAAAAGCCAACACCGATACCCAGCATGTTTATCGCTAAGTTATACGAAAGGGTGACAACGTACAGGGAGGGCGTGGGTTGCACACGCGTGTATATATAGTAGGCACCCATAACGGTGGCTGCGAGCGTTAGTAGGATGGTGCCCGCGTGTTCGAGCACTCTGCCCCTATCCATGCGTAGCGCTGATGCGAATGACCCTATCGCTGTGAATGTGTAGAATAGGAGCACCGCGACTGTGAGTTCGGCCCATAAAGGGGAACCGTAGAGCGACGAGAACTCTGCGGATGGAAGCATGACTCTGGCTGCATCCATGATGAGCACGAGCACCCCAACAACCACTGGGGGTACGCCTACAACCACACCCTTAATGCCCCCCCTAAAATGCCCCGCGCCGCCTGCTATTAGTGCGGCTATGCCCGTCACAGCTGACATGTCTATGCTCACAGCTCCGAGTTTAACGAGCGTGTCCTCCGTAACCCCACTTATGTTTAGGGCGAATAGGTAGGGTGAAAGCCTTACGAAGAACTGTTGGAGTGCAACCTGTACTATGAACACTACGGCGAATAGTGTGTAGAGGGGGTTCAACCCGCCACGTCTAAGCTCAACTTGGTTTTCGGTCTTCCCTATCACTTATCCCATCCTCCTTCGAAGTGTTTCTCAGCGCCTTAAATCTCCTGCGTAGCGTGGGTGATAGGGTGGCTACCTCCTCCCTCCTCCTCCTTAACCCATCCCCGTTCGCATTCCTCCCACCGGTAGCTATTAGGGCTCTGAGCGAGGCTTTTTCAACTTCGAGTATATATCTGAGTTTAAGTGGGTCGTAGGAAACCGATCGTAGCTGGAGTAGTGTTTCACCCCTACCCCTCAGTTTCTCAAGCCACTTCTTTGCTCCACCCAGGAAGTTTTGTCTTTCGAAGAGCTCATCTATCAACCCCCACCTATGGGCGTCTTCGGGGGTGAGGGTGTCCCCGAGTGTGAAGAGCCTTCTCGCAATGTTTGCACCGAACGCCTCCTTGGCCACGTAGGGCCCCGCGAAGAGGTGTGGGAACCCGTATGATGCTTCTGGGAAACCCATATATGATGTGGTTGTGCCAAGCCTAAAGTCGGCGAGTAGGCTGATTTCGAGGCCGGCTCCGAGCGCCGGAGCATTAAGGAGCGCCGCAACGGGTTTAGAAATAGATGTGATAATGGATGTGAATGCTTGGGCCTTGGCTTGTAGGGCGTCTAGAGCGTCCCCAACCTCCCATTTCACGCCTGCGGAGAAAAATGTGTCTCCTGTGGCTGTGAGTGCTAATACCTCTACGTGTGGATCCGACTCTGCGAGTGTGGCGGCCGCCGTGAGTTGGTCGAGCACGTCGGCGTCGATAGCGTTGTGCGGGGGGTTATCGATGGCCGCAACCCCCAAACCCTCCTCCCTCCAAACCTGCACCTTTGTGAAGAAGTTTTTTGCTATGGTGGTCACCTGCTCTTTGGCGGCGTGTACACTACATAGTGGTATATGGATATCATTTCTCCGAACACTAGTAGAAGTGCGCCTAGACCTATCCCGAAGAATGCGGCCTGGGTTAGTGGGTTAAACCTCCAGGTTACCGCTGCGAGGGCAACGGCGGTGGCGAGGAGAACTGTGAGTAACGCGTATGCTGCTCCAAGCCTCTTCCTCGTTGGGGCTGGTTTCCCAGTTGCTCCCACAGTGCTCGGGGGGTTTGTGGGGGCCGCCCTGTCGACTCCTATTAGCACCGCCCCGAGTAGCCCCGTGGAGAGGAGGCCTGTGATCGCTGGGGGAAGATATGTGAGTGAGGGGTGAAGTGTTAGTGTTTGTAGGGAGTATAGGGCCACCAAGAAAACGCCTGATGCGAGTGCTATGAGGCCTATGGCGGCTACTCGCCCAACGCTTCTCTCACCGGTTGTGGCTAGGGTGTGAGCCCGCCTGGAGAGGAGGTAGAAGCCCACGAGCACGATTACTATAGGCTCCACTATGACGGGTATGTACACGTTTGGGTCCACGGGTATGCCTGGCGCTATTGCGCCCCACACGCTCGCCTGGATAAAGTTGATTATGGCTATAACGCCTATGGCCTGGTATATCCACCCACTAAAGAAGTGGAGGTCCTTAGACCTGTCAAGTACGGGTACGAGTAGGAAGTATATGATGGGTATCAGCGCGGCCACCACTGTTACCTGTATCGGTGAGAGGGGTCTGAAGTCGAGCACCTTGTACATGAATAGGAAGAACCATGGTGGGTAGGCGGGTATAGTTGTGGCTTGGGGGCTTGTCGGTGAGACTGATGGATACGGTGAGAATAGTATGGGGACATTGTGGAGTAGGCTTATCACCGATGGTATTATGAGTATGGCTGCGAATGTGAAGAATCCAAGCTCAAGCATGTAGAGCAAGTTCCTAGGGTACCAGGGGTTAAGTGAGGGGTCCTTCTCGTCGAGTTTAGCTGGAGCCTTGTAGCCCACCTTCTTGGGGTGGGGCATGAACCCGTTCATCTCGGCGAGGTAGAAGTGGTAGCCGAATAGGAGGCCTATGAGGGCTACGAGTATTATGTGGTAGCCGAGGAGCCTAGTGAAGAGGTCGAGGGATGTGCCGTTCCCAAACACTAGCGCTTCAAGCGTTTTACCGAAGGGTGCCTGCTCCAATACGCCCCTCCCCACATCCACTGCGTCCGCTGCGAGTATGTCCCCAGTCATGCTGTAGCCTAGGAAGGCTGCTCCCTGCGTGAGTGTGAGCAGTATGACTCCAACCATCCACTGCAACTCACGCGGGTTCTTATACGCCTTAACAAAGTAGTTTCTGAACATGTGCACGTAGGCGAGGAATATCATGATGTACGCCCCGTATAGGTGTGTTGATAGTAGTAGGGAGCCGTATGGGACCTTGGTTATTATGAACTCGGTCTGAGTGTAGGGGTTGCTAGGCGTGTAGTAGAGTATGAGGAATAAGCCTGAGATGACTTCGTATATGAGCGCGGCGGCAACCATCGAGCCAAGCCAGTAGTTAACCGAATACATATAGTCCGGTATCCTCGCCAAGGGGACGTCCTTTACGTGCAGCCTATCACTCCACCAGTTAATGAATCTCTCAGTCACACCCACGTGGATCCACCTAGCCAAACGGGTTGCCCACGTCAACCACTTCTGTGGACGTGCCCGTGATGGGGTTTCCACCGGTAAGGTCGGATGTGTGGCCGTAAATCACTGGACCCACCATTCTAGTAGCGTAGAGTTCATCCGTTGAGGGATCCCACTGTAACACCACCGCGGGGAGGGGATGGGTAGTGGGGCCAGTTATCACAGCCCCACCCTTATAGGGATCATAGGTGCTACCGTGGCAGCTGCAGTGTATAACCATGGTCATTGGTCCGTTAAACGTCTGCGCAGGTGGGTAGCCCGGCGGGTAGAAGTGTAGTTCAGGATACTTGCACCCGAGGTGTTGGCATATCCCACTGTAGGCCACGATCGACTTATTGGGTCCAACACCCCCAGGAAACGAGTACTTTGAGCCGTCGGCGGGAACCACAACCTCCATGGGGGGAATCTCAACCGGCTTGTTGTTCTCGTCGCCTAGGTTTAAGAGGAAGTTGGGTTCATTGAGTAGGGGGTAGTTGAACTGGAAGGCCTGAGGTGAGTTGACTGGGAGCGCTGATGCCTTGATGGGGTTACCCGAGCTGTCTACGAGTTGGAGTGTTGGGAAGGCTGTGAGCCCGACGGGGGGTGGGTTAAGGTATCTCACAACGGGTATTCCTCCGCCCACAAGCGCCGCGCCCCCGAGCAGCACTAGCGCCTTGAGGAAATTTCTTCTCGCCTCATCCACCTGAGGTGTGTGAGTGTTCTCGGAGCTCACGTCTAAGCCCTCCTCATCACGAAGTAGAGTGCCACCAGCACTATGAGCGCTACCACTAGACCCAGTATGGCCACCAACTCGTACGCGGTGAGCGGGCCAACCAGCCCCTCCCCCGGCACTATAAGACTTGGGGGAGCTTCATTGGATATGTAAAGCGTTTGGAAGGTGGATATGGATTTTATAAACGCGTTCTCACCTGTGTACCCCTGCCACACCGCGAATGCCACATCATACGTGTTACCGGGCTGGATGTCCACGAGGTAGGGTGCCCCGCCCTGAGGTTCACCTATCTGCCTCACTAATTCAACGGTCCATGAGTGCTCACCCATTGAGGCACCTGCTTGGACCACGAAGGGGTTAGTGTGGTTTGTGTCAACATCGGTATAGAAGAGGCCTGTCCCAAGACCAACCTCGTAAAGGTCTGTGGCGTTAGTGTATAGGTTAAGAGCGAACCCCGTGGGTGGAGCGGTGTAGTCAACACCCGTGAATGAGACATTCCTATTCCACCAATCATAGTATTTGCTAAGCGGCATCGGCTGCATCCCTATGGCTGGTAGGAAGGGCGTCGTGGTGTTCCAGGTGGCGCCAGTCATAAAGTCCCAGATGTTGGCTGCTCCACCAGCTTGAAGCGCCCCACCGTTGGGTTTACCCACAACCATGCAGTCGTCGGGTGTACCCGTTTGACCGCCCAGATACCACATCATTGCGACACGATCCTGCGAATAGTAAGTTGAGTTAACATAGTATTGCTTAACTATGTTCTCCTCAACCGCTCTTGGAGGCGCCACGACATAGGAGTGCGAGGTAGTATTGTACCATAGTGGGGGGAAACCGAATGGGCCGCCACCCAGCGAGAAGACGCTTGACATCCTGTTACTGGGCTTGGTGGCGTTCCATGTAAGCAACACAAAGATATCAGTGCCATTCCAAGCCACTTTAACGTTGACCGCGGGGGTGTGGCCGCCGTTGGGCACATTAGCCGATAATGGTATTGTAACCCATGGAATAGAGTTCCAGAATCCTTCTGTTCCCGGTGAGGCGAGGTTGGCGTGGCCGCTCACCTTGTATGCTACGAGCGTGGCGCTCTGCTGGGCAGAGACGCTTACCCCAGCTGTAATAGCGTAGACGCTTATGGATACGGCGAGAGCCGCGACGAAGACCACTAGTAGGGTTGTTCTACCAAACCTTGAACGAGCACTACCACTTCCCATATATTCTTAACCTCGCTGGTAAAAAGAATAGCTGTTATAAAAAGCTTTGTATACACTTAAACACAATTATTAATTTTTGTTTACCTTTTAAATATTGGAAGCGTCAACCCGTCAATGTTAGGGTAGGCCCTCACCCCTAATGCTCCCGAAAAATTTATTGGGAAGCTTGGGTATCCTTGTTTATGCCTAGTAAGAAGATTCTTGCGGGCTGCGCTGGGGCTCTGTGCTTCGCCCTCGGCTTGGTGGCTCTTTTCAGCACCACGATACTTATAAGGAAGGCGTGCTTCGGCCCCTCCTCTATGTATATTTGCCCAGCCAATGGCGTGCCCTACCTAACTGAAGGGTGGGCTCTAACATTAGCCGAACCCCTAACGCTCTCACTAATAGTGGTGTTGGGCCACATCTTTGAACATAGAGGCGCCAAGGGCTACGATGGGGGTGTGCTTACGGATGTATCCCAAGGGCGTGGTATTACCCAAGCCCAGAGTGGGTATAGCGTGGATGTCGCGAAAAAAGATTAGGGTAACGGTTTACGCGGTTAAAATTGTGTGGGTTAAATGCCCACATCTCTGTATAACTCTTCAGTTGTTGGCGTAGTCTCCGAGATAAGTATATAACGGGTTTGGTTCTATACCGCTAAAATAGCAGTTATGTCAAGGCTTTTACAAAGTGGACCCATTAATGGTTGGCTCACGTGTGTGAGCATCTTAGTGCATAAATAGGGAAACACGTATTCTGGCACGGCTGTGTCCTGATACCGGTTCCTGAAGGTATTTTAGCCACTGTGAGTGGGGGGTGGTTTGCTATGCGACTGGTGCATGCTCAGTTCTTTAGCTCGTGTATCAGCCCTAACCCGTTAGGAGTTAGGCTTTTAATAGGTGTTTTACGTTTATGTAAGTGAGTGTGTCGGCGTGCTAAACGAAGTTCAGCTAAGGGTTAACGGTTCGAATCTTGTTAAGGATTTGGCTAACCGATTTGGAGTCAGCGTTTCAGTTGTTGACTGTAAGCCTTTCAGCCCTCAGCGTATGGCGCTCTTCCTCGAAATGGTTGGGGGCGACATAGAGGGTTTCCTGGATGCCCTTAAAACTGAAGAGTCGGTTAAAAAGGTGTACTCTGAGTCAAACGGTGCGTCTTCGGCTTGGGCCATAACGGTTATGGATACCCCCGTGTACTGTAAGGTTGTGCAGGAGAATGATGTGTTCTGTCTGAGTTGTCCTATGAACTATGTTGTGGGTGAATCACGCGTTCAGCCCTCTAAGTGGAGGGTTCTGGTTGCTAACAGGCTCGCTCTCCGCAGGACGCTGGATCTGCTGGGTGAGAGGGGTGTGAGGGTTGAGCTCGGAGACATGAGGCAGTCGAGTGTTAGGCTAAGCGGTTATAAGTCTTTAAGCCCCCATCAGAGGGATGTTTTAAAGAGAGCCTACGAGCTCGGTTACTTTGACTTCCCAAGGAAGATAACCCTGAGGAGGCTAGCCCAAAAACTCGGTGTGAGACCTTCAAGCCTAAGTGAAGCGCTCCGCAGGGCGCAATCCAAGGTTGTCACTAGGTTCTTCGAATACGAAAGCTAACACTAGTTCAGTTACCAATGGGCCTCTACCCTGATGAAGATGCGTTTGTAAGGCTATGCATCAAAAAATCCACAGGTACCGTTACACTGTTGGAGTATATCGACATCTAACAATGTACGGGGATCTAAGAGCGGTGTGGGGGTGGTTGTGGATAAAATCCTTTCGTCATGTACCGGGTAATATCAGGTAATCCCTTTATTCACAGTTTGGGCTTCGGATTCCTGCTTGCTGCTCCAGTGCATTGACCAATTAAAAATAAGTGGAAGGGGGGCACTGGTTGGTGTTTGGCCAAATATTTTTCTAATAGATTTGGGCTCTCGAAACTTAGTTGTTTTATGTGATGTTTCCATAAATCTTAAGCAGAAGCATAAGGCGTTATCAGTAGAAGCTTCGTTTATCATGTTTTAGAAAATGTGGTTTGGGTCTTTGGTCGGTGGTGTTATCCTGTCTGGTAGGTTGGCTTGGGCTGTGTGAACCCATGCCACAATCAACATTTATGGAAAATGAATCGCTACCCGCCGTGTTGAAAAGAGAAAAAGGGGGTTTGATTGCTATATTAGTCTGCCCTGATATAGCCGGGGTATTTGGTCTTGTACCACACCGCTGTGATGAGTACTGTGAGTAGCAGAAGGAACCCTGTTAGCGCCACGGAGGATGGGTTGGGACTGTATCCGTTGTATGAGCCGACTGTTAGGGCTGCGACAATCACTATTAGGATTGTCATGGATGCCACGAATATCTTCACATCCATTTCGCTCTTCCTGGTGTGTTGGGGTGTTGACTGACTCACTACGCGTTCACCTCGGATCTTTTGCCACCGTAGAGGAGTCTCCCTGTGGCTAGAAGGCTGAAGGCTACGAATGCGAAGAATTCTATGCTGCTCAGAGCCATCTGCAGGTCGCCGCTTAGGATGTGGCCTGACGCGCATCCACCCGCCATCCGCGCCCCAAAGAGCACTAGGTATGAGCCTAAGAAAACACCAACATCTCTTTTCAGCTCACTTGAGCCAAACCTTTTCTGCCATGTTTTAGGTATCCAGGCGTTGAATGCCTGGAATCTTCTTGAAACAAAGATCGCGGCGAGGAAGGAGCCCAGTAGTGTTCCTATGTCGCTGTAAGGCTCCCAACCGATGGTTTTGAATACTAGTTGGCTGTAACTATATGAGGGTAGCCATAGGTAGCCTACTACCCAGCTGTACGTTGTGGATTCCCCGAAGATTTGGTGAAGGAACATTTCGAGTACTACTACTGCGCCTATGATTGCTCCAACGAAGGTGAGGAGCCATCTAAGGTCGGATTTCGGCGCCCAGTGATTGTTGGCCGAGTAGGCTAAGTGGTCGCTTGGGCCAACGGGCATGGCGGAGCCCTCCGTAAGCATCTTGGATGTTTCCTCGTGTATGGTTAGCTCGATTTCAGTCATCTTGTAGTCGGGGTGGGTAGCCATATATATGCAGCTCTTACCATGTTCGTATCTTGGCAGATAGTAGGCGACACCAAACATGGCTGCGGCCCATACGAGTGATATGAGGAAGCCGGCGTCGAGGTCTGTACCCGCTTTGCCGCCTAAGTATATTGAGCCGTAGTTTAAGGTGTTGACGAGCCATTGACCCGCCGGCGTCTGATAGAGCACTGTCCACGAGGCCGCTCCTAGTAAACCACCGAAAACAGCGTAAATAGCCTCCCTGCGTCCCTCGCCTAGCGCCATCCACTCGGTTCCTGGCACATAACCCGATACTGCGACTCCCACTCCGAAAATGAGGCCGCCGAGCGCCACCCCTACTATGTAGTCGGGTTTAACACCGTAGTGGAAGCTCACACCTAAGGCTGCAAGACCATAGAGTAGGATTGCTCCCACCCCTATGGCTATAGCTATACAGTTGATGAATAGCCTGTCCTCCCATTTCGCTAGTTTCAGTAGCACATCTGAGTTGGATATTCCCCACAGCTCGGCCAGTCCGCCTATTATTGCCCCAATAAATATTCCTATCCAGAGGGGTGCGGTCACTGAAAAACTCACGTTGACCGCCCCCATTTAGCCCGTAAACCTACTGTCATAGCAGGTCGACTAGTTAAGCGCATTATAACGATTTAAACGTATGTGTGAAAAAGTGTATAACTTAATATATTATGTCATTATCATGACAAGATACTAGGTCTTGATTCATCCTGTCCATCCTATCACTCAGCTAATAGAACTAGCTCTTAAGTGTGCGCTTGAAAATGAATTTACCTGATTTTAAGTTGGAGGCCCATAATCATGTGTATTGGAGGGTGGACACATCTCTCAGCGGTTTCTGGCGTTTCTGCGAGATTAAAGGCGAATAGTGGGTAGTGTGAAGCAGATGAAAACCCTTCTCCGCATTATGTGTATCCGCTCGTGATGTAAGGATAACGGAACCTATGCTTGGCTGCCACGTTACTCAAACACTTATCCAGTGGATATTCCTACGCACAGTCAATCCTGATAGCTCCAAATTGTCAGTGTTGGTTATCATCTGGTGTGGTTTGGTAAGCACCTTGAATATTCTGCTTGAGTGCGGTGTGATCCGTCGCCGAGCCAGCCTAACTCGTTAGGGAAAACGGTTTTCAGCATTAGGTGTAACATAGGCTGAGACTCAATGTCAGACGGTAAACGCCTATCTCCCACTCTCTGGTTCACGTTGAGCGCAGTCGGCCTAGGGGTTGCTTCACTATTCATGGTTGTCTTTAACCGTGCAGGTGTGGTGGCTAGGTTAACATACGCAGAGCTGTTACTCGTGTGGGTAGGCTTCCTACTAGTATACTTCATGGTTGAGAAACCCTACATCGGTGGCTTACCTAAGAGTGTCGGCTCGTGGGTCAAGCGTTGGCTCACCACCACAAACCATAAAGACATAGGTCTACTCTACATTGTGACATCACTATTCTTCGCTTTTGTTGGCGGAGTGCTCGCCGAACTCATGCGCACCCAACTCATGGTGCCTGATAACAAATTCCTGACGCCCTTAGCCTATAATCAGGCGGTAACAATCCACGGCCTCGTTATGGTTCTATGGTTCCTCTCCCCCCTCGCATTCGGTTTCGCGAACTACATTGTCCCACTACAGATCAGGGCTAGAGACCTTGCCTTCCCACGCCTCAACGCCCTAAGTTATTGGCTATACTTGGCCAGCGGCGTCGCTGCCGCACTAGCGTTCTTCCTGCCGGGTGGAAACCTCAACGGTGGGTGGACCTTCTACGCCCCCCTCAGCTCAAGCCGGTTTATGCCTGGCCCCGGGCCCACACTTGGCCTGATGGGTGCGCTCATGCTCATATCCTCGGTAACCATAAGCACGGTTAACTTTCTAGTTACAATAGTTTGGCTCAGAGCCCCAGAGGTGACCTGGGCGAAGCTACCCATGTTCACCTGGTTCATACTCATCACCGTGATACAGATGCTCCTCGCGTTCCCAGCCCTGTTCGGAGCCATGCTGATGCTTGCGGTTGACAGGATAGCCGGCACTCTCTACTTTACCTCTGCGAGCGGGGGAGCGGCTCTCCTATGGGATAACATGTTCTGGTTCTTCGGACACCCAGAAGTGTACATAGTGCTGCTGCCAGCCCTAGGCGTGCTCGCCGAGGTGGTACCAGTCTTCTCAGGCTCCACACTGTATGGGCGTAGGAGTGTTCTCATAGCGGTGTTCGCCCTAGCCCTACCCCTAGGCATGCTCGTATGGGGGCACCACATGTATATGACCACTATACCAGACGTAGAAAAGGAAGTTTTCGAGTTTGGCACCGACGCGATATCCATACCCTTCATAGTCACCATATTCGCCGTGATAAGAACGCTTGGGGGTGGGCGTGTCAGACTCAGCACACCCATGCTATTCGCGTTGGGCGCCATATCAGTGTTCATACTGGGAGGAATAACCGGCCTCTTCCTCGCGGCTCCAGTGCTCGACGCGGCTTACCGCGGAAGCTACTTTGTTGTGGCCCACTTCCACTATATTATGGCGGGCACAACAATGTTCGGACTCTTCTCAGCACTCTACTACTGGTTCCCCCGCATGAGTGGGAGAATGTATAATGAGGCGCTCGGTAAAGCACATTTCGCGCTCACGTTTGTGGCGCTCAACATAACCTATTTCCCAATGTTTCTAGTGGGCGATATGCCGCGGAGGATATTTACCTACAACGTGGAAAGCTGGGGTCCCCCGAACCTCGTGGCCACAATAGGCGCATACGTGTTGGGATCGGTTCAAATCCTCCTCGTATACAACCTTCTCAAGAGCACCATAAGCGGCCCACGTGCACCCGTTGACCCATGGGGCGCGGGTACACCTGAGTGGTCAACCGAGGAGCCCGCAACCATTATGTTGGGCGCTGGCTCAAACCCCATTTATTCAGCTAATCCTGCTAAGACCACTCAAAGTGGCGGAGTCGCCCAAACAGAGCGTTACCCCGCGTCGCTCGTCGTGCTCGAGCATGCTAGTGTCAGTCCTGTCACACTATCGGTGGGCGTCCTCCTATCACTCCTCGGACTCGCCCTCCTAGGCTACGACACGCTTGGGCTGCCCTTTGTGACGCTAGGCGTCGCCACAGTGGCCTACGCCCTTCTTGGCTGGGCTCTGGATCCAAGTTTCAGTGGGGAAGCTGATAGGCTGAGCGGTGCATGGCCCTTCGATAGGATATCGAAGACTAAGCTCGGAGTGTGGTGTTTCCTCCTCTCCGAAATCATACTCTTCGGAGGGGTGCTGACCGCTGACGCCTACGTGCGTATCAGCGACCCCTCAGTTTGGCCCGCGCCCGGTGTGCTGCATCCAATAGGTTTAGGGGTGATAAGCACGTTCATCCTACTGTCGAGTAGCCCAGCCGCTTACATGGCTCTCTCATCCATCAGGCGGGGGAGTGTTAGGGGGATGGTTGGGTGGCTCAGCGTCGCGCTAACCCTGGGTGCGGCTTTCGATTCAATGGAGTTCTACGAGTGGGGTCAGCTCTTCTCGAAGGGGCTTATGCCTTGGACGAGTAACGCGCTTAGCGCCTACTACTTCACGGTGGGGCTACACGCCACACATGTGCTCATCGGCCTAATCATTATGGGCTATCTAATCATACGTGGCTTAAACGGCAGAATAACGCAGGGTAACCACGAGGCTGTGGAGGCCTTTGGAATATTCTGGTCGTTCGTGGACGCCATATGGGTGTTCATATTCGCATTCTTCTTCCTGCTCTAGAAGGGTGATGGGGATGCTACTACCTTTCAACTTGGCGGACCTCGGAGCGGTTCCACCCACCGTTTTGAATTGGCAGTCAGTTTTCAACATGTACTTGGTGTTAGGCGTGTCGGGAGCCGTTTTCGCCTACGGGCTCATGTTCTTTTACATTCTAAACGGGAGGCGTAAGTCGCCCCCCGCTAGGAGGGGTGGAAACGGTGGTGGGAGGGGGAATCTTCTTACACTTATAGTGGTCACTGGCATCGTTGTGGCCGCCTTCATTGCGGGTGTAGAGGGGAACGCATACATGTGGGATGCGCCTCAGAACCTGCCCACACTCACTATAACCGTTCACGCCTACCAGTGGGGCTGGAACTTCACATACCCAGATGGCTACACGTCTACAGATGTGCTTACGGTGCCCGCTAACACCACCATAATACTAAACGTGACCTCCGAGGATGTTTTCCACGACCTAGGGATACCCATGTTCGATGTGAAAGCGGACGCAATACCCGGCCAGTGGGACGCCCTATGGTTCGTGGCCACCCAGACGGGTAGCTACCCGTACGCTATCCGATGCTACGAGTTGTGCGGCGCAGGCCACGCGTATATGACGGCCAACCTAAGCGTGCTCACCCCAGCCGCCTTCTCATCGTGGTACACCCATCACGAACCACGTGGAGTGGGCTAAGCGTGTGCAAACACCCACAGGTGTACACAAACAATTATGTACCAGTAGGATATGGTGTTCACCAAATGCATGCAGCAACGTTTAAACCCAGAATTAAACCCTTCAACCGACACGCCTTGTTTATCTGGGTTTTAACACCCAACGTGCTATGGGTGAATGTATAGTGTTCGACGACAGACCTGTGCTTGTGTTCTGGGAGACCACCAAGGCTTGCCTGCTTTCGTGCGTACACTGCCGGGCTGAAGCGATAAGGTCGCCCTTACCTGGCGAGCTAAGTAAAGAGGAGGGTTACGGACTCATTGACCAAGTGGCGGAGTTCGGTGAGCCATACCCCACCATCATCTTTACCGGGGGGGACCCACTGATGAGGGGCGACATCTTCGAGCTTTTGGATTACGCGAGGAAGAGGGGTGTGAGGTTCGCCCTGTCACCGTCGGTTACCACCCTATTAACACGCGAAAAGTTGGAAGCGATTAAATCATCCGGCGCGTCTGCTATCTCGGTGAGCGTCGATGGCTCCTCACCCACAACCCATGATGGTATCCGCAGAGTTGCTGGTACATATAAGCGGTCCCTTGAGGTCATAGATGAAGCTATAGGGCTTGGCCTCAGCGTTCAGGTAAACACCACGGTGATGAGAAGTAACGTCCTCGAATTACCACGCATCTTCCACATGGTGAAAACCCATAAGGTAAAGGTGTGGGAAGTTTTCTTCCTTATAAGGGTCGGAAGGGGGATGGGTGTTGAAGACTTGGGTGCCGATGAGAATGAGAGTGTGTTGAACTTCCTCTACGACGCCTCACGTTACGGTGTGATACTTAGAACTGTTGAGGCCCCATCGATTAGACGTGTGCTAAAAATCAGAGAGGAGGCGGGTGACTATTGGAATCACCCACTCTACGAGCGACTCAGGAGTACACTATACGAGTTAGAGGGCCAACCCAGCCAGAAGACCACTATTTCCCCGCGCGGCACGCTAGACGGCGACGGCATAATATTCATTGGCTACGAGGGCACCGTGTATCCGGGAGGCCTCACCCCGATTCCGCTGGGGAACATACGCAAACAGAGTCTAAGACAAATATACAGGTACCACCCCCTACTCCTTAAGATAAGGAGCAGGGAGTTGAATGGATTATGCGGGGTGTGCGAATACAGGCAGATCTGCGGTGGGAGCAGGGCGAGGGCCTACGCGTCGGGCCGCGACCCGCTGGGCTCGGATCCAGGCTGTGTCAAGGCAGCCCAGCCCCCAATATGGGCTTCTTAGAGGCACACAATACTGAGTAGGAGGGTTCATCTGGCTATTTGGCTGCGTGCGCACTCACCTTAACGAATCCGTTGCCCGCCTCGGCGCCGTCAACGATTAGGCCATACGTTTCGAGCAGTCCCCTGAGTGCTTGGGCGGTGCATTCGGAGGAGGGAGCGCTGTAGCCGGTTCCAGTCATAACTATGGTCACACCTTGTTCTCGTGTCTCTATTTCGACGAGGTTGAGTGGGAGTAGCCCCCTATAGGCCCTTACTAATTCTTTAAGCTCGCCGACTGTGGGGGCGATTGTCTTGAAGAGTTCACCAACCACCCTGCCATGTGTGTACCAGAGTTTACCCAGCTCCTCCTTTGAAGTCTTAGATGCCAGTTGAAGGCTATTGTCGAGGAGGATCTTCGGCACTGGCACCGCTTCAAGCGACTTCATGATGTCAAAGGCCCTCAGGATTTTGAGCGCTTCATCTGGCGACCTTTCATCCTTAACAATGTTAAGGTAAAGCCTTATCGCCTCGTTGAGTATGGCGTACATTGTCTTACTCTGTTTCCTCGCCTCCTTCCCCAACTCTTGAACCAAGTCGTACTCAGCTGCAACGTTTGTTCTTGTCATACATGCATTTATAGACCACCCTATGAAATATGCCTTTTCATAGTGGGCAAACGATATCCGCGACGGCGTGGATGACCCTAAGTCAACCACTAATCCTTGAAAGACCAACATATCTAGAGTTTAAGGCCTAATCCTAAAACGCATCATATTAGTTGAGGAATTTGGCGAAGTGTTGTAAGCATATATTTATTTGGGAAAAATATGGATTAGCGTAAAGACTAGACCTATGTGTAACCATGCTGGCGTAGCGGCGCGAATAGATTCTGCGCGATAAATAGATTAAAGTGTACGTGATTTATACTGGGATGTTGTAATGCCAATTCACAAACGGACGGCGAGGAGGGTTGATGTGCGTGCGAGGGATGTTATGAGTTCGCCCCCAGTATCCGTCAAGGCGTCGACCACGCTTCGGGAGGCCGCTGAGAAGATGTGGTCTGAAAAGGTTGGGAGCTTGATTGTTTTGGACGACGACGGCTATCTCCTCGGTATACTAACTGAGCGGGACCTCGTGTTTGCGGCAGCGAAGGGTCTCTTCGAAGCTTCGGAGAAGAAACCCACTGTTGAGGCGGTGATGTCCAAAAACGTGGTGACCGTTAACACCAACTCAGGTATCGCTCAGGTGGCCGAGCTCATGTCTGAATTCAACATAAAGCACATAGTTGTCATGAGCCAGGAGGGTAGGCCGGCTGGAGTGATCTCCCTCCGGGACATGCTTGATGTGGGCTTCGGCTTCCTCAGCATCCTTAGCTCACCAGACTAGGCAGTGAGAGTTCCTTAAGCTTTGGCTCACCCACTCTACCACCCTCCCAACCGCGGAGCTTGTAATACTTCTCGAGCAGTTCTCCGAGGGGGCAGACCTTCCCCATGTTTCTCCCACTCGGCACAGGCTCCGATAGAAACCTGGCGGGAAGAGTATCCCCTCCGACGCCGTTAACCTCATTATAAATTCGCTCGAGATTAAATATTCTCTCACCCACCCTGAAAAGCTCATCCTGACCCATACTCCACCCAGTTACCGTGTTTAGGGCATCAACGTAGTCTTCTAGGTCGTAGGCCATGCTTGAAAAAGCGCAGATTTGCAGCGAGTCGAGCACGGCCACAAGGTCCTGCTTTAATATTACAGCCGAGGCGAGTTTATCGTACTCGTTTTGAGCAATGTGGGCGACAAGACTCCTTTCACCGAGTAGATCTACAAAGGCGTAGATGAGGTCGGGGTACACCCATATATGTGTGGAGGCCCCTGAGTTCTCTGTGGCGTTAAGCAGACCCCAGGCATACTCCACGCGGGGGTCAGCGTTTTGTATCGTTATCCCCTTAACCGCCGTGCTGAGAAATGGGTCGCCCAACGTATTGCACAGGGCCACAGCACCCTCGGCTAGTGTACCCCCCATATCGCTCCTCGTCGAGATTAGGTGTATTAGGTCGACCATGCGGTCCACATCCCCCCACCTAAGTCCAAGCTCGGGGGAGACAAGACCCTTCTCTGTGGCTTGGGCCAGGATGGCGAGCAGGTTACCCGTTTCGATGGGGTCCAATCCCAACTCGTAGCACAAATAATTCATGTATGCAATCGATTCCAGGTCGCCCACACCGCAGTTGGTGCCAAGCGAGGATATCTGCGCGTAGTCAGGCCCCTCCCCTCGGAAGCTGTACTTCCTAACACCTGCGGTCTCCCTCCTACACTGAACCGGGCAGGCGCTACATGTGAGCCGAGATATCAGTATTGTGCTACTCATCTTCTGGCCTGTCAACTCTGATGCGCCTTCGAAACGCGTCTGCGTATAGTTATGGAAGGGTAAAGCCTCGTATCGGCTTAGCGGGTCAACCGCAAGCGGTGTCCCATACGTCGAGAAGAGCCCTGTTGCTCTATTTAGCATGGGCGAAGCCCTGATCTTAGCGTCGACGCGTTTGAGAACCCCCATGAATCCCTCCCTGTCGGCGACGGGTACCCTCTTAGTGTAGTCCGCGGCTATTGCCACGGCCTTCAGCTCCTTGCTTCCGAACACGCCTCCGGCGCCGTGACGCACGCCGCTCGACCTCCCAGCGTCGTTTACTATGTTCGCGAACTTCACCATGTTCTCCCCCGCGACACCTATGGATAGTACCCTGACATCTCCGTGCTTGGCTTTGAGAATCCTGATGCACTCGCTCGCGCCCCTCCCCCAGAGGCTAGACGCGTCGAGCAAGTCGAGCCTACCATCTTTTGCGAGAATGTATTTGGGTGTCTGGCTTTTACCCGTTATTTCAATCCCGTCGAAGCCCGCGAGTTTGAGCGCTGCCGCAGCGTAGCCACCCGTGTTCGCGTACGCTATGGTGCGCGTGAGTGGGGATCTGAACACAATCGTCAGCCTGTTCGCAAGAGGCATCGCTGTCCCAGTGACTGGGCCAGTGTATAGCCCTATCCAACTCTCTTCGGAGTAGGGCTCAAGTTTTGGGTTATGGTCGTATAACCTCTTTACCCCGTACCCTCTCCCACCGATAAATGACTCAGCGATGCGCTCATCCATATCCTCATATTCTACCGCATTCTTCGATAGGTCCACAACTGCGAAGTTGTTAATATAGCCTCCAGAGAATCCGATTGGTGTACACCGAAAACTCTATCCGTGTTGATCTAATAAGATTTCCGAGTAGGCTCTAAACCGTGGTTTATCTGAACTGATATGACGTGGCGTTGACCAATGATATATTACGTCTCGATAAGCCTAAATTCGAGACCAGTTTGCCAAGTATATGACTAATGTCATATGCGGGTCCATGGTTTTATCGGATGGCTTAAGGGGTGGCTCGGGTCGCACCACCAAGACACATGGAGCGTGAGTTGGCGCCTTAAGCCAACGAATCCCTATAGGCTAAGGGGGAAGCCTTGACTAAAACTGATACAATTAACTGGTTCGCCAAAGGATTTGGACCAGCCTGGCTAGTTATGATGGCCGACGTGGATGTAGCATCCATAATTACAGGCCTTCAAGCGGGGTCGAGCTGGGGTTATAGAATGGTGTTCGTTATGCTCGCACTCACGGCGCCCCTGACCATTGTTCAGGACGCGGCTGGCCGTGTGGGTATAGCTGGAGGCATGGGGCTAGCTAGGGCAGTCAGAAAAAAGTATGGTAGGGGTGTTGCGACACTGGCCGCCATACCTATGGGTCTAAGCGACTTCCTCGAATATGTGGCAGAATATGCCGGCATAGCGATAGGCCTTAGGCTCCTAATGCTACCACTGGTTACTGGACTAGCAGCCGCCTACCTCTTGCACACATTTATAGTTCTCTTCAAAAAGTACAGGCAGGCTGAAATCATGCTTATACCCATTAGTTTTCTACTTGTGGGATCAATACTTGGTTCAGCCGGTTTTCTAAGCCCGAATCTACGTGTACTCCTATTCACCGGTCTCTCACCTATGCAGCCCTACACTAACCCGCACTATGACTATCTGCTAGCTGCCAGCATTGGGTCGGTGATAATGCCTTGGATGCTGTACTTCCATTCGAGTGCGAATGCTCGCAGAGCCAAGTCCCTAAGCTTCCTTAGAAGCGAGAGACTGGAGACCGTTATTGGCGCAGTAATATCCGAGTCCCTTATGGGCGCAATAGTGGTCGTAGGCGCCCACATACCTAGTGGGAACATGCTTCTCGACACCGACTCTTTTCCCCGTTTTATACCATTTTTTGGTGTAAATGCTCGCATCCTTGTGGGCTTAGGATTCATCTCCGCGGGCTTCCTAGCACTCGTGGTGGTCTCGCTTGGCTCCGCGTGGGGGGTGCTCGAGGCTTTGGAGAGGGAGTCGCGAAAATCCTTTCTCGGGGTCTACATTGCGGAGAGCCTACCCGCTGTGATTTTTGTGTTACTCGTATCGTCATATGTTCGCCTCATTCTCGACCTTATGGTAATATACACGATAGTTGTAATGCCATCACTCTACTTTTTGGGAAAGGTGGTTTCAGATAGGAAGTTATTGGGGCCGGCGTCCTACAGCAAGACTGAGCTAACACTCTACTGGTTGATGTCATCGGTCATCGCCATGGGTGGAATAATAGGTGTGTACTCGATTCTCCCTTAGTTTAAGGAGTGCGCGCCAGCTGCTCGTGTTCCCTATGCTAGAACAACGGTCGTGACCCGCTACCGTGGTAGGTGTGCGCTCATACCCTTGGGTTGTTTAGTCGCCTTATGAGTAGAACCTTTGCGGCGTCGTTCACACCGAATGAGGATATTAGCGCCCAAGCTCCGCTTAATACAAGGGCTGGAAGAGGTAGGGGTTTAAGGCTATAGAAGCCTATGAGTGATATGGCAGTGATGAGGGCTACGTCGAGTAGTATAGAGAGTAGTAGGGCTCGGCTTGGTTTGGAGCGCCAGAAGTGGTCTCTCTCGCGGACTATGAGAACATTGAAGAGGCCGCTGAAAACTAGGTAGCTGAACACGTACGTGTGAAGTGTGTTCAGGCTGTGGCCGAGGTCGAAGACGGAGAAGCCAATGTAGAGTAGAAAGAGCGACTCGGCGACCACTAGGATACCAACTAGGACTCCTAGGGTGGCGAGCCAGCCGATGTTCCAGGTGTCGGGTTTCCTAGAGTATCTAACCCTATCTGTTGATATGGATAGTGTGACGAAGTCGGTTAGGAAGAGGTAGAGTACCATGCTGAAGATGGATACGGGGAACGCACCCGTAATTAGGTATGCGAGCACGACGAACACCACTATCTGAAATGTTTTAACGAGCTTGTTTATTATCCAGGTAACCACGCGCTGGTAAATCATGCGGCCCACTTTAATCATCTCCACTATGGGTTCGAGTCCTTCGATGGTGAGTACAGCGCTGGCCGCCCCCTTAGCCACATCTGTTGCGTCTTTAACGGCTATGCCCACTTCGGCTTGCTTGAGGGCAGCGGAGTCATTCACACCGTCACCGGTCATCCCAACCGTGTGCCCCTTCTTCTGCAGCGCCCTAACTATGTTGTACTTGTCCTCTGGGTATATCTCCGCGAGACCAGCCGAGCTGTCTATCATCTTTGCGTACTCCTCCTCGTCCCCGCTACCTCTTAATGTGGACATTTTTTCCACGTGTCCGGTGAGGCCAAGTTTACGTGCAACCTCCTGCGCCACTGGTAGGGCGTCGCCTGTGAGCATCTTGACCGTGACGCCTAATCCACTAAGCTCGCTGATTAGCTGCTTAGAGTCTTCCCTTAACTCGTCGCTCAACGCCACAACGCCTGCAAGCGTGTATCCCCCACTTTCCTCTCCACGGGCCACGGCGAGTACCCTGTAACCCTTCTCTGTAAGCGTCTTCACCCTCCGCTTAACTTCACCGTATTCGTCTGGCCCGCTACGGCAGAGCTGTAGCACGCTCTCAACCGCGCCTTTGCACACCCTAAACCTTTTACTTCCCGTCGTCGCGAACGCTTGGGTCATCCTCGTGGAGGGGTCGAAGGGGACAAACTCCAAGACTCTGTATTCTTCAAGTGTGCTGCTGGTGTGTTTCGCGTAGGCTAGGAATGCGAGGTCTATTGGGTCCTTATCGGCCTCGTTTGAAGCTAGGGCACCAAACAGCGCTACCTCTTCCTCTTTGAAGTCGTTAAAAGTGGTGATCTCTGAGACTGAGAGCTTGTTCTTCGTGAGTGTCCCCGTTTTATCCGCGCATAGTACGTCCATTGTCGCCGCATCCTCTGAGGCGCTAAGCCTTGTGACAAGTACGCCCTTCTTTGATAGTTCAAGTGAACCCACCGCCATGCTTATGTTAAACATTGATGGTAGGGCTACTGGTATCGCAGACACTAGAAGCACCACTGCAAGCGGGGCTAATTGTATTAGGTTCACACCCCTCACATAGGATACGCCGAGGCCGAGCGCTAATAGTATTGCTACCATTAGCAGTAGCCAGCGCACCACGCTAGCCGTCACCTCCTCAACGTGCAGCTTGGGTCTTGCAAGCTGCACTAGCTCAACGGTTCGTCCAAAATACGTCTTGGCGCCAGTAGCCGTCACCTCGCATGTTGCTTCACCCTTCTTCACTATGCTGCCGCTGTAGACGCTCTCCCCGTCTGTCTTCGAAACTGGGAGCGACTCACCTGTGAGGGCTGACTGATCCACGTCCAGCTTTCCCTCGACGATTTTGGCATCCGCTGGGATGATGTCACCCGCCCTGAGGCGAATAATGTCCCCAGGCACCAATTCCCTAGCTGGAATGCTAACCCACCCACCATCCCTCTTAACCCTAGCTTGGACGCGAAGCCTCTGCTTCAGCGCCGCCACAGCTGAATCCGCACGCTTCTCCTCGAATAGGCTCAGCCCCGCGTTGAATAGTAGAAGTCCGGCAACAATATAGGCGTCGACGTACTTGTGGAGTGCCCATGTGAGCGCAACGGTTATCTCGAGCATCCAGGGGGTGATACCCCAGAACTTTTTGGCAACGATAAGGACAATGCTTTCTCTTTTCTCCTCGACCTCATTGTAGCCGTAGACACCTAGCCTTTTCTTCGCCTCCTCGGAGCTCAGCCCCGTAAGGGTTTGCGGTGAACCATCAGGCTGAGCAGCGCACATGGGCGTCACATCCAACACAGGTCGGAATCGTCAGTAAGAATGTCACCTGAGGATGACGCGCGCATCCACGACGTACGCCCCGTTCTGGTTCACGATAAGCGGGTTAATGTCCAACTGCTTAATGTCCAAGTCCACCATCAGCTTTGAAACCTTAACTATCGAATCCGCTACGGCATCCACACTGTAGTTCCTATTCCTCGCTTTGAGTAGGTCTTCAACCTTACTGAGCCTGACCATGCGATCCGCTTCCTCGTACTCTATGGGGCAGAGTCCGTAGCTCACGCTTCTAAAAACCTCTACGTATATGCCTCCCAACCCGACTACTACGGCTTTACCGAACGCTGGGTCGTCTATTCCCCCCAAAAACACCTCTACACCCGCCAGCTGCTCCTGTACCAGGATTCTACTTGATATCTTTGCTAGCTCATTGAATACACGTGGAACGTCGGCTGGTTGCACGTTTACCCTGACGCCTCCAAGCTCCGTCTTATGGGTAGGCGTATCTGTTGAAATCTTCATGACCACTGGGAACCCTATTCGCTCCGCGGCGGAAGCCGCTTCGCTTGCTGCGGACACAACACTCCACTTAGCCGTTCTAAGCCCGTAGTCCTCAAGTAATCTAAAGCAGTCCACGTCTGGGAGCGATGATTTCCCAGAAACTATGCTTAGCGCGGAGGGGGGCGGCGACGGGCCCTGAACCTTCTTAAGGGGTGGACGCCTGCCAAGAAGGTGTTTGATGCTTCGCACAGCGTCCTCGGGGAACCTGTAGGCGGGTATCCCCGCTGACTCAAGCATCCTCACCGCTGCGTCCTCGTCGAGACCCATCACAACACCCACCACACTCTTACCCTTAAACTCGAGTAATACTTTTGCAAGCTCGGAGCAACTGATGGTTGGAAGCGACTGGACCACAACTATCTTGGTTGAGTCAGTGTCACCCACGGCTTCTAATGCCGACCTATACCGACCGGCATCCGCGTCACCTGAAAGGTCTAGGGGGTTCTTCGGCGAGCTCTGCGGTGGGAGCACACGCTTTAAACGCTCCTTGATGTCCTCTGAGAGCTCCGCTAGGCTTAAACCCTGTCTCTCTAATTCGTCCGTGGTTAAAACACCGTGTCCTCCTGAATTGGTTACAACCAATATGTTCGGCTTGACAACCTCACTAGAGAGCACCATTTTAGCTAGGTCGAGGAATTCTTCTAGGTTTTCAACGTAGATGCCCCCAACTGTTTCCACCGCGGCCCTGAATAGCTCCGTGGAGCCAGCTAGGCTGCCCGTGTGTGTTTTCACAGCTTCGGCGCCCTTCTTCCCAGTCCCTCCCTTTAGGAACACGAGCGGCTTCTTAGAGGCAACTGTGGGCGCCATTTCGAGGAAGGCTTTACCGTCGGCAATCCCCTCGTTATAGCTGAAGATCGCCTTGGTCTGAACATCGTTTGCAAGATAGCTATACACCTCCGCCTCCTTGATGTCGCACTCATTACCAAGGCTCACAAAATAGCTAAGCCCAGTGCGTGTCCTGTGAGCCCAGTTGAGCATGTAGACACCTATTCCCCCACTTTGTGTGACGAGAGCTAATCCTCCAAGCTTCACATCGGAAAAACTGAACGTGGCGTTAAACCGGGGGGTTATTAACCCAAGTGTGTTCGGCCCGAGCACTCTCAGCCCAGCCTTTCTTGCACGCACCCCCAGCTCATATTCAAGACGTGCTCCCTCCTCGTCGAGCTCCTTAAAGCCAGACGTTATCACTATGGCCGAGCTTACACCCGCCTTCACAGCGTCGTCAATCACATCTAAAACGGCGCCACGGGGGATTGTGACAATAGCCAAGTCGACCTTATCAGGTACGTCAACAAGCGAGCGGTAAGAACGCACGCCCTCCACACTTTCAGCCGCGCGGTTGACGGCGAATACTTTACCGGTGAAGCTTGCTAGAAGATTTCGAAGAACGATGTTACCCACCTTGGATCTCTCACGCGCGGCGCCGACGACGGCAATACTTGAAGGGTTAAAAAGAGTGTCTAAACTCACGTAATCAGCAAGCCATCCCATTATATTAAGATTAAGGAATAGGGTTAAACAGCTTTGGCTATCCGCTTGACCCACGCTTTTAAGACCCGTTCTCACTAGGATATGTAATTGCTAATAGACCGATTGGTTGACGTCTAAAGAATTGGAAGGTAAAGGCGGACTATATTGCAATTTTAGAGCGAGGATAGCTGAGGTCGAATCACGTGCTATTGGGACTAAGACACATGGTCAAGGTGTCCATGGGCTTAACATGCGAGGAGAGAGGTGTTACCCAAGTGCAGAGAAGACTCTTCACCTGGATAGAAACACTCTCCGCCTCACCTGAAAAGCAGCCACACTAACTTGAGGCGTCAACCATCTATTTGTCGTAGGATTCGGTACCGCCAAGAGCGGTGTTAGAATAGGTTCACGGCGAGTTTACGGTCGTAGCGCGAACTGTTAGAGTCCGCGGAATCGGGGGCTTAGGAATTAGATTTAAGGTGCTTGGTGTTGTTTAATACGGCTCTTCTGGGTACTTCCCGGATAATATAGCGAAATAGCATGGTATCTGGGGAGCCTTGTTGACTGCCCTAAGTGTGACAGGCTTCTCGCGTCTTGAGTGGTGCATCATACTTGAGGAAAGCTTTTGGGGAAAATCGTGGCAACAATCTGAAAACCACGGCACTCCCTAGCGTTCCATGGCAGAGTAGCGCTTAGTAAAGGGGGTGCAACCTCCGAGACCCCTAGGGTGGTGAGAGTCGGAATCCAAAAATATTCGCGCTCCTCACCCAAACATGTTTACTTTCCCATGTCTTTGGGGTTTTGGTAGCAGGGGTAGTAGAAGTGTGATGATGATGTTCATAGCAGCGAGCCAGAGGAATGCTTCGCCGAGTAGAGCGTAGTTTCCGGCGGATAATATAGTGGGAATTATCGGTGCGAGTACGCCTCCCCCGCTTATACCGACCCCCCATACGATGGCGTTGGCGCTTGATGAAGATTCCCTAGGTGCATAGTCTGATGCCAGAGAGAGGAAGAGTGGAAAGCCACTGAAGGTGAAGAAGCCGAAGCCGAAAAGTGATGCTATGGATACGTATGCGTCGCCGAACAGGAAACCTAGTAGCGTTATGGCGGAGCCAAGAAAGGCAGAGGCGAGAACCCATCTTTTTTCAAATCTCTCAACCATGAAGCCGTAGGCTACTTGGCCCACGATTCCGGCGGCGTACATAAGTGTGAGGGGGACGCCGAGGGAGGAGTTAAAGCCTAACCCCCTAACGTGTGTAAAGTATATAGGCACCCACGAGATCACTCCCTGAGTCGCTATTGACCGCAGGAACCCTATGATTGCTAACAGGATTATTCCCCTCGTAAGTGTGGCTCTAATGTTGCCCGCGCGTGTGTCGTGGGCTCTGTTTACACCCCTAGCTTCATCCCTAAACCCCGTTAGAATCACCGCTGCGGCAGCTAAACCCACAACTCCGAAGAATGCGAATGTTCCGGGCTTCGTAAAGAAGGCGGCGAGGACGAAGAATAAACCAGGATAGAGCGTCCTCCCAAGGCTACCCATTGCACCGTTCACACCGAGTGCTCTCCCCTTCCCCCCGTCGCCGAATGAAAACTGTAGTATTGAGGCGCCGAGTGGATGATAGAATGCACTACCCAGACCTGTGGTAGCTGAGAAAAACGCCGCAAGCAGAAGTTGGGGTAAACCGTGAAAATCTTTGACGGCAAAGTAGAACCCTAATAAGCCTACTGAAAGCAGTGATAGCCCCACCGATATAAGTGTACCCGGTCTACCCGATCTGTCGGCGAGTCTTCCTATAACGGTGCTGAGTAGCGTCGATGTAAGGTAGAATACGGTGAGCAAGGCGGTTATCCATAAAGGTGAAACATTCTTTTCAAGGGAGATGTAGTCCATTATTATTGGGATGAAGAAGGTGGTACCATCGTTTATGAAATGGGCTAAGCTTGTAAGCGTAAGGTATCTGACCTTATCAGCGTGAGTTTTAGCTTCAGGCATATCACTCGTCATATAGATAAATTACTTATCGATAAGTATTTAAGTGTTTACCCGATATATGTTGTAAACATGGCTCGACCAAAGTCAGAAAAGGTCCTAAGAGGAATAATAACGCTCCTAATCCTAGTAGAGATCTACAAATCTCCTAAGCACGGCTACGAGCTACAGAAGAAGTTAAACGAGGTTTTAGGTCATACTTTACCCGCAGGCTCTGTTTATGTCCTCCTAGGGTCGCTTGGCAGACGCGGTTATGTAAGAGTCGCTAGTACTCAAAGCGTTCACGGAAGACTCGTCATAAGATATGCGCTAACAGAGAACGGGAAGGCGTTCCTAAAAGCGCACAAGGGTCCTCTGAGGATCGTTGAACGTGTTCTACCCCAGATACTATCAGCCATTGAGGAGATAGACCAAAATTCAGGTGTGGGTAGTCTCAGGTATGATGTAAGCTAGTGAACCATGCGTAACGAAGCGAGAAAGCGTAATATTTAAAATATGACTATTTGTAATAATGGTGACTACGGGTGATGTAACTTGCCCGCTAACATAACTCAGTTGGTAGAAGAGGTCGTATCAGCCGACCCATGTCTAAGCTACGCTCTAACGTCAGGTCTGATAAACTATTCAGCTCTTGCTGCCAAAATAAGACCAGCTGTGGAACGCCTTTATGGCCAGGGTGTTAGGGTGAACACCATAGTGCAGTCGCTTAGGCGTGTGGGTAGAAACATGACGCTTACCGATTACTCTCTTGTAGCCAGGTCGATTGCGAGCGCGGATTACCATATAATTCAGGGGATAAGGGAACGGGTTTTCCCAGTCGATGAGCTTGCCAATGTGTTTTCTAGCTTTTCTAAGAAGAGCTTACCGGCTGACTCGACCATCATAGTCTTTGTGGCGGACGGGCTTGCAACCCTTCTAGGCGACGAGCGGGTTTTCTCAGTGATTGGTAAAGGAGAAAACGATGAAGAGTTTACCCTCCTTAAGATTGTGCTCAAGGAGTCCTATGCGGGGCTTCCAGGATCGTCCGCGTATCTTGCCCAAGTCTTGGGTAACAATAGGATCACTCCCCGGAACATCATTAGGAGAGGTAACCAAATCTTTATTGTGTTTAGAAGAAGGGATTCCGAGTCGCTGTTTCGAGCCATCGAGACGCTCCAACGTCCTCCCCCGACATGGGAGGCATCCGCTAATTGATAAAGCTTATATTACTGATAGTCATAGGTATGACTGATAGTCATGGAGAAAACAGAAGTAATTAATGGCTTGGGAAGCTACGTACCCGCAGTGTACCTGCTTCCCCTTAGAATAGGTGTTGGATGGATGTGGCTTGACGGTGGCCTACGGAAACTTGTGCTGGCGCCTCAAAAAGTGAACCCCTCTTCGGCATCCTTTGTTTTAGGAAAGTTCGTCACGTTCCTACCCCACGCCGGCCCATTCGAAGCCTTCCTCAAATACATGCTTGAAAACCCCAGCCTAGGCTCACCGTTCCTAATAGTGTACAGTGTGTTAGAGCTGGTTGTGGGCACACTCCTAATAATCGGATTATTCACTAGGCTCGCGGGCTTCGGGGGAGCACTCATGGCTGCGTCTTTGGCTCCGGCATTCTGGTTGGGTTCAACGTGTGAGGATGAATGGCAAATAGGAAGCCTACTCGTGGCGGGAGGGGTGGTGCTGATGCTTTCAGCCGCCGGACGTAAATATGGTGTGGACTCCTACCTCTACAAGAGATTCGGTGACAGAGGAGTGCTGAACACCGGGATTCTCAGGCACATAAAGCTTTGGTGATACCCCATGCAGAGACAAGACGTTATAGCTTTAGTGTTCGCGGTCATCGTGGCCGCGTTCATCCTGGGAACAGGCCAATGGGCCTACGGCAACCTGTACGGTCCCCTACACAACTACTCGAAGAAGCCCCTAGTTGAGATAGTCTCCGCGAACGCAACGAACATCGATGGCCACACCTACTTGGTTCTAAATGTCACGGATGTTAATGGGCCGGATGCCTATCAAACCAGCGTGCCCATCATCGTGGTGTCAAACTCAACGTTCAGCTTAACCCTAAACTCTACGCAAATATACACGCAAACGGTTAAGATTGTTCAGGCGCCTTGGAATCTGAACAAAAAGGACGGCGTGAGCGGGGTTGGGGGCCTAGAGCTGTGGCTGGGAGCGGAGGCCGCGTACACGATTCGTATAAACCAACTTGAGCCCGGACAATACACTGTCACACTATATGTACCCGAGGTTCCTGCGGTATCAACCTCCTTCACCGTTTCAGCAGGGGCCTAAACAATGCTTCCCCCTATTTCACCCCTCCAAATCATTCTCTCGATTTTCTCTGGCTTTTTAGTTGGCTTCTCACTCGGCCTCATAGGTGGTGGAGGCTCAATACTCGCGGTACCCCTCCTCCTATATCTCGTCGGCTACTCACGCTACCCACACCTAGTCATCGGCACAACAGCTCTAGCCGTGGGTCTAAACGCGTACGTTAACGTGTACCAGCACATGCGTCACAGAACAGTAAATTTGAGGTCGGGGGTAGTCTTCGCCGCATTCGGGGCGGTCGGCGCGTTGGGGGGAGCTGAGCTAGGGCTTATAACCCCCGGCAGAACACTTCTATTCTTCTTCGGAGTGCTCATGATAATAGTCGCTGTGCTAATGCTGAGAGGTAGAGGTCATGACTCAGTAGAGCAAAACACCACGAAGGTAGGGGAAAGTCGTCCCAGAGTAAAAGGGAGGGGAGGGGTCCTGCTCGGGGTAACTGGGCTCGCGACGGGGCTAGCCTCGGGTTACTTCGGCATCGGCGGAGGCTTCCTAATAGTGCCCGCGCTTATGTTTTCAGCGGCCCTCCCAATAACCGAAGCAATATCCACATCCCTAATCTCGGTTGGCACATTCGGAGTTGTGTCCGCGGTCAGGTACGCGTTCGCGGGCGAAGTCTACTACCCTATAGCGCTATTGTACCTTGTGGGAGGAGCCCTGGGTGGATATTTTGGAACAAAAATCGAACACAGTGTGCCGAGGAGAACGCTTCGGATAGCCTTCGCAGCGATCGTTATTACGGTGGCTATATATATTATGGTGGCAAACCTACCAAGAATCTAGCGGGTGGTTCGCATAGTACAGATAGGGTTTGTGCTGAGTGGCGGAGCTTTTATGGTGTGGCATATGATATGGGTATACTATGCCAGTCTAGTTAGCGGTCAATTGCGTTTCGGATAGTGCCACGGAGTGTAGTGAGTGATAACTTGGGTGACTAACCCTACCCTCCACGGCATTCAAGTTACTCGTCTAGTGCTGAATGCTAAACAAACGTTTTCGATTTACAATTGGAGGCCTCTGCGGGGGAGGTAGGAACGGTGTTGGTGGGGGTGGATACATAAACACATGGGTGGTCGTGGGCTTCGCAGGGATAGTCTGCCTCATATATCTGAATTAGACGAGTAGGTGGGCATGAGGATGTGTATGTTCTTATTGATATCCCGCTATCACAACCCCTAGGTGTGTAGTGAGCGCCGTTACTGTGTCGCTGATATAATATCTTCTATCTTCTTTTTCAATGCAAAGAGCCGTTAGAGCCCGCGTGGACGTGCAATAGTATTGTGATGAGTCTAATAAGTGAATAGTTGTAAGGTTGATGGTGTCCGGATAACACTTTCACACTTGGGTGCCATGCACTCCACCCCCTAATCCGGACACTATCGTAAGGTTGGGGTTGGCTTAATATAATGTTGCGGGATACTAGACCACGTGGAGCTAGTAGCCGAAGATTTGACTAAGAAATTTGGTAGCACCTTGGCGCTCGACGGTGTGGGATTCAAGATTGATAGGGTGGGTTGCTATGGCTACTTAGGGCCCAACGGTGCGGGCAAGACGACCACTATGAAGATTTTCACCAATCTGCTCAGACCCACTAGGGGCCACGCCTATGTGAATGGTGTGGATGTGCAGCGTGAGCCGGTACGGGCTCTGAGGAGTGTTGGCTCCCTAGTTGAGGACCCGGAGCCCTACGGGTATCTGAGTGTTAGGGAGTTCATTGAGTACGCCTCGAAAATAAGGGGGGCACCCAGGCCAGATATTGAGTATTTGAAGGAGAAGCTTGATCTCCCTGATCTTGGGAAGAAGTGCTCCAATCTTTCTAAGGGTCAGAGGCGGAGGGTTTTCTTAGCCGCGCTTGTGGCTCAGAACCCAGAGATACTGATTCTCGACGAGCCGAGCAGTGGCTTGGATCCTAAGGAGGCGCAGATATTAAGGGATTTGATTAAGGATCTTAAGCGGGAGCGCGTGGTTCTCCTCTCTTCGCACCTGCTCTACGAGGTTAGCATAGTGTGCGACTACCTCTACTTCATATATAAGGGTAGGATAGTTGAGCAGGGTAGCGTAGAGGAGGTGTCTAAGAAGTTCACTTCGAAGGCGCTTAGGGTGGAGTTCTACTCTAAACCCGAGAGGATCGACGGGGTTCTCAATTTGGGTTTCGAGTTCGAGGGTGAGAGGACGATCGTGGTCTACTATGATGGCTCGGATGAGCAGCGAAGGAAAATATTGGATAGCTTGTACCCTCTGGGTCTGCGTAGCTTCTCCGACGCTGAGCTAGGCCTAGAGGAGGCGTATAGGAAGGTGATTGGTTGACATGGTGTTTGGCGTGCTCTACTCGGAGAACCTTAAGTTCTACACGAGGACGAGGAGGTTCCAAGTGATACTCCCGGTTTTAGCGCTGCTAAGCGCTCTTGAACCCGCGCTGATAATCGCGGGAGTCATACCCAAACCCTCCGATGTTTACTCCTTCACGCAGGGGGCTCTAAGCCAGTTTTCACTGTACGTGTTGCTTGTGTGCGCTGTTCTTGCGGGAGACGCTATTTCACGGGATTTTTCACGTGAAGGTTACTTCACGTTGACGCAGCCCATCAGGAGGTCTGAGATAATGCTAGCAAGATTCCTCTCAGCCTTCACCGCGGCGCTAATAGTGTTACTGGTGATCGTGGCCATAGGCGTTGGCTTCAGCGAATATCTTTATGGCAGCGTGGTGCCGAATATAGTTGAGATAACACTCTTAGGCCTACTCTACGCCGCTTCGATCACCGCGTTCGTGATGCTATTCAGCTCACTGTCAAAAAGCCCAGCTCTGTCAATCGTCACAACAATACTAGTACTCATAGTGGCGATGCCCCTTGTGGCATCAATCGTTGAGTTTCTGAGTAAGGTGGAGCCATGGTTCCTAATAACGTACGCATCCGGCGTGATAACCAACCTCGCAGGTAAAACCTACCCACCCCACTTAACAACCGAGAGGCTAGGGAGCCGAACCCTATATATTTACTCACCCGGAGTTCTGGAAGGTGTCCTCATAATGGTTGGCTACTTGGTCGTGAGTGGTTTAATAGCTTGGGCTGTTTACACTAGAAGGGAGCTGAAATAGGGTGAGTAGGGGGAAAACAAAAGCGTTGGGTGAAGTGTTTCAGAGTAGGTTGACTGCGAATCCCAGCATGAAGCCGAGGAATATTCCTAGATAGATTGTTCTGCTCGCGGACGTCTCCCTGAAGAGTGTTTTAAAGATTGGCAGTATCACATATAGTATTCCGCCTATTGCGAGGCCGTCGAAGAATGTATCGAACACGCTTGAGTTGTAATAGTAACCCACCACCGCGCCTAGGATTGTGGGGAGACCGCCTATAAGTAGTAGTGGGACTACGAGTGTTAGTGACTTCTGTTCGGCTTTACCTATGAATGGTGAAGCTATGGGGAAGCCTTCTGTGGCGTTCTGGAGTGTGAACCCGAGTAGCACTACGAGTGTTACTCCGGTTAACCCTATTAGTGAGCCTAATGAGCCGAACACTAGGCCTTCGGTTAGGTTTTGGAAGCCTATGCCGAGAGCTATCAGAAGTGATAGTTTCGCTGGGCTCAGCCCACCCCTACTTCGCTCGCCGATTAGCAGGAGTAGTGCGAAGCCCACGACTAGGGAGAGTGTGAACACTAAGTCGAGGAAGGGTGAGGTGCCGTATCCATAAAGCGAGCCATTGTATAGGTTGGATGAAACATCTGAAAAGACGTCCCCCATTAGGAAAACAAGTATTCCGACGGCTACAGCGTTAAGCAGGATAGTTTTATTTTTATGAA
>Ga0209061_1001397_pt1 | contig 40577 bp, 33 predicted proteins | sample Coa_R1_10_FD_187157 | JGI IMG/M metagenome (GOLD analysis project Ga0209061, IMG submission 187157) | Surface soil microbial communities from Centralia Pennsylvania, which are recovering from an underground coalmine fire - Coalmine... | ecosystem: Environmental > Terrestrial > Soil >... | reverse complement strand
CGGTCCGGGGGCGGTTGTGGGACGGGCGCGCCTGTGGTTCGGGGCCGTGTGCGGGCGGGGGTTGCGGTCCTGGGACGGTCCTGGGACGGGCGCGCCTGGGGTTCGGGGATGTGGGGGCGGGGGTTGCGGTCCTGGGGCGGGTCCTGGGACGGGCGCGCCAGGAGCCGGCAGCGCGCGAAATGTCCTGGTTGCGCGGGCGCCCGCGCACGTAGCGCACTCAACTCGCCACACAGGCGCACCCGGAGGAGTGCGTGGCGCCTAGAGAGCGTTTTCCGCACTCTGGCCGCCAAGCAGACGCGAAAAGCCTGGTGTGTGGCGAGTTTAGATCGCATTCGCCTCGTGGGCGGGCTGGGTCACCCGGTCTGGGTGGCGGGCGGGTCCCGCTGGCGTCAATGTTGGGTCGGAGTCGCGTTTTCTCGGGGATGGCGCGGCGGGGATGGCGCGGCGGGGAGGGCGCGGCGGGGATGGCGCGGCGGGGATGGCGCGGCGGGGATGGCGCGGCAATGGGCACGGAATTGCGGGGCGCGGGAGCGGAGCCTGGGTTCGGAGTGGCGGGCTACTGGAGCCTGGGTTCGGAGTGGCGGGTCACCGGCTGCGGTTGAGATGGCTGCGGGAGCGGGTGGACAGGGGGCAGTCGCATCGAAGCCCGGGTCCGGGCTGCGCCGCGGCACTCCGGCACAGGCGGCCCCGCGCGGTCCCGGGTTGCGGCCACCGAACGCCGGTCCCGGGTTGTGGCCACCATAACGGCGGCCCTGGGTTGCGCTCGACCCCGGCCCTGAGTGCGCTCCTGCCCGGCAGGGGGTTGCGCTCGGCGCCGGCAGGGGGTTGCGCTTCCGCCCGCCACGGGGAGCCGGAGCGCCCGGCCTGGCAGGATGCCGAGCGTGATCGACCCTCCCGCCCTGGATCGGCTGCGAGCCCTGTCCGAACGGACGCTCCACGCCAACTGGCGCGAGGGAGTCCGTCCTCCGGACCGGCTCCAGTTCGCCTACACCCGCCCCAGCCCGGGCCACTACCCCTGGCAGTGGTACTGGGACTCCTGCTTTGCGGCCATCGCCTGGCGGCGCTTTGAGCCGGCTCGGGCGCGACGCGAGCTGGAGAGTCTGCTCGCCGCCCAGCGTCCCGACGGGTTCATCGGCCACACGATCTTCTGGAGGGGCCGGCCGCTGGCCCGGCGCCTCACCTACAACGTCACCTCGTGGAGCGCGGGGATGACGGCGAGCATCCAGCCGCCGGCGCTGGCCTGGGCGTGGCGGATCGCGGTGGGCGATCCGGCCGCCGAGCCGCGGATCGCCCGCCAGCACGCCTGGCTGGCCGCCGAGCGCGACCTGGACGGAGACGGCCTGCTGTGGATCGTGCAGCCGGACGAGTCCGGGCTGGACGCCTCGCCGCAGTTCGACCCCATCTGGGGCCGCCGCGCCCACAGCCGGCCCGGCTTCATCCGCCTGGTGCGCCGCAACCGCCGCCTCGGCTATGACCTGCGCCGCATCCACGCCGCCGGCGGGCCGGTCTGCTGCGAGGTGCTGACCAACGTGATCTATGGCCTCTCGCGGCTGGCGCTGGGCCAGCCGTCGCTCACCCCGGCCATCCTCGAGCGCCTCTACGACGAGGAGTCGGGGCTGTTTTGGCCGCTCGCGCACCCCGCGCCGCGGGAACCGATTCCGCTGACCTGGGCCTCGCTGGCGCCGCTCGCGCTGCCCGACCTGCCCGAGGCGGTGGGCCGGCGACTGGTGGAGGAATACCTGCTCGATCCGGCGCGCTTTTGGCCCGCCGTCCCCCCGCCGTCGGTGTCGCTTGGGGACGCCAGCTTCTCGCGCCAGGACACGCTGCTGCCGGGGATGCGCCGCTACTGGCGCGGCCCCACCTGGATCAACGCCGCCTGGCTGCTGTGGCTGGGGCTGCTGCGGCTGGGCTATCGCGAGGCCGCCGAGGAGCTCGCCCAGCGAATCACCGCCACCGTCTTGGGCAGCGGGCTGCGGGAGTACTACGACCCGTTCAGCGGGCGCGGGATGGGCGCCCGCAGCTTCGCCTGGTCCACCCTCGTCCTGGAGCTGGCCGACCCCGACCCGGCCGCCGCCTCAAGCCATCTCGAGTCGCTGCCGCGGGTGGGATAGCGGCGTGACGTGGCTGCCGTCAGGTGAGCTGGAGTGCAGATGGTGCTGGACCCGAGCGACTCTGGCTACTGCGGACCTCCGTAGCTACGGGGGAGCCGCTGAAAGGTAGCGGCGGCGGTCCGCCACCGCTACCGTAGGTCCCATGGCAACTCAACGAGACATAGACGAGCAGCGCGAGGTGCAGCTGAGCGACGAGGAGTGGCGCGAGCGGCTCACCCCCGAGCAGTACCAGGTGCTTCGCCGCCAGGGGACCGAGCCGGCGTTCACCGGCCGCTACTGGAACGTCAAGGACGATGGGATCTACCGCTGCGCCGGGTGCGGCGCGGAGCTGTTCAGCTCGGAGACCAAGTTCGAGTCGGGCACCGGCTGGCCCAGCTTCTATGAGCCGGCGGTGGCGGAGAACATCGAGCTGCGGCCGGACACGAGCCTGGGGATGACGCGCACCGAGGTGGTGTGCCGGCGCTGCGGCGGCCATCTTGGCCACGTGTTCCCCGACGGCCCGGCCCCCACCGGCCAGCGCTACTGCATCAACTCCTGCGCGATCGAGCTGGACCCCGCCGCGGCCTGACCGGCGGCTGCGCGGTTTCCTGCACGTCACCCCCAGGACGCTCGGCGCCGCTCGCCTCCCCCGGGGCGGGTGGCGACCCCTGCCCGGCTGGGTCGGCGGGGGCTGGGTCGGCGGGGGCTGGGTCGGCGGGGGCTCGGTCGGGGGCGGCCGGGTCGTGCGCGCCTGACCCCGGGGCGGGTGGCGACCCCTGCGCGCCTGACCCCGGAGCGCCTCGCTCTCCCGGAGCGCCTGACCCCGGAGCGCCTCGCTCTCCCCGCGCATGTGGCTCTCCCGGAGCGCCTCGCTCTCCCCGGGCGCCTGGCTCCCCCTGACCACCCGCCTCCCCCCGCGCAAAACCGGCTGCCTTCCCCGCTCCCGCCCCCTCGCCCCGGCGGCGCTCGCGCACGAACAGCGCGAGCAGCGAGCCGACCAGCATCAGCGCCAGGATGACCGCTCCGGCGATGCCGAAGCGGGCGAGCACCCCCGCCCCCGCCTCGCCGGCGAAATAGCCGACCAGGCCGTAGGTCACCCCCCAGGTGATCCCGCCCAGCGCGTTCCAGAAGAAGAACAGGGGAAAGCGCATGCGGTTGATCCCCGCCAGCCAGGCGGCGGCGAAGCGCACCAGCGCGATCCAGCGGGCCAGGAACACCGCCTTCGGCCCGTGGCGGGCGAAGAACCGGTCGCCGAAGGCGATCGCCCGCCGCCGGCGGTCCTGAAACGGCCCCCGGGCGATCAGCACGTCGCGGCCAAAGCGCCGGCCCAGGGCGTAGCCGGCGTTGTCGCCCAGGATCGCCGAGGCCACCCCGATCAGGATCACCAGCCAGATCTGCAGCTTGCCCTGGCTGGCCAGGATGGCCGCCAGCACGAGCGCCGTCTCCCCCGGGGAGGGCACCCCCATCGACTCAAGGCCGATGATCGCCGGCAGCAGGTACCCGAGCTTGCTCGAGAGGGCAATGCCCAGGATCGCCGCCGCGCGAACGATCAACCGCCGCTGCCCGGGTTCTGCAGGAGGGCCAGCAGCGACAGGCCGGCCGGCAGCGTCCGTCCGCGAGCCAGCCAGCGCGCCTCGGCCAGCAGCGGCCGCTCGAGCAGGCCATTCAGCCAGGCCGGACCCAGCTGAAGCTCCGGGCTGTAGTTGGAGTCCGGCTCGCGGCGGCGCTGGGCGACGCGCACCAGCGCGGCCGGCGCCAGCAGCAGGCTGTTGAACGAGGTCATCCGCCGCAGCTGCCAGCCCGCCCGGCCGACGGCCTCGCGCAGACTGCGGCGGGTGTAGCGGCGGTAGTGGTAGTTGGCCTTGTCGTGCAGCGACCACAGCGCCGGATAGGCGGGCACGGTGGCCAGAAGCCAGCCGCCGGGCTTGGCCACCCGCCGCAGCTCGGTGAGCGCGAGATGGTCGTCGGGCACGTGCTCGAGCACGTCCAGGCAGGTGATCAGGTCGAACGTGTCCGCCGCCCAGGGCAGCTGCTCGAGCGTGCCGATCTTCACCTCGCCGCAGCCCCGGGCGGCGGCGTAGGCGGCGGCGTCGGGGTCGAGCTCGACCCCCTGCACGTGGCCGTAGGCGACCAGGTCCTCGAGCATCCGGCCCGACCCGCAGCCGGCGTCCAGCACCTGGGCGTCCGGGGGCAGCGGCAGCCGCTCGAGCTCGGTGCGAACGATCTCGCGCCGGCCGCGATACCACCAGTGATGCTCGTCGAGCTCGAGCATCGCTTTCATCAGACGCTGGTCCACTACCACTGATCCTGCCAGCTGGGCGAGTTCGGGGCGCTCTAGCCGACCGCGACCGGCTCGATCTCGGGCGCCATGGCCACCGGCAGGCGCAGCGTGAACCTGGCCCCCGGCCCGTCCGCCGGCTCGAGCACCAGCTCGCCCCCCATCCGCTCGGCCAGCTCGCGGCCGATCGCCAGGCCGAGCCCGAACCCGGCCTGGCCGGCGGTCTCCCGCCCGCGCTTGAAGCGCTCGAAGATCAGCTCGCGCTCCTCGGGCGGGACGCCGGGACCCCGGTCGCAGACGCTCAGCGACGCCGCCTGCCCGGCCCGCAGCCTCACCCGCACCTCAGCCCCCGGCGGGCTCATGCGCACCGCGTTGTCGACCAGGATGCGCACGATCCGCGCCACCCCGCCCGGGTCGCCGAGCGCCCACACCGGGCCCTGATCGTCGAGCACGGTGTCGACCCCGCGCTCGGCGGTCCCGACCTCGAACTCGGCCAGCACCGCCCGGCTCAGCTCGCTCAGCTCGACCGGCTCGGAGCGGAGCTCCACCTGCGCGTCCAGGCGGCTGAGGTCGAGCAGGTCGGCCGCCAGCCGCCCCAGCCGCTTGGACTGCGCCCGGGCGCGCTCCAGCAGCTCGTGGGCGTCGGCCAGATCGAGGCTGCCGCCGCGCAGGTCCTCGTCGAGCAGCTCGAGCATCCCGTCCAGCGAGGCCAGCGGCGTGCGCAGCTCGTGCGAGGCGGTGGCCACGAACGCCCGACGGGCCTCCTCCTGCTGGCGCAGCTGCTCCTGCATCAGCGCGAACGTGCGCGCCAGGTCGCCCACCTCGTCCCGGGCCCGATCGAGCGGGACGTCCACCACCGGCCCCTCCTGGGCCAGCTGGAGCGCCGCCTGGCGCAGCCGCCGCAGCCGGCGGACGATCCGCCCCGACAGCGGGATCCCCAGCAGCAGGGTGAGTCCGAGCGCCGCCAGCGCCGCGTAGCCGAAGGCGGTGCGCACGGCGGACACGGCGGTGTTGACCTCCACCACCGACTTGCGGACGATCAGCACCCAGCGGTAGGGCCGCTGCCCGGGCCCCGGGGTGGTGAACGGGATCGCCGCCTGGGCGTACTCGACGTTGCCGATCGAGGCGATCGAGTAGACCGGGGGGAGCGTGTGGGTGGAGCGGGCGGGGCGCTCGGTCCAGGCCTTGGCGGCGTCGTTGGCGGGATCCCCCCGGAGCGTGGTGTCCGGGTCCGGCCAGGTGGCGATCTGGAAGAAGCCGCGCCCGTTCGGGCTCCTGGGGTAGCCGAGCAGCGCCACCTCCGAGGCGCCGATCGGCTTGCCGATCGCGTCCTCGGCCGCGCGCAGCCTCGCCTCCGTCCACTTGCCCAGCGCCCAGGTGTCGCACGCTACGTCCGAGGCCCCCGACGGCCCGCCAGCGGCGCAGCCGGCGGGGGGACGGGCGGTCCTGTAGTAGTAGGCGTAGGTTGGATCCAGGTGGTTGAACAGCGCCACCGAGCCCCGGTTGACCTGCTGCTCGAGCGTCGTCTTCTCGGCGTTGCGCAGCGAATGCTCAAGCGGCCCGAGCAGGCCCACCGCCGCCACCGCCAGCGCCCCCACGGCGGTCACCAGCAGGGCGCCGGCGATCCGGCCGCGCAGGCCGAGCGCGCTCAGCCACGGCCGCGCGCGCTCGCTCAGCGGCTTGCTCGCCCCGCTTGCCATCGCGCCGCTAGTCCCCTCGAAGCCTGTATCCCGCCCCGCGCACGGTGATGATGTAGCGGGGCTTGTCCGGCTCGGGCTCGAGCTTCTCGCGCAGGTGGCGGATGTGGACGTCGATCGCCCGCGGGTCGCGGTAGGCGCTGTCGCCCCAGATCGCCCGCAGCAGCTCCTGGCGGTTGAGCAGCCGGCCGGGGTCGCTCATCAGCGCGTCGAGCAGCTCGAACTCCGAGAAGGTGAGCTTCACCGGCCGGCCGTCCATCCGCACCTCGCGCTGGGCGCGGTCGAGCGTGATCGGCCCGACGATCAGCACCTCATCGCCCCGGGTGCGCACCCCCGAGCGGCGCAGCACGGCCCGGATCCGGCTGCGCAGCTCGGCCAGCCCGAACGGCTTGGTGACGTAGTCGTCGGCGCCGGCCTCCAGGCCGAGCACGGCGTCGGCCTCGGAGTCGAGCGCGGTCAGCATGATGATCGGCACGACGTTGCGCCGCGCCCGCAGGGTGCGGCAGACCTCATACCCGTCGGGCCCGGCGCCGAGGGCGACGTCGAGCAGGATGATGTCGAAGTGCTCGGTGCTGGCCCGCTCGATCGCCGAGCGTCCGTCGGGCACCGAGCTCACGCGGTGCCCCTCCCGCGAGAAGGAGCGGGTGAGCATCTCCCGGAGGTCGGACTCGTCGTCGACCACCAGGATGCTGAGCGTGGGATCGACTCTCGTTCCCGCGCCGGCCAGGGCGGCGGGCGCTGCTCGATCAGCGGTCATTTGCAGGTCGATCGTAGCGATCCGGGCCCGCGTGGGGCGGGGGCAGCGGGCGCTCGCCCGCAGCCGCTGAGCGGACTAGCGGACGGCCTCGGCCCGGCCGCTCATCTGGCCGGCCAGCGACGGCTCGGGGCCGGGCGCCACCGGCCGGTCGAGCGCGGGCACGGCGACGGGAAGCGCCCGTGGGGCCAGCCGTCCGGCGGCGGCCACCGTCCATAGCAGCACGATCCAGGTGAAGGTGGCGAGCGCCACGTGCACCCACACCATCTCCGAGGGGAGCTTCAGCTCGTACTGGACGCTGCCCACCAGCCCCTGGGCGGCCAGCAGCACCCCCAGCACGGTGAGCGGCTCGAGCGTGCGTGCCGAGGCTCCCCGCCGGCGGTGAAGCCACCACACGAGGATCACCGCCACCCCGAACACGGCGGCGATCGTGGCGTGCTGGTGGATCGTCCAGCTGAGCGTGTCCGCCCCCCGAAAGTGCAGGCGGTGGACGACCTGGCCGGTGAAGCCCCCCGAGTGCGGGCCGGCGGCGGTGGCGGCGGTCCCGGCGAAGATCGTGAGCGCGCCCAGCGGCAGGAGCGCGCGCACCGTAAGAACCATCGGCCGGTCGCCCAGCGGCGCCCGGGTGCCGGGCTCGAAGGTGGCCCGCCACGCCAGGGCGAAGGCCGCCACCACGATCAGCAGCGACAGGCTGAAGTGGGCCATCACGAAGCCCGGGGCCAGGTGGTTGAGCACGGTGAAGCCGCCCAGCACCGCCTGGGCCACCACCCCCAGCGGCAGCAGCAGCGCCAGCCACACCAGGTCGCGGCGCAGCGGTCGACGCAGCAGGGCCAGCCCGAACACGGCCACGGTGACCACCCCCACCACCGCCGAGACCGCCCGGTTGCCGAACTCGATCAGGGCGTGGGAGCTGAGCGGCGGCAGCGGCGTGCCCCCGCACTTGGGCCAGTTGGCGCACCCCAGGCCGGAGTCGGTCAGCCGCACGGCGGCGCCGGTGAGCACGATCAGCGTGAGCGCCCCCAGGGCCACGTAGGAGGCCCGGCGAAACTGAGCCGGCGTGATCGGAAAGCGGGTGCGAAGACGGGTCATGTCAGCCGTCGAGCGGTGGCCGGTGAGATGCGGTGCCTCGGCCCGGCATGCGCGTGGGCTCGATTGTAGGGAGGACCGCCGCGCGGCTGGGCGCCGCCGCCAGCCGGCGAGCGCGGCTAGGCCCGCTGCAGCTCCCGCAGGTCGGCGTCCACCATCCGCTCGACGAGCGCCTCGAAGCTCAGCGTGGGACGCCAGCCCAGCCGCTCGCGCGCCCGGCTGGGGTCGCCGACCAGCGGTCGCGGCTCGGGGGCGCGGACCAGCGCCGGGTCGACGCGGATGTGGTCGGCGGCCCGCAGTCCGACGCGGGCGAAGGCGATCTCGGCCAGCTCGCCCACCGTGTGCCCCACGCCGCTGGCCAGGATCAGGTCCTCCGGCGAGGGCTGCTGGAGCATCAGCCAGGCCCCGCGCATGATGTCGCCGGCAAACGACCAGTCGCGCACCGCGTCCAGGTCGCCGAGCTCGACGTGCCGCTGGCGGCCGAGGCTGATGGCCGCCGCGGCGCGGGTGATCTTGCGGGAGACGAACGCCTCCGGGCGGCGCTCGGACTCGTGGTTGTAGAGGATGCCCGAGGCGGCGAACAGGCCGTCGTGCTGACGCAGGCGGGCGGTCAGCTGGTGTGCGGCGAGCTTGGCGATCGCGTACGGGTCGCGGGGACGGCACGGGGTGTCCTCGCGCTGCGGGCTCTCGGGCGCGTCGCCGAAGATCGCGCCGGAGACGGCCACGAACACCCGCGTGCGGGGGCTGTGCTCGCGCACCGCCTCAAGCAGGGTGGCGCTCGCGCCGGCGATCGCCGCCACCGTCTCCGCCGGCCGCCGCCAGGAGTCGGGCACAAACGAGGGGCTGGCCAGGTGGTAGAGCTCGTCCGGACGCAGCCCGCGCACCGCCGCCGCCAGGCTGCGCGGGTCCAAAAGCTCGCCGGCCACCGTCTCGATCTGGCCGCCCAGGTGGGCGGCGGCGCCCAGCCCGCCGCCGGGGCGGATCATGCCGAGCACCCGGTATCCCTCCTGCAAAAGCAGCTCGGCCAGAAACGAGCCGTCCTGGCCGCTCACGCCGGTGATCAGCGCGCTTCGCCCGGGCGCGGCGCCCACCTACCGGCTCAACAGCTCGTAGTCGGCGTCGACCATCAGCCGGATCAGCTGCTCGAAGCTGGTCCTGGGCTCCCAGCCCAGCTCGCGCTTGGCCTTGCTGGCGTCGCCGATCAGGTGGTCGACCTCGGCCGGGCGCCGGAGCGACTCGTCGATCACCAGGTGGCGGTCGATGTCCAGCCCGGCCTGGTCGAAGGCGATCTGCAGGCAGTCGCGCACGGTGTGCGCGACGCCGGTGGCGATCACGTAGTCCTGGGGCTCGTCCCGCTGGAGCATCAGCCACATCGCCTCCACGTAGTCCTTGGCATAGCCCCAGTCGCGCTGGGCGTCGAGGTTGCCCAGCGCCAGCCGGTCCACCAGCCCCCGGCGGATCGCCGCCGCGTGCCAGGTGATCTTGCGGGTGACGAACTCAAGCCCCCGCCGCGGGCTCTCGTGGTTGAACAGGATCCCGCTGGTGGCGTGCAGGTTGTAGGACTCCCGATAGTTGACGGTGATGAAGTGGCCGTACACCTTGGCCACGCCGTAGGGCGAGCGCGGCCAGAAGGCGGTCTGCTCGTTCTGGGGCACCTCGCGCACCTTGCCGAACATCTCCGAGGAGGAGGCCTGGTAGAAGCGGGCCTCCGGGCAGACCTCGCGCATCGCCTCGAGCATCCGGGTCACGCCGACGCCGGTGAACTCGGCGGTCAGCGTCGGCTGGATCCAGGAGACGGCCACGAACGACATCGCGGCCAGGTTGTAGATCTCCGTCGGCCGGGCCGCCCGCAGCGCGTCGACCAGCGAGCGCTGGTCGAGCAGGTCGGCCTGATGCAGCGTGATGCGATCGCGCAGATGCTCGATCCGCTCAAAGCGCTCGGTCGAGGAGCGGCGGACCAGCCCGTGGACCGCGTAGCCCCGCTCGAGCAGCAGCTCGGCCAAATAGGAGCCGTCCTGGCCGGTGATGCCGGTGATGAGGGCGGTGGGGCCGGGCACGGGCGGCGAGCCTAGCGGCTTGATCCCTAGCATGCGCGCCATGACCTCCCCACAGGCGGCGGTCGCCAGGCGGGCGGAGGAGCCGACGACCACAGATCTCCTCGGCTCCTCGGCCGCCGGGCCAGCGGCACTCCGCGGCAGCGTGCTGCGCAGCAGCGCCTACGCGCTCACAATCCTGCTCTCGCTGGTTTCGGCCCCGCTCCTCATCCGCCACCTGGGCATCTCGGCCTTCGGGCGCTACACAACGGTCATCGCCTTGGTCACGATCGTCGGGGGGCTCACGGACGCCGGGCTGCTGAACATCGCGCTACGCGAGTGGACAACGCATTCCGGTCAGCCACGGCGCGAGCTGATGCGCAGCCTGCTGCGGATCCGGCTTGAACTGAGCGGCGCCGGGGTGCTCGCCGGTGTGGCGTTCGCGCTGGTGGCCGGATACGACGAGGTCCTCGTCCTGGGCACTCTGCTGGCCGGCATCGGCATGCTCCTGCAGGTCACGGCGAACCTGCTCACCGTGCCCCTGCAGGGGGATTTGCGGTTCGGTTGGGCATCGCTGATCGACGTGCTGCGCCAGACGGTTGCGGTCGGGCTGATCGTGGTTCTGGTCCTGCTGGGCGCTCACCTGCTCCCGTTCTTGGCCGTGACGATCCCAGCCGCGCTCGCGGCGCTCGTGCTCGCGGCCTGGCTGGTCCGTGACCGCATGCCCCTCGTCCCCGCAGCGGGTCGAACAGATCGTTGGCCGTTGGTTCGAGAGACATTGCCCTATGCGGCGGCGATCGCCCTCAACACCTTCTACTTCCGTGTGACGATCGTCGTCATGTCGATCATCGCGGTCCCGCGTCAGACCGGCTACTTCGCCACCTCGTTTCGCGTCACCGAGGTTTTGGTCGGCGTCCCCGCGCTTGCGGTGGGCGCCGCCTTCCCGATCCTCGCCCGAGCCGCCCACGATAGCCAGGACCGCTTCGCCTACGCCTGCGCCCGGATCTTGGAGCTGGCGCTGATCGTCGGCACCGCTGTGGCCCTGGCAGTTGTGCTCAGTGCGCCGTTCCTGATCGATGTGCTGGCCGGGCGCGCTGGCGCGCCCGCCGCTGGCGTGCTGCAGATCCAGAGCATGGCGCTGGTGGCGAGCTTCTTGGGCGTGGCGACCGGCTATGCCCTGCTGTCGCTTCGTCGATATGTGGCTCTGCTCGTGGTCAACGGTGTCGCGGTGGTGGCCAACATCCTGCTCACGGTCGCGCTCGTGTCCCTCGAACAGGCGAAGGGGGCGGCGATCGCCGCCGTCGCCGCGGAAAGCGGCTTGGCGCTCACCCAGCTGGTGCTGCTGCTGCGGATGCGCAGAACCCGCGTTAGACCCAGAGCCCTACCTGGGGTGGCCGTGGCCGCGCTGGCCGGTGCCAGCCCATTGCTGATCCAGGGACTTCATCCGCTCCTGCGCGCCGCCGCCGGAGTCGCGCTCTACACGCTCGTGCTGGGCCTCGTGGGATTGACGCCCCCGGAGATCTCGCACCTGTTCAGGCGGCGGGCCTCAGCTTGACGACCATCACCGAGAGGACGGTCGATGTGGTGGTGGTCACCGCCGACACGCGGGAGATGACGCTGCGCTGTCTGGAGCGGTTGACCGACACAGCGATCGCGCGCCTGATCGTCGTCGACAACGGCTCAGACGACGGGACATCGGATGCGGTAGCGGCGGCCCACCCGCACGCCACCGTCATCCGGCTGGCTCACCCGCTGGGGTTTGCGGCGGCCAGCAACCGCGGCGCCCGCAAGGGGAATGGGTCGATGGTCTTGTTTCTGAACAGCGACGTTCTCGCCCGCCCCGGAGCGGTCGATCGGCTGGCAGCCGCACTGCTGGGGGCACCTGATGCCGTCGCGGCAGGAGGCAGGCTGGTGGATCCCGGGACCGAGCGCACCCAGGCCCGTTACGCGGCCCGGCCCTTTCCACGGCTATCCGACTTCGCGCGGATGCTGGCCGCCCTGCCACCACGACGGCCCTCACCCCCGCCCGAGGACCGGGTCAGCTCAGTGGAGCAGCCAGCGGGGGCCTGCCTGCTTGTCCGTCGATCCGACCTTGAGGCGGTTGGCGGCTTCGACGAGGAATTTTGGTTCTGGTATGAGGATGTCGACCTGTGTCGGCGGCTGTTAGCCCGCGGCAAGCTGCTCAACGTGCCAGGCGCCGTCTTCGAGCATCTTGGAGGAGGCACGTTCCGCCGCTGGAATCGGGCGATGACGGTGGCAAGCCTGCTGCACGGAATGCTCCATTACACCCAGAAGCACTTCAGCCGACGACAGCAGCTCTGCTTCGCGCTCCTGCTCGTCCTGCACAGCCTGCCCCGCGCGCTGTTGTTCAGCGGCGAGCTTCGCGCAGTGCACCGCCGCTCCGTGCGGGCGGCCCTCGATCTCCTGCGAGCTCACCCGGTTGCTAGCCTCGCTGGGCCTACTTGAGCCGCGCCCCCGCCGCATCCGCCAGCCGATGCCGCCGCCTCGTGTAACCGCCGTCGTACTGAACTACAACGGCCGCCATCTGCTCGACACCATCATCGCCAGCCTGGTTGCCCAGACATATGCCGACGTGCGGCGAGTGATCCTGGACGATGGTTCAACGGACGGCTCGGTCGAGTATGTACGCGCACGCTGGCCGACGGTTGAGGTCGTGGAGCTGCGGGAGAACATCGGCATCACCGCGGCCCTCAACCGGGCTGTGGAGCTGGCCACCGGCGAATACGTCGCACTGCTCAACAATGACCTGGAGCTCGATCCCGGCTGGCTGAGCGAGCTCGTACGCGTGCTCGACGAGCACCCACGGACGGGATCGGTGACCGGGAAGATGCTCGATTTCTATGATCGCTCGGTCCTCGACGGCGCAGGAGACTCGTTCATGTGGTCGAGCGCCGCCCAGCGGCGCGGCTTTCGCGAGCCCGATCGAGGCCAGTTTGATCAGCCAAGCGAGGTATTCAGCCCCTGCGCCGGAGCGGCCCTGTTCCGCCTGGCCGCGTTCGAGGACGTGGGCAAGTTCGACCCGGACTTCATCGCCTATCTTGAGGACGTCGACTGGGGGTTTCGCGCCCAGCTGCGCGCCTGGCAATCGCGTTACGAGCCGCGAGCGGTCGCATACCACATGGGTGGCGCCACCACCGGCAAGGACACCCGGCGCTACGGGGCTCTGCAACGGCGAAACCAGGTGCTTTTGATCGTCAAGAACTACCCGGCGCGGAGCCTCATGCGTCACTGGCCGAAGATCCTGCTGCACCATGGCGGCTGGGTGGCGGCGAGCATTCGCGACCGCATGCTCCTCGCTCACCTCGGCGCCTGGTGGGACGCCCTGCGGGCGCTTCCCTCAGCGCTCCGAAAGCGCCGGGAGATCCAGCGCGGGCGGCGGGTGAGTCTCGCCTATTTAGACAGCGTGATCAGTCCCGAGCCATACGCGGGGGACAACCTGGTGGAACGCATTCGCTCAATCGCCCGGACGGCGGCGCCGATCTTCCGGCGGCAGCGGTCATGACCGTTTGCGTGCTGCACGTGCTGCCACACCGCGGCGGCGGAGCGGAGACGTTCATCGACACGTTGGAAGGCATGCCGGGCTATCGGCACGAGCGCGTGGCGCTCAGCCAATCCCGCCGCCCGCTGGCCGCCGGTCCGTCAATTCTTGCCGGCTATCGCCGGCTGGCGGCGCGTGCTCGCCGCGCCGATCTCATTCACGCACACGGCGACATGGCTGCCGTGCTATCGCTGGCGTTGATGCTCCAAACAAAAGCGGTGTGGAACAGTCATGGGCTTCACTTCCTGCGCCGGTCGCTCGGGATGAGAAGACGCCTGTTCGCCATGGGATTGCGTGCTGTGATGACTAGGAGCGCGTGGACGATCTGCAGCTCGACATCAGAGCACGCCGAGCTATCAGAGGTGGCCAGCGCGCGGGCCGTCCACCGGCTGGTGGTGGTCGACAATGCCGTACGGGAGCCCGAACCTCCGCCGCCCTCCGTGCTTGACGCGCTGCGAAGGAGTCTTGACGTGGGCGCGGACGAACTGAGCGTGCTGTTCGTGGGGCAGCTCGAGCCTCGCAAGGGCGTGCTGGACGCGGTCGAGGCGGTACGCCTAGCACGCCGTCGGCACGCCGGAATGGTGCTGCTGGTCGCGGGCGAGGGCCCGCTGGCAGACACGGTGGCCGCCGCCGGCGAGGGAATACGTCTCCTCGGGCACCGGGCCGATCTGGAGCCGCTGTACGCAGTGGCTGATGTGTTCCTCATGCCCTCCGAGCGGGAGGGGCAGTCCTTCGCGGTGATGGAGTCGATGGTGCGAGGGCTCCCGACGGTGGTAAGTGACGCGCCCGGAAACCGCGAGGCGGTCGAGGGCGCCGGCGTGCTGGTGCCGTACGGGGATCCTGGCGCGTTGGCGGAGGTCCTCGTCCGGCTCGCCCGCGACCCGGACGAGCGCGCCCGGCTGGGCGCTGCCGCTCGCGCGCGTGCGCAGTCGCGCTTTACGCTTGCGCGTTTCCAGAGCCGGATGGCCGAACTCTACGAAGCGGCCCTGACCCACCCTCAGGGCGCCTGACCCAGCAGCCGTCGGCGCTGTCGCTTGAGCCACAGCGGGGTCAGATAGCTGAGCGCGCCCGGCACCATGCCGAGCGCCCCACGGAGCGAGCGCCTGCGGGCCAGTGCCCGCCAGCGCAGGACAAGCGTCTCCCGGATCTGGGCCCGCTCGGCGCGGGCGGCGACATTGCCGGTGCCCATCACCCGGGTGGCAAGGATCTCTGGCAGAGCGACGAGCCGCCAGCGCTCGGCCAAGCGCAGCCAGAGGTCGTATTCCATGGCGTAGCGGTAGCGCGGGTCGTACCCGCCCATGGCGAGGACGGCGTCGCGGCGGAGCATCGCGCAGCCATTCGGAATCGGGTTGAAACGCATGAGGACCTCTCCGACCTCCCCCGCGCAAAAGCTTGTACGGGGCACGAGTTCGCGTCCCGCTTCGTCTATTTCGCGCATGCGGCAGCCGACGACTGCGATCGCCTCGTCCGCCTCGAGCGCGGCCAACTGGCGAGCGAGCCGGTCCGGCGCCGAGAAGTCATCGGCGTCCTGGATGGCGACCACCGATGCGCGGGCCGCCTGCAGCCCCACGTTCAGGCTGCGGGAAATGCCCAGGTTGCTCTCCATCACCAGCACCCTCACCCGGCGATCTTGTTCGGCAGCGGCATGGGCGATGGCCGCGCTGCCATCGGAGGAGCCATCGTCAATGACGATCACCTCAAGGGCACGCAGCGTCTGGGCAAGCATCGAGCCGACTGCCCTGGCCAGCGTGGCGGCGTTGTTGTAGGCGCCGATCAGGACGCTGACCTGCGGAGCCTCACTGCCCGACATCGGCCTCCGCCGCGCCGCCCGCATCCGACGTCTTGCCAGCCACCTCCAAATGTCTGTGCTCAGCTTCCACCGAAACCCCGTAGGCCTCAAGCACCACACGCAGCGAGCGCTCCAGCGAATGGGCGCAGGCGTTGCGGCGGAACCATTCTGCGGTCCGCTCGCGCATCCCTTGGCCTTCCTCCCTTACCCGCAGTATCGCGGCCGCCAGGTCTCCGGGCGCAGTCGAGGCGGCGATGCAGCCATTCTCGCCGTCAGCCACCAGCTCGACAGCTGCATTGTTCGCCCCAGAGACGACGACGCTTGGGGTGCCACGTGACGCTGCCTCCAGCACCACCAGGCCGTATCCCTCCCGTCGTGAGGGCAGCAGCAGACAGAGGGCGCGGGCGAGATGCTCCGCCACCTCCGCCGTGGACACAAATCCCGGCAGGCTGATCACGTCGGCCAGATCAAGCTCGCCCACCAGCCGGCGCGCCGCCTGTCGTTGAGGCCCGTCTCCCAGGATCACCGCCCGCAGCTCGGGAAAGCTCTGCCGCGCGACCCTGATGGCAGGAGGAATCGAGAGCACCTGCTTCTCGGGGATGTGACGTCCGGCGAACACGACAACCGGCTCGGGCGGTTGGGGCCGCTCTGGCTCCAGGCGCCCCTCCCATTCGCCGGGCAGAACCGTCGGCTCCGCACCGAATCCCGCCTCCCGCAGGCGGCCGGCGTGCAGCCGGGAGAAGCAGAACGCCCGCTGCGGGATGCGGATGCACAGCCACTGCACCGCCCAGCCGAGCTCCCCCCCGACCGGCCCCAGGTACTCGCGCCAGTACTCGCGGCTCCAGACCTCGTGCCAGTCCACCACCAGCCGGTAGCCCCCGCGCCGGCGCGCCGCCCCGGCGGCCAGCAGCGAGAAATACGGGAAGGAGGCGGTGTGCACGACGTCGTAGCGGGCGCCGTGGCGCAGCAGATGCCACAGGACGCCCAGTCCGAACACGAGCGGCGGCAGGATGCGCCGGCGCCCGGGACCGGCGTAGAGCCGCATCCGCGGACCCACCGCCCGCACCCGCACCCCGGCCACCTCCGGCGCCTGACCCCGCTCCCACTGGCGCAGGGTCAGGTAGGTCACCTCATGGCCGGCCGCCGCCAGGCGCTCGCCCAGGTTGCGGTACCAGCGCTCAGCTCCGCCCACCGTGTACGGGAACAGGCAGTCGTAGAGCAGGCAGACGCGCATCGCCTGCGGGCAGGCTGCCAGATTCCGCGGTAGGATCGCCGCCCACACCGCGACCTTCGGCCCGGTCATACGTTCTCGCTCATGTATGCCCGGGAGAAGGTCGATGTCGGGAGGTAGGGCCCGTCGATGAGCACCGCCGAGCTGTCGTCCACTCACACCCCCGGGTCTCAGGCTGAAGGCGCGCCGCTGGTTTCGGTCGTGATCCCCTGCCTCAACGAGGCGGCCACGATCTCCGAGTGCGTGCGCCGCGCCCGGCTGGCGCTGGAGGCAAACCGGCTGGAGGGGGAGCTGATCGTGGTCGACAACGGCTCAGACGACGGCAGCGGCGAGCTGGCCGCCCAGGCCGGAGCCCATGTCGTCTGGGAGCCCGAGCGCGGCTACGGCAGCGCCTACCTGGCCGGCCTGGCCGCCGCCCGCGGCCGCTACGTGGTGATGGCCGACGCCGATCTGACCTACGACTTCAACGAGATCCCCCGCTTCGTGGCCGAGCTGCAGGACGGCGCCGACATGGTGATCGGCAACCGGATGAAGAACATCCACCCGGGAGCCATGCCCTGGCACCACCGCTACATCGGAAACCCGCTGCTCTCGGGCTTCTTGAACCTGCTGTTCCGCTCCGGGGTCGAGGACGCCCACTGCGGCATGCGCGCGCTGCGGCGTGAGGTCCTGCCCCGCCTGGACCTGCGCACCACCGGCATGGAGTTCGCCTCCGAGATGGTGATCCGGGCGGCCAAGGAGAAGCTCGACCTGCGCCAGTTCCCGATCGAGTACCACCCCCGCGGCGGCGAGTCCAAGCTCTCGAGCTTCCGGGATGGCTGGCGTCATCTGCGCTTCCTGCTCGTGCACTCCCCCAACCACCTGTTCATCCTGCCCGGCGCGGCGATGGCCGTGCTGGGGGCGCTGATCGAGCTGATCGTGATCGCGCGCGTGCCCGTGTTCGGCCGCCACTGGGAGATCCACGCCCTGATCGGCGGCGCTCTGCTAGCAATTGTCGGCACCCAGGTGGTGGCGCTCGGGATCTGCGCCCACGCCTACGGCACCTACTTCATGGGTGAGAAGGACCGTTGGTTCGATCGCATGCGCGCCCGCTACAAGCTCGAGCACGGGCTGCTGCTCGGGGGTGCGACGGCGCTGGCCGGAATCGCCCTGGGCGCGGTGATCGTCGCCGACTGGATCAGCCGCGGGTTTGGGGCGCTCTCCGAGGAGCGGCTGGCCGTGCTGGCGGCCACGCTGATCATCGTCGGCATCCAGATCTTCTTCTCATCGTTTTTGCTCTCGATCCTCGGCCTGCGTCGCCGGCGCTAGCCGGGCGCCGGGCGGGCACCGCGTCTGTGGGCTGAGCCGGTGGTCGTCTCCTGGCTGCTGTTCCCGCTCGTGGTGCTGGCCGTCTGCGGCGGGTGCGGGCTGGCCGTCGAGCGGCTGAGCGGGCGGCGCCTCGGGGGCGCGGTGCTGCCGGCGCTGGGGCTGGCGGCGGTGATCGTGATCGCCACGCTGACCACCAACTGGGCAGCCAGCGCCCCGCTCACCCCGTGGGTGGTGGTGGCGGTCGCGCTGGGCGGCTATGCGCTCGCCTGGCGGCGGCTGCGCGCGCTGCGCCCCGACCTCTGGCTGCTCGCCGCCGCGCTGGGGATCTACGCGATCTGCGCCGCGCCGGTGGTGCTGTCCGGCAACGCCACCTTCCTGGGCTACTTCGTCGACAGTGACCCGGCCATCCACTTCGAGCTGACGAGCTGGTTTCTGGGCCATGGCCAGACGCTGGCCGGAGTGCAGTGGCCCTCGCCCTCCGCGGTGGCCAACCTGCTGCACGAGTATCTCTCGACCGCCTATCCGGCCGGCGCCGACGTCGCCGTGGGGGCGCTCCGGCCGCTGGTCGGCCAGGACATCGCCTGGGTGTTTCAGCCCTACCTGGCGGTGGTGATGGCGTTCGCAGCGCTCGCCGTCGGCGAGCTGGTCGGGCCGGTGGTCCGCTCCCGGCCGCTGCGCGCCGCCTGCGCGTTCATCGCCGCCCAGCCCGGCCTGGCCTACGCCTTCTACCTGGAGGCCAGCGTCAAGGAGATCGTGATCGTGCCGCTGATCGTGCTCACCGTGGTGCTGGTCGTCTGGTGCATCGGCCAGCGGGCGCTGCACGTCCGCGAGCTGCTCCCGCTGGTGGTGGTGGCGGTCGCCGGCCTGGATGTCTACTCGCTGGCGGTCGTGCCCTGGATCGGCATCCCGCTGGCGGCGCTGGTGGCCGGCGTCGCCTGGCGTGGCCGCCACCTGCTGGCGGACCGGAGGCGACGCTACCGCCGGACGGTCTCGCTGCGCGGGGCGGTGTCTCGCCGCGGCGTCGCCCTGTCGACCCTGGGGGTGCTGGTCCTGGCCGCCATCCTGACGCCGGCGGCCAGCGGCGCGTTGACCTTCGCCAGCGCCGCCACCGCCGTGCTCTCGCAGCAGAACGTGCTGGGCAACCTGGCCGCCCCGATCCGCGGGTGGGAGATCCTCGGCATCTGGCCGAACGGCGACTTTCGCTTCCCCACCCAGAACTACCCGAGCGCGTATGTGTTCATGGGCTTCGCCATCGCCGGCGCGGTGCTCGGGGCGCTGTGGCTGCTGCGCCGCCGCTCGCTGGGGCCGCTGCTGCTGATGGCCAGCAGCGGCATCGCCGCGCTCTATCTGCTCGGCCGCTCCTCCCCCTACGCGGCCTCCAAGGTGCTGATGCTGCTGTCGGTGCCGGTCGCGCTGACGGCCATGCTGGGGGCGGCCGCCCTCCACCAGACCGGCCGCCGGGTGGAGGGCTGGCTGCTGGCGGCGGCGATCGCCTTCGGCGTGCTGTGGACCAACTTCCTCGCCTATCACGACTCCAGCGTCGCGCCCCAGGCGCGCCTTCGCGAGCTGGCGGCGATCGGCACCCGCTTCCGGGCCGAAGGTCCCGCCTTCTACAACCTGTGGGACACCTTCCCGGTCTACTTTTTGCGCCAGGAGTCGGTGTCGGTGCCCGACACCTTCGCCGGCCCGGCGCCGGAGCTGGGCGGCCTGCCGCCGCACCTGTTCGGCCAGCCCAGCGACGCCTGGGATCCCAACCAGCTCCAGCCCGCCTACCTGCAGAGCTTCCGGCTGCTGGTGCTCGGTCGCTCGCCCACGCTCTCGCGCCCGCCCGCCGACTACCGGCTCGTCTACCAGGGGCGCTACTACCAGGTGTGGCGGCGCACCTCCGGCCCGCGCGTGCTGAGCCACGTCGCGCTGGCCAACACCGGCGCCGATCCCTCATCCCAGGCCAGCTGTCGGCGGATCCTGTCCGCCGCCGCCCTGGCTCGCCGCGAGCACGCGCGGCTGCTGTTCGCGGCCTCACCCGCGCTCATCACGATGGACCCCACCCGCGCGGTGCACCCGCCCACGTGGGCGCCGACCGGTCCAGGCGCCCCGCCCGGGATGCTGTCGCTCGGGCAGAGCAGCGGCGATCTGTTCGGCGTCATCCACGTGCCCCGCGCCGGGCGCTACCAGGTCTGGTTGGAGGGCTCCTTCAGCCGCCGCATCGTGCTGCTGATCGCCGGGCGCTTCCTGGTCTCGGTGCGCCATCAGTTCGGCGACGCCGGCCAGTACCTGCTGCTGGGTCAGACCTACCTGCCCGCCGGCGCGCTGTCGGTGGCGATTGCCCGCCCGGCCAGCTACTACGCCCCCGGCAACGTGGTTGGCGGGGACTTCCTCGGGCCGCTGATCCTGTCCGCCTCGGCCGGGCCGCCGGCGGTCCGGCAGCTGGCCGCCGGCCGCTCGGCACGCAGCCTGTGCGCAGACCATCTGGAGTGGGTGGAGGTGGCCCGCTGACGCCGACCGGCGACGGCTGGCGCTAGCCGCGGACCCGGGAGACGCCCCGCACCCCCGCCAGCTCCTCCAGTCGGCGGCGCATGGCCGCGCCGGTCGCCTCGGGCGAGAGCATCCGCGCCACGTCCTGGCGCGCCCGCGCGCCGCGGCGGGCCGCCTCCTCCGGATGCTCGTAGACGAAGCGCAGCAGCGCGGCGGCGTGGCCCAGGTCGGGCTCGGCCCACTCCCCGTCGGGAGGGTAGATCTCGCATCCCGGCCCCACCGTGGTCATCGTGTGCGTGACCAGAAAGCTGTTGGCCTCGGTCATGAAGTCCACGTTGCCCGAGTAGCCGGTGGCGATCACCGGCTTGCCGATCGCCATCGCCTCGGCCATCGTCAGCCCAAACCCCTCCGAGCGGTGCAGCGAGATGTAGCAGTCGCAGGCCAGCATCAGCGCGTCCTTCTCCTCGCCCTTCAGCGAGCGGTCGATGACGTGGATGTCCGGTCGGCCCCCGGCCGCCCACAGCACCTCCTCCTCGGCCAGCGGGCGCAGCGGGGCGTTGATCGTCTTGATCAGCAGCTGCGGCCCCTCGGCGGGGGAGAATGCCTGCTTGAACGCCTCGATCAGTCCCACCGGGTTCTTGCGCTGGATCGTGCTCAGGTAGTCGAACACGAACAGGAACAGGAACCCACCGGGGACGCCGAGGCGCAGGGGCGGACGGTTGCGGCGCGGAGGCTGCACGGGCGGGGGCAGGGCGATGACCGGGACCGAAGCCGCCGCGCCGATGTTCTCGGCCATGAAGCGCGAGTACACCCAGATCTCATCCACGAGCGAAAACGCGGCCTGCCAGCGGGGGGGGATCATGTTCGTCTCCCAGCCCCAGACGCCGATCCGCCGCCCGCGGAAGTAGTCCTCGCCCAGCCGCTCCACCACGTGCGGCAGCTCGTCGGCGTTGACGCAGATCAGCTCGAAGGCATGCTCGGTGTCGGACCGGATGTCCTGGTGGGAGTGTCGGCCGTAGTCGGGTGCGACGCCCGCCGGAGGCTTGAGGTGATCGAGCGGAACGGTGACCGTGCTGAGCGGCACCCCCGCCGCCTCAAGCGCCGCGACGTAGCCGCGGGCGGCCGAGCCCAGGCCGAGCACGTGGCTGAGATAGCCGGTGACGCGCACCGCCAGCGGGTCAGCCGGCGCCCGCGGCGGCACCGGGGCGACAGCCGGCGCGCGGCCGCGCCCGAGCCGCATCCGGGCCCCGCCCCGCCGGCGGTCGTCCGCCGCCGGCCCGCCGGCGCCCGGCGGCAGGAGGCGCTCGTCGACCGCCAGCTCCCGGCGCCCGCTGCGCTCCCACCACCGCGCGAACGCCTCCCCGTCCGCCCCGTAGAGGTCGGGGTAGGCCTGGGTCACGTCGGGACGCTCCCGCAGCACCCGGTGCACCACGTAGCGGCTGATCGGACCGGTCTCCCAGGGCGCCACCGGCTGCCTCAGCCAGTCGGTGAACGCGGCCGTGCCCTCCGGGGAGGAGATGTCGCCGAATCCGGTGCCCAGTTCGGCCGCAGCCGCGTACAGCGAGGCCATCGTCTCATCGAACACCAGACCGTTGGCCAGCCGCCCGCCGATCCCGAAGCGGGGCACCGCCGTGCGCCACCCGGCGTCCAGCAGCTCCCGGGCGTAGCGCGCACACAGCGCGCGCAGCGGCGGCACCCGGCTGACCCGCGCCCGGGTTGAGTCGGCGCTCAGCCGGTATGGATGCTCGGGCTCGAACCCGGGCAGGTCGAGCAGACGCAGCGGCCAGCGGTCGTCGATCACGATCCCCCGCCCGGTGTCCTGCAGCCGGTGGGCGTGGAGGTTCCAGCGGCTGAGATTCCATTCCGGCTCCTCGAGCATCCCGGTCGAGAACCGGGCCGGGGCGAGCTCGAGCATGCGCATCAGCCACACGCGATCCTCTCGGCTCAGGCGGGGCGGGTGAGCGCCCAGCTCCCCATAGACGGACTCCAGCCGCTCGATCCACCAGTCGAGAAAGCGCCGAGCGGCCGGCGTGCCGTCCACCCCGATCACCTCCGGGGACACCCGCCCGGCGCCCAGCAGCTGCTCGCGCGAGGGCTCAAGGCCGTCGGCCGGCGGGTCCTCGCTCACCCTGCGCAGCAGCAGCACGTGGCGCTCGGCCACCCGCCGGGCCAGCGGCTCCAGGCGCCCGAGCACCCAGCAGCTGGCGGGCAGATGCAGCCAGGCCTCCCCCGGCACCGTGCAGCGACGGCGCAGCAGCCGCGGGATGAGCAGCATGATGAGCTCCTCGGCCGGGTGGCGGGCCATCAGCCCCGAGATCTCGACGCCCAGCTCCTCGCCGGCCGAGACCACCTCCGCCTCGCGCTCCAGCCCCACCGCCCCCTCGGCCAGCGAGCCGACCACCGCCACCTGCAGCCGCCAGTCCGGCTCCTGGGCGCGGAGCGATCTGGCCAGCACGCGCACGCGAGGCAGCATGCTCGGCAGCGCCACGCAGATCACCCGCATCGAGCTCACGTTATCGTCGCGCCGGTCGGGCGTGGGCTCACCCGCCCGGACGCCTGGCGACGACGGCATACACGGTTGAGTCGAACCGCGCCCGGTCAAAGCTCTCGTGGCCGGGAGCGAACACGTACGCGGGCCGAAAGCCGGCGATCGCGCACATCGCCAGCGCCGCCTCGGGAAAGATCGGGCCCCGGTGGGTGGGGTCCACCCAGAACGCCTTCATGGCCTGGAGGCTGTGCGGATTGACCGTCTCGGCGATGAACAGCCCGCCCGGCCTGAGCTTGCGCAGGGAGAGCGCGAGCAGGCGCTGCAACCGCTCGACGGGCAGATGTTCGATCACCTGGGCGCTGAAGATGGTGCCCAGCGCGCCGTCCTCGAGCCCCTCCAGGTAGCGCACCGCCTCGGCCTGCTCCACCGGCAGTTCGCGCGCCCGGCAGCGGGCGACCATGCCGGCGTCCTCGTCCACCCCTCGAACGGCGATTCCCCGCTCCCGCAGCAGCCCCACGAACTCGCCCCGGCCGCACCCGACGTCGAGCACCGGCTGATGGTCTCCGACCAGCCTGAGGTAGGGCCGTTGCAGCTCGGTCACCCGCTCGGCGGGCCCGCGGAAGAAGTCCTCGAAGGCGGCGTAGGGTGACTCGGCCGGCGCCACCAGCCCGTCCCGGTAGCCGAGCACCCGCCCGACCGGCGAGTCGAACAGCTCGAACGGGTCCTCGGCCACGTAGGGCAGGGCGCGCAGCTCCGCGGCCACGCCGCCGAGCGACTCAAGCTCCTCCTCGCCCCGGGCCAGCCGCCGCCGCAGCGCCTCGGTGCTGGCCACCAGGTCCTCGGCCAGCTGGCTCAGCCGGGCCAGCCGCCGCCCCTCGTCCTCAAACGCCGCCAAGCAGGCGAGCACGGCCGAGTCGACCTCGTGCGCGTAGTGGGTGTAGGGGCGCAGCAGCCTCAGCACCGCCCGCCGCCACGCGTTCTTGGCGCGCTCTTTGGCGCTGCGCGCCGCTCCGGGCGCCGGCCCGCGCCTGACGAGCTGACGCAGCCGCCCCAGCGCCGCGCCGTAGTCTCGGGTGCTCATGCGGTACGCGTCGATGCGCGCCATGATAGGTGTGGCGGGCGCCCGAGAACTCCCGCCGCCGCGTTTGCGCTGGCGCAGCCTCTCGGGGCCCCGGGTGACCGTTGCTACCGTTCCGGGCGTGAGTGCCACGGTGAGCGAGGAGCGGTCGGTTGCCCGGCGGCCGCCGCCCGCGGCCCCGCCCGTGGCGGTCTCCGCGCACCACCTCAGCAAGACCTTCCGCCTCCCCCAGGAGCGCTACCACACCCTCAAGGAGCGCGCCCTGCACCCGCTGCGGGCCCGCCGCGCGCACGTCCTGCACGCCCTGCACGACGTCAGTGTCGAGATCGCCAGCGGGGAGTTCTTCGGCATCGTGGGGCGCAACGGCAGCGGCAAGAGCACCCTGCTGAAGTGCCTGGCCGGCATCTATCGGATCGATCGCGGCGAGCTGCACGTCGAGGGCCGCCTCTCGCCGTTCATCGAGCTCGGGGTCGGCTTCAACCCCGACCTGACCGCGCGCGACAACGTGATCATCAACGCGATCATGCTCGGGCTCTCGCGCAGGCAGGCGCGGGCCCGCTTCGATGACATCCTCGCGTTCGCCGAGCTGCAGGAGTTCGTCGACCTCAAGCTCAAGAACTACTCCTCGGGCATGTACGTCCGACTGGCCTTCGCCACCGCCGTGCAGGTGGATGCCGACATTCTCCTGATCGACGAGGTGCTGGCCGTGGGTGACGCCGCCTTCCAGCAGAAGTGCTTTGAGGAGTTCACGCGCCTGAAGCGCACCGGGCGCACCGTCCTGTTCGTCACCCACGACATGGGCATGGTGGAGCGCTTCTGCGACCGCGCCATGCTGCTTGACCGCGGCCGGGTGGTGGACATCGGCGAGCCGGCGGCGATCGCCCGCCAGTACAACCAGCTCAACTTCATGTACGGGCCCGAGCGCGGGGCCGCCGGCGAGGAGCGCGTGAGGCGAGCCGATGGCGATGCCCAGGTGGTCAACGCCTGGTTTGAGTCACCTTCCGGCGAGGTGACACTGAACGCTCGTCAGGGCGAGCGCTGCGATGTCCGGCTCGACGTGTCCTTTCGGGTCCGGGTGGACAATCCCGCCTTCGTGATCACCCTGCAGAACGACGATGGTCACCCGGTGTTCAGCACCAGCACGGTGAGCCAGCGGGTGCACACCGGACGCTTCGAGGCCGGTAGCCTGGCCCGTGTGCGCATGAGCTTTGAGAATTGGCTGGCGCCGGGCCGCTACCGCCTGCTGGCGAGCGTGGCCCGGGGGACGCTCGGCCGTGAGGTGCTCGACAGCCAGGTGACGACCTCGCTGCTCGTCTCCGCCGAACGCCACGGCGGGGGGCTCACCGACCTGCCGCACGTCTTTGAGGTCGAGCGCGTCTAGCCCGTGAGCACGCACGCCGGCCGCGCCTACGGGCCATCCGCGCTCGGCGGGGGGGCTCGCCGCTTCCTCGAGTTGACGCTGACGATGGCGCGCACCGAGTTCAAGCTGCGCTACTTCGGCTCGGTGCTCGGCTACCTGTGGTCGCTGGTGCGCCCACTGCTGTTCTTCGGCGTCCTGTACGTGTTCTTCACCCAGATCGTCAGGCTCGGCAAGGGAGTGCCCCACTATGGCGTCTACCTGCTCACCGGCGTGGTGTTCTGGAACTTCCTGGCCGAGGCGACGGGCAACGCGGTCAACTGCCTGGTCACCCGGGAGGGGATGCTGCGCAAGGTGCGCTTTCCCCGGATGGTGGTGCCGCTGTCGGTGTCGCTGACGGCCACCTTCAACCTGGCGCTGAACTTCATCGCCGTGGTCGTGTTCGCGCTGCTCAACGGTGTCTCACCCACCATTCGCTGGCTGGAGATGCTTCCGCTTGCCCTGGGCTTCATCGTGCTGGCCACCGGGCTGGGCATGCTGCTGTCCGCCCTCTACGTCCGCTTCCGGGACATGGCCCCGATCTGGGAGGTGGCGCTCCAAGTGTGGTTCTACACCTCGCCGATCATGTTCCCGATCTCCTCCATCAACAGCCGGTTCGGCCACGGCCTGGAGCACCTGGCGATGATCAACCCGGTGGCCACGCTGCTCACCCAGGCCGGCCACGCCTTCATCGGACACGACCCGGCGCACTTCCCGGCCGCGCTCAGCGCCGGCGGCGCGCGCTCGGTGGCGATCGCCCTGGCCCTCATCCCGGCCATCTTCCTGCTCGGATGGTGGTTCTTCACCCGTGAAGCGCCGCGGGTGGCCGAGGAGCTGTAGCCGCCAGCACGCGCCTGAGCCCCTCCTCAAGCCCCACGCCGGCCTGCCAGCCGAGCTCGCGGCGGGCGCGGGCGACCTCGAGACAGCTCCGGCGCACCTCCCCCGGGCGCGGCGGCAGGAACTCGGGCTCGGCCAGCGGGCGTCCGCCGGCGGCGCGCAGCGCCTCGATCAGCTCAAGCAGCGAGGTCTCCCGCCCGGTGCCGATGTTGACCGGTCCCTCAAGCCCGGCCTCGGCGGCCAAAAGGTTCGCCGCCACCACGTCTGAAACCTCCACCCAGTCACGGGTCTGGCGTCCGTCGCCGAACACGCGGGGAGCGCGGCCAGCGGCCGCACAGGCGCTGAAGATAGCCACCACCCCGGCCTCGCCGCGAGCCACCTGGCGCGGCCCGTAGACGTTGGCGTAGCGCAGCGAGATCGTTGAGAGCCCGTGCAGCCGGGCGTAGAGCTCGCAGTAGCCGTCGGCGGCGTGCTTCGCCTGCCCGTACGGGGAGAGCGGCCGGATCGGGTGCCCCTCGGGGGTGGGCAGGAGCTCCGTTTCCCCGTACAGGGCGCCGCCGCTCGAGCTGTTGACCACCCGCCGCACGCCCGCCGCACGGGCCGCCTCGAGCACGTTGATCGTCCCGGCCACGTTGACCAGCGCATCCTCGCCCGGGCGCTCGACCGAGCAGCGCACGTCGACCCGTGCCGCAAGGTGGAACACCACCTCCGGACGGACGCGGTCGAATACCGCGTCCACCGCGACCGGATCCCGCACGTCGCCGACGTGGAGAGTGGCCCCCCGCCCGAGGGCGTCGGCCAGATTCTCGCGGCTGCCGGTGGAGAGGTCGTCGAGCACGGTCACCCGGTGGCCGCGCTCGAGCAGCGCGTCAACCAGGTTTGAGCCGATGAAGCCCGCGCCGCCGGTGACCAGGCAGTTCACCGCAGACAGCTTATGGACCCCGCCGTCAGGCGGGTGGGCGGCGGCTTGAGGCCGCACCTGCGCTCGTCCGCAGGCGCGGCTGCCGGGGACCGCACGCGGGCACGGGACCGGGCCGCGCCGCCAGAGCAGCGCGACCCGGCCGCAGGACGACCCGGGTAGGGCTGGGGGTCGTCCCGGACCCGCGAGAGGGGGCGATGCTCGCGGGTTGGCGTGACCTCCGTGTCAGGGCCAAGAATAGCGCCGGCGTCGCTCCAAAAACCGGCCCGGCGAGCGCGGGCGCGCGAGGCTCGGTCCCCCGATCGCCGGCTGCGGGGCAACCGGCCGCCAACCGCGTAACTAAATCGCCGCCGATGCGTTTGCGATTGTGAGGCGCCCCCAGATCCAGGAGCTCATGGCCAGATCCTCGATCCTGAGCCGCCCAGATCAAGGAGCTCGCCCCCGATCATGCGTCCCGAGGCCTCACTTCAGCCACATCCCGCACCACCGCCCGCGCCGGCCACGGTCACCGTCCTGGGCGTCGAGCTCGCGGTCACCGACTACGAGCAGACGCTCGACTGGATGCAGGCGATGATCGCCACCCGCCGGCGGGGCTACGTCTGCGCCTGCAACGTGCACACGGTGAGCGCCTCCCGCGAGGACCCCGAGCTGCGCGCCGCGCTGCGCGCCGCCTCGCTCAACGTGCCCGACGGCCAGCCGCTGGTGTGGGCGATCAACGCGCTCGGCCACCGGCTCAGACGCCGGGTCTACGGGCCGGAGCTGATGTCCCGGGCCTGCGCGCGGGCGGCCCGGCTCGGCCACCGGTTCTACCTCTACGGCGGGCGCAACCAGGGCGCGCTGGTGCAGCTGGCGCTCAACCTCCGCCAGCGCCACCCGGGGCTGAGGATCGTGGGCGGCTTCTCGCCGCCACACCGTCCGCTCAGCGCGGCGGAGCGGACCGCGATCGCCCGGGAGATCAATCAGACGGGCGCCGACGTGGTGTGGGTGGGCATCGGCGTGCCCAAGCAGGAGAAGTGGATGGCCGAGATGCGCGGGCGGCTTGACGCGCCGGTGCTGGTGGGGGTGGGCGCCGCGTTTGACTTCCACGCTGGACTGGTTCCGCAGGCGCCGCCCTGGCTGCAGGATGCCGGCTTTGAGTGGGCCTTTCGCCTGGCCCAGGAGCCCCGCCGGCTGTGGCGACGCTATCTGCGCCACAACCCGCGCTTCGTGGCCGCGTTCGCCCGACAGCTGCTCGACGCGCGGCTGCGTCGGGACGACCGAGCACAGGAGAGGATCCCGGGATAATCGCCCGGTGAAGCTGACACGGGTTGAGCCCGGCACGCGGATCGGAGCCGGTCGCGGAGAGCCGTTCGTCTGCGTCCATCAGGTGCCGGGGGCCCGTCTGTCCGACTGCCTGGTCCGGCTGGCCGCGCACACGCCGGCGGAGATCCCGATCGCGGTGATCGGCGAGCTCGACGGGGTGATCCGTGACCCCGACGGGGTGATCGGCGAGCTCGACGGCGTGATCGGCGAACTCGACGGGGTGATCGGCGAACTCGACGGGGTGATCGGCGAGCTCGAGCCCGACGACGGCCCGGTCGGGCCGCGGGCGCTCTACCAGCTGGCTCCCAGCCCCGGCACGGTCGGGGCCGAGGGCGCGCTGGCGGCGGCAGCGCGGATCGCCGATCCCGCCGATGTGGTGCTCCTGCCCAGCTCCTGCGCGGTCGCCGAGGGATGGCTTGAGGGTCTGCGCTCGGCCGCCTACTCCGACAGCCGGGTGGCCACCGCCACGCCGCTGAGCGCCCCGCCGTCCGGGAGCTCGCTCGAGCCGGCGGCGGCCAGGGTGAGCGCCGCCTCGCTGCGCCTTCACCCGCCCCTGGCCGCTCCGGGCGAGTGCGCGTATGTGCGCCGCAGCGCACTGGAGCTGGTCGGCGAGGGGCCGGGGTTCGCCGAGCGCTGCCTGTCGGCCGGGCTTGTCCATGTGCTGGCCGACGAGGTGCTCGTCCGCGGGCCCGAAGTTGACCTGAAGCCCGCCTCAGGCGAGGAGGCGGACGGGCCCCTGGCCCGCTCGCTCAGCCGCCTGCGCCGGACGCTTCGGCCGACCTCGGTGCTGATCGACGCGCGCATCCTCGGCAAGCCGGCCAGCGGAGTGCAGCGCCACGTGGTCGAGGTGATCGCGGCGCTGGCCGACACCGGGCGCCTGCGCGTGAGCGCGCTCGTCCCGCCGCGGATGGGCGAGGAGGCGGCTGCCCGGCTGCACCAGGTGCCCGGCGTCGAGCTCCTGGATCACGCAGGGGCCGCGGCGCGCGCGCCGTTCGATGTCGTGCACCGCCCGTTTCAGCTCAGCGATCCGGGCGAGCTGGCGTTGCTCGCCCCGCTCGGCGAGCGGCTGATCGTCACCCACCACGACCTGATCGACTACCACAGCCCGGCCCACTTCACCTCGCACCAGGCGTGGCAGGGCTACCGGCGGCTCACGCGCCTGGCGCTGGGCGCCGCCGACCGGGTGGTGTTCTGCTCGGCCCACGTCCGCGGCCAGGCGCTCACCGAGGGGCTGCTCGAGCCAGACCGGGCGGTGGTGATCCCCAACGGGGTCGATCACGCACTCGCGCCGGCGCCGGCACCCGCCGGCCGAGCGGCGCCCGGCGGACCGCCGCCCCCTCCTCCGGGCCACGCCGGTCCGACGGCGGCATCGGAAACGGAGGCCGGCCGGCCGGCCGCCCTGGCGGCCGCGCTTCCCGCCGACGCCGAGGTGATCCTCTGCCTGGGCAGCGACTACCGCCACAAGAACCGGCTGTTCGCGCTGCGCCTGCTTGAGAGCCTGCGCTCGCGCCACGCATGGGGCGGCTTCCTGGTCCTGGCCGGGCCGCGCGTTGCGCTCGGCTCCTCCCGCGCCGAGGAGGCGGCGTGGCTGGCCTCCCATCCTGAGGCGGCATCGGCCGTACTCGACCTGGGGCCGGTGGCCGCGGGTGAGAAGAGATGGCTGCTTGAGCGCGCGCAGCTCGTGCTCTACCCGACCCTCCACGAGGGGTTCGGGCTGATCCCGTTCGAGGCCGCCGCGCACGGGGCGCCCTGCATGTGGGCGCCGGGAACCGCGCTGAGCGAGGTCCTTCCCGATGCCGCGGCAACGATCACCGCCTGGGATCCCGCGGCCAGCGCCGACGCGGCGCTTGAGCTGATGCGCTCGGACGCCGCCCGGCGGCGGAACCTGAGCGCGATCGAGCAAGCGGGCGCCCGTCTCACCTGGCAGGCGACCGCCGCGCGCCTCCTGGAGGCCTACACCGCCGCCTGCGATGCGGCCCCCACGCTGGCCGGCGCGCTGGCCCGCCGACACCAGGTGCTCGGCGGGACGGTGAGCGAGGACGCGCTGCGGCTGGTGGGACCCGGCGGGAGGCTTCCCCGCGACCTCGAGCGTCCGCTGCTGGCGGTGGCGACGCACCGGTGGATCGCCGCGCCGCTGTTTGCGGCGCTGCGAGCCGGCTACCGCGTCTCCAGCCGGGTCAACCGCTGGCGAGCCGGCGGCGGTGGTCCGCGCGCTCAGCGCCGCAGATAGGCCAGGCCCCGATGGGCGGCCCGTGCCAGGCGATGCGTGCGCCGGTTCAGGCCGTGCTTCTGGAAGAAGTAGGCGGAGGCGAGCTCGAGCCCCTGCCGGCGCTCGCCAACCACCGAGCCGTGATGGCGGACGGTCACGCCGGGTTCGTAGAGCACCCGCCCGCCCGCCCGGCGGACGCGCAGGCACAGGTCCTCGTCCTCCTTGTAGAGGAACAGGCCCTGGTCAAATCCGCCCACCAGATCGAACGCCGGGTGCTCGATCAGCAGCGCCGCCCCCGACACCCAGGCCACCTCCTGGCGGGCATCGGTCGCCCGCCAGTAGCTGTGGCCGCCGCGCAGCGCCAGCTGCGCCCGCAGGCCGTGCAGACGGCCGTGGTCGTAGGGCTGGGGGCTCCCGTCGGCGCCGACCAGCCTCGGCCCGACCACCTTGACCGCCCGGTCGCTCGCCAGCACCCCCAGCAGGCGCGCGATGCTCGAGGGGGCGAGCAGCTCCACGTCCGGGTTGAGGATCAGCAGGTGGGGGGCGGCGGTGCGGGCCGCCAGCAGGTTGTGGCCGCCGCCGAAGCCGAGATTGGTCGGCGAGCTGAACACCCGGCAGGTGGGGAAGCGGCCGGGGAGATCGTCAAGCGTCTCGCCGGAGGCGTTCTCGAGCAGGTTGATCTCGTACGCGAGTCCGTCGGCGGCCACGTCCGCCACCACGGTGGCCAGGCAGCGCTCCAGATACGAGCGGGTCCGATAGTTGACGATCTGGACTGCGACGATTGGCGGCCCGTGCACCCCGGCGACGATATCCCAGCCCCGGCCGGCCACCCGGCGCCGACGGGCATCAGGGCGCTCGTGGTCAGCGAGTACTATCCGCGCGCGGCCGACCCGGTGCTCGGCGTGTGGGCGCACCGTCAGGCGCTGGCCACCCGCCGGGCCGGGGCGGAGGTGCGCGTGCTCGCGCTCCATCGCCCGATTCCGCCGCTCAGCGCCCTGCGCGCGCGGGACCCGCGCGCCGCCATGGCGCCGCTGCGCCAGCCGGCGGCCGCCGAACTGGACGGGATCCCGGTGCGGTACGTGCGCTACCTCTCCCCCCCGAGGCCGGTGAGCTACGGGTCGTGGGGCGCCTGGGCCGCCCCGTTCCTGGGCCGGGCGCTGCGGCGGGTGCGCGGCCGCTTCCCGTACGCGCTGATCCACGCCCACTACGCCGTTCCGGCCGGCGACGCGGTCCGCCGGCTCGCCCCCGGGGTGCCGCTGATCGTCTCGGTGCACGGCCACGACGTGCAGGGGGCGGATGCCGGCGGCCCGAACGTGGCCGCCACGCTGGCCGCGGCCGACCTGGTGCTCGCCAACAGCGCTGGAACCGCCCGGCGCTGCCTGGCCCTGGGCGCCCGCCGCACCCGGGTGGTGCACCTGGGCGCCGACCTGCCGCCGGCGCCCCGTCGCCCCCCGCCCCGCCCGGTCCTCGTCACGGTCGCGCACCTGGGGGCGCGCAAGCGCCATGCCGATGTGATCCGCGCGCTGGCGCGGCTGACCGAGCGCCACCCAGACCTGCGCTACGTGATCGTCGGCGAGGGCCCCCAGCGGCCCGCTTTGCACGCGCTCGCCCGCTCGCTCGGGCTGCAGGGCCGGGTGGAGTTCCGCGGCCAGCTGCCCCCGGCCGAGGCGCGGGCGCTGGCGCAGGCGGCGACGCTGTTTGTGCTCCCCAGTGTGGACGAGGCGTTCGGCGTGGCCTACATCGAGGCGATGGCGGGCGCGGTGCCGGCGATCGGCTGCCGCGGCGAGGACGGGCCGGAGGAGATCGCCGCCGCCGGGCCCGGGATGGTGCTGGTGCCCCCCCGGGATCCGGTGGAGCTGGCCGAGCGCATCGTCACCCTGCTGAGCCGTCCGGCCGAGCTTGAGCGCCTCGGCACCCAGGCACGGGAGACGGTGGCCCGCCACTTCACCTGGGAGCGCTGCGGCGAGGAGACCGTCCGCGCCTACGCGGAGGTGCTGGCCGGGCGCGGGCCATCGCCCTAGACCAGCGGTCAGGCGGCCAGCGCGGCCGGCGGCGCGCCGGCCGCCGCGATCCGGCCGAGCAGCGCGCGGGTGGCCTCGATCAGCCACCAGCGACCCAGCCGCGCCGGGCTCGCCGATGCCTACCGGCGCCGGGCGCGCCGCCAGCGCCGCAGCTCGCCGAGCAGCACCGCGCCCAGCGGCTTGCTGTTGCGCAGCTCATAGCGGCGCTCGGCGCCGGGCTGCTTCTGGGCCCAGCCGAACCACTCGTCCTCCACGCGCAGGGTGGTGAATGACGGGTGCTGCTTGACGATCAGCTCGAACACCGCCCGCAGGTGCGGCTCGGTGCGCTCGCTGTCCGACAGGGGGCCGAGCGGACGCCCGTCGCCGCTGGGCAGGATCCACGGGTTGTCCTCGTAGGTCCACTCCAGGTCGTCCATCAGAAGCCAGCCGCCCGGGCGCAGGAGCTTCTCGACCAGCACCACGGCCAGCCCGTCGACGTTGAGGTTCTTGGCCCCGTCCAGGTAGCAGAAGTCATAGCGGGGGGTGACGTTGCCCGCCGGGTCGCTAGCCTGCTGGACCTGGCGCTTCAGGAACCAGTTGTAGGAGCTGTGCTCGCGCACGATCGTCACCCGGTGGGCCAGCCCGGCCCGGGCCAACACCTGCTCGGGCGGAGGGTCAAACGCCGCCCCGGCGTGGTCGACGGTGATCAGGTGCCCGCCCCCGTTGGCCTCGAGCGCGGCCGCCATGTAGGCGGCCGACACCCCGTGGGCGGTGCCCAGCTCGAGCACCTCGCGCGCCCCCGCCGCCCGCAGGTGCTCGTAGACCCGCCGCCCCAGGCGGGGCTCCATGAACGGAATCCCCGCCACCCGGGCCGCGACTTCCTCAAAGCGCATCGGTTGATGTTGACAGGCGGCCGGCGGGCGCCGAACGCCACCCGCCCCCCGGCCTCCCGCGCCGGGCGGGGCAAACGGCGGCCGATCGGCGGCCGGGGCAAAAACACGACGCGATGGGATACTGAGCACATGTCAACCGCCAACCTGGAGCTGGCCAGGCGGGGCTATGAGGCGATCCTGCGCGGTGACCTGCGCGCCGCCGGCGCCCTGCTCGACGAGCACGTACGCTGGCACTGGGGCGACCCCGAGGCCGAGGGGGCGTGCCGGAACCGTGAGCAGGCGCTCGCCTTCCTCGCTGGCCCGGAGCGCACCGGGCCCGGCGAGCTGGTCGACATGATCGACGCCGGCGAGCGGGTGGTGGTGATCCTGCGCCCGCCGCCGATCGACGGGCAGCCCGCGCCGCTGCGCGCCCAGGTCACGACCTTCCGCGACGGCAGGGTGGTGGAGATGGTCGGCTTTTCGACCGTCGAGGACGCGCTGGCGTCGGCCGGAGTGGAGTGGCACGGCTGAAGCTCACCCAGCCCGCTGCCGGCCTCGCCCGCACCGTGCCGTCCGTCGTAGCCGAGCCGCACGGGCTTTCCTCACCCGCCGCCGCTCCGAGCGCCCGGGCGGCGGAGCGGGCGGAGCGCGGCGGCCGCTCCGAGCTGCTGCTCGGGCTGGTGGGGGCACTCGCGCTGGCGCTGGTGGCGTTTGTGGCCGCCGGCGGCAACAACCTGGCCTCAAACACCTGGGTGCAGGTGGGGCTGATCGTTTTGGGGGCGGCGGCCGCCGTCGCCGCGGTGCTGTTCGCCGAACACGGCCGAGGGCCGGGCACGGCGGCGCTCCTGGCCTTCGCCACGCTGGCCGCGCTCACCTACGCCTCGATCGCCTGGTCGGTCCAGCCGGCCAACTCCTGGGTTGAGGGCAACCGCACGCTCTCCTACTTCGGCGTGTTCGCCGGCGCGCTGCTCACCGCCCGGCTGGCCGGGGGGCGGTGGCGGGCGCTGCTCGGAGCGGTGGCGACCGCCAGCACCGTGGCCTGCGCCTACGCGCTGTTGGTCAAGGTGTTCCCCGCCTCGCTTGACCCCAACGACCCGCTCGGGCGGCTGCGCGCGCCGCTCGACTACTGGAACGCTGTGGGGCTCCTGGCCGCGATGGGCATCCCCGGCTGCCTGTGGGCCGCCGCCCGGCCGACGGCGCCCCGGTGGCTGCGCGTGCTGGCCCTGCCGGCGCTCAGCCTGCTCACCGCCGCGCTGGCGCTCACCTTCTCCCGCGGGGCGATCCTGGTGGCGGTGGTCGGCACCGGCGTGTGGTTCGCGCTGGCGCCGCTGCGGCTGCGCTCGGCGCTGATCCTGGCCGGCGGGGCGGCCGCCGGCGCCGCGATCGCCGCCTGGGGGGCCGCGCACCCCGGGATCTCCTCCGACAACGTGCCCGCCGCCGCGCGGATCGCCGCCGGACACAGCTTCGGGCTGGTGATCCTCGCTGCGCTGGCGCTGAGCACGCTGGCCGGCGTGGGCATCGCCGCTGCGCTGGAGCGGGTCGTGCTCACCCCCCGGCTGCGCCGCCGAATCGGCGCGGCGTTGATCGGCCTGCTGGCGCTGGTCCCGCTGGCCGGCCTCGGCCGCCTGGCCGCCTCCCACCGCGGCTTCACCGGCGAGATCTCGCACCTGTGGCAGACGCTGACCAACACCAACGGCGGCACCGGCAACCAGCCGGGGCGCCTGGCGCAGCTGTCCAACAGCCGCCCCCACTACTGGAGCCTGGCGCTTCAGATCGGCGCCCACCATCCGCTGGCCGGAGCGGGCGCCGACGGGTTCGCCACCGCCCAGTCCCGGTATGAGAGCGGCCCGCTGGCCGGCGCACCGGTGAAGAGCGCCCACGGCTACCTGATGCAGACGTTCGCCGACTTCGGGGCGCTCGGGCTGGCGGTGGCGCTGGCGCTGACGCTGAGCTGGGGGCTGGCCACCGCCAGGACGTTCGAGCTGCGTCTCCGCTGGCGGCGGCGGGAGCGGACGCCCCGGCCGCCCCCCGGGCCGGGCGCATCCGCCGAGCGCACGGGGCTGGTGGCGCTGCTGGCGATCGTGCTCACCTTCGGCGTGCACTCGCTGATCGACTGGACGTGGTTCATCCCCGGCGTGGCCGTGCCCGCGCTGGCCTGCGCCGGCTGGCTGGCCGGCCGCGGGCCACTCAGCCGCCCGCCGGCCCGCCGAGCCCGCCCGCGCGCGCTCTCGCGCGCTCCCGGGGCGGTGGCCGGCCTGGCGGCGATCCTCGCGCTCACGCTGGTTGCGGGGTGGTTCGTGGTGCAGCCGCTGCGCTCCGCCCAGGCCTACTCCGCCGCCTACGCGGCGGCGCTCGACGGCCGGGGGGCGGCCGCGGTGGCCGACGCACGCAGCGCGGCGGCCGAGGATCCGGTGTCCGTCCAGCCCCTGTTCCTGCTCTCCGCCCTGTACGGCCGCCTGGGGCTGCCCGCCGCCGCCCGCGCCGAGCTGGCGCAGGCCGCCCGCCGTCAGCCCGCCAACCCGCAGAGCTGGGAGCAGCTGGGCTGCTATGACCTCAGCCACGGACGGGGCGGCCTGGGCGGGGCCGAGCTGCGCCGCGCGCTGGCGCTCGAGCCGGCGGTGTCCGAGCTGGCCAGCGACCCGGGCGCCTTCTGCGCCTCGCTGGAGGGGTAGGCGGGCACACGGGCGCGCCGCCACCGCCCGGCCGGCGTCTGCCCGGTGCGGGACACTCTCACGTCCATGAGCACGCTGGCGCCTGATCCGAGGGTCCATGAGCACGCTGGCGCCTGATCCGAGGGTGCGCCTGGGCCGGGCCCGGGGCCGCTACTTCCGGGAGAACTTCGCCCAGGGTGGGGTGGATCTGGTCCAGATCATCCCGGAGCTGGTGACCAACGCCGACGCGGCGATCGCCGCCTCCGGCCGGTCCTCGGGAAGGATCGTGCTCGGCTTCGCCGTGCCGGAGACGGCGTTCCTCGAGCGTTGGCGGGCGCGCATGCGCCAGCTCGGGTCGCCCGCGCTCACCACCTGGCGTCACGAGCTGCGCTGCACCGACGACGGTGAGGGAGTGGACGCCGCGCTGATCGACCGCCGGCTGGGCGCGCTGGGGGTCGAGCCGCCGCGCGACGGGCAGCGAGGGCTGTTCGGCCGGGGGTTGCGCGACGTGTGGCTCGCCCAGGGAGCCGGCCGGATCGAGGGGGTCCGCGGCGGCCGGGTGGTGGAGTCGTGGTTCTTCCCCGCCCCGGGCGATGAGCCGTACGCGTTCATGCATGTGCGCGACGAAGCCGCCGCCCCCGCCGACCTCAGAGCGCTCGGGGTGGCGGTGTCGGGCACCCGGGTCACGGTGCCGCTGGCCCGCCCGCGCCTGCCCCAGGCGGGGCGGCTGCGGGCGCTGGTCACCCAGCTCGTGCAGCTGCGGCCCGTGCTGGAGGATCCCTCCCGCCAGCTGTATCTGGAACTGCCGGGCCAGCCGCAGGAGCTGATCGTCTACCCGGCACTGGAGCCGGACCCCGAGCGTCCGGTGCTGTTCGATGGCGAGGTGAGCCTGGCCAGCGGGGAGCAGGCTCGGATCGTCGTGCGCCGCGCCAAGGAGCCGATCTCCCAGGGGTTCTCGCGCGCCACGCGTCGTGGGGGCCTGGTCGTCCGCTCGGGCCGAGCCGCGCATGAGACCACGCTGGCCGGGTTCGAGGGCCGGCCGGGAACCCGCCACCTGTACGGCGAGGTGATCTGTGAGGCGATCGACCGCCTGCAGCGCGAAGCCCTGGAGCGCCCCCGTCCGGAGCTGGTGGTGCGGGTCGATCGCACGGGACTGAACGAGCACCACCCGCTCGTGCAGCGGCTGTATCGGGCGATCGATCAGGTGCTGCGGCCGCTCGTGGCCGCCGAGGAGCGCCGCGCCGCCTCGCACCTGATCGGTGCCCCGCGAGCGGTGGCCACGCGCGATCAGGTGGGCCTCAGGGCGCTCAACGACGCGCTCAAGGCGGCCTTCGACCTGCCCGGGCGGGCGGCCGCCGAGCCGGGACCGAGCCCTCCGACCGCCCGCCCCTGGAGCACGCGGCCGGGAGCCCGGCGGCCGAGGACGAGCCGCCGGCCGAGGCCGCCGCCGGCGCCGACGCACCGGCCGATGCCTCGCCGCCGCCCGCCGACGCCGAGGCGCCCACCGCCCCCGCGCCCCCGCCGGAGCCCGAGCAGCCGCCGGAGCCCGAGCCACGGCTGGACAACCCGCCCCTTGAGGTGCCGGGTTGGGCGCTGTGGTTCAAGCAGTCGCCGATCCGCCTACACCCCGGGGAGCGGCGGCGGGTCACGCTGCTGGCCGACCCCGGGCAGCTTGCCCCCGGCACCCCCGTCGAGCTCGACGCCGATCCCGGGCTGAGCGCGACGCTCAACACGCCCCGTCTGCCGCCCCCGGGCGCCCGCGGCTACTGCGCGGTGCCGGTCGACGTCCGGGCCAGAGTGACGGTCGAGCCCGGGTCGCGGCTCACGGTGCTCGCCGCCGCCGCGCGGCACACCGCCGAGCTCGAGGTGCTGATCGTCCGCCACCGCGCCTCCGGGTGGGTGCGGGAGATCGCCCGCAAGGAGGAGGACCAGCCGATCGAAGCCGAGTTCGACCCCGAAACGGGGGTGGTCACGGTGTACGAGGGCCGGCGGGAGTTCCGCGAGCTCGAACGTGCCGCCCGCCGCGCCGGCTACAGCAAGAGGCGTGCGCCCGAATACGTCCCCTACCGGATGCTCGAGGTCGAGGCGGCCGCCAACGCCGTCTACGCGTGGGCCGCCGAGCAGCTGCTGCGCCGCCGGCTACCCGAGGAGCGCCCGGCCGATCCCGCCGACTACGCCGCCGCCGTCCACCACGAGCACCAGCAGCTTCGCCACCGCGCCCACCACAAGCTGATGCGGGCCTTCCTTGAGCCGGAGGTGTTCGACGGCGCGGTAGGGGTGCTGCGCCCGCGCGGGTCGCCCCGCTCCCGTCAGCTGCGGCTGGTCGAGGACGAGCAGCCGTGAGGTGGGCGGGGCGGCGCGGGCGCCGGGTGGCCGGGGCGTGGGGGCGGGCGCCGGGGGGCCGGGGTGTGGGGCGCCGGGTGGTCGGGGTAGGGGCGCCGGGTGGCCGGGGCGTGGGCGCGGATGCCGGGTGGCCGGGGCGTGGGGGCCGGAGGCTGCGGGGACGCCGGCAGGCCGGGCCCGGGACGGGGCGCCCGGGGCGCCCGGGGCGCCGGGACGCCGCGCCGCCGGTGTTGCGCTCGCCGCTAGCGCACGCCGCGGCCCAGCAGCAGGCGCCTGAGCAGCGGCGGACCGGCGGCCGCGCGCACCGACACCTCGGCAAAGCCGAACTCCTCGAGCAGCGTGCGCAGCGAGCGGCGCGTGTAGAGGTGCAGGTGATCGCCCAGCGGCTCTGAGAAGCGCTCCACGCCGCCCAGCGCCACCCGCAGCCTGCCGTGCGCCGGCGTGGTCAGAAGCAGCCGGCCGCAGGGCGCCAGCACCCGCCTGACCTCCGACAGCCAGCGGGCGGTGTCGGCCACGTGCTCGATCACCTCGCTGGCCCACACCAGGTCGAACCCGTTGTCCTCCAACGGCAGCGGCCCATCGATCGGGACGAGCCGAAACTCAAGCTCCGGATGGCGTGCTCGCGCCCGCACCAGCGCCGCCTCGGCCACCTCGGCGCCCAGCGCCCGCGCACCGGCGGCGGCCAGCGCGGCGGTGAACTCGCCGCTGCCGCAGCCCAGGTCAAGCGCGCGGTCGCCGGCCCGCACCTCGCTGAGCAGGAAGTCCCGCCGCAGCTCCCAGTCGGGCGGGGTCAGATCGGCCGGCAGGCGCTGCCAGAGCTCCTCGTAGTAGTCGCGCACGCGATGACCGTAGCCGGCGAGCGGAGCCAGGAGGGCCGGGGGTGGCGGCGAGCGGGGCGGGCGGGGAGGCGCGAGCGGGCGGGGGACGCAAGCGGCCGGGGTGATCGGCGGCCGCAGGCTCCCCCCGCGCGGCGCACCGCGCAAATCGCGAAGCCCGGCGCCACGCTGGCACCCGCTCCGCTTCCAAACGTGAGATGATCGCGCGCTGTGCGGGTCGCGTTCGACAGCCGTCCGGCCAAGGAGGCGCGCGGGGTGGGCCGCTACACCCGCTGCCTGCTGGAGGCGCTGCGCGCCACCCAGCGTGGCGAGCTGGTGGAGTCCCACCGGCCGCGGCGCTGCCAGGTGTTCCACTCGCCGTGGCTGGATGGCGTCCTGCTGCGCTCGCCGGTGCCGCAGGTGGTCACCCTGCACGACCTGGCGCCGCTGACCCGCCGCGGCGAGTACCTGCGCACCGGGATGCGCTTCCGGCTGCGCTACCTCGCCGTCCAGCGGGCGGCGCGGGTGATCGTGCCCACGCAGGCGCTGGCCGAGCGGGCGGTCGAGACGCTCGGGCTGGGACGCGAGCAGGTGGTCGTGATCCCGGAGGGGCCGGCGTCGGTGTTCTATCCCCGCCCGGCGCAGGAGGTGGCGGCGGTGCGCTCGCGCCACCGCCTGCCCGAGCGCTACCTGCTGTGGGTGGGGCAGCTCACCGCCCCCGATCCGCACAAGCGGGTGGCGGCGCTCGTGCGCGCCCGGCGCCGGTTGCCGCTGGTGCTGGTCGGCCCGGCGGGCCGCTGGGCGCGGGAGCTGCCGGACGTGACGCTGACCGGCGCGCTCAGCGACGACGAGCTCGCGGCCGTCTACACCGGAGCGCAGGCGCTCGTGTTCGCCAGCGACCACGAGGGGTATGGGCTGCCGCCGGTGGAGGCGCTGGCCTGCGGCACGCCGGTGGCCGCCGCCGACGTGCCCGCGCTGCGCGAGGTTCTGCAGGGCCGCGCGATCCTGCACCCGGCCGAGGACCTGGAGGGCCTGATCGCGGCCGCCGAGGCCGCACGCCCACCGGCCCCGCCGCCCCCCAGCTGGTCGTGGGCGGATGCCGCCGCGCGCACCTGGGAGGTCTACGAGCAGGCCATGCACGTGCGCGCGGCGATGCGGGCGCCGCGCCAGCCGCGCCCCTCGGCGGTTCGCGCGCTGCACTAGCGACGTCGGCGGGAGCGCTGACGCACGAGTGCGGACTGAGCCTCCTCCCACGTGGCGGGAGTTAAGGGTCGTGGGGACCCTTAACTCCCGCCACGTCCCCCACCCACGTCGGTTCCCCCACCAACCCCGCCCCCACCAACCCCGCCCCCACCAACCCCGCCCCC
>Ga0209061_1001395_pt1 | contig 40656 bp, 39 predicted proteins | sample Coa_R1_10_FD_187157 | JGI IMG/M metagenome (GOLD analysis project Ga0209061, IMG submission 187157) | Surface soil microbial communities from Centralia Pennsylvania, which are recovering from an underground coalmine fire - Coalmine... | ecosystem: Environmental > Terrestrial > Soil >... | reverse complement strand
TCTCATCTTCCCCAAAACCGGGCAGGAGTTGGCACCTGACCCCCGCTTGGAGCGGGGCGGTTGCCGTGGCGTCATCGGGCCCGTCCCTCGGCCACTCTGGATGAGATTCAGGGTAACTGAATCAACTATTTAGCTTTAAGCCCCAATCATAGGGGTTGAGAAAGCAACTGTCAAGCAATTTTTTCTTCAAAATCATGGGCAATGAGCAATCCTGCTCAAACCGCGCCCTGAACCTCCAACTGCATTTCGGCGGATTGCTGGGTTTGGATATCCTGTTGAATATTTTCCCAGACTCCTGTCTGCCCAAGCTCAATTATCGCCATTCGCCCCACGCGCTCCACCTGATGGCCTTTCTCTTGCACGTAAGGAATGGTTTTGGCGCCTTTGTTGATGCCTCCCGGCACGTCGTAAACATCGTCGAGTACGACAAAAGCGGGCAATCGAAAATTCGGCTCAAGGGCCTGATACTCTTCCAATTGATTTTGGGGATCATCAGAGGAATCGAGAAACGCCAAATCGACCGGCATGGTCATTTTCGCAAGTTCGCGCGAATTCATCGACCAATGTTGGACGTATTGGTCAAGCCCCACACGGGCTAGAAATTCCCGGCACATTCTGACCGTTTGCGCATTCTCTTCCACGCTGACATAGCAGGCGGAGGGGCATTCGCGTTTGATCCAGTCCGTCACATAAAAAGTGCTCCATCCATCTCCGATATGGTGCAATTCGTCAGTAAATCTCAGCGTTCCGGTCTCAACGATGCCCAGTCTCTGGCCCGGCTTTATCTTGGCCAGCCAATGGAGAATAATGGCCAGACAATATCCTCGTCCCAACCGTCGCGGAGGCAAACCGGTCTGGTCGAATGTCACAGCGAAGACTTCCGGCCTGAAGGTGTATCTCTCGCCTCCCGCTCCGGTCACCACCCAATCGCCGGGGTTTAACGGCCGGCTACCTTCCAGTGTCTTCACACTATAGGAATTGTCGTGCGCATTGAACTGAACGCCATCGATCTGCTTTCCAGGAAACCATTGCTCGGCGTCTACCTCAATGGGTTTCATCCTGAACTTCATACCTACCTCCCGTCGCGCATCCTATAACAAGTATATAACTGGCTTATCAGTAACTCGAGATCGAGAAAAATACAGTCGGCAGGCGCATTCCGCCTCTTTATGAATGGGCGGTGCGGCCCTGGCAGATGTCAATGGCGTGGGGAAGGAGGTCTAAAATGCTTTCCAGGGATTCGCGGGCTCCACGCGGGCTGCCCGGAAGATTCACAATAATCTTGCCGTTGCAAATGCCGACGATGCCGCGGGAAAGCGCCGCGCGCCGCGTCTTTTTCAGTCCTTCGGCGCGGATCAATTCGGCAAGCCCGGGCGCTTCTTTTTCGATCACGGCGCGTGTGGCTTCGGGCGTCACGTCGCGCGGAGCAAGGCCCGTGCCGCCCGTGGTAAAGATGGCGTCGCAATCATCCACTTTCGCCCAGGCCTCAAGTTGGTTGCGAATCTGGGTGAAGTCGTCTGGTAGGATGGCGCTTTCGACCACCGTCCATTGATGAGCTTCGAGCGTCTCGCGCAAGGCTTGGCCGGAAAGATCCTGCCGCTCGCCCAGCGAGCAAGCGTCGCTTAAAACCAGGATTTTAGCGCGAAGTGAAGTGGACATTGTAAAACCAGAAGGCGGAAGGCAGTAGGCAGGGGGAGATTGGCCGCTCGGTCCACTGGCTGGTGCGGCACAGCCGCAGCCGGGGCCAGATTCTAAATTTCATATTCCAGATAGCGGCCGATTCCAGATTCAGACAGCAGCCGTCACAAAAACAAGCGGACACGGATCACTTTTCGACCAGCCGATGTAGTGTCAGGCATTAGCCCGGTATCTGCCACTGCTAAGGTATCGCCGCTCCTGTAACAGGGTAGCGGCTTACCGCTTTCTGCTCACCGCTTTCTGCCTTCTGCTGTACGTTCCGCTCTTGCCCCCGGTTTTCTCAACGAGACGCAAATTGGTGATTTCAATCCCATGATCCAAGGCTTTGCACATATCGTAAATCGTCAGGGCAGCTACAGAAGCGGCGGTGAGCGCTTCCATTTCAACCCCTGTAGGCCCTGTGGAGCGAACCACGGAAGTGATATGCACGCCTGTCGAATCCATCTGATTCTTCACATCTGCGTGACTTAAAAGCAAGGTATGGCAAAGGGGAATCAACTCCGCAGTCTTCTTTGCCGCCGCAATACCGGCAATCCGGGCGATCTCCAGCGGGTCGCCCTTGGGATTATGCCTGATCTCACGAAGCGTTTTTGCGCTCATCCTCACGTAAGCTTCGGCTATGGCCTGGCGAACCGTGTCCGGTTTGGCAGAAACATCCACCATCCTGATGCGGCCTTTCGGATCATAATGGCTCAGGCTTTTGACCATAAAATTGAGTTCAGGATATATTCGATCGACGACTCAATGATTCAGTGATCCACTAACATGACATCCGCCCACTCGCCGGCTTCCAAGCGCGCCCGCTCGGGATGCACCACCAGAAACGAATTGGCGGCGGCGAGGCCGACCAGGTCTCCAGACCCTTGCCACTTGACTGGATCAACAGTCGGAACGCCCTCTTTTGAATCTACCCAGGCAGGAACAAATGTGGTGAGTTCCGGCTTCCGCGAGACAGAGCTTGCAAGGCGAGCCCGCAGAAACAAGGGTTTGGCGAATGGCGCGCCGGAAAGCGCACGGATTGTTGGCCAAACGAAGACGCGAAAAGTGACGTAAGTTGAGACCGGATTTCCTGGCAGGCCGAAGAAGAACTTTTCGGCAACGCGCCCGAAAACCACGGGCATCCCCGGTCGGATGGCGACCTTTTGAAAGTAGAATTCCGCCCCTAGTTCGGCCAGCACTTGCTCGACCAGGTCGTACTTCCCGGCGGAGACTCCGCCGCTTAACAGCAGCAGGTCTGCTGCGAGGCCCTGCTTGATAAGTCGCCTCAGCGCTGTCACTTCGTCCGGCGCAGTTTCAAGAATCTGCGCGATGCCCCCGGCCTGGGTGATCTGCGCCGCCAATAGCGAGGAATTGCTGTTGCGAATCTGAAACCATTCTGGCCTCTGGTTCATACCGACTAGTTCGTCTCCGGTGGCCAGAACCGCCACCGAAGGCTTACGAAAAACCTTGACGGAGACCTTGCCGATAGCGGCCAGAAGTCCAATTTCACCTGCGCCAAGCCTCTGGCCGCGCGAAAGCACCCGATCACCCTGAGCTGCTTCGCTTGCCTTGTGAATGACGTTCTCAAACGCCCGAATCGGCCTCTGGAAAATCACCTGCGAGTCTTCCACCTGCGCATGCTCAACCATCACTACGGCATCCGCCCCTTCCGGCAGCGGAGCGCCGGTCATGATGCTGATGCATTGGCCTTGCCCGATGCTGCTGCGGAAGTATCCACCCGCGCGGATTTCGCCAACGCAAGTGAGCGTAACGGGAAGGGAGGTGAAGTCGCTTGATCTGACCGCGAAGCCGTCTCGCGCCGAACGATGGAATGGCGGGTAGTCCCGGTCCGCAAACACATCCTCAGCCAGGATTCGACCGAGAGTTTCGGTAAGGGGCAGGGTTTCAGTGGAAGTGTTCGGTACAGCGCCGGACAGCTTTTCTTCCACGGTTCGCAGCGCTTGGTCGAAGGGCAGGATCATGGCTTCCAATAATCCGGGTGGAGCAAACCTCGTGCTTTTTACGAGGTATGCTCCACCCCAGTAAGTGAAAGGGCAAGGAATTTTTCCACGAACTACGGACAACGGACCCTTGGCGGTTTATTGCTGCTTCAAGGCTGCATGTTTCGTCCATCCGCTGTTTTCCATCCAGATCGTTTGCTCGCGGCCAGGCCCGGTTGAGATCATGGCGATTTCCACTTCGACCTGATCCGAGATGAACTGGAGATAATCTTTGGCTTTTTGGGGCAGTTGAGCATAATCGCGCAGACCGAAGGTGGATTGCTGCCAGCCGGGCAGCATTTTGTAGCGTGTCTCGACTCGTTCAAGCGTTTCCACTTCAGCGGGAAATTCCGTCAAGGTGCGGCCATTCACTTGATATTCCACTCCCACGGGAATTTCCGACAGGTGATCGAGAATGTCGAGCTTGGTGATGATGAGCGCGCTCAAATGATTGATCCTGGAGCTGTAGCGCGCTGCGGGCACGTCAAACCACCCGCAGCGCCGGGGGCGACCGGTGACCGCGCCGTACTCGCCGCCTCGCTCACGAAGCAGTTCAGCTCCTCGGCCTTCCACTTCAGTCGGAAACGGTCCGCTGCCCACCCGCGTGGTGTAGGCTTTCGAGACTCCGATCACGGCCCCAATCCGCGTAGGGCCCACGCCCGTGCCGGTGCATGCCCCGCCGGCGGCGGCGCTGGAGGAAGTGACAAACGGGTAGGTTCCATGATCGAGGTCAAGCAGCGTGCCCTGTGCCCCTTCAAAAAGCACCGTTTTTCCACGGTCCATCTCGCGGTTCAAGTACTCCGCCGTGTTGACCAGAAAAGGGACGATGCGCTGCGCCTGCGACCAGTAGCTTTCAATCAGTTGATCTGCGTCTGCAATGACTTCCCCGGAAAAGGCGGCGGCGTAGCGGTTTTTTTCGAGGAGCGCCCGCTTACACTTCTCCCGAAAAATTCGGGCATCGCGCAGGTCCGAGCAGCGCAAGCCGCGCCGCGCAGCCTTGTCTTCGTAGGAAGGGCCAATGCCCTTCGATGTGGTTCCGATTTTGTCATCGCCGCGAGCGGCCTCAGCGGCCTTCTCGTGCATGCGGTGGTAGGGAAGGATCAGATGCGAACGGTCGCTGATCCGCAGGCGGTCGCCCACCTGGATGCCCGCTCTCTCAATGGCTTCCACCTCACAAAGCAAGGCTTCCGGATCGAGGACGACACCATTGCCGATCACCGCAATCTTACCCGGGCGTAGAATGCCGCTCGGGATAAGTTGAAGAATAAATTTCTTTCCGTCTACGACGACAGTGTGCCCGGCGTTAGCGCCGCCCTGGTAACGGGCTACGAGATCAAACCGGTCCGCCAGGACATCAACCACTTTGCCTTTGCCTTCATCCCCCCATTGAACACCCACTAAAACTGTATTCTTTTCCATATCGAGAAAACGCTCGCACACTACGATGAGCCGAGCTTATTGTAACCCGAAAACGCTGAATCAGGTTCGTCAGGCTGGAAAATGACGGCAGATAGCGAACTCTGGAGAGAAGAATGCAACAGTGATTTTACATTGCCATCCGTCGGGCGTGGTGGCATGAAGAGTTTGTGTGGAGAACGCTATTGTAGCGGTGGTGTCCTCACCGCCGGTCTTTATTTTCAGTCTTTATTTTCAGTCGCCCGGGCGTACGGGACATCGCCGCCTGATCGTAAGAGCGCTTGACAACCAAGAGAGAATCTCCTGGGTTTTGACTCAGACCCATAGGGTCGCTGGCACATTTTTGCAGTGGCTTCTGGACGCTCGTTCGTTTGTGCCAGAATCGGGTGTGATTCTGGATCACCATCGCGGAGGGCTTCAAGGTGGCCCGTGTCAAATTTTGTAAGGTTTTGGGATGAGGGGCAACGGCAAGCTGGTTAGAGATGCTTTTCGATCATCTTCGTGATGATATCTTTAGAAGTTGCCCCCACAACCTGTTCCCGGACCTGCCCATCCTTGAATAACAGCAATGCAGGGATGCCTCGGATGTTGTAGCGGGTTGCGAGAGACTGATGATCATCCACGTTCAATTTACCCACCACAGCCCGGTCAGCATATTCAGCCGCGACAGCATCCACCGTGGGAGCCATCATGCGGCAGGGCGCGCACCAGGGAGCCCAGAAATCCACCAGCACAGGCTTCGTGGATTTCAAGACTTGCTCGTCAAAGTTTTGTTCGGTGAATTCCATGATGTGATTTCCTGCCATAGGGTTCCTTCTCCTAAAATGTTGCGTTCAGAGAATAGACCTGTCCCCAGCCCGCTTTGCGGGGCGACATGTCGGAATAAAGCCTGGCGCTACAATCAGGAAAAACCGGCCAGAGTCAGTCATCGTATTTTCCAAACGTAACGCTAGTCAATTGGATGTTTATGAGGCCATCTTGGTTCGGACTTTTGCCGCTCGAAGCCGCTCATAAATCTCAGCATACGCGCGCGCTGAAACAGTCCATGAGAAGTCCTGGCTCATGCCGTTCTGCATGACTTGCGCCCAGGCTGCCGGTTGGCGGTAAAATTCAAGCGCCTTCCGAATTGCCCCGAGCAGGGCAGCAGCCGAATAATCGCTGAATTTGAAGCCCGTGCCCTCTTTCCCGTCAAATTCCTGGATGGTGTCATCCAGCCCTCCGGTGGCCCTCACCACGGGCACGGTGCCGTATTTCAGGCTGTAAATTTGGTTCAGTCCGCAGGGCTCATAACGCGAGGGCATGAGGAAAATGTCAGAGCCGGCTTCAATCTGGTGAGCGAGCTCATTGTCATAGGCTACCTTAACCAGGAACTTGTCCGGATATTGAGCAGCAAGCGCGCGGAATAACTGTTCGTATTTCGCCTCACCTGTGCCTAATGCAACGATATAAAGGTCCGTTTTGACTAACTCTTCAGCAATCTCCGCAATCAGATCAAAACCCTTCTGAACGGCGAAGCGAGAGACAATTCCAATCACCGGCCGATCGAGCGCGGGCTGAGTGACGCCCATCCGCATCAGCAGGGCTTTCTTGCAAACCTTTTTCCCCTCCAGATTCTGCGGCGTATAGCGGGCGGGAATGAGCCTGTCCGTAGCCGGATTCCAGGCTTCATAATCGACGCCGTTCAGAATGCCCTGGATGCGATCGGCTCGCGAGCGAAGCACGCCGTCAAGGCCGTAACCTAATTCAGGCGTCTGAATCTCGGCCGCATAACGCCTGCTGACAGTTGTGATGAAGTCCGAAAAAAAAATGCCGCCCTTCAGGAAGTTGACTTTGCCGAAAAATTCCAGGCCGTTAATGTTAAAGAGGTCCGAATCGAGCGTAATCTGCGACAACACCTCGGCGGGGAAGAGGCCTGGATAGCCGAGATTATGGATGGTGAGGACGGTGGAAGTCTGCCGGAAAAACGGGTCGCCCGCGTACAGGCGCTTCAAATAGACCGGCACAAGAGAGGTTTGCCAGTCATGGCAATGAATGACCTCCGGCGGCTCGCTCACGTGCTTTAAAGCTTCAAGAGCGGCGAGAGAAAAGGCGGCAAAGCGGAGGGCGTTATCAGGGTAATCCTTTCCGTCTTTGGTTTGATAAAGCCCGTCGCGGTCAAAGAGCTCAGGACAATCCACAAAGTAGTGTTGGACTCCCTTAATGATATCCCCGCGCTGGATTGCAGCAGATTTGAACCCCGAAGTGAGCGGAATAGTGAGATTGGAAGCGTGGGGCAAAATTGTTCCCGGCTTGGTTGTGCGGTAGCGCGGAATGATGACTTCGACCTTGTGGCCTAATGCCTGAAGCGCTTCCGGCAAGGCTCCGACTACGTCTGCAAGGCCGCCTGTCTTGGAAAACGGCACACATTCCGAAGCAACAAAAACGATTCGCATAGGGTTTAGCCTTTCATCTTCATCAAAACATTAACGTAAGTTAGAGGATGCTTTCCAGGATGTCAAGATACTGTAAAGTGTGTCATCCCCTTAATGCTTTGACTCGTGCCATGTTGTATGATGAAGCGAAGGGTTTCCCGATGCGGAATAATTAGGCTAAGGCTGGAACGTAATTCATGGAATGGCATCTTAACAAAGGCGTGTTTTACTATTTTCGTAAAGGGATATGTCTCGCTCTTCTGCCGCTGGTTCAGGGTTCTGAAGAGGTGTTGGTGGGCGGGCAGGCGGTTATTGAGGGGGTGATGATGCGGTCGCCCCATGCCTGGGCCGTTGCCGTGCGAAAGGTGTCCGGGTCGGTTGCGGTGAGCCAGAATTATCTGGATCGCCCCGCGGAACGGCATCCCTGGCTGAAATATCCGCTGCTGCGAGGCCTTGGCGTGCTGGGCCAAGCGATGGCGCTTGGCGTTCGCGCCTTGCGTTATTCGGCGCAGGAAGCGCTGGATGAGGAAAAAGCTGGTGAGGCCGCGATAAAGAAAAAACCCGAATTTAACAACTGGTTGCTGACTTTGAATCTGGTTTGTTCGCTGGGTTTTTTTATCGTCTTTTACAAGTTCCTGCCGCTCTATGCCGCGACATTTATTCAGCGTCACTATGGCGTCATTCACAATTTCATTGCTTTTAACCTGGTGGATGGCATCATTCGCCTGGCGCTGTTTCTGGCCTTTTTGATCCTGCTGGCGCAGTCGAAGGAGATCAAGCGGGTTTTCGAATATCACGGGGCAGAGCATAAGGTCGTGTGGGCGTTTGAAAAAACCGGGGGCCATGTCGATTTGGAAAGCGCCCGCAGCGCAACCCGGTTTCACCCCCGTTGCGGCACCAGCTTTCTTCTGGTGGTGATGGTGATTGCGCTGATTATTTATCTGTTTCTTCCCTTTCAGTCTTTTGCCTGGAAACTGATCAGCCGCATTCTGCTGCTGCCGGTAATTGCGGGCGTTTCCTATGAATTCATTCGCTTTGCCGCAAAGTCGCAAGGATGGATTTGGCGCTGGGCTTCGCAGCCCGGCCTCTGGTTGCAGCGGATAACGACTCGGGAGCCGGATGACACCCAACTTGAAGTGGCGATGAAAGCTCTCGAATCCGCAATGGAACTGGAGAAGACCCGAGGCGGGGAATTGGTGATTGCGTAGTCGAGAAGGTCTGACATAGCTTTGGGCATGTCATGGGGAGCCCTTTGCCTGTCATTCTGACGCCGAGCGAAGCGAGGCGGAAGAATCCCTGCATTTTCGGTGCAGGCTAAGCTCTGCGGGGAATCAATGGCAGTCATGAGTGGAAAGTGATGAGTGACGAGCAAAGCAGTCAGAATTTTTAGTTGATTTTTTACTATCATTAATCACTCGTCACGGATCACTGTTTTTTGACTCCTCGGAATGACAGGCTACAAAAGTCCTTCAACAGGATTTTTCGACGGATATGCACTACCTACAAAAACTCGATGAAATTGAAAGCAAGTACGAAGAGCTGACAGCGCAACTCATTGACTCGCACACGCTGGCGGACCCGGCTCTTTATCAGAAGACTGCCAAAGCTCATGCCGACTTGCGGGAGATGGTCGAAAAATACCGCCAGTGGAAGGAAGCGGAAAAGAATCTTGCCGAAACCAAGGCGCTGCTTCAGGAGTCTGCTTCGGACCCGGCCCTTAAAGCCTTGGCGCAGGAAGAAGTGGAAAAGCTGGAGGGGCGGTTGACAGCTCTCGAAGGCGAATTAAAGGTGCTTCTGCTGCCGCGCGACCCGAATGATGAAAAGAACGTGGTGCTCGAGATACGGGCGGGCACGGGCGGCGATGAGGCGACGCTTTTTGCGCAGGAAATTTTCCGCATGTACAGCCGCTACGTTGAATCGCAGGGCTGGCACGTGGAAGTGCTTTCGACCAGCGTTTCCGGCGTCGGCGGGCTTAAAGAAGTGATTGCCATGGTGGAAGGGCAGAAAGTCTACAGCAAGCTGAAGTATGAAAGCGGCGTTCATCGCGTGCAGCGCGTTCCAGCGACGGAGCAGCAGGGTCGGATTCATACCTCGGCTGTGACCGTGGCGGTGTTGCCGGAAGCCGATGAGGTGGAAGTCGAAATCGACCCGAAAGATATCCGGGTTGATACATTCTGCTCCTCCGGCCCAGGCGGGCAATCCGTGAACACCACATATTCCGCCGTGCGCATCACCCATTTGCCAACGGGTCTGGTCGTTTCCTGCCAGGACGAAAAGTCGCAGATCAAGAATCGCGCTAAGGCCCTGCGCGTGCTGAGATCGCGGCTTTATGACATGAAACTCCAGGAGCGACAGAAACAGATCACGGCGGAGCGGCGTTCGATGGTGGGGACGGGCGATCGCAGCGAAAAAATCCGTACTTACAATTTCCCCCAGAACCGCGTCACTGACCATCGGATCGGGCTGACGTTGCACCAGCTTGACCGCGTGATGGACGGCAAGCTGGATGAGATCATCGAAGCCCTAATCACCTATTATCAAGCCGAAAAATTGAAGCAAGCCTCCGCCGCGCCCGGAGGCGAACCCCTCCACGTCGCCGATGTTGCTTCGTGAGGCCTTTCGACAGGGCCTGAAAACCCTGACGGAGGGCCAGGTTCCTTCTCCGCAACTTGCTGCTGAACTCCTGCTAATGCACGCTGTGGGATGCACCCGCAACGATCTCTACGTCCATCCCGAGCGCGAACTCACACCCGAAATTACAAATCGATATTTTGGCTACATCCGTGAACGTCTGACCGGCAAACCCACGCAATATATCACCGGTCATCAGGAATTCTGGGGCCTGGAAATTAAGGTCACGCCTGATGTCCTGATCCCTCGCCCGGAAACCGAACATGTGGTGGAAACGGTGTTAGAGCTGGTAAAGCGTAGCGCCAAGGCTCCTGATGGGCAGCATGATAGCGGCCAATTCCAAAACAAACTCCGCATAGTAGATGTTGGGACAGGTTCCGGTTGTATTACGTTGGCGCTGGCTTCTGAACTTCCTGATGCGGCCATCTTCGCCGTGGATATTTCCCCTGCCGCGCTGCGCGTGGCAAAGGATAACGCCGAACGGCTGGGATTGGCAGACCGAGTGCAATTCCTGGAGAGCGATTTACTGGCTTGGTTCCTCGAAAAAGGCGAGGCCGCCAGCTTCGATTTCGTAATCTCCAATCCACCTTACGTGGGTCAGGATGAGCTTCAAATGGTGCAGCGAGAAGTGAAGCAATTTGAACCGCGCCTGGCCTGGGGAGGGTTGGAGAAAGGTGATGAAGTCTATCGTCGATTGTTTCCCCAGGCGCGGCAACTACTGAAACCGGGGGGCTACGTAGTGGTCGAGATGGGTTACCGCATGCGCGATGCCGTCGTGGGGTTGCTTGGAGATAGCTGGACGGAAATTGAAGTGCGGCCGGACTTGAGCGGCATTCCTCGCGTCGTTGCAGCGAGGCGGTCAAAAGACTGAAAGTAACAAGCCGATTCCTCTCAACCCCTTCCGGGGTGACGGTGGATGCGGCTCCAAAGCACCAGCAATGCGATGACTCCGGTGAAGACAATCAATGCGATCACATTGATTCGAGCGAAAAGGTGGAACAAATGCCGCCAGCTTTTTCCCAGGAAATAACCTAGACAGCCCATACTTACCGACCACAGGATCGCACCGAGGACATTGGAAAGCATGAAACTGGAAAGTGGCATTAAAAACACGCCAGCTAGGATGCCCGCTATTTCCCGAAAGCCGGAGATAAATCGGGCTACGACGATGGCCCAACCCGCATGCTTCAGGAAAATAGCGCGAGCGCGCTCGTAGCCATGAGAAGAGATGAACAGTTTCCGGTGATGCCTTTCAAGTAGCGCTTCTCCTCCAAGCCGACCGATCAGGAAGCCGGTACATTCCCCCAGCGTTGCTCCGGCGATTGCGGCGAGCACAGCCCATTCCAGATGGAGTTTTCCCGTGCGCGCCATAAATCCGACAAATAGCATCAGTGTGGCGCCAGGGGCTGGAATGCCGGTATTTTCCAGGAATGTCGCGCCAAGGATTGTCCAGTACCCGTAGCGAGCGAAAAAGTGAGAAAGATGAATGAAAAGGTGATGGGCCACGATAAATCTTGTCTGGTTGCCGCTGCAAACTAAGTCAACAAAAGAAGCATAGCCTACCGAAGCGCATTTATCACTTCTGTTTCGACATGTTAAACTGTTGAAATCATGCGAGAGCCTTTTTTGGAACGGCTGGAAAGGCGAATTCTGGTCGCGGATGGTGCGATGGGGACGATGCTTTATTCCAAAGGCATCCCCTTCAGCCAGTGCTTTGATGAGTTGAACCTGACCATGCCAGCCCTGGTGAAGGAAGTTCACTTGGGCTACGCCAAGGCCGGGGCCGAAGTGATTGAAACCAATACCTTTGGGGCTAATCGCTCGCGGCTGGCCAAGTATAATCTGGCTGACAAGGTGCGCGAGATCAACCTGGCTGGAGCTCGTCTGGCGCGCGAAATCGCCGGTGACGACCTCTACGTGGCGGGCTCAGTGGGGCCGCTTGGATTGCGGTTGGAGCCTTTGGGGCCCACCTCCCTGGCCGAAGGCAAGACCATGTTTCGGGAGCAGATAGAGGCTTTGATCGAAGGTGGAGTGGACCTGATCGTCCTCGAGACGATGATGGATGTGAATGAGGCGCATCAGGCTCTGCTTGCAGCCCGCGAGACCGGGAACATCCCCGTGGTGGCCCAGATGACCGTGCAGGAAGACGGCAGCACACCGTTGGGGGCCTTGCCGGAGGATTTTGCGCGCCAGCTTGATGAGTGGGACGCGGATGTGATCGGTCTGAATTGCAGCGTAGGACCGGTAGGAATGCTCGAAGCCATTGAGCGCATGGCCAAAGCGACTACCCGGAAGCTTTCTGCCCAACCGAATGCCGGCCTGCCGCGAACAGTGGATGGCCGGAGCATTTACTTATGCTCGCCGGACTATATGGCTGACTATGCTCGCCGGTTTATCGAGCACGGCGTGCGATTAGTGGGTGGCTGCTGCGGAACCACCCCGGAACACATTCGGGCTATCAAGAAGGCTGCCCGTTCGTTCAACCCCGGCCGGCGTCCGGCACAAGTGGAAGTGCATCAGGTCCGCCCTCCGGCCGCTGAACCCGTGGCTGTTGAAGAGCGGTCACGTTTGGGAAAGAAGCTGGCGAATCATGAATTTCCCATCCTTGTAGAGTTGGTTCCGCCCAAGGGCTGCGATGCTACCCGCGAAGTCGAGGTAGGGCAGTATCTTTCGCGGCAGGGACTGGATGGGGTCAGCATTCCCGATGACGTGAGTGGCACAGCTCGAATGGGTGCGCAAGCGTTGGCTGTATTGATCCAGCAACGGACGGGGCTTGAAACGGTGCTGCACTACAGCTGCCGGGGCCGAAAGGTCTGGATGATTCAATCGGATTTGCTGGGCGCTTATGCGTTGGGTTTGACGAATGTGATGGCGACCACCGGTGAAATGATTCCGTCTCAGACGGAGCCTGCCATGGCAGCCGACCTGGATGTGGACTCCATCGGTCTGGTGAATATCCTGAATAATCTGAATCGCGGGCTGGATGCGGGGGGCAATCCCATCGCTACGCGGACGGCTTTCCTGATCGGCGTCCGCGTGAATCCGGCGGCGCTCAATCTGGATGAGGAAGTGCGGCGCTTTGAGTATAAGGTTGAGGCGGGCGCCAATTTTGCGCTCGCGCAGCCGGTGTTTGATGTGGAACAGCTCGAAAAGTTTCTCCATCGAATCGGGGTGGGCGGTTCGCCTCCCATTCCGATTCTCGCGGGCATCTTTACGCTGGCGAGTTATCGCAACGCGGAATTTCTGAATAACGAAGTGCCAGGCATGGTTGTGCCCCCTTCAATCCTGGATCGCATGCGCCGGGCGGACATGGGTGAAAAGGCGCGCGCCGAAGGGTTGAAGATCGCTCAGGAGATGCTGCTCGAAGCGCGACATCTGGTGCAGGGAGCGCAGATCACGGTTCCGCTCGGGCGCTATGCCATGGCTGCCGAGGTCGCCGAGGCATTGGGAAGACCGGCGATTCCAAATTCGTAAATCGCCGCGTTTATTGGCAAGCGCGCCGTGCTGGCTCTGTTAGAACACGAGGATCGAATGCCCCAGGGATCGCAAGCCGAGAGAAGAGACAGCTTTGAGAAAAACCTCGAGCGGCTTGAGGCGATTGTGAGTCAGTTGGAAGCCGTAGACCTGCCGCTTGAGAAGGCCTTGCAGCTCTATGAAGAGGGTATGCAACTTTCTGCGGCCTGTCAGAAGCAACTCGATGAAGCGGAGGGGCGCGTCGAGATCCTTAAAAAACGGGCAAGCGGCAAGATGGAAGCGGAGCCTTTTTCAGTCGAGGATGAAAATGCGAAGTAGCGGGAGGAGTATGCGGAAGCGGCTTCGACAGAGTTTCGGCAATCTCCTCTCCGAGCGAGGATCCAACTAATTTGAGCGCCATTGCAGCCAGTGCCATTCGCCAGCATCTTGATCGTGTTCGGGCGCAAGTGGACGAAGCGCTTGACCGCCTTTTACCTTCGGAAAATGAGTTTCCGGTTTCTATCCATCGCGCCATGCGGCATTCGGTCTTCGCGGGCGGCAAGCGCCTGCGACCCATCCTTTGTCTTGAGGCGGGGAGGCTGTTTAACGGGGATGAGACAAGCCTTCTTCGTGCCGCCTGCGCGCTGGAATTCATCCATACCTATTCCCTGATTCATGACGATTTGCCTGCGTTAGATAACGATGATTTGCGGCGCGGCAAACCCACGTGCCACCGCGTATTTGGGGAGGATATCGCCATCCTTGCCGGAGACGCCCTTCAGAGCCTGGCCTTTCAAGTGCTAGCCAGCCCTGGCCCCCCAGCGGATTTTGTGAAATTGCAGGTCATCCATGAACTGACACAGGCGATCGGGACGCGCGCAGGCATGGTGGGCGGGCAGGTTGCAGACCTCGAGGCGGAGGATGGAAAGATCGATGCAGAAAGGCTGGACCATATTCATGCCAGCAAAACCGGCGCTCTGCTTCGCCTCGCGGTGCGCGCTGGAGCGCTTTATGCGATGGCTGCGCCTGAAGGCCTGGCTCGTATCACAACCTACGGCGAGAAAATTGGACTGGCATTTCAGATTGCGGACGATCTGCTCGATGAGCTCAGCTCGACCGAAGAACTGGGGAAGACCGCGGGCAAGGACCGTGAACAGCGCAAAGCCACCTATCCGGCCTTCTACGGTGTCGAAGCTTCGCGTCGAAAGGCCTCTGAACTCGTCCGAGAGGCTTGCGAATCACTCGAACCCTACGGCGCTCGCGCGCAAAGACTCTTTGAATTGGCTCACTATCTGATTGAAAGGACATCCTGAATGGAATATCAGTACTTGACGCGCATTGATTCTCCGGCTGATCTGAAAAAATTGCCCCGTGAGGCGCTGCCGCAAGTGGCGGCTGAGCTGAGGGATTATCTCATCTCGGTCGTTTCCAAAGTGGGCGGGCACCTGGCTTCGAGCCTGGGAGCCGTGGAATTGACGCTGGCGTTGCACTATACGTTCGACGCCCCGCGGGATAAGATCGTCTGGGACGTGGGGCATCAAGCCTACGGCCATAAGATTCTTACGGGCCGTCGCGACCGCTTCCCGACTTTGCGCCAGTACGGCGGCATCTCCGGCTTCCCGGTGCGCTCGGAGAGCCCTTATGATACGTTCAACGTGGCTCACGCCTGCACGGCGATTTCCGGCGCGTTGGGTATGGCGGTTGCGCGAGACCTGAAGGGTGAGAACTTCCACGTGGTCGCTGTGGTGGGCGATGCGGGGCTGACCGGAGGAGTGGCCCTTGAAGGCATCAATAACCTCGGGACGCTTCAGAAAAAAGTCCTGGTGATTCTGAATGACAATGAGATGTCGATCTCGCCGAACGTCGGAGCTATCGCCGGTTATTTGAACCGCATCGTTCATGGGCAGTCTTACCATCGGCTGACTCACGAAGCGGAAAAGATGATTCTTTCCGTGCCGCGCATCGGTCCGCGCCTGCTGAGGATCTCGCGAGATCTTCTGGATTCCGCCAAGACATTGCTGATTCCCGGCATGGTCTTTGAAGAACTGGGGTTTGAATACGTCGGCCCCATTAATGGCCACAGCATCGACGAGCTGCTCGACGTGCTGGCGAAGGTGAAGGACAATCCAGGCCCTACGCTTTTGCACGTGGTAACGCAGAAGGGCAAAGGATACCCCCATGCCGAGAAGCTGCCCATGAAATATCACGGCGTGACGCAGTTTGACGTCTCGACAGGCGCCTTCCACAAAGCTCCAGCCAAGGCTCCAAGTTATACCTCAGTCTTCGGGAAGGCAGTTTGTGAATTGGCGGAGAAGGATCCGCGCATCGTGGCGATTACGGCGGCGATGTGCGAAGGAACGGGGCTGGATGAGTTTTCAAAGAAATTCCCCAAGCGCTTTTTCGATGTCGGGATTGCCGAACAGCACGCTGTGGATTTCGCCGCGGGTCTTGCGTGCGAAGGCATGCGGCCGGTGGCGGCGATTTATTCCACTTTCCTTCAGCGCGCCTACGATCAATTGGCGCACGACATCTGCCTGATGCATCTGCCGGTGACGCTGGCCCTGGATCGGGCTGGCATTGTGGGGGCGGATGGGCCGACGCACCATGGCCTTTATGATCTGGTTTATCTCTCGGCCCTGCCGGGGATGGTGGTGATGGCTCCCAAGGATGAGAATGAGCTTCGCCACATGCTTAACACGGCTCTGGCGGTCGATGGGCCTGCGGCAGTCCGGTATCCTCGCGGCAACGGCATTGGGGTGCCGCTGGACCCGGATTTCAAGCAGCTTGAGATTGGCAAAGCTGAAATCCTGCACGATGGCGGCGATATCGCCATCCTCGCGCTCGGCACCATGGTGTATCCCTGCCTCGAAGCTGCGCAGCGGCTTGAGTCCATGGGAATCCGCGCCACGGTGATCAACGCGCGCTTTATGAAGCCGCTGGATGAGGAACTGTTCTCGGTTCTGGCTTCGGAAAAACAGTTTCTGGTGACTGCTGAGGAAGGCACAGAGGCGGGCGGCTTCGGCGCTCAGGTGGCTGCCATGCTCCACGACCGCAGAATTCCCACCAGCATTCTGCGCATTGCTGTTCCCGATCGCATCATTCCTCATGGCGCGCCGAATCTCCTGCACGCTAAGTACGGACTGGACGTGGAGGGCATCGTGGAAAAGATCAAGAATTACGCGGAGGCGTTTCCTGTCGGTTCAGAGACTCGCTATCGCTCCGCGCATCAGTCGTGAGAGAAGCAGCCAAGCCATCTTCCTGCCTTCAGCCAGCGCCTGAAAGGAAATGCCGCGCGTTGGCATTAGAATCCAATGGAGTGTGAGGCCGGACGCTGTCATTCCCGCGTAAGCGGGAATCGAGCATTGGAGCGCTTCTCAGCAAATAGATTCCCGCTGGCGCGGAAATGATAGTTCTGCAAAGCCGTGCAACCTCCGGTTTTCCATGCCGAATTCTCATCCCTCTAAAGTTCGTCTGGACCGGCTGTTGGTCGATCGTGGCCTGGCGGAATCGCGGGAAAAGGCGCAGGCCTTGATCCTCTCCGGGCACGTGCTGGTCAATCACCAGAAGGTCGAGAAATGCGGAGCCGCTATGGATGCGGGGGCTGTCATTGATCTTCTCGGAGGACCGCAGAAGTACGTGGGCCGGGGAGGATTAAAGCTGGAGGCGGCTCTCGAACATTTTGGCATCGATCCTGCCGGAAAAATCTGCATGGATGTTGGAGCCTCGACCGGCGGATTCACCGACTGTCTTTTGCAGCGTGGCGCGAGTCAGGTGATTGCCATCGATGTGGGCGTCAATCAGTTGGATTGGAAGATTCGCCGGAACCCTCGCGTCGTGGTCCTGGAAAAGACCCATGCGCGCCATCTGCGCTTCGAGCAGGTGGGGACGAAAGTGGATTTGGTGACCGTGGATGTTTCGTTCATTTCCGCCACGCTGATTTTGCCGGCATTGCCGCAATTTTTAAATTCCGAAGCTCAGACCTTGGTTCTGGTGAAACCGCAGTTTGAGGTAGGCCGCGGGCAGGTGGGAAAGGGTGGGATTGTGAGCGATCCCAGGCTGCATCAGGAAGCCGTCGAGAAAGTCTCGCAGAAACTCGAAGAGTTGAGATTCACAGTGCGTTCATCGGCAGAAAGCGCTTTGCCTGGAGCCGAGGGAAATCGGGAGTTCTTTGTGTACGCGGTCTGGAAAAGTTGAGGCCAGACCTTATGGTGGTAAGTGAAATTATCGTTTCCGCAAAAGTGGAAGCCCACGCGTTCCAGATAGGTTCCTATGAACCTATTTCAAAACCCTTCAGCCAATCAATAGCTTGGTGAAAAGGCTGCCCAACTGTCATCCTGAGCGTCACCTTGTCATTCTGAGCGGAGCGCAAGCGAAGCGAAGAATCCCTGTATTTAGCGAATTTTACAAATACAGAGATGCTTCGCGGAGTTTACCCTGAGCGCAGTCGAAGGGCTCAGCATGACAGTCTTTTGGGATTTTTTTAGCCACCCGTTCAACGAGTAGAGCGAGGTTTTGAAACAGCTTCTATGAAACTCTCGCCTCTGCTTTCCTGCAAAGATGGCGCCTTTGGGCATTTGAGGCCTATCGGCTGTAATATTTGGAATTTGTTTCAGTATAATCTTTCCATTTGTCAGGAAGATCTTCGAGCGGGAAGATAGCGGTAACGGGGCAGACGGGCACGCATGCGCCGCAATCAATGCACTCGGCGGGATCAATATAAAGCTGTGTCGCATCCGCAAAATTCGCTTCATCTTTGCGCGGATGGATGCAGTCGACGGGGCACACATCCACGCAAGCGGTGTCTTTGGTTCCAATGCAAGGTTCAGCTATGACGTAGGCCATATTTCCTCCTGAGATTTCGCTTTTATCCTCTCGATTTTGAGCTTAAGACTCGACAATGCAGTGGCGCCCCACGCTGCGATGGCGGGTTGCGGTCCTTCATACTTGTCTACGCTGGCCAGCCCCAGCGGGGCGGCAATCAACGATTCTACATCACTAATTTAGCGAAGAGTTGATTGCGCGCGCGACGACTTAAGTCGTTCAATGGGTTGCTGAGAAAGCTATCCATCCTCTCATCCCAAGCACACGAAGGCGATGAGGAATCCGGAAGGCAGAGACAAGAGAAAGCATTCGAAGCGCCGAATGCAATCTTTGCTCGTTACTTGTCATTTTTCACCCCTCGCCGCCGTTGAGACTCTGCGCGGACCATATCCTGATCTCGATGAACTCGGAATCGGTCTTGTCTCCGTATTTTAATCGGCTATAATGCGGTACGACTCGGAGCGCCCTGGGAGGGGCGCTTCTTGGCAACTATGCGCCAGTCTGAAACAGATTCCGACGAAAAGAAAGTGTTGGCGGCGAATGAGGCGTTTTATCGCGCTCTTGAAGCCCTCGACCAGGAGAAAATGGAGGCTCTCTGGTGGCACGAGGATTGGGTACAGTGCCTGCATCCGGGCTGGCCTCTGATTCGCGGCTGGGAGCAGATCCGCGCAAGCTGGGAGAATATTTTCCGCTCTACCACCCAGATGACTGTCTCCACCGACCAGCTTTTCCTTCACATTCTGGGAGAGGCCGCCTGGGTTTCCTGCATCGAGCAAGTGACGATCTCTCTCGAAGGCGATTTTGTGACGTCGCGCGTCCAGACCACCAATATTTTTACGCGTCGTAAGGGTGAATGGAAAATGGTTCATCATCATACGACACCGATCCCTGGAAGCGGAATGCTTGACGCCAGTCACAGCGTGCAGTAAGAGGCTGCGGCATTGACCTTCAGAAGCTCTGCTCGTTCGCCGCGCGTTGCTGTCGTGTTATCTTAAATCATGAATGGAGATTGAGAACTTCATGAAACGCGTCTTTTCAATCCTTCTTGGCATGCTTTTTCTCCTCTCTTTTGCGGGCGCAGCGTCTTTTGCACAGCAAACCCCGAATCCTTTCGTCGATGAACTGAAAAGCAGCAATGCGGACGTTCGGGCCAAAGCGGTCCATCATCTGGGAGAATCAGAAGACGCCTCGGTGGTTCCAGCCCTGACGGGCGAACTGAACGATCCGAGCGCCAAAGTCCGCAAGGAGGTTATCATCGCGCTGGCTAAGCTCCACACGGCCCCCGCGTTAAATGGGCTGTTGACGGCTACTCGGGATACCGACCCTGATGTTCGCACCCTGGCGGTGAGAACGGTCGTGGGATGGTACACGGGCAATATTCCGTCGCTCGGCTTTCGCGGGATGCTCCGAAAAGGCTATCGCGGCGCATTAAGCTGGTTCCAGACGGATACCACGCATATTAATCCCGGCGTGCGAGTTGATCCGCAGGTGATCACAGCCCTGATCACAGCGATGGACGATGCGCGCTCGATTGACGCGGCCCGCGAGGCGGCGCACGGCCTGGGGGTTTTGCTTGCTCGATCGGCCGTGCCACAACTGATCAAGGCCGCGCACTCTCCCGATGCCGATCTGGCCGCCAACGCGCTCAATTCGCTCTCGAAGATCAAGGATATCTCCGCCGGGCCGCAGCTTGTTGATCTGTTGGATTCTCCGGATAAAGAAGTCCGGCAAACAGCCTGCATTACGGTGGGCATTCTGCAAACGCGGTCCGCCGTCCCCAAATTGCAACAAATCTACCAGAGCGACACCGATAAGAATACGCGCCAGGCCGCGCTCGACGGGCTGGCGTTTATTGGCGATCCGGCTTCTTATCCGGTCTTTATTAAAGCTCTCTGGAGCCAGGATAAGCAGGAGCGCGAATACGCGGCGGAGGGCCTGGCGCGCGCGCAGAATCCCAAAGCGCTCAATGACCTCACAAAGCGAATGTCGGTTGAAAAAGATGCGGGCGTGAAGCTGGCTATGCAGTTCGCTCTGACCTCCATTGGGCAAACCCAGCATCTGAAAGATCTGGTGGATGCCCTGGACTCGCGCACGCGCGGCGACGTGGCGCAGAGCTACCTGATCGAACTCACGCGCCGAAAGAATCTGCTTCAGGCCCTTTACCCTTATCTGGATAGCGGAAATTCCACCGTCCGCCGGAAGCTCTGCGATGTGCTGATGTATTCGGGAGATTCATCAAGCATTCCACACCTTGAGAAGTTGGCCCATGACCGCGATAGCGATGTTGCAGCCGAGGCCCTGCGCGCAATGCAGGCTATCCGCTCGCGGACAAACGCTGGCGCCGCTGCGACAGCTTGATGTCGTGTAACACGACAAGCTGGTTCAAAGCCCTCTAGGCAGCCAAACGGCTTGGTGAAAAACTCGTCAAACTGTCATCCTGAGCGTCCACTTGTCATTCTGCCCTGAAAAATACGCCGATATTTCGGCAGACAATGGGACATGTGCCAATCTCGAGTAATTTTCATCCTTCGGGGTGTCGCAGGGCGACATGGCAGACTGAGCGGAGAGCAGGCGCAGAATCCCCGTATTTAGCGAAATTTCCAAATACAGGGATGCTTCGCTTCTCTCAGCATGACGGGTTCCCAGGTTTCTTCAGTAACTCCATCATACGAGCAGAGCGAGGTTTTGAAACGGCTTCTAAAAGGAAAATCGACGATCAGGAAGCAGAGGGAGCCTTATCCCTGCACGCTATGGACGTGCAAGAGAGGAACCGCTTTGAAGGCTTTCGGAAGCGGCGGAGGAGCAAAAAGCTCGGGATGAATCAGGTGGGCGAGAATTTCGAGACTCTCCACAATCCGCGGCCCCGGACGAGCGAAGAAATGAGAACCATCCGTAGCATAGATCCGGCCTGACTGGACGGCGGTCAGTTCCTGCACACCTTCAAATCGTGCTAGGATCGACGCTTCCTGCTCCGTACGGTCCAGCTCGAAACCACAGCAGGTGAGCACGATGATTTCCGGATCAAATTCCAGCACGCGCTTCCACTCGATGCGATAGGAAGGGCGATGCAGATTCGCCAACCCATCGTCTCCCCCGGCCAGTTCCACCAATTCCTTCATCCAGTGACCGCCGCAATAAGGCGGGTCTACCCATTCCATGCAAAAGACCCGTGTCCGATGTCGAATGCCTTGGGTTCGCGCCCGAATTGCCTCGACGCGCTGCTTCAGGGACCTGACCAACGCTTCTCCCGCGCTTTCAACGCCAAGTGTTTTTGCGACCAGGTGGATGTTTACGAAGATATCTTCCAGCGAGCGCGGCTCAATGTTCAGAACTTTTGGACAGGAAGGTAGATTCTTCACCGCTTCCTGCACACGATCAAAGGAGACCGCGCAAACCGAGCAAAGTTGCTGGGTGAGGATTAAATCCGGACGGAGTGATTCAAGCAGCGGAAGGTCCAGCTCGTAAAGCGTGCCCTGGGTTTCAAGCGTTGCGCTGACGGTAGAGTCGATTACGCCGCTCGGAAGTTCTGAAGGGATATTGCTGCGCGTAACTTTGGGAAGGTGGAGAGCCTCAGGCGGATAATCGCATTCGTGGCTCACTCCGACCAGGCGGGAACCCATCCCGAGCGCAAAGACGATTTCGGTTGCGCTCGGGAGGAGAGAACAAATTCTCACGTGGTAACTTCCTTAATGGGTGTCGGCTGCCACAGGCTTGCGCTGAGTGAGCCAGTAATAGGAACCGAACATGATCGCCGACCAGATCAGGTCGCCCAAGAGGGCGTTGCGATAGAAAGGCAATCCGGCAAGATAGCACTCGGCCAGCCCTGTCGTGCTGCGGGGATACATGCTCCAGCCGACCCAAACGCCGAAATTGGTGATCAGAAAGAAAAGGCTCGATCCGGCCACGGACATGCCGGCGATGCTAAGCCAGTTGAACTTTCCGCGCAGCGTCCAGCCGAGCATTCCGACCAAGAGGAACCCTGCCCAGGTGAAGGGGCTGAACCAGTGGTAGGCTCCGTGATAAATCAACTGGTCCACCGCGTAATCGCTCAGCAGCAGGGCGACCAGAGGAACCAGCAGGGAATTCCGCTTGCTGCGGAACGTGGCGCCGCTGAAGAGAAACATTGCACCTAAAGGCGTTGCATTCCAGGGATGGGGAAGGATGCGGAACAGGATCGCTCCCAGAATGTACAGATAAAGCACCATGAAAGTCCTCCTCACTGTGGATCAAGTATAACGGAAAAGTTGCTTTTGTGAATCTAAAATTTAGCAGGGCTCTAAGTCAAGTCTCGGATGCAATTGTGAGCCGGCAGACCTCATGTTATATTGAAGGCAATCTCCTTTCCAGGATGTGGGCGCGTAGCTCAGTTGGGAGAGCGCGGCGTTCGCAACGCTGAGGTCGAGGGTTCGAATCCCTTCGCGTCCACCATGCCACGGAATGGTTGCGGCATAGGCTTTCTGTTGAATGAGTCAGATCTTGATCTCTCACAGGAAGATTAAAGAGAGGCATCGTGCAGCGCGGGCGGCGGCGCTTCGGTGTCGGAAGCGGCGGTTGAGCGGCAGGAAGAAATAGAGCGGGTTGAAATCAGTGCAAAAAGCGGTTGGGACCATTCTCGATGAAATAGTCGCCCTTCGCCGGGAGCGGCTGGAACAGGCGCGGCGCGAGGCGCCTCTCGAAGCATTGCAGCGGGCTGCGGAGCGCCGGGCGGACCGTCGCGATTTCTCGGCGGCCATTTCAGGCCCGGGGGTGCGCGTGATTGCCGAAATGAAAGAGGCTTCCCCTTCGGCAGGGCTGCTGCGCCCCGAATATTGTTCTGAAGAGATCGCCGAAGAATATGAGGCGGCCGGCGCATGCGCGCTCTCGGTCCTGACCGAGCGCGATTACTTCCAGGGGTCGCTCGATGACCTTCGCAAGGCGCGCGCGGCTGCGCGGGTTCCCGTGCTCCGCAAGGATTTCATCGTGGACGCTTATCAGGTTTACGAGTCCGTTGCGGCGGGGGCCGATGCCCTGCTGCTGATTGTTGCGGCGCTGGCTCGAAGAGAGTTGCGCAGCCTCATCGAACTGAGCCGTCGCTTGAATGTGGCGACGCTGGTGGAAGTCCATACCGAAGAGGAACTGGACCAGGCCCTGGCGGCGGGAGCTTCCCTGATCGGGGTGAATAATCGCAACCTGAAGACGCTGGAGGTTGATCTTGAGACCTCTTTCCGCCTGCGTGAAAAGATTCCAGCGGGATGCCTCACGGTTACCGAAAGCGGGATTCGTTCCTCAGAAGATCTTAAAAGGTTATTAGGGGCAGGTTACCACGCGGCGCTGATCGGCGAGCGGTTTATGAAGTCAGAGCATCCGGGTGAGGCATTGGCTGAATTTCTGCGGGATTGCAGATAAGGACGAGTTCTTCGCTGGTCATCCTGACGCCGAGTGCGCCGAGGCGGAAGAATTCAATGGCAGTGATGAGTGAAAAGTGACAAGAGACGAGGAAGAGCAACCGAAGCGCCGAAAGCGGTCAATGCTCATCACGCATCGCCCAGTGTTGGTCGCTGCCTTTCAGATTGTTTGAAAAACCTTGAAAGCCTGTCATTCTGAGGAGCGAAGCGACGAAGAATCCCTGTATTTTCAAAGACCGGGATTTTTCGCTGCGCTCAGCATGACAGGCTGAGGAGCAGGGTAGCAAGTCTGCACTTGCTGCTCCGCTTCACCGGGCATTCTGATACCGAGCGCAGATCAGTAACTGCGAAAACTCATCTAATGAAGGCTACTCAGGTCAAGATTTGCGGGATCACGCGATATGAAGACGCTCGTCTGGCGGTTGAGCTGGGAGCGATGGCCCTCGGCTTCAACTTTTACGAGCCTTCGCCGCGTTATATTGAGCCCGCAAAGGCGCGAGAAATCATCGACCGGATTCCTCCTTTTGTCGCAGCCGTGGGGGTCTTTGCGGATGAGACCTGGGGCGGGCGAGTGGCCGCCATCGCGCGCGAGGCTCGGGTGAGTGTCATCCAGTTGCATGGGCCTCGATTCCCCAAGGATCTCGATGCGCTGGAAGGCTATCGCTTGATTCGAGCCATTCCCGTGGGGCCCGACTTCAATCCCACAGTTCTTCAATCACTGCCGCCGGATGCTTTCCTGCTGGATGCTTTCGATCCCGTGCGGATTGGAGGCAGCGGCAAAAGTATTGACTGGAACCTGGCGCGCAGAGCGAACGAGCAAGGTAAAATCATTATTCTGGCAGGCGGGCTGAATCCGGAAAATGTAGGAGAGGCGATTCAGAAAGTGAGACCCTTTGCAGTGGATGTGGCGAGCGGCGTCGAGTCTGTCCCTGGAATCAAGGACCCCGGAAAGCTTCGGGAGTTTTTTGCGGCTGTCGCCGCTGCGGATGGAAAAGACTGAAAGCGAATCAGGCCATTGAATCATTGAGCCATCGATTCAATGCTGGAATCATCCAATGACTCAAGAGTTTTACATCTTAGTATGGACCCAATAGTCAGAATGGCCAATGAGTGTCCAGATGCTCGCGGACACTTCGGCGAGTTTGGGGGCCGGTTTGTTCCTGAAACCTTGATGCATCCGGTCGAGGAACTGGAACAGGCTTACGAAGCGGCCCGAAACGACCCTGACTTTCAGCGTGAGCTTAATGAGCTCCTCAGGAACTATGCCGGCCGTCCTACGCCGCTCTTTTACGCCCAACGGCTGACCGAGCGCTTGGGAGGCGCGAGAATCTTCCTGAAGCGCGAAGATCTTCTGCACACGGGCGCGCACAAGATCAATAACTGCCTGGGGCAGGGCCTGTTGGCGAGGCGCATGGGCAAAAAGAGGGTCATCGCGGAGACAGGAGCTGGCCAGCATGGGGTGGCCACGGCGACGGTTGCGGCCTTGCTTGGACTCGAGTGCGTGGTCTACATGGGCGAAGAAGATATGGCGCGGCAGGAGCCTAATGTCTTCCGCATGCGCCTTCTGGGCGCCCAGGTGGTTCCTGTTTCTTCCGGCAGCAGGACTTTAAAGGATGCCATCAACGAGGCCTTGCGCGATTGGGTGACCAACATCGAAACCACGCATTACCTGATCGGCTCGGCCCTCGGCCCGCACCCTTATCCAAGAATGGTGCGTGATTTTCATCGCGTCATCGGCCAGGAAGTTCGCCTCCAGATGCTGGTGAAAGCCAATCGCCTGCCGGATGCGCTTTTCGCCTGTGTGGGCGGAGGCAGCAATTCCATTGGATTGTTTTATGACTTTATTGCGGAGCCTCGGGTCAAGCTGATTGGAGTGGAAGCGGGCGGCAAAGGCTCCGCTCTGGGTGAACACGCCGCGCGTTTTTCTGGCGGCAAACCCGGCGTCATCCATGGCATGTATACCTACGTGTTGCAGACTGGAGACGGGCTGATTTCAAACACCCATTCGATCTCAGCCGGCCTCGATTACCCTGCAGTTGGCCCTGAGCATGCGTCGCTTTACCGGCAGGGAAGAGTGGAGTATGCGCGGGTGAGCGACCAGGAGGCGCTCGACGCGGCAAGTTTGCTGTCGCGCCTGGAAGGGATCATTCCCGCGCTCGAATCTTCTCATGCCGTGGCAGAAGTGGTGAAACGCGCTCCCCAAATGGGGCGAGATGAGATTGTGGTGGTGAATCTTTCGGGGCGCGGCGATAAGGACCTGGGAATTTTTCAGTCGGCCGGGATGCTGTGAGGTGCTGATCGGCGGCGACCGCGAGTCAACCTGGGAGAAAGTCTGAAATATCGAATCTGTCATGCTGAACCGAGTGGAGCATCCGGGTATTTTACTGAAAATAAATTGCTGGGATCCTTCGCTATCGCTCAGGATGACAGCTACCCCTAATTTGTTCACACTTTCTGAGAGATCGTCGCCTGCTGATCATGGCAACAACGATGTCTGCAATTTCGACAAGCCGGATTGAATCAGCCCTTCGGGAAAGAGACGCCCAGGGCGCAAGCAAGCTGGTGCTTTATCTGACCGCGGGCGATCCCAGTCTTGACGACACCGGCAAACTGCTTGTTGCGCTGGATCGAGGCGGAGCCGACCTGATCGAACTCGGAGTGCCGTTCTCCGATCCCATGGCCGACGGGGTGGTGATTCAGCGCGCCTCAGAGCGCGCATTGCGGGGCGGCGCAACGCTCGCGGCAATTCTCGAACGATTGCCCGCCTGGCGAGCGGCGATCCGGGCGCCCGTGATTCTGTTCACCTACTATAATCCCGTATTGCAATACGGGCTGGAACATTTTGCGCGGGAATTGTCGCGGGCGGGAGCGGAGGGCGCATTGCTGGTGGATCTTTCGCCGGAAGAGGCGGACGATTACGTCCGCGCAATGCGCGCGGAAAACCTGGACACGATTTTTCTTGCCTCGCCGACTTCCACCGACGACCGACTGGCGCGCATCGCGCAGCTTTCAACCGGCTTTGTGTACCTCATCTCGCGGGCAGGCGTCACGGGCGAACGCCTGAATTTTTCTGAGGCGATTCCGCCGCTGGTTGAGCGCGTGCGGAGATTCACCGCGCTGCCTCTGGCGGTGGGCTTTGGTTTGTCCAATCCTGATCAGATTCGCCAGGCGCAATCGCTGGCGGATGCCGCCGTGGTCGGAAGCGCTCTGGTGCGGGCCATTGAGGAACGGTACGCTGCGGAGCAGGAGCAAGGCATTGAGCGCTTTGTGCGCTGGTTGAAATCAGGCACAGGGAGTCGATTCGCATGAAGGATATGGCCGAGTGGCGAAAGCGCATTGACGAGATTGACCAGCAGATTTTGAAGCTGCTTAATGAACGCTCGCAATGCGCGTTGGAGATCGGACATTACAAGAAGTTGCATCATCTTCCGGCCTGGGCGCCGGAGCGGGAGGCGGAAATCCTTCGCAACGTGGTCAAGGCGAATACCGGCCCGCTGGATGATGCGGCAGTGCGGCGCTTGTTTGAGCGCATTATTGACGAAGCCCGGTCGCTCGAATATCACGTGATGAAGGAAGACCGTGCTGCAACGAAGGAGCCTTGAAATTATGGTTGTGGTGATGCAAGAGGGCGCAACGGAAAAGCAAATCCAGGCCGTCATCGATAAATTGATGAAGATTGGATTTGACGTTCACCGTTCAACCGGCGTGGTGCAGACCGTGCTGGGCGGCGTCGGCGCCAAAGTGGATTTTGACACCCGGGAGGTTGAATTGCTGGATGGCGTTCAGGAAGTGCACCGGATTACAGCCCCTTACAAGCTGGCCAGCAGGCATTTCCGCCCGGAGGGGTCCGTCATCCAGGTCGGCAAGGGCGTGGAGGTGGGCGGCAAGCAGGTGGTGATGATGGCCGGGCCGTGCAGCGTCGAGAGCCGCGAGCAGATTGAAACCATCGCGGCAATTGTGGCCGAGCAGGGCGTCCGCGTTATGCGAGGCGGCGCATTCAAACCGCGTACTTCGCCTTACACTTTTCAGGGGCTCGGTCCGAAAGGACTCGAACTGATGCGCGCGGCGGCTGACCGTCACAACCTGCTGATTGTCTCCGAAGTGATGGATCATACGCAGATTCCATTGATGCTGGAGTATGTGGATATCCTGCAGGTCGGCACAAGGAACATGCAGAATTTTAACCTGCTCCGGGAACTGGGCAAGACGAATAAGCCGGTGCTTTTGAAGCGAGGCATCTCCGCCACCATCGAGGAGTGGCTGCTTTCGGCGGAATATATCATGTCGGGCGGCAACTATAGCGTGATTCTGTGCGAGCGGGGCATTCGCACCTTTGAAAACGCCACGCGCAACACGCTGGACGTTTCGGCGATTCCGGTTGTTCACAAGCTTTCTCATTTGCCGGTCATCGCCGATCCTTCCCAGGCCACCGGCCGACGCGACCAGGTGTTGCCGATGGCGCGCGCGGCGGTAGCCGCCGGAGCCGATGGGGTGCTTCTGGAAGTTCACCACGATCCGGAAAACGCCCTCAGCGATGGGCCGCAACAGTTGTACCCCGAGCAGTTTGTCAAGCTGATGAGCGAGTTGCGCATGATCGCGCCCGCCGTCGGTCGAACGTTCTGAAAGGCAGGCGGCGGGCGTCCGAGAATGCAGTCTGAAATCAGGATCGCGCGCCTGGCGCCTGTTGTCTTGCTCAGCCGTGGCGCCTCTCGAAATTCCCTTCCGTCATGTTGCGATCATTGGCCTGGGCCTGGTGGGCGGCTCATGGGGACTTGCGCTGAAAAAGCGCGGCTTTGAAGGCCTCCGTGTGGGCTATGACAGGCCGGAGATTCTGGAGCGCGCTCTTCGTGTGGGCGCAATCGATCAGGGAGAAGAAAATCCCCGCCTTGCCGCGCGCGACGCGGATCTCATCATTCTCGCCACTCCTGTGGGTGAAATTCTGCGCCTGCTGCCTGCGTTCTCCAGCATCGCTTTACCTCATGCGCTGATCACGGATGTGGGCAGCGCCAAGCGCTCGATTCTGGAAGCGGCGCGAAAAGATTTTGGCCATGCTCCGCTTTTCCTGGGTGGACATCCGCTGGCCGGGAAAGAGCGTTCAGGTATCGAGAATGCCCAGGCGAATCTTTTTGAAAATGCGGTTTACGCTGTCGTCCCGAATTCCGCGGACGATCTCGAAGACTCCAGAGCAAAGGCTTTTTGCGCGCTTGTTCGCAGGCTGGGGGCGCGCGTGCTGGTGATGGGCGCTGCTGAGCACGATGAATCTGTGGCCTATCTCAGCCATCTGCCGCAGTTGCTCTCCACCGCCCTGGCGAGCCTGGCTGGAGAAAAAAGCGGGTTGTCCCTGGAACTGGCCGCTTCAGGATTTCGTGATCTTACGCGCCTTGCCGAAAGCCCTTATGTCATTTGGCGCGACATCTGCGCAACCAATACGGAAAACATTCAGCAGGCTCTTGACGCCTTGATCCGGAAATTGCAGATCCTTCGAGATCACCTTCTTGATGCGACTTTAGAGCGCGAGTTCAGGCAGGCTCGGGAGTTGCGCGAAAAGTTGCGGGAGAAGATATGAGACGACGACCGAGCGGTCCCGTCATCTCAGGCTGGCCGTGGCAGCTTGCTGCTCGAGCCATGCGCTCAGCTTTTGCTCTTCGCGCGAACGAAGATCGATGCAGTGATTGATGCGCTCGATCGTGCGTTGAAAAGCGGTGCTGGAAGCCGGCGTAGGGTGAGCTTTGAAAAATTGCTCAATGTCATCGCGGTGGCTGGCGTCGCAGAAGTTTTGCGTATCGCTGATGATATAAGCGCCTCCCCAGGTGGAAAGCTTGGACTCAACTTGTTTCCAATTCGATTTGATGAAGTCCCACGCCCTGTCTTTTGCCGCAGGGTTGCGCATCAGCCTCCCGATGAAGAAGGGAAAATCCTGCTCGCGAACGGCGGGCGTGAGCGAATAGGCGAGCGTCCGATCGATGAGCGCCGGCTGGGTAAAGTCAGTAAGCGCATAAAGGAACTTGTAGAGTTCGCCGGGCGAGTCAGCGGCTTTGCTGCGTTCGAGGAACTGGTCGTACAGTTCCTGGCCTCCATCGAGCGCGGCCAGGTTTAAGACCATTCCTGACAGGGAAGGATCGACAGCGGAACGGTCCTTGAGATACGCTTCCGCCAGCCGCATGGCTTCATGGAGCACCTCGGGGTCGCGGCCCGTATAACCCAGCGTTCCGAGAACATCGGCGCGCATCAGTTGCGTCTCGAGATTTTCGCCGGGCGCCGGTTTCCATCCCAGGCGCTGTGCAGCGGGCCGCAACAGCCGGCGAACCAGGGCCTGGTATTGAGCTCGGTCGGAAGAACTTACCAGCGTTTCTCCCACGCTATCCAGCGCGCTCGTCACTTCCTCCATCACGGCGCGATGCATATCCTCGCTCAAGGCTTCGACGGTCGAAAGATAATCTCCAACGCTGATCTTTCCCACGCTCAGCATGGCTCCCGCATCCGGGATGAGAGCAATGCGTTCCTCGGGTGTGAGCGACTTCTTGGCGCTCCCGCTGATTTTCTTCAGAACTTCCGGGCTGTAGGAGAGCCAGTAATATCCATGCGCTCCTGAATTGGCAAACACCCAGGGGGAGCAGCCGGGCAGCCTGAACGCCTGCTGCGGTTGTTTGAGCAGAACGCAGCGGGTTGCCCCTGACGCGCTTTTCAGGCAGACAGGAATGATCCAGCGTTCAGGACTGCCGGCCTCGAAACGCGCGCGGTCCCGGAAATACCGCCGCTGTTTTAACGCGACCTCCGTGGAATTCCCCTCGCAACGGGATTCCACCGACACGATCGGCGCCCCGGGCTGAATCACAAAGGTCGGCATGATCTGGTTCACAGGCTTGTGAGAGGCCTGCGTGATCGTATTCCAGAAGTCCTGCGCGCTCGCGTTAGCGTGAGCAAATCTGGTGAGATAGGCGTGAATGCCACGCTTAAACAGATCGCCGCCGACGTAGGCTTCGAGCATGCGCAGGATCGCGGCGGTTTTCTGATATGTGATGCCATCGAAAAGTTGGTTGATTTGGGCTGAAGTTTCGGCATGAGGCGCGCGAATGGGCCGCGTCGCGGTCATGGAATCGAGTGAAAGAGCGGAATAGGTGCCCAGAGTATCGTCGGCTTGCAGATTCCATTCCGGCTTCCAGGCTGCCACAGGCTTGCTGCTGAGCCAGGTTGCGAAACCTTCGTTCAGCCAGATGTCATTCCACCACTTCATGGTGACCAGGTCGCCGAACCACTGGTGCGCCATTTCGTGGGCAACGACCGTGGCCACATTCTTGCGGGCCGCCGGCGAAGCATAGCGGTCATCGAGCAAAAGATAGGTCTCACGAAAGGTGATGGCCCCTGCATTCTCCATGGCTCCGGCTTCGAAATCAGGCGCGGCGATCAGGTCCAGCTTCTTGAAGGGATAGCGAACGCCGAAGTAATGCTCATAGAAGGGCAGGATATGTTCTGCCGATTCCAGGGCGAAGTGGCCTAATTGCGCCTGGTTGGGCGGAGCGCAAACGCGGATGGGAACGCCATCGGCTTCGCCCCGCAGGCACTTGAAATCTCCCACAATCATGGCCACAAGATAGCTCGATATCCTGGGAGAGGTTGCGAAGCGCACGGTGTGCTGATCCGGGCCGGGTCCGGGCGTGTCTGAAATGATCGCGCTGTTGGATATGCCCATGTCTCCCTTTGGGATAATGAGCGTAATGTCGAAGGTGGCTTTCAGCGTGGGTTCGTCAAAGCAGGGAAAAGCGCGGCGCGCATCTGTAGGCTCAAATTGCGTGATCGCGTATTTAAGGCCGCTTTCCTGCGCTCGGTAAAATCCACGAAGTTTGTTATTGAGAATTCCCTTAAAGCGAATGTGAATCTCCGCCGGGCCAGGCGGAACGACTTTCGGCGCTTTGAGCGTCGCCATCTCGCGCTCGGGGTCAGTGACAACCTTCGCGCTCATGGTTTGGTGATTGGAAGTGATGCTTGCCTGCTCGAATTCGATTTCCAGTGCGTTAAGCGTAATCGATGAAGTTGGCTTCAAAACGCGAACCTGGATGACCTCGTCGCCGGTATAGGCATTGTGGGTAAAGTCGGGCGTCAAGGTGAGTTGATAATGAATGGGCGTCGCCTCGTGGGGAAGACGTTGGGCAACGCCGGTAGAGCATAAAACCAGCATGATCCCCATTACTAAAGCGGCGAAAAAGCGCTTCCTATGCATCGTGTTCTCCTGTCCTAACCGTCAGGCGGTTTGCCGCGCTTGAGAAATTCGATTCGCCTGGCATTCGTCGCCGCCTACCACCCTCTCGAAAATCAACTCATGCCCGGTATTCCCGTGCAAGGGGAATCCATCGAGTTCCTCACGGAACGCAGGCTACATCCCCGAATTCCTGGTGCAACCGTTCTGGCCTTTTCATTTTAAAGGTAGTATTCTGCCCCGTAAATTATACTCGTTTTCCCGGAGGCCCCTTCATGGCATCAGGACCTTTCGCTGCCAGCGCTCCAGCGAATGATGATCTGGTCTGGCCCTCCGGGGTATTGGCCGCTGCGCCCAAGACAAAACTGCATTCCTGTGAAATCTGGAGGGCCGGACCGGTTTACAACGAGGTTCGTGTGTTCCAGTATAGGGGGTATTTATGGCTTGCGTTCAGCGATTTGTCCCACTCTCATGCTACCCTGTGACCGAGAAGCTTTTTCGCGCGCGGTGGGGACTACATGTTGTCCGATGCTTTGCTGATGATGAACGTCTACGATGCGGGCAGTAAGCGGCAAACTATGGAGCGGAATCGTAAAAATGGCGCGCGAGGCGGCTGCGAGGCTGAGGGATTTTCGAGCGCCAGCGGATGCTGTAGTTTTCACGGATGACCATGCGCCGGTCGGTCCGATGACCCACCGGATGCTGGCCCAGGATCATCCTTAAAGGGCAGAAAGAGCATTAGTCTCTAAGATCATTGCTATTCTACATGAGGCGTTTCTTTGAATAAGATTTTCCCCAACTCCGACGCGGCCGTTGCAGACATCCCTGACGGCGCTACGCTGATGGTTGGCGGCTTCGGGCTTTGCGGCATTCCGGAAAACCTGATCTCAGCCTTGCTGCGAAAGGGGGTGAAGGAGCTTACAATCATCAGCAACAATGCCGGCGTAGATGGCTTTGGCCTGGGGTTGCTGCTTGAAGCGAGGCAGATCAGGAAATTGATTGGCTCCTACGTGGGGGAGAACAAGCATCTTGAGAATCTGGTTTTGCGCGGCGAGCTTGAGATGGAGCTGAATCCGCAGGGGACGCTTGCCGAGCGCATTCGGGCGGGCGGCGCCGGCATTCCGGCCTTCTATACCCCTACGGGCGTTGGGACTGTGGTGGCTGAGGGAAAAGAGGTACGGGAATTTAATGGTCGCAGATATTTGTTGGAGCGGGGACTTACGGCTGATTTTGCCCTGATCAAGGCCTGGAAGGGAGACCGCTGGGGCAACCTGGTTTATCGCCGGACAGCGCGCAATTTTAATCCGATGATGGCGACGGCGGCGAAAACGACGATTGCCGAGGTTGAAGAAATTATGGAACTCGGCGCTCTCGACCCGAATGTGATTGTGACGCCAAGCATCTATGTACATCGTCTTGTTCGAGGCGAGCGCTACGAGAAAAGGATTGAGAGGAGAACCGTTCGGACCAGATAGGTTTTTCAAAGTGAAGCTATTTCAAATGGGTCACTGAAAAACCCGGAGGGCTGCCATGCTAAGCGAAGCATCTCTGTATTTGTAGAGTCCGCTAAATGCAGTGATCCTTCGTCGCCTTCAGCTCCTCGGAATGATAAAGCGCGGGAGTTTGTCAGCAACCTGTAACAGCAACGCTTGGAACTCTATTCTCCGTTTTTGATCGCTTTGCATTCCCTGAACATACGTGATCTATGGACAAACGTGAAATCATCGCCCGCCGCGCGGCGCGGGAGCTGAAAGACGGCTATTACGTGAATCTGGGGATCGGCATTCCGACGCTGGTGGCGAACTACATTCCGCCCGGAATCGAGGTGATTCTCCAGTCTGAGAATGGCATGCTGGGAGTCGGCCCCTATCCCTATGAAGGGGAGGAAGACCCCGATCTGATCAATGCCGGGAAAGAGACTGTCACGGAGATTCCCGGCACGGCTTATTTTTCAAGCGCTGAGTCGTTCGGCATGATTCGAGGCGGACATATTGATCTGACCGTGCTCGGGGCGATGGAAGTAAGCGAGAAAGGCGATCTCGCGAGTTGGATGATTCCGGGCAAAATGGTGAAGGGAATGGGCGGTAGCATGGACCTGGTGGCAAGCGCGAAGCGCGTGATTGTCGCCATGGAGCACTCGACGCGCGATGGCCGGCCGAAGATTTTGAAGCAATGTACGCTGCCGCTGACCGGCGCCGGCGTGGTCGATACGATTATTACGGAGCTTGCTGTGATCGACGTCACACCTGAGGGCCTGGTGCTTAAAGAGATCGTCCCTGAAGCTTCGGTTGAAAGCGTGCAAAAATTGACGGAAGCCAGGCTTACCGTCGCCCCAAATCTCCATCCATATCAGATCGCGTAGGCGTCGAGACATGTATGATCGAGCCTCATTCCATTGTCGTTGCCACCTTGACGAACCCGAGAGAGAAAATCTGGGGAGAATTGCTGGCTCTCCGGCCGGAAGGTATCACCATGCGGGGAATCAGGCTGGAAGCTTTTGAGGACTTCCTCCGCCAGATCCTTCAGCAGAGGGGTGACTCGATCAGCATGAGCACGGCATTTTATCCGATGCACCGGGTTGAGCGGGTCGATTGCGACGAGCCCTGCGAAGGGATTCCATCTCTTGCCGACCAGTTTCGAGAAAGAGTTGGTTTGACGGTTCACGAGTATCTCGATGGCGGTGCGCCAACGAGATGAGACCCGTACGGATGGTTAAGCAAGAGGCCCCCATTTCTTGACAAAAATTTGGAGCTGATGGCACCATGAAAAAACAGATTGTGCGGCAATGCTTCTAAAGTAGCATGACTGCGAGTTGAGCCGCACGGTTCCTTGCCGAAGTGGCGGAATTGGCAGACGCGCTACATTCAGGGTGTAGTACCCGTAAGGGTGTGGAGGTTCGAGTCCTCTCTTCGGCACCAATTCCTTTGTTCTGTATTTCCTTGCAATAATTTAGAGATGGGGCTAGCTTCTTGAAAATAGACACCAGGGACATGACTATGAACCCTCACACATTGCGAATAGCCCACCTTGCCGACCGCTTCCCGAGTCATGCCCTGTGCGGACATTGCAGCCTGAAGAAACGGGTTAGGACCATCAAGAAAATACGCCTCACGGGCGGCATCTGGAAATTCGTCTCGTTGGCCCGTGTTGGGAGTTGCGATATAGGATAGCCGGCAGGGGCACTCGTTTTTAGAATGGTCGGGGGCGGAGCATACTGGTGAGATACCCCAGCCGGTGTCTTGGAGACGCAGCGACGGAAACGAAACAAGTTGATAGGGGCGTGCGACTTCGGCTTGACAAACTTAGCTTAGGACTTCAGCCGTGCGCTCGAACTTCGAGAGGTGCGCATGAGATTAAAAGGCAAAGTGGCTGTTGTGACTGGTGGCGGCGCCGGACTTGGCAAGGCCGTTGCAAAACGATACGCAGCGGAAGGCGCGCAAGTGGTCGTTTCAGAAATCAACCCAGTTGATGGCGAAGCCACAGTGGAGGATATTCGCAGGGAGGGTGGGGACGCCATTTTCGTCCGCACGGATGTTTCAAAGGAAGCGGAAGTCGAGACGATGGTCAACACAGCCATAAAACAATATGGAGAGTTAGATATCCTGCATAATAACGCCGCGGTTTTGTTTCATAAGAAAGAAGCCAGGGCCCACGAACTGAGCAACGAAGTTTGGGATCGGACGATTTCTGTCAACTTGCGCGGCTATTGGCTTTGCTCGAAGTACGCCCTCCCGTCAATTATCCGGAGGGGAGGGGGTTCGATTATCCATGTTGCTTCGCCTACCGGTCTTTTTGGGTTCACGAGCTTGACCGCCTACAGCACCAGCAAAGCGGGTGTTTTGGGACTCATGCGGGCCATGGCCGTGGACTACGCCCCCGACAACATTCGAGTGAATGCTATTGTTCCAGGAACCATGAATACGCCAATGAACGCCGAGTATTTGTCGGATTCGCAGGTCAGGGCAGACCTTATTGCGAAAGCACCCTTGGGAAGGCTAGGGGTTGCCGACGATGTGTCGGGCCTCGCCGTTTTCTTGGCATCTGACGAATCCGCTTACTGTACCGGAGGCATTTACATGGTCGACGGGGGACAGACGGCTGCTTTGAAAAGCTCCCCAAAATCCACACAGAAGCTCAAGGCATAAAACCTCTGTTTCTGTGAGGATGCCGACAAGACGGAACTGCATTGGCTGTGTATCCCAGGAAGGTTCGAGCAACTGTCGGGCCTAACACATAGCGGGACCCTGTGGGGATCAGCCTCGGCCAAGGTAAGCCTGCTTTACGGGAAGAACTATCGCTTCGAGCATGTTTACATGGGGAGGAAGGCATGCCATTAATACAGCCACTTCGGTTAAGTCGTCCACTTCCATCATGGGTTCCGTCGGGCCCATAAGCGTATTTTCGGACCTTTTGACCCGTGTATTGCCTGGATGTAAGCAGCTTGCAGAAATCCCGTATTCCCGCCCCTCTAACGCTGTTACGTTTGTCAACCCCCAGATTCCGAACTTGCTCGTGGTGTAAGCCGCCGAATTGAGCCGGGGTCGCTGTCCGGAAATGCTGCCGATGTTTAGAATGCGCCCCCCGCCTTGCTTTTTCATAATCTTGAATGCCGCTCGTGTACAAAGGAAGGGTCCCCTTAAATTGGTGGAAATGACTCGATCCCATGCCTCAACTGAGAATTCATCCAGAGGAGCGTTATCAAACACGCCAGCATTGTTGACCAGGATATCGAGACGGTTAAAAAGATCCATTGTGTATGCGAACAGCGCGCTTACCTGATCTTCTTCTCTCACGTCAGCCCGAAAAGGAACCACCGTACAGCCCAAAGCATTCATCTCCTCAGCCGTCTTGTTCAGCTCTTTAATCCGGCGCCCGGCGATCACCGTTTTTGCCCCTTCCGTGGCGAGTCCACGCGCAATCCCTTTTCCTATACCCGTTCCTCCGCCTGTGACAATGGCAACTTTTCCAGTTAGCTTTCCCATTGGAATCTCCTTGGAATTCACTTGCTCATGACAGATTTCGAGGTCGATCACCCACAGGCCATGTGAGACAATAATCCAAAAGACTGATGCAAGCAAGCTTCGAATTATCCGGAAGTCGCATCTATGATCGTTCCGGAAATGGAGGCAGACCCCTGGCAAGATTGGCATCTCGATGGACAACGCTGCAAGAGTCTTTACGCAGACAGCGCTAACTTTCGGGTGTGGATGGCACGGCTTCTGTGAGTATCACAGACTCTCGCGGAAGAGAAATATTGCGAGGTTCTGGTCCTGAAGATGGCCGTCCGGCAAGGCTAGGATTTTCGAGAAAGGTCTTTGCGCAACGTGACGGGTGCAATCAGTTCTCACTTTTTCAACTTTTCGATATATCCGCGCTCGTCCTCGCCAGTCCAAAACCTGACTTGTTGCGGCCTAAGTGCGTGTGATGTTTGGCTGGGATACGACTTTTCGCTCGAGCCTGATAGGACAGGGTGGATGGCCCTGTGCGTTGAAGCCCGAATAGCCTGTCCTGTCCCAGAATTATCGCGTAAGGCGCCCAACCTTACGGTGTGCCTGACCTGGCTATGGGATCTCCTTCAAGGGGTTCCCTGAAAGATGCGTGCGAACACGGATCGTCCTCAGCAGTCAGCATGCTTGGAAGACGACGAACTGCGTTAACGTCCTTCTGGCTTGCGAACCTCCGCCTGTACGCCAGCGGGGTTGATCCCACCAGCTTCCGGAAAATCATCCCGAAGTAGCTCTGGTTGCAGAATGCCAATCCCAGGCAAATCTCCGAAATAGACATGTCGGTAGAAATCAGGAGTTCCTGGCTCTTGGCAATGCGAAACTGCGTAAGATAAGCGAGAAACGACTGCCCAGTGACTTTCTTGAAAAAGTACATGAAATGAGAACTACTCATCGCGCAAATGCGAGCTGCATCGCTGACGGTGATGCGCTTATTGTAATTTTCATCCATGTACTGAAACAGCGGGCGAAGGCGCTGATGAGCCGCTTGTTTGCGATTAAAAACCTCCTTCGTCTCGATGTAGGAACTATAATAGTTAAGCAGCGTCACCAGGATCAATTGCAAATAAGTTTTGACGGTTAAGCGCGCCAGGTTAGAAGAAGGCGGTAGATATTGGTGGATTTGCTTCATAATCGCAAAAACTTCAGCAGGGATTCTTTTAGCCTGGCTGATGACGTGCGGGAAATCGGAATCCTGCGCGATGAAAGGCATCAGGAACTCCGCGTCGTCTCCATTTTCTCCGGTCCCGCGCATCAAATCTGGCTCGAAGTAAAGAACGGCAAGTCTTGCCGGCCTCTGCATGGGGCTAACGATGTGATGATAAATATCGCTTCCAATGACCAGCAGATCTCCTCGATTCACGGTCATAGAGCGGCCCTGGATCCTTACTTCCGCCGTGCCGGAGAGCAGATAGGCGAGTTCATAATACTTATGCCGATTCATGCGAGCCTGGTTGGGGCTGCCCAATACCATAAAACGAACATCGATTGGAAAGGATGAATCGAAAGGCCAAACGTGGATTCCTTCCGCGTTGATTTGTGGCTCCACCACGGAAGCGGCATTTTCCCAAATGAAGCCGGTAGTTAACACAACATCCTCGGCGGATCAACTCGCTTTTCAAAAAGAGACCAGATTTCCTCTTATTATATACCACCGCTTATTCGAGCGGTCAAATTCGTGCGCGATAGACTGCGAACGACGAATGTGATCGAGCGCTGACCAGCGGGTGGACATGCAGGATAAACTCCGCGAGGGATCTCACTCCGCAATTAAGGGACTTGCCGGATTACTCGTCGCCCGCGGCTCCTTGGGATGCCAGGCTGCGGGAGCTTTCCAGCACTCTGTTAGAGCATCGATGGGTGAGCCTTCCTATTTTGTTTGCTGCGGGAATCTTTGATAACATCAAGTCGTTTGCAGAGCGCTAATTAAAGTTGCGCACCTTCCGGCTCCAATCCGTCGTTCAATGCAAAGGGAGAGGTCCAATCTATCCTCTTCTGAGCATCTTGCTAATCCTATTGTGGAGTGTTGAACTTTCGGGCGGACAATCGCAGGCCAAGACTGCCGAGAGTGATTTCGCGCGCGGGGTGGAACTCCAGCAGAAAGGCGAGTTGCTGGAGGCTGAGGAGGCCTATAAAGCAGCTCTTCAAAAGGCCCCGCAGCGGGTCGATATACTTTCGAATCTAGGATTGGTTTACGGACAATTAGGAGATTACAATCTGGCTATTCAGTGCTTCCAAAAAGCGCTGAAGATAGAACCTCATCAACAAAGAGTGCGCTTTAACCTGGGCGTTACTTACCTGCAGAGCCGGAAGTTCAGCTCAGCCGAGAAGGAACTTGCGCAAGTGGTCTCAAACCAGCCTTCCAACTACTTGGCCCGTCATTTGCTAGCTCTTTCCCTGCTCAAACTTGGCCGAATCCAGGAAGGAATCTCTCAATTAGAAACGGTGCATCAGGCGGACTCCGGCAACAGAGACGTGGTTTATACCTTAATCTCCGCCTACGTTAAGTCGAAGCAACTCGATAAAGCCAAAGGGTTAATTGAGACAGCGCTCAGGAACGATGGCTCCGCTCAAGCCTGCTTTATCAAGGGCTTATACTACGTGGCGACCGAAAAGTTTTTACTTGCCATCGGTGAATTTCAACGTGCCCGAAAGTTAGACCCTTTACTGCCAGAGGTTCTCATTCAGCTCGGGAATGCTTACCTTCTATCGGGAGATCGGAAGGATGCGATCGGTTCACTTCAAGCGGCTTTGCAGCGGCATCCGCTCGACTTCGAAGCCAATGAGCTTCTGGGTGGGATTTATCTTGACGCCGGCCAGCTTGAAGAAGCAGCAGCTTTCCTTGTAAAGGCCCAACAGGCCATGCCCGACGACAGCGGAGTCTTGTTTCAACTCGCGCGGCTTGCAAGAGCAAGGAATCAGCCGGAACAGGCAGTGGACCTTCTTAAGAGAGTTGTGGCTGCCAGGCCTGACTTCACTCCTGCACATGTATTGCTGGCGCAAATCTACTTTAGGCTAAAGCGTCCGGCTGAAGGAAAACAGGAAATGGCCATTGTAGACCGGCTGAACCTACAGGAACAAGTGGAACGAACTCATAAAACAGTGATCAACGAACGTTATGCGGGTAAGCCTAACCCTGCTTTCTAATTACTGTTGAAAAACTCCCGGCAGCCTGTCATTCCGATGGGCCAAAGGCGGTGAGGAATCTCACAAGCCCTTTGATTGCGGAGCAGGATTCCTCGCTTCGCTCGGAATGACAGCGCTCAGAATCGGTTTTCAACAACCTGCTAAGTCGTCCGTTTCATAAATACGCTAACGTATCTTAGTTAGGCTACGCGGCCGGCGCGTTGGCCGCTCCGAGCTTATCCATAAGTTGGGTTAGATCGTGACGCGTGAATTTCCATTGGAAGGGCGGCGTGGTTGCTTCCCAGTAGTACTGAAAATCATGCAGTCGTTCGGCCAGGCTTTCAAGGTTTGCGGAATCATTCGGGTTCAAAACCTTGCGTTGCACTATGGAGAAATTGATCTCGACCTGATTGAGCTAACGGGCGTGGACAGGCGCGTGAACCAGGACCAATCGAGGACAACAAGTCGCGCGTTGTCCAGAAAAGAGACGTGCTTTTACCTTTGAGCATCCATGGATAGCCCATCGCCCGCCTCGAGATG